>Ga0302325_10024065_pt1 | contig 12679 bp, 11 predicted proteins | sample Palsa_T0_2_FD_201948 | JGI IMG/M metagenome (GOLD analysis project Ga0302325, IMG submission 201948) | Peat permafrost microbial communities from Stordalen Mire near Abisko, Sweden - Palsa_T0_2 | ecosystem: Environmental > Terrestrial > Soil > Palsa > Peat permafrost | place: Sweden: Abisko... | reverse complement strand
GCCCTGCTGATTGCCGACTGCTGGAATGCCGAGGCGGCCGCCCAACTCGGCCAGTCGGTACCCCAGGTTGTCGTCCTTGACCCCGCCGAGCTGCCCTTTCAGCAGGTCGCGGCCAATCCGCGGGACGTGCTCAGCGCCGGGGACGGCGACGACTGCGGCCTTTACTTCACCTCAGGAGCGACCGGGCGGCCGAAGGTGGCGCTGCACTGCTACGGCAACGTCAACGAGGGGCTGTACCGGACTAACCTGCTCGGCTTCGGCCCCGGCACCCGCTCGCTGATCATCCCGCCGGTCTTTCACGTCGCGGGCGCGGTGTGGGTGGCGCAGAGCCTGCTGGCCGGCTCGACGATCGTGTTCGACAGCGGGGAGGCAACGATTCTCGAGCTCATCGCCGGGACCGGGGTCACCCACGCGCTGATGGTGCCGACCCTGATCCAGATGGTCCTGTCCGAGCAGGAGCGGACCGGGCGCGCGACCCCGGCACTGCGGCTGGTCGCCTACGGTACCTCGCCCATCACGTCTTCGCTGCTCGCCGCCGCGATGGCCAAGCTCGGCTGCGCATTCACCCAGATGTACGGCACCACCGAGGCCGGCGGCATCGTCACCTCGCTCACGCCCGACGACCATGTCGTCTACGGCACCGGCGGCGGGCGACTGCGGTCAGCCGGCCGGCCGCTGCCTGGGGTCCGGGTGAAGGTCGTGGACCCGGTGTCGGGAGCCGAGCTGCCGGACGGCGAGATCGGCGAGCTGGTGGTCCGCACGCCGTGGATGATGTGCGGCTACTGGCGCAACCCGCAGGCCACCGCCGCCATCGTCGACGGCGACGGCTGGCTGCACACCCACGACGCCGCGCAGCTCGACGCCGGGGGTTACGTGTACATCAGCGGCCGGCTCGATGACGTGATCATCACGGGCGGCGAGAACGTTCATCCCGGTGAGGTGGAAGAGGTCATGACCGCGCTGCCCGGCATCATGGCGGTGGCGCTGGTCGGCATTCCTGACGCGCACTGGGGCGAGATGGTGGCGGCGGCGGTGGTGCCGGGCCCGGAGCACGGCCTGACCGAGCAGGACGTCATCGACTTCTGCCGGGCCCGGCTGGCCGGCTACAAATGCCCGCGGCGGGTGATCTTCGTCGAGGAGCTGCCGCGCAACGCGACCGGTAAGGTCGTGCGGCGGGGCGTGCGGGAACTGGTGCTATCGGCAACAGCCTGACCGGTTCGCGCCGGGTCCCGCCGGTCCCGTGGGTTCCCGCCTTCCGTCAGCTCGCCTGGAAGGCGGCGAAACGCGGCGGCACCAAGATTCCCGGCGGCGCGGCGCAGACTTCGCCGATCGCCCGGACGACCGGGCCCGCGACCGCGTACTGAATGGCCTTGGACTTCTCCGGGCGCCCGACCGGGTCAAGCACTTGCAGGCTCATCCGGACCCGCGGCGCCCCCTCGATCTCCACGATCCAGCCGTCGTCGCCCTCCCAGCCGGACTGCGGCGGGCCGGCCCGCCAGATCATCCTGATCGTCGCGAGCGCCCGACCGCCGGCCCCGACCGCGCTCCACTGCCAGCGCACGGCGTGCACCGTCCCGGCCGGGATGACTCCGGCCGCCACCGTCAGGTCGGCCGGCGTCACTGCCACCGCGTGGCTGCTCTCGACCTTCGCCACGGTCAGCGCGAGCGCGTCAGCCAGATAGCCGAGTACCTCGCCGAACAGGCTCTCGAAGAACTTGACGCGGCCCGCCGAGGCCGTCCAGAAGTCAGCTTCGCTCTGCCCGAAGCCGGTCAGGCCGAAGATGAAGGCCGGCGAGGCGACCGGCGTGCAGTCGTAGATCTCCTGCACCAGCACGTGCTCGACGTCCGTGCAGATGCTGGTCGCGGTCACCGCCAGCCGCTCGGCCACCAGGCCCGGGTTGATGCCCGTCCCGAACAGGGTCGCCCGGCCCTCCTGCGCCGCCTGCTCCAGCCGGGCGGCGCGGACCGGGTCAACCGCCATCGGATAGGTGAAACCGACGGTGGTGATGACGTTCTTGCCCGAGCGGAGGAGCCGGCACAGGTCGTCGACGTGCTCATCGGGCGACTCACCGTTGATGGGCACATGCAGCACCACATCCGCGTCCAGCGCGAGCACATCCTCGATCAGGTCGGTGGTGATCACCCCGGTCGGCGGACGGCGCACGAGGTCGCCGGCATCGCGCCCGACCTTATCCGGGCTGTGCACCTTGACGCCCACCAGCTCGAGCTTCTGATCGTCGATGACGTGCCGTAGACACACCCGGCCAATGGAACCGGTCGCCCACTGCACCACTCGGGTCGTCATTTCCTGCCCGCTTCCGCAGCCGGCGCTGGCCGTCGCGTTCTGCGTCCGAGCTGAACCGAGGCACCGCCGTCGACGACCAGGACCTGGCCGGTCACCCAGGACGAGCCGCCGTCGACCAGGAAGTCGACGGCGGCGGCGATGTCATCGGTCTCCCCCAGCCTTGCCAGCGGGCTGCGCGCTTGAATCATGGCCTCGGCCGCCTCCCAGCCGACGCGCGCGCCCTCGGTCCGCACCAGGCCGGGCGCGACCGCGTTCACCCGGATCGCGGGTCCGAGCTCGGCGGCGAGAATCCTGGTGAGGTGATGCAGCGCGGCCTTGCTCGCGCTGTAGAGGCCCATGTCGGGCTGCAGCGCCTGGCCGCCGAGCGACCCGACCATCACGACGACACCGCCGCGGTCCGCGAACGGCCCGGCCACGGCCGCTCGCACCAGGCGCAACGGCGCGGCGACGTTCGTCTGCCAGACCAGGTCGATGTCGTCTTCGCTGGCGTCGAGCAGCGATGCCAACGGCGGCACGTGCGCGGCGTTGGCGACCACGACGTCAAGTCCGCCGAAGCGGTCGACCGCCGCGGTGACGATCTGCCGCGCGCTGGCCGGATCGGCCGAGTCGGAGACAAGCGCGCTGGCCTGGGGGCCGATCGCGGCCGCGGCTGACTGCAGCGGGCCGAGGCGGCGGCCGGTGATGAGCACCTGGTCCCCGAGCGCGGCCCGCCGCCGCGCAATCGCGAATCCGATACCGCCCGAACCGCCGGTAACGGCGACAACGCGGCCGCTTCGCACCATCTGAACACCTCGCGTCTAAAGCTGAGCGGAAGAGAACCTGAATTCATAATCAGCGCTTATGAGCTGGGTCGGGTAAGCATCGGGTTAATGGGTGGGGGTAAGGGTCGGGCTGGCTTGTGCGGGCGGCTTGTGCGGGCGGCTTGTGCGGGCGGCTTGTACGGGCTAAGCCGCGTGGGCTAAGTCGTGCGGGCCAGCGTCTCTCCGGCCGCCTTGGCTGACTCTCCGGCCGCCTTGGCTGACTTTTCTGCTGCCTTCGGGGTCTTGCCTGCCGCCTTCGACGGCGTGTTTTCTGCCGTGTAATAGAGGGAGCGGTACCACACCTGGGCCAGGGTCTCGATCGCGACGTCATCAGCTATCGGGCCGAACCCGGGCTCGCCGTCGTTCGCGAGCCAAGTCCAGCAGAAGGAGTCGATCATCGACATGATGGCCGACGCGAACGCGTGCTCGTCGATGCCGTTGGCGAAACCGTCACGGTGCGCCTTGCGGATGCCGCTGATGACGTTCCGTACGCCGCGGACCCGCAGCTGCTGCCATTTCGTGGCGAACCTGGCGTCGGTCATCGACAGCTGGAATAGCCCGATCATCGTCGGGACGTATTCCTTGTAGGTGTTCCAGTACACGGTGACGACCTCTTTGATGTTTTCATAGGGGTCGCCGCGATGCGCGTACTGCGCGCGGCCGAGTACTTCGTCGATGAAATCTTCGGCGAGATCTTCGAGCAGGCTCTGCTTGTTGTCGTAATAGTTGTAGAAGGAGCCAGTCGACTTGCCGGCAGCAGCGCTGATGTCGGAAATCTTCGCGTTGAAGTAACCTTTTTCAGAAAAGACGCGCTTGGCAGCTTCTATAAACGCCTTCTTCGTCTTCTCGCCGCGTGGAGTCGCCGACATATCTGTCCTTGCCTGTGGGATGTGGGTGATTAAGTGGCGCCGAGCCCCTGGCCTGGGTCCGGTGCGACTGCCTGCCACGCGCTTGCCGTCCGATTGTCGCCAAGCGTCTCAAGCGCCCGGCGCACAGGCTCAGGGATGGGGCTCGGCCGATGATCGGTCCGGTCGACGTACACATGCACGAAGTGGCCGAGAGCGATCGGCGCCGCGCCCTCGCCGAAGAGCGCGAGTCGGTAGGCCACGCTGGTGCGTCCCAGTCGCGACAGCGCGATGCCCACGTCCACGACGGTGGGGAAATGGAGTTGAGCCAGGTAGCGGCAGGACGTCTCGACAACCCAGCCGACGGCGTCGAGTTGGCGGATGTCGGCACCGGTGGCCTCCATGAGCCAGCCATTGACCGCCGTGTCCATCAATTCGTAGTGCACGGCATTGTTGACGTGCGAATAGGTGTCGATGTCCGCCCACCGGGTCTGAATCGGCCGCACCACGACAAAGTCCGCACGGCGGAGATCGCTGTCCTCCCGTGTCACGGTTTGTGGCCCGCTGCTCGGCATGGGTGCATGATACCTGACCTTGAGTTCGGAATCAGAGCCCTCAATCGCGTATCCAATCGGGAGTCGCGGTGCCGAACTTTGCCGCCCGCACGTCGCCCGACCGGGCGTGACCCTCGAAACGCTCGACCCGGCTCGCCCGACCGCAGAGCTCGCCAAGCGCCGCGCTTGCCGCCGGATCCACGACCTCCTGGTAGGTGACGGTCTTCAGGTACTTGCCAACCCACAGGCCGCCCGTGTGCCGGGCGTTGCCCCGCGTCGGGAGGGTGTGGTTGGTGCCGATGACCTTGTCGCCGTAGGAGACGCAGGTCCCCTCGCCGAGGAACAGCGCGCCGTAGTTGCGCATCGCCTGCAGGGCGTCACGCGGGCGCACGGTCAGCACCTCAACGTGCTCAAAGGCCAGCTCGTCGGCCAGTTGGTACGCCTCGTCGAGGGTGTCCACCACGATGATCTGGCCGTGCTCGCGCCAGGCCGGCTCGGCGAAGTCTCGCGTCGGCATGCCCGGCAGCAGCGCGTCGATGTGCTCGTTCGCGCGCCGGGCGATATCGTCCGAGGTCGTGATCAAGACGGCGGGCGAGTCCGGTCCGTGCTCGGCCTGGCTGAGCAGGTCCACCGCGACGACGAACGGGTCGGCGTGCTCATCCGCGATGACCAGGATCTCGGTCGGGCCGGCCAGCAGGTCGATGCCGACCTCGCCGAACAATTGCCGTTTCGCCTCGGCCACGTAGGCGTTGCCGGGTCCCGCGATCAGATCGACCTTGACGATGCTCTCGGTCCCTACCGCCAGGGCGGCGACGGCCTGGACGCCGCCGAGCACGTAGATGTCGGTCGCGCCGGCCAGTTGCATGGCCGCGATCGTCGTGGCCGGCAGCTCGCCGTGGATGGGGGGCGTGCACGCGGTGACGCGCTCAACGCCGGCCGCCTTGGCCGTGACCACGGTCATGTGCGCCGAGGCAACCAGCGGATACCGGCCGCCGGGCACGTACGCGCCGACCGACTCGACCGGGATGGAGCGCTGGCCGAGGAAGACGCCCGGCTGGGCCTCGACCTCGAAGTCGGCGAGCGAGTCCCGTTGCCGCTGCGCGAACGCGCGCACGTTGTGCTGCACCGTCCGGATGTCGTCAAGCGCCTGCGGGTCGACGCCCGCGACGATGCGGCTGATCTCGTCGGCCGAGAGGTGAAAGTCCGTCGGTGACCAGCGGTCGAACTTCTCCGAGTACTCGCGTACCGCCGCGTCACCACGCTCGCGCACGTCGGCGATGACGTCACTGACCACCCCCGCGACCGCAGCATCGGCGGTGAACGCGCCCGTTGACGCCGGCGCCTGCTTGAGATATCTGCGCACGGTCAGCCCTTCTGCTGCGCGACGGCGGGTCCGCTGCCGGAATCGTCCACGGCGCGGGTTGACGTCGGCGCGACGGCCACCGCCCCCTTGACCGCCGCGCGGAAGGCGGCCATGTGCGCGGCCGCGTGATGCGCCTCCACCGCGGCCTGGTCACGCCATCGCTCGACGACGAGGACCTCGCTCCCGCCGTCCAAGGGCGCCCACAGCGAGTACTCGATGTTGCCCTCCTCACCGACCGAGGCGTCGCGCAGGGCGCGCGCTGCGGCCAGGAAACGCCCGTGCTCCGACGGCTTGGTGATGACGTGGACGGTATGGGTGATCACGAGGCCTCCGACGGCTAGCTGACCAGGGGTTTACATAAAACTGAACCTGAATGTAGACTCACTTTCGCGATGAAGCAAGCAGGCCGCACTGCCGAGGGGACATGCATGGAGTCGTTCGTCCAGTTGCAGAAGGGTTCGACGCCGGACCGCGTACACGCTGACCTGAACGGGCTCAAAGACGACGAGATGGGCCGGAACGGCTTCGTCGGGCGGCAGGCGCAGTTCTATCGCCGCAACGACCCGACGGCGTTCCGCGCGCGCGGACCGATCCGTGACGTGCACGTGCCCACGTACGAGCTACAGCCGTCGGACCTGACCGACCCAGCGGGCGAGCCGCTGCTAATGTTCAGCAACGCCGACTGCCGTGTTTCGCTGTCACGCCGCGCCGCGCCGATGCCCTTCTACGTCCGCAACATCGACTGCGACGAGGTCTACTTCGCGCATCTGGGCACCGGGCGGTTTTACACGGAATTCGGCGCTATCCCCTACCGCCCAGGCGACTACGTCTACCTGCCGAAGTCGACCACGTACCGGCACGCGCCCGACAGCGCAGCGAACAACCTGCTGCTGCTCGAGTCCTACACCGAGCTGCGGGTGCCGTCGTCGCGCGCCCTCGGCCGGCACTGGCCGTTCGACTCCAGCATGGTCTTCGTTCCCGAGGCCGAAGTGCTGCCAGGAGACGGGCGGGCCGTGTACGAGGTGCGGCTCGCGCACAGCGGGGAGCACTCGTGGATCGAATACGACCACGACCCGTGCGATGCCGAAGGCTGGCGCGGCGACAACTTCCCGTTCCGGGTGAACATCGACGAGTACAACGTGATGATGTCGGACACGGTGCACCTGCCGCCCTCGGTGTCGGTGGTGATGAACACGCCCGATCTGTTCCTGATCAACTTCCTGCCGCGCCCGGCTGAGGGCAAGCCGGGCACCGAGCGGACGCCGTGGTACCACCGCAACGTCGATTTCGACGAGGTCGCCTTCTACCACGCCGGGCACACGTTCGGCGTGCAGATGCCGGCCGGCCTGCTGTCGCATGCGCCGCAGGGCATCCACCACGGCGCACCGGAACGCGCGCGCGAGCGCGCGCGCCGATTGCACAACGAGCACTCCCGAGTTGAATGGCAGGTCATCAACATCGACAGTCGTAAACGGCTCATCCCCAGCGATGCGGCCAGCGCCTACTTCCGGTTCGACAACGGCCCTGAGGCCAGCTCATGAGCCGCGACAGCGCGGGCCGCTACCAGCGGATCCCGTACCTGACCATGTTCGACGACACCTCGCAGTTCCGTGACACCTATGGCGGCACCGGGGAACAGGTCGCGCTGGAGAGCTACCTGCTGCGGCCCGAGGACCGTCCGTCCAAGACCGCGATCATGTTCATGCACCCGGTTGGCGGCGGCGCGTACCTCCCGATGACGAACGCGCTCGCCCGGGCGGGCCACCACGTCATCTACGCCAACAGCCGGTACCGCGGCGCCGACTACGCGCTGATCATGGAGAAGGTGACCCAGGATCTCGGTGCCGCCATCCGCGACGCCAAAGAGCGCCTCGGCTACGAGCGCATCGTGCTGGCCGGCTGGAGCGGCGGCGGCTCGCTGTCGGTGTTCTACCAGCAGCAGGCGCAGCACGCCACGGTCACCTCGTCGCCGGCGGGCGAGCCGCCCGACCTCACTCGCGGGGTGCTGCCGCCGGCCGATGCCCTGTTGCTGCTCGCCGCGCACGTCAGCAGGCACGGGACGCTGACCGAGTGGATGGACCCGGCCATCGTGGACGAGGCCGATCCGACCAAACGCGACCCGGAACTGGACCTTTATCACCCCGGCAATCCCAACCAGCCGCCCTATACGGCGGAGTTCCTCGAGCGCTACCGCGCAGCGCAGATCGAGCGCAACCGGCGGATCACCCGCTGGGTCAAGGACACCCTGGAGTCGGTGCGGGCTTCCGGCCGCCCGCTGGACGAGCGGGGGTTCGTCGTGCACGGCACGATGGCCGATCCCCGCTGGCTGGATCCGACGATTGACCCCAACGACCGCGAGCCAGGCACCTGCTACCTCGGCGACCCGCAGGTAGTCAACATGGGACCGGTCGGCCTGGCCCGGTTCAGCACGCTGCGCAGCTGGCTGTCGCAGTGGAGCTATGACGACGCTCGCGCCGACGGCGAGACCTGCGGTCGCGACGTGGCGATTCCCACCCTTGTCATCGGCAACAGCGCCGACAACGCGTGCACCCCGAGTCACACCCTGCGCCTGTTCGAAGCCATCGGGCACCCGGACAAGGAACGCCATGAGATCAAGGGGGCGACGCACTACTACGGCGGCGCCAGCCAGCGGCCGATGCTGGGCGAGGCCGTCGACAGGATCACCACGTGGCTGGCCGACCGCGGCCTCGCCGAGTGATGGGCTGCACCGGGTTCGCCGACTGGGCGCAGCGGTACTTCGCCGCCAAGTCCGGGCATGATCTGGACGGGCTTGCCGGGCTTTTCTGCCCCGGCATCGACTACGAGGACGCCGTGCTCTGCCGCCGGACCAGCGGCGCGCAGCGGATGCGGGCGACCTACCAGAGGATCTTCGAAAGCGCCCCCGCCGCGGCCGGGTCGGCGCTGACGTGGTGCGCCGGCGACGAACCCGGCGGAGCGGTCCAGTTCAGCAACGGCGCCGGCTTGTTCGGCGCGCCGATGCAGGTCGCCGCGGTCATCGAGCTGGACGGCGGCCGGGTGGTGCGCCAGCGCGATTACTGGGATGGCCGGTCGGTCCCGGCCGGGACCCTGGCCCGCCTGCGGGCGCAGTATCCCTGTCACATGCCGCCCGCGGATCTCCCGGCCGCGCAGCGCCGCCACCGCGACGCCGTGCTGGGCGCGGCCGCCGCGGCCTTCCGGTCCGCGCTCGATTCCGGCGCGGGGCTCGACCGGTGCCTGGCCGAGGATGCCGTGCTCGCCGATCTCGCCTGCGGCGTGCAGCTCGCCGGACTGCCGACGATCGAAAAGTACCTGGCTGACTGGTCGGCGACGCTGCCGTACGGACCGGGCGCGCGGGAGACCAACATCGTCGGCGGCGCGCGCGGCGGCGGCTGGGAGTGGGCGGCCGCCGGCGGGTTTCGCGAGTCCGTGGGGGCCGGGCTCACGGCCGTCAGGCTGACCGATGAGGGCCTGGTCGGCGAGCTGGCCTTCGCCTGGGACGCATCGCGGCTGTCAGCACGAGCGTGCGCCCAACTGCCCGGCGGCGGTGGTCCCCGTGACTGACCAGGACTTCGACGTCATTGTTGTCGGCGGCGGTACGTCGGGCGCCGTTGTCGCCGCGCGGCTGTCCGAGGACCCCGCCCGGCGGGTGCTGCTGCTCGAGGCGGGGCAGAGCTTCCCGAGCATCGAGGCGTTCCCGCCGCAGCTGCTCGGCCTCGACGAGAGCGCGTGGGTGGGGGCGGAGCACAACTGGAGCTACGCGGTCTCGCTGACCCGCGAGCGGCCGGACCCGGTGCCGGTGACCCGCGGCCGGGTGATCGGCGGATCAAGCTCCGTCAACGGCGGCATTCACCTGCGTGCCCTGCCTGAGGACTTCTCGGGGTGGGGCGACGGGCTGTGGGACTGGCCGGACATGCTCCGGTGCTACTGCAAGTCCGAGCACGACCTGGACTTCGGCGCCCACGCGGAGCATGGCGACCTAGGGCCGATCGCGGTGGGCCGGGCCAGCCCCGATGACTACACGGCGCTCTACACGGCCTTCGACTGGGCCTGCCGGTCGGCCGGGCATCCCGCGTGCAAGGACTTGAACAGTCCGGCGGCCGTGGGGGTGGGGCCGATGCCGCGCAATTATGAACGTGGCATCAGGATCAACTCGGCACTCGGCTATCTATTCCCGGTTCTCGACCGGCCCAACCTGCGGATACGCGGCGATAGCGCCGTGCACCGGGTCCTGGTAGCCGACGGCCGCGCCCAAGGCGTCGAGACGATCGAGTCCGGCCGCCTCGTCCGCCGACCCGCGGCTGCCGTGGTGCTCTGCGCGGGCGCCCTGGCCACCCCCTGCGTGCTGCTTCGGTCGGGCATCGGCGCGGCCGCGGACTTGCGGCAGCTCGGCGTGCCCGTGCTCGCTGACCTGCACGGCGTCGGGGCGGAGTTGCGCGACCACGCGTCGGTGCACGTGCAGGACCTGCCCCGCACCACCGACATCATCCCCGTGCCCGGTGCACCCGGGCGCAATCAAGCGGTACTGCTGCTGACCGCAGCGGGCTCGGCTGAGCGCAACGACCTGCAGATCATGCCCTCGTACCGGGCCGGCTGGCTGGCCCTGACCGTCATGCTCAACCGCCCGGCCAGCACCGGATCGCTCCGGCTGCTCTCCGCCGACCCACAGCAGCGCCCCGTCATCGAGCTGAACTACCTGTCCAGGGACGAGGACCTGGACAGGCTGCGCGCGGGCGTCCGGGAGGCGGTGCGCATCATGAGGACGCCGGCCTTTACCCAGATCACCGCAGGCGGGATGGCCGGCGGCCCGCCGGACCTGAGCGATCGCGGGCTGGACGGGTGGATCAGGAGCAACGTGTCGACGTTGGCCCACTCGACCGGCAGCTGCCCGATTGGCGCGCCCGACCGGGGCGGCGTGGTCGACGCGCGCGGGCGCGTGCACGGCGTCGACGGGCTGTCGATAGCCGATGTCTCGATCATGCCGGTACCGCTGCGTAACAACCCGAACGCGACAGCCCTCATGCTCGGCGAGCGATACGCCGAGCTCTGCTAAATCGCATCGTCGCCGTCCCGACTCAGGACAAATCTCCAGGTAACACGTGTGCAACGAACCGTTGACAACGGCCGGCTCCACATCTGAATATGAATTCAGTGTTAAGTCTCGTCTGCTGACGCCGGCGCGACATCACCACAGAGAGGTGAAGATGACGCAGACCTTTTCCCGAGCCCGGCTGCTGCGAGCGGCGGCCGTCGCGACGGCGGTCGCGGCCACGCTCGTAGCGACCGCCTGCTCAAGCAGCAGCCCAAGCTCGTCCAGTTCGCCCAGTTCGTCGGCTGCCAGCACGGCAACCGCCAGCTCGGGAGCGACCACGAGCGCGACCGCGGCCAGCTCAAGCGGCGTGCCGGCTGCCGTCGAGACCCTGCTACAGCAGGGCTACAAGGGCACCTTCCAGCCGCCGCCGACCAGCGGGCCCAAGGCGGCCACCGACAAGAAGGTCTGGGTGATCTCCTGCGGGCAGATTGCGGCCACCTGCGCCAGCATCGCCGACGCGGCGGTGGCGGCAGGCCAGAAGCTTGGCTGGAAGATGACCCTGTTTGACGGCAAGCTCGATCCGACCCTCTACACGACCGGCATCCTTGAGGCGATCGCCGACCACGCCAACGGGATCCTGACGGTGGCGGTGGACTGCTCGGACGCGAGGGCGCCGCTAGCCCAGGCCAAGGCGGACGGGATCATGACCGTCACGGTGTCGGGCTTCGACTGCAACAACTCGATTGATCCCACTGGCAGCCCGGTCTACTCGACCTACGTGAAGTACACCGGCATCGACGGCTACGGCACCACCTACGCCGACTGGAAGGAGTACGACGCGGCCTGGGACATCGCCGCCACCGACGGCAAGGCGAAGGTCATCAACTCCTACTCGCCCGGCTACCTGGTCTCCGAGTTCCAGAACCAGGGCTTCACCGACGAGATGAAGCTGTGCGCCACCTGCTCGATCGTCGACGAGCTTGGCATCACGGCAACCGACCAGGAGGGAACTGGCGCGCAGGACAAATTGCAGAGCGCCCTGCTGCAGAACCCGGACGCGAACGTCGTCCAGGTCGGAGTCGACGACTGGTTCGAGCGGTTCGCCAACGCGGCGTTCAAGGAAGTCAACCGCAGCGGCCTCGAGGTGTCCGGCGACGAGTGCAGCAACACCGCGATCGCGTCGATCAAGGCGGGCGGCCCGCAGAAGGTGTGCATCGCCAGGGACTTCAGCTGGGAATCGTGGGCGGCCATGGACGAACTCAACCGGCAGTTCGCCTCGCCCGGCAGCGCGCCGGTCGATGAGGGCCTCGGCTTCGAGATCGTCGACGCAACTCACAACCTCCCATCCGGGAGCACCTGGAGTCCGCCGTTCAACTTCGAGGCCGACTACGAGAAGATCTGGTCCACTCAGTGAACGCCGCGCACGGCGAGGCTCTGGAGCTAGCCGGGGTCTCCAAGAATTACGGACCGACTCGAGCGCTAGCTGACGTGGGCTTCGCCGTGCGCAGCGGCCGGATCCATGCGCTGCTCGGCGGCAACGGCTCGGGCAAGAGCACGCTCATCAAGGTGCTGGCCGGCGTTGTACGGGCCGAGCCGGGCGGCACCGTCACGCGGACCGTCGGCGGCCAGCGGACCGAGACCGGGATCGGCGACCTGACGCCGGCCATCTCGCGCGGTCTCGGCTTCAGGTTCGTCCACCAGGAAGTGCCGATCTTCCTGGAACTGTCCATCGCCGAGAACCTCGCGCTCGGCTCCAAGTTCGAAATGGCCGTCGGCGGCCGCA
>Ga0302325_10024064_pt1 | contig 12679 bp, 13 predicted proteins | sample Palsa_T0_2_FD_201948 | JGI IMG/M metagenome (GOLD analysis project Ga0302325, IMG submission 201948) | Peat permafrost microbial communities from Stordalen Mire near Abisko, Sweden - Palsa_T0_2 | ecosystem: Environmental > Terrestrial > Soil > Palsa > Peat permafrost | place: Sweden: Abisko... | reverse complement strand
CGTCATCGTTTGCAAGATCGACGTATTCACGATCCGGTCGTACGGCTCGCCGGCCATCACCTTCACGTTCTCTCGTATTCGATCGAGGATGACGATCGTGTCCATCACCGAGTATCCGATGACGGTCAGCACGGCGGCCAAGAACGCGTCGTCGGCGCGCTTGTCGGCGATGGCGTAGATGCCGATCATCATGGCGGCATCGCGCACGAGCGCGATCACGACGACCAAACCGAAGATGTAGTTCCAGCCGAACCGGAACGCGATGTACAAGAACTGGATCGCGATCGCGATGACCAGCGCCTCGCCCGCCTTGATCAGATATTCTTTGCCCAGCGACGGCCCGACCGCCTCGATCTGCGACTGCGCGCGGTCGACCGCCGCGAGGCTGCCGAGCGCGCCCCAGATCTTGAGCGTGTCGTCGCCGAAATCGACCTGCGTCTCGATCGTATAGCGTTCGTTCGGTTGCGCGTCGCCGGCTTTCGCTAGTGTGTTGATGCGCGCGTCGCTCACGCCGATGCCGGCCAGCGCCTTCAGGATGTCCGCCTGCGCGACCGGCTTTTCGAACTTGACCGTCACGTCGGTGCCGCCGGTGAACGACAGGCCCAAGCGCAGCGCGTGCGAGGGCTGAAAACCGCCCCCTGGAGCCGTGAAGCTGTGATATGCCAGCGCCAGCACGCCCGCGAAGATCACCGCGTACGAGATGAGCGAGACGGTCCGGAACCAGCCGACGACGTTCCAATTCAAGCGACGGAAGAACATCGGCTACGCTCCGTACGCTTTCGGGTTCTCGACGAGGTTGTTGTCCACGATGAGATCCACGAAGAAACGGGTCACGAAGGTAGCGGTGAAGAGCGAGAAGGCCGTCCCCCAGAACAGCGTGTAAGCGAAGCCTTTCACGGTGCCCGTGCCGAGCATGAACAGCACGCCCGCCCCGACGATGGTCGTGAAGTGACTGTCGAACACGGCGCTGAACGCGCGCTTGAAGCCGATCTGAACGGCCGCGCGCAAGGTCTTGCCCGCCCACAGCTCTTCTTTGAGCCGTTCGAAAATCAGGACGTTCGCGTCGACGGCCATGCCGACCGACAGCACGAAGCCGGCGATGCCGGGCAACGTCAGCACCGCGTGCACGCCGGCCAGCAACCCGAGCAGCATCAGCACGTAGACGACCAGCGCTAGGTCGGCGAGAAAGCCGGGCAGACGATACCAGGCGAGCATGAACAGCAACACGAGCCCGAGCCCGACCATCGCGGCGTAGAGCGACTTCTCGAGGTCGATCTTTCCGAGCAGCGGACCAACCGTATCGTTCTCAATGACGGTGACCGTGACCGGTAGAGCGCCCGCGTTGATGTCGTTTGCGATCCGGATCGTGTCGTCTTCGGTGAAGCTGCCGGTGATCTCACCTTGATCGGTGATGACGCCCTGAATCGTCGCCGCCGAGGTATACTTCTTGTCGAGAAAGAGCGCGAGCAGGTTGCCGAGGTTGGCCTGCGTCATCTTGCCGAACTTCGCGGGGTCCTTGGTTTCGAACACGATGCGCCAGCCCGGGCCCTGCTGGTTGGGGGCCGAGGCCGCACTCTTGATGTCGGCTCCGGAATAAACGATCGGGCCGCTATCCTTGTACGCGCCGTTCGGGTCGTCGGCGTACTTCTTGTCGGCCTGAGCGCGCGCGTAGACGGCCTGCGGCATGATCTTGTAGTCCAGCTTCGCAACGTCTTTCAGCGCCCGAACCGCTTCATCGGGGTTCTTCACGTTGGGCAGTTCGACCAGGATCCGGTCGCTGCCGACGGTGGAAATCTGAGGTTCGGCGACGCCCAAGCCGTTGATGCGTGCGTCGATGACCTGCATGACCTGGCCCTGGACTTGCCGGTTAATTTGCGGCACCTCGGGGCTCGGCTGCAGCTGGAGCAGCACCCGGACCCCGCCTTGGAGGTCGAGGCCGAGTTTGATCTTGTGCTGGATCGGCAGGACCAGGTAGAGGCATAAGCCTACAATCCCGGCCAAAAATGCTCCCGATACCCACGGTTTGAGTCGCAGCCACATAAACTAAAAAAGGACCCCAATCCGCCTAGAAACCGGAGTTGCCCCACGCCCCAGAGCGGGCGCCCGGGCGACCATGGAAGGGGAGAACCACGGTATTGTAGCAGGGTCGTAACACCCCGTCAAACCAATTCGCGCCATCGTTGCCGGGTTGTTGAAGGGGCCTCGTAGGGAGGACATGCCCTATGGACGCCAAGACCGTTGATGCCGGGCTCTTACAGTCGCGCTACCGCTTAACCAAGCAGCGCGCAGCCGTTCTCCGGGCGCTCGGCGACGGGGCACACCTTTCGGCCGAGACGATCCTCGTGCGCGTGCGCACCGAGATGCCGGCCGTCAGCCTCGGCACGATCTACCGCACGCTCGACATCCTGCGCGAGATCGGCCTCGTCCAAATCTTTTCCTACACCGGCAGCGCCGCGCGCTACGAGGCTGCGCTCGAGAAGCACCATCACCTCTTGTGCTCCGTCTGCAATTCGCTCGTCAACGTGCGCGTCGACGGCTTGGCGGAACTCGCCCAAGACATCGCCCGGCGCGAGCGCTACAGCAACATCGACTTCTCGCTCACGATCGTGGGGCGCTGCAACGACTGCACCAAGCGCATGAACTGACAAAACCGCGTCAGCCGGGCGTGAGATCTTACTGGGTGAACTTCGATTCGAATGTTCTCTCGAGGGAGGTCGCCTTGCTCTGGTCGGGGCCGATGACGACGACGAAGAGATCGCCGTGAGCAGTGTCGCATACGACAACGGCCTGGTACGTGCCGAGATCCCCGAAGATGCCGGTATTGGCCGTTCTCGTGGCAACCGTGACGTGCTGGAACCCGGCCGCCCCAAGAGCGACCAAAACCTTGGCCTGGCAGACCGCAGAGGTGACCTTGTAGGTGTACACGTTGTACGAGGCCCCTTGACCACTGGCCGCCGCAGCTGGCGCGGCGGAACAAAGAAGCGGAAAGAGCACGGCGACGAGCCAGATGCCAAGCCGTACAATCACGGTGAACCCCCTCTTGCGATCGCGTTGCGTTCGCGCGCCGTCAGATCCGGGCAGCCGACCTTGCCGTTCCAACGAAGCGGACGGGGCTGAGTTTTCCGCGCTAGGCCTCAATACCCCTGAGATTTTTCCGTCGGCGGTGTCCGCATTCGACTCTTTTGGCGGCGAATCGTGGGGCCTTGGGTCAACCGGGCGCGAGGGCGGCACTCGGCGGCGGAAAGTCGAGCACCATCGCCGGGCGCAGCGCCAGTTCGGGCGGCAGTTCCGCGAAGGCGTAGACGTCGACTCGAACGCCGAAGCGGCGCACGAGTTCCGAGAGCGCGGGCCGCAAGGCCGCGGTGCACACGATCGCGGCTCGTTCGCGCGGCACGCGCGCGAGATACTCAGTTGCGCGGGAACGCACGTGCAACGCCGCATCGGGATGCGGTGCGAGTGCGCCGTCTACGAGCCAGGCCTGCAGCTGCGCCTCGAATTCCGGTTCGAGTACCATCGGCTCGAGAACGGCGCTGGGGCGGCGCCGCACGTGCGCCGGGACGAGCCGCCGGCGCACGGCCTCGACCAGTTCGCGCGGATCGCGCGTCACGGCCGACGCGTCGACGAGTGCCTCGAGGGTTGCCACCGTGTCGCGCGGCCAGACGCGTTCGCGCAAGAGCGCTTCGAAGACGCGATGCACGATCGATAGCGGAAGAGCGTCGCCGCCCAGTTCCTTGACGAGCGACGGAACCGACGCCCGCAAGTGCTCGATCAGCGTATGCAGCTCTTGGCGACCCAGCAGTTCGGCCGCGTGCACGCGCGCGATCTCCGAGAGGTGCGAGCCGACGATCGATATTGGATCGAATACGAGCGCGCCGTTCGCCGCCGCAAACTCGCGTTGGTCGGGCGCAATCCAACTCGCCGCCAAACCGTACACCGGCTCGCGCACGCGCTCGCCCGCAAGGCGCTCGAGGATCGGCTCGTCGGCGACCGCGAGCACGGCATCCAGCCGCAGCCGGCCTTCACCTGCCAGCACGTCGCGCACGCGAATCGCATAGCTGGCGGGTTCGCGTGAGGGGTCGTCGCGCAACCGCACGCCCGGCAGCACGAGGCCGACGTCCCCCGCGAGCGCTCGCCGCACTTCGCCGATGCGGTCGAGAAGGGCTTCGGCCAGCGGCGGTGCGAGCAGTGGCCCGAGGTCGAGACCCATTTCGATCGCAACGGCGTCGACGCCGACCAGGCCTAGCGCCATCTCGGGCCGCCGGATCGCAGCCCGGCGAGCCGCGTCGTGTGCGCCGGCGGCGGCTTCACTGCGCGCGCGCTGGCGCCGGCGGCCGGCTTGCGCGGCCGCGAACAGCAGCGCGCCGATGCCGACGAATGATAGGTGCGGAAGCGCGGGAACGAGCGCTAGCACGAGGGCGAACGCACCCGCAGCGCGCAGCACGTCCGGACGTTCGAAAAGCTGCGATGCGATGTCGACACCGAGCGAACCGTCGCCCGCGACGCGCGTCACCATCAGGCCCATCGAGGTCGAGAGCAGAAAAGCCGGTAACGTCGTCACGAGCGCGTTCCCGATCGAGAGGATCGCGAACGTGTTGAGCGCGTCGAGCGGGTTCATCTCGTGATAGGCGACGCCCACGACGACGCCGCCGATCAGGTTGAGCACGACGATCACGAGCGCCGCGATGGCGTCGCCCTTGACGAACTTGCCGGCGCCGTCCATCGCGCCGTAAAAGTCCGCTTCACGTTGTACGACGGCGCGCTTGCGACGCGCGGTCTCGGCGTCGAGCAAACCGGCGTGCACCTCGGCGTCGATCGCCATCTGTTTGCCCGGCATCGCATCGAGCGTGAACCGGGCGGCAACCTCGGCGACGCGTTGCGACCCCGAGGCGATGACGATGAATTGAATCGTGACGAGGATCGCGAAGACGATGAAGCCGACGACGAGATTGCCGTGCACCACCAGTGTCCCGAAAGCGGGAATGATCTCGCCGACGCCGCCCTCGATGTGGCCCTGGGTCAGGATCAGCCGGGTCGCCGACACGTCGAGCGACAGGCGAAACAGCGTGGCGATCAAGAGGGCCGGCGCAAACGCCGCAAACTCGAGCGGCTCGTTGACGGTGATCGCGAGCAGCAGCACGACGCCCGAGCCGATGATGTTGCACGAGAGCAAGGCGTCGAGGATGAGCGGCGGAAGCGGCACGACCAAAATCCCGACGATCGAAAGAACGATGGCCGCGAAGACGTAGGTAACGGCGCGATGGTTCACGTGCCGGATCGCTCGCGTATCAAGCCGGCCACGATCGCCGCGACCGCGGCGTACACCGAGGCCGGAATGTAATCGCCGACCTCGCACATCTCGAGCAGCCCTCGCGCCAGTTGCACGTTTTCGACGATCGGAACGCCGAGCGCACGGGCGCGGCGCTTCACCGCGCGTGCGCCCTCACCGACGGCGCGTACGAGCACTCTCGGGACCGGGATCTGCGGCGGCTCGTACGCGAGCGCGATCGCGACGTGCGACGGGTTGCAGACCACGAAAGCGGCCTCCCGCAGCCGGCCGATCGAGCCGCGCACGAGCGCCAGATGCGCCCGGCGCCGCCGCCCGCGCTGCAGCGGATCACCCTCGTCTTGCCGGTACTCGCGCCGCAGTTCGGCGAACGACATGCGCAGCCGCCGCTTCCACTTGGCTCGCTCGAGGGCGACGTCCGCGATCGCGAACGCGCCCGCGACCCCGAGCGAGGCGGCCAGCATCGCCGCCGCGCCTTGCAGTACGAGCGAGGCGAGGGCGCTCGCACTGCCGGCGCCGCGGGTTGCAGCGAAAGCGCTCGCCAACGCCGGAATCACGGCACTTGCAACGGCGAACGCGACGACCAGCGCCTTGACCCCGCCGATCGCCGCATCGCGCGAAAGCATTCGCCGCAGACCGACAGCGGGGTTGATCTTGTCGAATTTGGGAGCCGGCGCGCGGACCGTAATGCGGCCGCCTTGCAGGAGCGTGGCGCAAAGCGCGCCCGCGATCGCGCCGCACGGGACGCCGAGCGCCGCCGCCGCAAGCGCGAGGTACGGGCCCCACGAGAGAGCGCGTGCCGCGGCGGCCTGTGCGACGGCGCTACGAGCGGCGGCGGCGAGCGGGGTCAAGAGCGCGGCGAGCAGGGCCACCGCGCAGCCGAACGACGCGATCGCCCCGACCGCCTGCGAGCTTGGGAAATCGCCTTCGCGCCGCGCCCGGGCGAGCCGCGCGGCCGACGGCTCGAAGGGCTTCTCCTCAGCCAAACGCGCTAGCGCCCACGGATCGGCCCCAGGTCCCACCAGGGCGCGGCGGCCGATTGTAAGACGAACGGCAGGGCCGCGATCGTCGCTAGCAGCGCGCAGCCGAACACGACCGGAAATGCGAGCGTGAACGTCGAGAATCGTGGAACCAAACGCGCGATCACCGCGAGGCCGAACTGCGCCCCGAGCGCGATCGCGATCGCGGGCCCAGCGACGAACACGGCGGCGCGAAGCAGCGTTCCGGGCAGCACGACCGCGAACGCATTGAGGTCCGGCGCCGCCACCAACGCGCCCGGCGGAAGGCTGACAAAACTCTGCGCGAAGCCTTCGAGCGCCACCCGGTGGGCGCCAAGGACGAAGAACGCCGCGGCGAATGCGAGCGACCACAGGCGTCCAAAGCCGGCACCGGCTGCCACGTTCGCGTTCGGAACGCTGGCTCTAATGCCGACGAAATCGTCCAGCGCGCGGCCGCCCGCGTACGCGCCGTCGTACAGCATCGAGGCGGCGATGCCGATCGCCGCACCGATCAGCAGCTCGCTCCCGAACGCGAGCAGTACGCCGTGCGCCGGCCGGGCGGAGCCGTGGCGAGCGCGCGTCAGAGCGAGTGAAAGCACGTACGCGAAGCCCGCCCGCACCGGCGGCGGTACGTCGGGGTGCGAGAAGCCCGGCGCGCGGAACGCGAACCCGGCACAGCGAGCGAACACGAGCAGGTGTGCGTCGTCCATGGGCGCGGCTCAAGGCCCGCTAACGATGAGCGGCAAGTGCGCGACGGCGTCGGTGAACAGTGAGCCACAGCGACCCAACGCGAACGATCCGAACGCCGCGACCATCGCGCCGACGGCGAGCATCTTGGGCAGCAGCGTCAGGGTTTGCTCCTGAACTTGCGTCGCGGCTTGGACGACCGCGACCGCCGTCCCGACCAGCGTCGCGACGAGCAGGACCGGAAAGCACAGCAGCGCGGCGACGACCAGCGCTTCGCGAATGACGCCCCCGAGCGACTCCATGCCGCCGAGGGTACGCGGCGAAGATTACGCCGGCGCTACGGCCAGGTTACGGATCGCTTGCGTTGCGACCAGGGCCGAGACCACGGCCCGCGTTGCCGGCGAGCGGTTCAGCGTGTAAAAGTGCAACCCGGGGGCACCGCGAGCCAAAAGATCGCGGCATTGGAGCGCCGTAAAGGCGACCCCGAGTTCGGCAACCGCTTCGGGCTGATCGGAACGCGCCTCGAGTTCCACCAGAAGACGCTGCGGTAGGCTCGCGCCGCTCATCTTGGTCATCCGGGCGATCTGCTCGTAGTTGGTGATCGGCATGATACCCGGAATGACCGGGACGCCGACGCCCGCGGCCCGCAATCGATCGACGTAACCGAAATACGCGTCGTTCTCGAAGAACAATTGGGTCACGAGGAACTCGGCGCCCATGCGAACCTTGCGCACGGCGTTCTCGATGTCCGCTTCGAAGCTCGCCGCCTCGGGATGCTTCTCGGGATACGCGGCGGCGCCGATCGAAAACGAGAACTCGCCTGCCAGCAGCTCGATGAGATCGCTTGCGTAGCGAAAACCACCCTGGACTGCGACGAACTGCGCCTGTCCCTTGGGCGGATCGCCGCGCAGCGCCATTACATTTTCGACCCCGGCCGCCTCGAGTTCGGCAAACAGCGTCCTCAGCTCGTCGCTCGGATGACCGACGCAAGTTACATGCGCCATCGACTCGATGCCCAGCTCGCTCTTGATGCGCTTGGTGACCTCGACCGTCCGCGCACGGCTCGAACCGCCGGCGCCGTAGGTGACCGAGACGAAGCCGGGGTTGAGGATACGCAGCCCGCGAACCGTCGCCATGAGCTTCTCGACTCCGTCGTCGGTCTGCGGGGGAAAGAACTCGAATGAGATGCAGGGCCGCCGAAGCTGCAACAGCGTTCCGATGCGCATCGCCCTGGATTCGTCGCCGCGACCCGTTTCGCTTCTTAGGCGCGCTCAGCGAAACGTGCTTACGATGCCCGAGCAGACCAGTGCCCAGCCGTCGATCATGACGAACAGCAGCAGCTTGCAGGGCAGCGAGACGATCGGCGGGCTCAGCATGAACATCCCCAGGCCCATCAAGATCGAGGCAACCGCCAGATCGATCGCGACGAACGGCAGGTAGAGCGCGAAACCGATCGCAAACGCGCTGCGCAGTTCGCCGACGACGAAAGCCGGCAGCAGGACGTCCGGCGGCGCCGCGCCCGCGCTCGACGGGCGTTCTCTTGCGAGTCGCGCGAACAGGGCCAGATCCTTGTCGTGCGTTTGACGCAGCATGAAGGAGCGCAGCGGCTCGAAGCCTCGCGCGAGCATCTCGCTCTGCGAGATCCGTCCCGCCGCGTACGGCTCGAGCGCTTCGCGCGAGACCCGCCCGATCGTTGGCGACATGATCACGAACGTCAGCATCAGGGCGAGCCCCGTAAGGACGGCGTTGGGCGGCAGGGACGATGCACCGATGGCGGACCGCACGAGCGACAGCACAATGACGATGCGCACGAACGAGGTCGTCATCACGAGGATGAAGGGCGCAATACCGAGCAAACTCAAGCTGACGAGAACGTCGAGCGGCAGCCCTGCCCTGCCGTGCGAGGCGATCTGGAGAAGCTCGCTCAAGGGCTACAGCTCACGAGCGCGCGGACTTACGGGCGACGACTTCGGTGACGCGTACGCCGAATCGATCGTCGACGGCAACCACTTCGCCGCGCGCGACCAAGCGGTCGTTAACGAAAACGTCGATCGGGCCGCCCGCCAGCCGGTCGAGTTCCACGATCGAGCCCTTCGCGATTCGCAGCACGTCGCTGACGCGCATCCTGCAACGGCCCAATTCCGCGCGGACCGCAAGCGAGACGTTCATCAGCAAGTCGATGTTTCGGCCATCGTCGATCATGCGGATCCTCGGTCGAGATCGCCCGTAAACCGTATCGCGCTGCGCCCGTCGCTCACACCGCAGAGCCCGCGCGCGAACGCAACCTCGCCGAAGCGCAGGACGCCAGGAGCGCCGAGCGCCGTATCGAGAACGATCGTCACGCCGCAGGCCAAGCGCGAAAACGCGGGCACCGAGAGCGCCCCGTTGGCAAACTCTACGCTGCCTTCAAGTTCTACCTCCGCGAGATCGTCGAGCGTTAGCCGTTCGCAGACTTCCTCGGCCGGGTCGCGGCTCAGCGCGAAACCGAGCGCGACACCGGCGGCGCCGGTCGTACGGACTTCGAAATAGGTCGCGAGATCCCGCCGGGCAACTTCGCTCGTTTCGGCTGCGACCGGTCCGAGCGTGCCGCAGAGCGGGTTGCAAAGCGGCACGAGCGCGTGGACGATCCGGTCCAGCGTTTCGCGTTCGATGTCCGACAAGCGGTCGCTTTGCGGGGGTTCGCGTTCGCCGAACGCTAGCGCGACGAGCCTGCGCGCATCGGCCGGACGTAAGATAACGAAGCCATCGCACAGCCGGCCGCGTACGCGCACGATCGTCGCGCCCTCGACCAGCAGCCGTCGATCTTCGGCGCTCGGCATCGCCGGTTCGGTCAGATCGACCTCGAGTTCCATCGCAAGCAATCGCGAGAGCGTCTCGCGAACGCCGTTTGCAACGAGGCACGCCGCCGAGAGCGGCAAGGTCGAGCGCGGTACGAAGCCGATGCTGCGCAGCGCGCGGCCCTCGGCGACGCGGGGCGGTCCGAAGGCGAGCGCGGCGATCACTTGACCAGATCCATCGTGGTCTGCTCGTTTGTGCCACGAGTATGATACGCAGCGCGCATCGCCTCGAACGCGTCGTAGGCTTCGCGCACCTTGGCCAGCCCCGCCACCACGTCGACGCACCCAAGGTCGCGAGCGTTCGGAACGAGCGCCGCGAACGTGCCGTCTGCGGGCGACCCTACCTGCGCCTTTACGCCGGACGGCAGCCCGACGTGGCTCGCGTCGAGCCGCAGCGGCTGCGTCCCCGCCGGAAACCGCGCGAGAGCGAGCTTCCCGACGACGACGCGTTCGCTGCGCCGCTGGCCCGTGCGCGGATCGACGGCCGCGCGCAGGTAGGAGAACGTGCCGTCGGCATCGATCCGCGCCCCGCCGCTTGCGCCGAGCGCCCGATCGTAGGCATCGACCCGCACCGGCCCGACTCGGCTGGGACTACCGGTACTGAAACCGAGGACCGCGCGACCATCCGGGCCGCACAGGACGCCGTCGACGAGCGCGAACGTTCCGTCGCGCGTAAACCGCACGGTGGCGCCGCTGCCGGCCGAGAGAAAATACGCGCCCGCCGGGGCAACCGTGCTCAGTGGGTCGGGCGACCGGATCGCGCGCGCGGCCGCAGTCACATCGGTGAATTCGGAAACGAAGCCCGGCTCGTAGGCTCCGAGGACGTCGCGCTCTCGCGCGTCGATGCGGGACATGCCGGCCGCGGTCGCCGCATCGATCATAGAGCCACACCCTCGTCCACCGTCGCGACCGAAACGTCGATCGATTCGCCGCGGGCGCGCAAATAGAGGCCGGCGCACGCGAGCGCGCGCCGTACGATCCCCTCGACCGCGGGACGGCAGAGCGCGACGACGTGCAGCGTGGCACCGTCGCGCCGTAGCGCGAGCGCAACGCGTTCGCCTTCGACCCCTAAGGTGAACGAAGTGCGGAACGTGGCGTAGCTGCGCTGGCAAGCGAGTTCGGCGCGCGCCGCCGCCGCGCGCGCGGCGGACGGCCGCCGGAGGCCGTTCTCGGCCCCGGCCCGCGCCGCTCGATCCTCGCCTGTCCCGGGCGGCACGCGTTGCTCCGGCCGGCGGTGCTCCGCACGCTCCGCCGACCCGCGCGGGTGAATCCGGCCGCCGTCCGTTTCAGCTCGCCGCTCCGGCGGCGGCGGCGACAGCGGGCCGTCGGAGGCGAGGTGGAGGGCGGAAAACCAGGCTTCGGACAGCGCCCGCCGATCCGTATACGGAAAGCGCGCCGCGATCACGGAGATTTTGCCAGTCTCGTCGTTCATGCCAGAACGATAGCCGCGCCGCAAGGCCGGCGCGTGACGGGACTATTGCAGTTTAGTTGCGGCCGCGGCCGTCATCGAAATCGGAACCGGGCTGGAGGTACATGGCGGCGTTCGCGACGTCGAACGTAATCACGAAATTCTTGAGCAGCCCGAGGCCCACGTTGCCCGCATCGAAACGATCGGCGAAGGCTCCGCTCGTCGCCTCCATCACGTCGGTCTCAACGTGATACATCGGAACGCTGCCGAGCGCGATGCTATCGAGCGACGTGCGGTAGGACGTGGTCGAGCCGCCGATGCCGTAGCTGTGGCGACTGGTCGAGGAGAAGGGGACGAGCCCGGCATGCTTTTCGAGGAACGGCTTGTACAGGAGCACTTCGCCCGCATTGCCGGTATCGATGATGAACGGCGCGTCGGTCTGCGCATCGAGCCGCAGCGTTGTTTCGGGGAATGAGCGATCGACCTGCACGGTGATCTTCTCGCCCACCAGAGCGACCGTCCCCGGAACGCCGAACGTCATCGTCTTTGCGCCATAGTCGATGCGCACGGTCGCCGCCGCGAAGAACGGATAGCCTAGGATCCCGTCGATGCGGAAGGCGCCCGCGGTCGATGCGCCCAGATCGATCGTGGCCGCGGTGATATTCGTGAGCCGTCCCGATCCGATATCGATCTGGTCGAGCGTGACCAGTTGCAAGCCGCCGGTGCGGGTCGCGCCGCTTGCTTCGAGTGAACCCATCGGGGCCAGACCAAGGTCTGCTACGACGTGTTTGTCGATCAGGATATCCTGCGCGCCGCTATCGAGCAGAAAGGTGTAGTGCTTGCCGCCGATACTCACCGGGGCGTACAGATGCCCCTCGTGCAACTCGAGCTCGATCGTGTCGGGCGCGGACATCGCGATCGGCCGTGAAACGAGCGGCGCGAAGACCGCCGGCGGAATCGCCGCAGCTAATGAGATCGACGTGGTGGTCTGAACCGTGTCGAAGGCGTGATCGCCGTCCGAAACCACGCTCTTGAACGGGAAGCGGTGGCCGCCGACCGCGCGCCAGTCTGATAGGTCGATCGTCGTGCGTCCATCGTCGTCGTCGTAGGCGAGGCGAACGGGCAGGCCGCTGCGCACATCGAGATAGAGCGTCTCCGTTTCGCCGTCGTCGGCCGTGACGTCCAGCGCATAGGTCGCGTGACCCGCGATGCGGACGCTGCCGCGATAGATGACGCGATCGGGCCGCTTCGCAAATCCGCCCGAGTCGATGAATTGCTGCGTGCGCGCACGCCGGGCGAGAACGCCCGTCAGCTCGCGTACGTCACCGTTCTCATCGGCGTTCCAGAAGCGATCGCCGATCCGCAGCGTTGTATCGGAGCGCGGACCGAGGTTCTCATCGGTGCGCTCGCGATCGCCCTGGATCCAAGAATGGAATTGTCCGCTCAACCCTCCGCCCGCAAGCCT
>Ga0302325_10024063_pt1 | contig 12680 bp, 8 predicted proteins | sample Palsa_T0_2_FD_201948 | JGI IMG/M metagenome (GOLD analysis project Ga0302325, IMG submission 201948) | Peat permafrost microbial communities from Stordalen Mire near Abisko, Sweden - Palsa_T0_2 | ecosystem: Environmental > Terrestrial > Soil > Palsa > Peat permafrost | place: Sweden: Abisko... | reverse complement strand
ATCCCACAGGCCCGTCACGACGTCGAAGAACTCGCGCGCGCGTGCATAGCGCTCCGCATGCTGGACGTGCTGCTCGAGTCCGAAGTTCGGCGCCTCGTCGGGATTGCCCGAGGTGACGAGGTTCCAGCCGGCGCGGCCTCCGCTGATATGGTCGAGCGACGCGAACTTGCGCGCGATGTGATAGGGCTCGTTGTAGGTCGTCGAGGCAGTCGCGATCAGACCGAGATGCCTGGTCTGCACGGCGAGCGCGGGCAGTAGCGTCAGCGGATCGAACGACGTCACCGTCGCACTGCGCTTTAGCGCCTTCATCGGCATGTTCAGCACGGCCAGGTGGTCTGCCATGAAGAAGGCATCGAAGCATCCGGCTTCGAGTTTCTGCGCGAAGCGGGTGATATCGGGAAAATTGAAGTTCGCGTCGGGATATCCGCCGGGGTAGCGCCAGGACGCCGTATGGATACTGACCGGCCGCATGAACGCACCCAGCCGCAACTGTCGCGAGTTAGCCATAATAATTCCCTCCACGAACGATGCGCATCGGCGCTCCGGTGCGGCGATTTTATTGTGCGGCTGGCCGCGTCAGCCGGCGGCGCGCTCTTCGCCGCGCATCACCCGTTCCCGTTCGATCAGCTCGCGCAGCACGCGGCGGGGTCGCGACGCGCCCGCATCTATCGAGAATAGCACGGGCCCCATCTCTTCGTACGTGCGGTCGCCCATCATCCGCTGGACCGCCTCGATCATCGGCTTGTCCTGATGCACGAACGCGTGATCGATCGCGTTGTTCCACAAATCATCGGTAGCGGGATCGTCCATGGCGTAGGTGCGCGAGATACCCCAGAAATAGTGGGTCGACTTCATGGTCGCGGGCGTCAGGATGTCGGTACCCCATACGCCGATCCCTTCTTCGCGCGGCCGTCCGGTCGGCGTCACGCCGACGTCGAGCAGCATGTGCGCGGGCGCGTCCCATCGCATGTAAAGCCAATGGTCGACCGACTTGCCGTAGTTGCCGAAGGCCGCGTCCCAGGCCGGCGGCGCGATACCATCGGGGCACCAGCGGTCGGAATGGACCGTCAGACCTTCCTGCCTCACCACGTGTTTGCCGCGCTTGATCGCTTCGCTACCGAGCACGCCTTCGTGCAGAAATTCTGCGTGCGTCAGATCCATCAGATTGTCGGTGATAAGTTCGTAGTTCGCGTCCATCTCGATCACGCCGCCGACGGTGGCATAGCCGGGTCCGAGGCAGCTGAAATCGGGGATGAGCGATTCGTCGGCCGCGGCCGGATCTCCCCACCATAGCCAGATCAGCGAGTAGCGCTCGACGACCGGATAGCTGCGCACCTGCGCCATCTTGGGTATGCGGCCGTCGCCGTGCGGATTGTGCACGCAGGCTCCGGAGCCGTCGAACTCCATTCCATGATAGTGGCACTGGATACGATCGCCAGGCAGAAGTTTTCCCCGGTGCAGCGGGGCGAAGCGATGGGGACATCGATCCGAAATCGCCGCGACGCTGCCGTCTTCCCGGCGGAACATCAGCACCGGTTCATCGCAGATTGTGCGCGCAAACGGCGCATTCACGATCTCATTGCCCCAGGCCGCCACGTACCAGGCATTGTTCAGAAACATTTCGACCCCCGATCCTGTTTTGATCGCCGCATCGGCGATCGGAGTTTGCCCCGATATAAGGCCGCGCGCCTACGCTCCGCGCGACCCGCCTGTCCCCGTTCTTCGATGCAGACTAACCGGTCGTTCGCGAACGGCGGCCGGATGCCGTCCTTCCACCATCGCCATCGCAGCCCGAACCACCCCGGGTTCGCGACCCGGCACGGCGCGTTCGAGCACCGTTATCGCCGCGCGTTCCAGATGGCGCGCCAGCAGAATCGTCGCGGCGGCGGCGTCGCGCGCACGGCAAACTTTCAGCAGCTCTTCATGCTCCCGCGCAGCAACCGCCCAATGATACGGCTCGGATTTGATCCACATCCGGCGATAGAGCGCACTGCGATCGGCCAGCCGATTGATCGCGCTCTTGAGCTGCTCGCCGCAATGCTCCACCAAACCGCGATGGAATGCGCGATGGGCCCGTTCCCACGCCTCGAGTTCGTCCAACTCGCCGGCTTCGCGCATATTGCCGAGCAGCCGATCGAGCTCGCCAAGCTCATGCGCGCTCAGCCGGTTCACCGTCACGGCGATTCCGAGCGACGACAGCAGAATTCGCTGCGCGTACACCGATTCGAGCACCTCGGGATCCATCGCGGCCACGCGCGCGCGCTGATTGCGCTCCGCCGTGATCAGTCCCTCCTGCTGGAGCATCCGCAACGCCTCGCGCAGGGGAGTCCGGCCGATTCCGAGCCTGCGGGTTAGCTGCGTCTGCGGCAAAATGGCGCGCGGCGCCAGCGTGCCGTCGAGAATCAGGCGGCGCAATTCCAGATAAATTCCAGTGACGGTCTTGAGCCGGATGCGATGCTTCGCGGTGAGCGCCTTTACTGAATCGCCATCCATAGTCGGGCGGAGCCGCGCGCGACCCCAGCGTAAATGTGTATACACAATTCAGGAGCGATTCGCCATCGAGAATTTGCTGTTCGGCACTCAACGGCCCGCATGTAGCGCGACACTATCTCAAGTGATACTTTAGAAACTGATCAGACCGCCTCGATCTCGACCCGATTGTAAGAAAACGTCGGCGCGCGGCCCAGGTCCGCAAAGGCCGGCGGGGTCGTCGCGCCCACTGTGCTGCCGGAGCGGCTGAACTTGCGCCAATGGCCAACCGGCGCAGCGACAACCCCTGGCTGGACGGCGGGGCTGACCCTGGCGACGGCAACGAACGACCCGCGATCGTTGAACACGCGCACTGCCTGCGTATCGCTGATCCCGCGCGGCGCGGCGTCGTCGGGATGAATCGTTACCGAGGCTTCCCCGGCGACCCGCTGTTGGCGGGCGAAGTTGCCATAGCCGGAGCTCAGGAAGGCGTGCGACTTGGGCGAGATAAGATTGAGCGGATAGCGCATAGCCAGGTTCGACCCGGCCGCCGATTCGCCGGGCGCGACGTAGTCAGGAAGCGGATCGATCGAATCGCCGGGCTGGAATTCGAGCGAGCCTTGCCGAAACAGCGGGATTACGAAATTGCCGCCAGCGGCCGCCGAAGACACAAATTCGGTCTTGCCCGACGGGGTCGGAAAGTTACCCTCGGCGTGCGGTATGTAATCGTCGATCTCGCCGATCCGCAGACGCGCATGGCCGTCGCGCTTGAGCGACTCGAACGTGATCCCGTCCAGGACGGGCGCCGACCAATCGACCGCGGCCCGGGCCGTCTCTTCGTCGTTCATCCGGAAGCATTCGTCTTCGAAGCCCATCGTCGCGGCCAACCGCCGGAAAAGCTCCGAGTTCGAGACTGCCTCGCCGATCGGCGCGATCGCGGGATTGTTGGCCGCCATATGGAAATGGCCGGTCGAAAACATCAGGTCGAATTGTTCGAGCTGCGTCGTGGCGGGCAGGACGATGTCGGCAAAATCGGCGGTATCGGTAATGAACTGTTCGCTGACGACAGTAAAGAGATCTTCGCGCTTGAGCCCCTCCACGATCGCGCCCTGGTCGGGGCATACGACGACCGGGTTGGTGTTGTAGATGAAGATTGCCTTAATCGGCGGATCGAGACCGAGTTCTCCGGTGAGCGCTGCGCCGAGCTGATACTGATTGACTACCCGCGTGCCGGGCCGGATGAAATCGGGCCGCTGCAGTACGTCCCATTTGAACGGAAATGCAAACGGCGTCGCGCCGCCGACCAGGCCGCCGCCGGAATGGCGCCACGCTCCCACCAGCGCCGGCAGGCAGCATACCGCACGCACGGCGTTGCCGCCGCCGGGCTGCCGTTCCAGACCGACGCCGAAACGTATCACCGACGGCTGCGCGGACGCATACTCGCGCGCGAGCTTGCGAATATCTTCCGCCGGCACGCCGGTGATTTCGGCGACGTATGTCGGAGTGAACTTGCGCGCGCGCTCGCTCAACTCATCGAAGCCGACCGTATACTTCGCGACGTAGTCGTGATCGATAAGGTCCTCTTCGATCAGCACGTTGATGAGGCCCATCGCGAGCGCGCCGTCAGTCGCCGGACGAATCGGAATGTGCCAGTCGGCACGTTGCGCCGTACGGCTGCGCAGCGGATCGATCACGACGACCTTGGCGCCGCGCCGGCGCGCCTCCGCGATCGTGGGCCACAGATGAAGATTCGTACTGATAACGTTGCAGGCCCATATAATGATGTAACGCGAATTGACGATGCTCTCGGGGTCGGTGCCGGGCGTGAGACCGACGGTCATGATGTAGCCGGTGAGCACGCCAGAGGCGCAGAACGTGCGCTCGCCGATCGAAGCGCCCAGTCGATTGAAAAACGGATCGCCCGACGTGAGCCCGTTCAGGATCCCTTCGACCCCCATGTAGCTGTACGGCAGAATCGCCTGCGCGCCGTCTTCAGCGATGATCGTGCGAAAGCGCGCGCCGATCTCACCGAGGGCGTCATCCCAGCTGATTCGTTCGAACTTGCCCTCGCCCTTCGCGCCAACGCGGCGCATCGGATACAACACGCGGTCGGGGCTATAGACGCGGGTGAGGTAGTTCTCGACTTTGACGCATAGCGCGCCCTGCGTGATCGGATGGTCCGGGTCGCCCCGCAGATCGACAGCGCGACCGCCTTCGACGGTGGTCAGGAACCCGCAGGTGTCCGGGCAATCATGGGGACAGGCCCCACGAATGACAGTAGCTTGCGTGGATTCCCCAGATCTCGTGGATTCGCTCGATTCGGTGGATTCGGCGGATTCGCTGTCCATAATCGCTCCTCCAGCCCTGCAGGTGGCGACGGGGCCATCTTGCATCGAGTCCCGGCTGACGCCGCTCAACGATACGCCAGCCAACCCCAGCGGAGCAATCAAGCGGCGCGATTCAGGGCATCGGAATGGCGGCGCCAGTAGGGTTCCAGAAGGTCTTGCCGTCGACTCCGCCGGTTGGGCTGGCGCCGAAAACCGGATTGGAGAGATCTTCTCGCACGAGGAAAAGTGGCGTCGGATCTCCCGGCGTCCAGATGTGCGGATTCGGATTGGTATCGGCCAGCATGTAGGCGAGGTTGCGCGCCGGGTCGACCGCCAGTGAGGACGGGTAGTCGAACGCGCCGAGCTGGGTCGGCGTTCCGTTGACGATTCCCTTGGGAATGATTGCAGCCGCGATCGTGTATATCGAGGCGGCGTCGGCATGCGTACCGCTGCCGGGCTGGCCGTTATTGTCGAGCGGGCCCGGCGGAGGAACCTTGGGCATTTGCATCAGCTTGAAGTTCTGCCCGAAATCATCCGCGATAATCGCCTGATGGGTCGTGCAATTGATCGTCAGCATTCCGCCGGGTCCATTGCCTACCGGCGGCAGAGTGCCGAGTCCGGGTATCAGCACGTAGTCGGCCTCGGCCGGAGTCGGAGTGAGGTCGAGCGTCGTGAAGTTGTATGCGTAAGCGGCGTCGGCGCGATCGTTTTCGCTCTGGATAACAACATTCGTATGCACGTCAAAGGCGGTGCCGTTGGCGCCCTGCTCGTTCTGATCGCCGACGAAGCCGATTTCAGTGAATGGCGCCTTGGTCGTATCAACGATTGAATTGGCGCCCGCGTTGGAAACGAACAGCCAGCCGGTGGTCGAATTGATCGTGTAGGAATCGGTGTTGATACTCAGAGTGATCACCGTCTCCGGATGCCACACCGGCGGATTCTTCGACGTATCGAGTACGCCGAAGGAGTTGGTGCCGGCAACATAGGCGTTGTTGGTGGCGACGTCCTCGATAATGCCGCCGCTCGAACCCGTATAGGCAAGGCCGGTGGCCGCAACCACGCTGGCGACCGCGCGGCTCGCCGTGGGAATGACGTAGACGTTTACATTGCCGTCAGCGTCGGCGGCCGCCGCGAGCATCGTCTGACTTGCCGGGTTGTAAACCACCGCTAGCGGCTCGATCGAACCTGTCAGTGAGATCGCTTGCAGGACAGGGTTGGCGGCGCCGATCGTCAAATCGACAAGGGCGAGCTGCGCATTGCCGGCACCATCGAGGGCGTAGATCGAGACGTAGCCGATATTGTTGACCGGATCGATCCCGACCAGCGATTGTCCCGAACAGGCCTGCGGCAGCGCGGGAGTCGGCGCGGGCGTGGGATTCGATGCGGTCGTCGAGCCGCCGCCCCCGCTGCCGCCGCATCCCGAAAACCCGGCGATAATCGCGACCAACAGGGCCACCATCATCGCGGCCGTCGCGCGACCTCCATCTGCGGCCCGTTTTCCCATCATGACTATTTTCAGAGTTGCGGCGGGTTATCGGTCAACAGCCGGTCGACATCGGCCACGATTCTTAGCCTCTGCCAAATTTATCGGCCGAGCGCCGGCGCAGTTTCAGCGCCGCGACAGTCTTCGCGGGACGCGAACCGCGCAGGGCGGCCGCTTCCTCGGTCAGCACCTCAAACGGACGCATCATTTCATTGTCCTCATGCTCGAGGATGTGACAGTGCCATACGTAGCGGCCGGTGAATCCCTCGAATTTCGCGATCACCCGCGTGACGTAGTTCGGCAACGCCCGCACGACATCCTTCCATCCGACCTCATTCGGATCGGGCGGCCTCGGCGGACCGGTATATACGATTTTGCCGGTCGAAGGATACGAAGCGCCGTCGAACGGAATTCGCTCGACAACCTGAAACCCGATCAGGTGGATATGGATCGGATGGGCGTCGTCCGTGGTGTTGAGCAGGTCCCAGATTTCGACGGTGTCGATAACCGGATCTTCGCTTATCGGCGCATCCCAGTTGGCGTTGTCGAGCAGATCGACGAACGGCACGCCAAAGTCGTCGTCGTATTCGATAAGGACGAGCTCGCGCGTGCGCACCGCTGTGGACGGATCGATAACCGGGAACGGCAGCAGCGCGGGCGGCACGACGCTGGTGTCGGGATGCTTCAGGCGCTTGGCCACGTTGAACTGCATGATATTGGGCGGCACGAATTCGCCGCCGCCCGGATATGGCGCGGGCGCGTCGTTGTTGAGAATCACCTTATTGCCCGCCTGGGTGGAGAAATCGATCACGATATCAGCGCGTTCGGACGGCACCAGGATGAAATGTGGAAGCTCCACCGGCCCGGGCATCAGCCCCTGATCGGTGCCGATCTGGATGAACGACTGCCCGCTCGACAGGCTCAGTCCGAGGAATCGCGAGTTCGAGGCATTGAGAATCCTGAAGCGATACTTGCGCGGCTGCACGTTCATGTAGGGAAAGACTTTGCCGTTGGCCAGCATGACGTTGCCGAAGAACTCGGGAATGTGCGGCGCGGCGGGATCGCCTGAGATCGGATAGTTGAGCTGACCGTTGTTGTCGAAAGTCCGGTCATAGATCATCAGCGTGTTATCGAACTGGCCGGACGGCAGATTGAGTCCGGTTTCGAAATCATCGTGGATAACGAACATGCCGGTCATGCCGGCGTAGTTATTGAGCCGCGTCAGACCGAGGGCGTGATCGTGATACCACAGCGTCGTCGCGCGCTGCTGGTTCGGATAATAGTAAACCGCCGATTCGCCCGGCGTGAACCAGTCCTCCGGAAAGCCGTCGCTGTCGGGCTGCACCTTGGCGCCATGCAGATGGACGACCGTGCGAACATCGGGCTTGCCCAGCTCGGCGCCGTGCAGCGTATGGTCGATCGGCAGAAAGGCCTGCTGCGGAAGCTCGTTGCGCCATTCGACCATCAGGCCGGTGCCGCTCTGCACCACAAAAGTTGGCGCCGGAATCGATTTGTTATGGCCCCAAACTCGCGTGGCCGGCAGGTCGCGATGGAGCTTGGCGTGGAACTCGCTCATCGTCGAGAGGTAGTACGGAACCAGCCCGCTGCCATCGGGCGCCTCACGCAGTCCGTCGGGCTTTGCCACGGCGACGATTGGCAAGGGATCGACGAACTGCTTCAGGCGATTCGGATCCATCGGCGCCTTGGTGAAATTCTGAACGATCTTGTGATGTTCGCCAGCCACGTTCAGATGCCCGGCGATCACGATAGAGCCGCGCCGGCAGAACTCCTGGAATGCGAGCGGCGCCCCGGCGGCGAGCAGGCCGCCTTCGCGGATAAACTGGCGCCGCTCGATCAGACGCGGCGGTTTCGAGGAACGAGACATTCTCAGTTGATCTCTTTTAATTGATACCGAACCAAGCCCGGACTACGCTTACTGAATGGCGACGAAACGGCCGGTCATATCGCCGCGCGATAATTGACTAATGAATTGAGTAATCAATTTTGACGAATCGCGGCGCCAGTCAGGGAGCGATCGTGTTCACCACGGCCACTCCGATCGGATTCAAATAATAACCGTCTGTGAACGGCGATCCGGCGACCGCCGTCAGCGCGCCGGTCGTCTGATCGATCGTGAAGGCGGAGACGGAACCGTCGACTGCGTTGCTGGCGAACAGGAACTTGCCGGTGGCATCGATCGCGACGTCATTGGTTTGCAATCCGGCGTCGAACGGCGACCCGGCGATTTCGCTCAGCGCTCCGGTTGTCTCATTAATTTTGTAAGCCGACACGGCCCCGGTCGCACTGCCCTCGTTAGCGACGTACAAAACCGGCAGCTTCGGATGGACGGCTAGACCATAAGGGTAATCGTCGGAAGCGAAAGGCGAGCCGGTAATCGGCGTCAGGTTGCCGCTTATGGAATTGAGGTTCCATCCGGTAATCAGGCCGTCGCCGGAACCCGACGCGTTGGTGGCGTAGACGAAGTTCCCGGTCGGATCGACGGTCACGTAGGACGCGAACCCCGGGGCGGCCGCGAACGGCGATCCCGTCAGAGCCGTCAGGTCGCCGGTGGTCTTGTCGATCGAAAAGGCCGACACGTCGTCGCTGCCCTGGTTGGCGGCGTAAAGGAAGCTGGCGACCGGATCGATCGCCACGGCGTTGGTTTGAATGCCCGTACTACCGGCCGGGATCCCTTTCGCGGTGGTTTGCGTCAGTGCGCCGTTGGCTGGATTGATCGTGAAGACGGAAACCGCTCCGGGGTCGTCGATGCCGTTGCTCGAGTAGTTGGACGCGTAGAGCAGTTTGCCCGTAGGATCCATCGCCAGGCCCGATGCTTCCGGCACGTTGCCGAACGGTGCTCCCGGAATCGGAGTTAGAGCACCACTGGACGGATTAATCGTGAAAGCCTCGATAGTGTTGAGGTAGGTCGGGTTGTTGCCGAGGTCCGGGACGTAAAGGAAGCGTCCGGTCGGATCGGCAACCGGGTTGACCGGCGAGCATCCGGTATAAGTGAACGGCGATCCGGGAATCGGCGTCAGCACGCCGGTGATCGTATTGGCACTGTAGCCGGAGATGCTGTTGGTATCCTTGGAGACGCTGCAATCCGGATCGGGAGTCGCGTAGTTCGCGAGGTAGACGAAAATGCGCGCATCGGAGGTCGGCGTCGGCGTGGCGGTGGGCGTCGGCGTCGGTGGCGGCACCGGAGTGGCTCCGGTGGCGCTGGCTTTGACCGTGACGTTGACCGAATCCTTGCCCTTGGTCGCATCGCTGGTGATCGAGACCGCCGATTTATAGGCGCCTTTCACGGCAGGCGCGAAAGCCACGACGACCTCGCTCTTCGCTTTTGCGGGTATCGTCACCTGTCCGCCGCCGCTTGAGATTACGAACGGAGCACTCGGGCTATGAACCGTAACGTGAAGCGTCTCGGTACCGGGATTGCTCAAGGTTATCTGCCTGGAGGTCGGCGTCTGGCCCTTACTCAAATTGATGGCCTTGAGAGTCACCGATAGCGGCGCGACCGCGAGTTTACTGTAAGGAGCGGCGACCTTTTTGTCCGGGCCGTCCTGTGCGGACGCGTCCGATTTTGTGATGAGCAGGCCGGTAATGAGCAGACCCGCGATGAGCAGCGCCATCACGGTCATCGCGAATATCGCAGGGTGTCTGCGAATAGCGGAACGTGACGCGCCGGCTCTGTACATAATAATGAAAGTCATTATCAAATACGCAAATATGACGCAATTATTGCAAGTACAAACCAGGCGCGTCTTGACTCGTCAGGACCTAAGTATGCCAGTCTCAGGAACGGCCGCGTTCACGCAGCGTCAGAAAGCCGCCCCGCAACGCATAATTGGTCAGTTCGACGCGGTCGCGGATACCGAGCTTCTGAAAAATATTGTTCAGATGCGTCTTGACCGTTCCTTCGGTTATCGACAGGCGATGGGCGACTTCGGCATTGCGTAGCCCGGTCGATACGTAGCGCACGATTTCGGCTTCGCGCGCCGTCAACCGCCGCGAATTGGAGATACCGGCCTGCGAGGCGAGCTCGGCCTGCAACGCCGGCGGCATCCATACCATCCCGCTGACGGCGGCCCGTATCGCGACCATCAGCATCTCGACAGCGAAACGTTTCTGCACGATCGCGCGCGCCCCCATGCGCATCGCATTGGCGGCATCCTCGAGACTCTCGCTGGCGGTCACGACAACCACGATCAGGCGCCGGGCCAGCGACTCGATATCTTCGAGCGCCCAGCGCTCCATCTGCAGATCGAGCAGCAGGACGTCGCATGGCGTGGCGGCGAGCGTCGGCTCCAGGGCGTCGAGGTTGTCGACTTCGGCGACTACGACGACGTCGGGCTGCGCCTCCAGCAGCGACTTGAGGCCCTGGCGGAAAAGCGCGTGATCGTCGGCAATTATCAACCTATAAGGTGCGTCCATAGTCATGCCCGCGGCATCACGACTTCGAGATGCCCCCCTGACGGGTCCGCATCGGCGATTCGCAGATGACCGCCAATCTCGGCCACTCGCGAGGCGATGGCCCACGGCGGATCGTCCCGCTCGAAGCCCTCGCCATCATCCTTAATCGTAATCCGAATACTCCCCGCAGTCTCGCTCACCTCTATCTCGGCGGCGCGCGCACCGCTATGGCGCCCGACGTTGCGCATCCCTTCGATCATGATCTGCAGGATATGCTCGGTGTCCGTGCTGCCGGCTGAGAACTGCGCCGAAATGCTGAAGGTCGGCCGCGCGCCCGATCGATTGGCGCGCGCGACCACTGACGTGCCGTTGGCAGTGGACGGATCGATTCCGGCGAGCGTGCGGATATATGCCCGCACCTGGTCGTACTCGCGCGTCACGCCGAGCTGAAGCTCGCTCAAGCCGGCCAGCGCGCGTTCCGATTCGCCGCGCATCAGCATCTCACGGCAGGTTTGCAGACGGAGATTCACGCCGGCCAGCGCCTGGATATAGCCATCATGCAGCGAGCGGGCGATCGTATGGCGCTCGGCGCGGGTTTCGAGCGCAATCGCAAGCTCCTCGAATTTGTCTCGCTGTTGGCTCAGAAATCCGATCAGGTAGCCGGCAATCGCGAGATACGACGCACGCATCAGGTAGACGCGGGCAACGTCGCGCCATGAAAAGGTGATGGCCATCGCGTAGAGGGCCACCGCGTATAGAGTCACGTTGATCGTCGCGCGAAAACCCCCGCGAATCCCGACCGCGACTATCGCAAAGACGAAAAAGACGTAGGCCGGACTGGTCGGCCCCTCAGTTAGAAAGGTGATCGCGGTGGCAAACGTGAGATCGAGCACGGTGGCGGCTATCGCCTGGCTTTCGACCGCGATACCGCGAGCGACCACCACGTAGAACGCGAGACTGTATGTTAGATGAAGCGCTAGGGCGATTATCACCGCCCGATCGAGTGAGAGAAAACCGCCGGCGGTCGTCGGATCCACGTAGATCGAAACAATCGCGATAAGCGAGAGCACGATGCGCGCGCGGGCGATGTTCAGGTAGAGATCGTTGAAATGAACTTCTTTCATACGCCCTCGGGACTGCCGCAGGATCCATCACGCTATCCGGCGTGGGAGGCTGAACGGCCGGATCGGCGCTGATGAAGCTAGCAGATAGCGCGTTCCCTCAGTAGGCCGCGACCGGTCTCGCATGTCCCATCGCGGGCGGTGTTGCGCAGCCGAGCGGCATCGGATGCCGCCCGGCTGCTCGTACAAGGCAGAAGAATCGACCGGAGCGCTTGGGCCGGCGCCGAAGGCGGCGGACCGCGCATCCGCGTTACAGCAGGCCGGGGAACTCCGGTTGAGTCTGCGGCGTCGCCGAGCAGAAATCGCTGACCGGCGGCGGCGCGCTGTAATAGCAACTCCCCGCCAAATCCATCGATACCGGCTCCAGCTCCTCATTCCACACCGGCATCGGGTAGCAGCCCGGAGCGGGCTTCGAATTAGTGGGCGGCGTATACGGATATGGCAGCGTGAACTCGAAGCCGTAGCAGCCGCCATCGGGGCAATCCATGGCCTTGGTCGCCCAGTAGCAGGCGGGGACATTGTTCGAACCGCCGACGCACGCGGCGTAATGGGGATCCTTGGGGTTGCATCCGCAGGTCTTGGTGGAGGAATTCCAGGAGCAGAAATTGACCGGCTGGCATCGGGTGGCGAACGAATTGTTGTAGTCGGTCGTGAACGCCGGGAAGTTCATATTGACGTTAAGCGTCAGGACCCCGTTCGTGAGCGTCGGCGTGCCCCACTGCGGGGGTATCGACGCGGTCGTGAAGGTATAGGCGCCAGTGTTGATGTTCGCCACGTCGAGCTTGAGCGTGCTCATGTTGAAGTTCGTACCGACGTAGAATTGCAGCGCCTCCTTGGTGCCCGGTTTCGCATAGACGAAAAACACAT
>Ga0302325_10024062_pt1 | contig 12680 bp, 10 predicted proteins | sample Palsa_T0_2_FD_201948 | JGI IMG/M metagenome (GOLD analysis project Ga0302325, IMG submission 201948) | Peat permafrost microbial communities from Stordalen Mire near Abisko, Sweden - Palsa_T0_2 | ecosystem: Environmental > Terrestrial > Soil > Palsa > Peat permafrost | place: Sweden: Abisko... | reverse complement strand
GCGATGGCCGGTGCGATGCTCTTCGGGGGCGCCTCGTTGGCGTTTGCCGACCCCGCGCCCGAACCGCTACCCCCGGCTGCCCCTGCGCCCGGGTGCACGGCCGCAGACCTGGCGCAGGCCTCGGGCACAGTCGGGACGGCGATGGGCGGTTATCTGTTCAGCCACCCGGACGTCAATAACTTCTTCACCGGCCTTCGTGGGCTACCGAACGACGAGATTCACGGCGACGTCCAGAAATACATGGACGCCAACCCCGGGGTTGAGTCCGAGATCAACGGGATCCGCCAACCCGTCACGGACCTGCAGAATCGCTGCGATTACCACCCGGGTCAATAGGTAGCTAAGTCGTGTTACCGGTGAGGAGACAAGCAAGATGAGTCATTGGTTACGGTCAGGCCGTATCACGGCGACGACCGTCTTCGCGCTCGCGGCCGTCGCCGGGGCGATCGTCACTATTCCCGCACCCGGAGTCGCAAACGCCGACGTCTGTGCAAACGTCGGCCGCCGGGTATCGGTGAGTGGCTGCGCGAACCTCGCCGACCCCATTGCGCCGTACGTTCCGCCGCCGGCGTACTACGCGCCCATGCCGAACGACCCACCGCCGCCTCCGAACGTCAGCACCTGTGTGGGCTACAACGGTCGGTGGGTCAACGCCTCCAGGTGCAACTAAGCCCTCCCCCAACCACATATCCGGTGCTGAGAACGCGCTGGACACGGCGGAGGAGCCCGGCTGGACTGTAGCCAGTACGAAAAACGAATGGAATGCTCTGTTCGGTGAGTGACGAAGATCTGCGCTGGATTCCCGCACAGACGTGCATTCTCGGCTCGAATGCGCACTACGCCGAGGAAGCACCCGCGCATCGTGTAATTCTCGACGGATTCGGGATGCAGACCCATCAGGTCACCAACACCCAATTTGGCGAGTTCGTCACGGCCACCGGCTATCTGACGGTTGCCGAACGCCCGTTGGACCCGGGCGACTTTCCCGGCGCCCCGGCCCAGAACCTGCAGCCCGGTTCCATGGTGTTCACCCGGACTCACGGCCCAGTGGACCTACGGCACATGAATCTGTGGTGGACCTGGACGCCGGGCGCGTCATGGCGCCATCCCAAGGGACCCCTATCGTCGATCGCCGGCCGGGAGGATCACCCGGTGGTCCATGTCGCGTTCGAGGACGCCGCCGCCTATGCCGCCTGGGCCGGTCGGTCGTTGCCGACCGAAGCGGAGTGGGAGACCGCCGCGCGGGGGGGCATCGAGCAGGCCGCTTACACCTGGGGCGATGAGCCAGAGCAGGCGGGCCAACGCCTCGCCAACTACTGGCACGGCCAATTCCCATGGCGTCCGCGGCGAGGATACGGCACAGCCACCGCTGTTGGGTCCTACCCCGCCAACGGCTACGGCCTGTTCGACATGGCCGGCAACGTCTGGGAGTGGACCACCGACTGGTACTCATCGCGGCACCCTTCTGAGCCGGATCAGCCGTGCTGCCTGCCCCGCAATCCCCGCGGACCCGTCGAAGGCGGCAGCTATGACCCCCAACAGCCGCAGTTCCGCATCCCGCGCAAGGTGATCAAGGGCGGCTCGTTCCTGTGCGCGGACAGCTACTGCCGGCGCTATCGGCCCGCAGCCCGCCGACCACAGATGGTCGATACCGGTATGAGCCACATCGGCTTTCGCTGCGTGCTACGCCCCCAAACATAGCGGGTGCGCTGCAGGACACCTCCGTCATCCACGGAAGGCTCGACGGTCTCTGGGCTGTGAAATGTTTTGCGGCCCAGCCGATCCAACGAGGAGCCCGAAGGCTCAGACCGCTGCCGGTTTCGGATTGACCGACCCTGCTCGGGGGGTTGTCGTCTGGGCACCCGGCTTGACCGGGATCGCTGCCATCGCCCGCTCGGCCATCGCCGTGATCGTCAGGCTCGGATTCACACCGGGGTTGGCCGGGATGACCGCACCGTCGCAGATCAGGAGGTTCCGGTAACCGAACACTCGATGATCACGGTCGACAACGCCATCCTCAGGGCCCGATGCAGCTACCGCACCGCCCAGTATGTGTGCGGTGATCGGCATGTTGAACAACGCTTCGGTGAGCCAACTCTGCGCTATCCCGCCAGTCCGCTCGGCGAGTCGCCGGGCAACATCGTTGGCAACCGGAAGGAAAGTGGGCGTTGGGTTGTCTGGATCCTGGCAGGTGGTGAGCCGCAGCCGCCGGCCAAGTATCCGCCGCTTGGGCACCAGCGATAGCGACGTGTCTGTGCTCTGCATGACTCCGGTGATCAGCGAGCGTTGTGACCAGCCGCGCGGATTGGTCACGCGGGCAAAGCGAATCGGGTGCCTGCAGATCTGAGCGAGCAGCTTGAACGGCCTGGTGATTCTCGTTCCGTCGCCAGTCAGCAAGGTGAACATCAGGCCCATCGCATTGCCGCCAGGGCCATACGTGACAGCTTCCACATGGCTGTCCGCGGTCGGATGCATGCTCGAGGTGATCGAGACGCTGCGGCCCCATCCTCGGCCCTCAGGTGTGGTCACCGCGGTCATCGCCTCGCTGTTGGTACGGACCAACTGGCCGAGCCGGTCAGAGATTCGCGGTAGCAAGCCGTCCCTCTTGCATTGGGCGAGAAGGTGATTGGTTCCCAGCGGGCCGGCGGCCACGACGACACCGCGTGCCGTCTGTGTCCGACGGTCTTTGCGGATCCAGGCGCCTGTGCGCTCGCTGGTCACGGCGTAACCGTCTGAACCATCGGCCGCGCCCAGCGGCCGGATCGAGATGACCGTGCGTTCGGGAACGATTGGCACACCGAGTCGTTCGGCGAACCAGAGGTAGTTCTTCGGCAGGGTGTTCTTGGCATTGTTGCGGCATCCCAATAAGCACAACCCACATTCGAGACACCCCGACCGGGCCGGGCCGTCACCGCCGAAATACGGATCAGCGTGAACGACGCCGGGCTCGCCGAAGTAGACACCAACCGGCACTGGGCGGAAGGTGTCACCTACACCTAGCTCGACAGCGATAGCCTCGATGGCTTCGTCGGCCGGCGTACGTCGCGGCTGTGTCACGACGCCGAGCATGCCCTCGGCCAATTCGTAGTACCTGTCTAGATCCGGGGCGTCTCCGCATACCGCGCGCCAGGCCTGAAAGAACTCGTCGCCGGCCCGCCAGAGGGTCTGCGCGTAGACCAGGCTGCCACCTCCCACGCCACTTCCGCTGAGGACCATGACGTCCTTGAACGGTGTGACCCGAAGGATGCCCTTCAAGCCCAGCTTCGGCGCGAAGATCGTCCGGCGCAACTGCGAGAGCCGTTCGGCGAAGTCGCCGTCCTCGAAACGCCGGCCGGATTCCAAAACGGCTACCCGATAACCCTTTTCGGCCAGGCGTAGCGCCGATACGCTGCCGCCGAAACCGGACCCGACAATTAAGTAGTCGTAGTCGAGTGCCTGACTCATTATCGGCTCCTTCGCGCCTGCGGGTTGCGTGCTGTCCGGTACCCGCCGGAGAGCGGATCGAGCTGGTAGACGCCGGGGCCGGGTGCGGGTCGGCCGCTCTCAGCGAACGCGCCGGAAAGCGGTCGATGCGACGTGCTGGTCGGGATGCGCTCGACAACGCGCACGACATGAGGTCGCCGGTCGGGCGGCAGCGGTACCAGTGCCGCGGAGAGGGCCTCGGCATCGAGTGATTGCCCGGATCGCAGCGTCACGGCAGTGACCGCGAGGTCGTCGCCCTCCGCTCCGGGGATGGCGTAGGTGACGCTCATATCGATCGCATCGAGGACGCCGAGTGCGTCTTCGACGGCGGATCCGCCGACCACCCCGTGGGCAGTGGTGACGAGCGAGTCGGCACTGCCGGCGAGCCAGTAGTCGCCGTCCTCATCGCGGTAGAACAGGTCTCCGGTCCGCGTCCAGGCGTCGCCGGGAGCGAAGAGCCCCCGATGCGGGCGCGCCGCCGGCGACATTCCCGCCTCGACCCGCGAGAGCAACATCCCGATTTCCCTGGGCCGGCATTGTTCGGCGGACCCGTCGGCGCGAAGGGCCAGCTCCCGGGTCTTCTCGTCGATGCGGGCGATGCGCAGCTCGGGACCGCCCGGAAGCGGGGTGCCCATGCAGCCAACCTTGACGCCGGGCATGTTGACCAGGATGGCGTCGGTCTGCGAGGAGGCGTAGTACTCCACCACTCGAGCCGGGGAAAATCGCTCAATGATCCTGTGCCACAGTCCAACCGGCATACCGGAGCCGATAAATGTGCGGATCGTGTGGTGCTGCTCACCGGGATGCGGCGGCGCCTCGACGAGTTCGCGGAGCTGTGTCCAGGTGTAGGACACCACGGTCACGCCGTAGCGGCGCGCTTCATCCCAGAACGTGTCGGGATCGAATCGGCTCGCCATCGAAAAGCGGGCACCGCTGGCGACGGCGCCGCCCAGCGACATCAACAGGCCCGACGGGTGGTGGATCGGGTTGACACTGAAGACGGTGTCGCGCGGTCCGAGCTCGGCCGAGGCCGCGGTGCCGAAAGCGGCCCGCGCCCAGCGCGCGTTGGTGATCGTCCGGGCCCTCGTCGAGGGACCGTCGCCGGTGAACAAGACGAAGGCATTCTCGCGCGCAAGGCCAGGATTGGGTCGATACCAGGTCGGGAAGATCACTTCAGCCGGATCGATGCGCTCCATGTCGATCACCCTGTCGACGCCGAGATCCCGTTGTCCCGCCCCGCCGCCGAGCACGAGCACCTCGGCGTCGGTCTGCGCGCGGACGGAGCCGACGTGCTCGGGGTCGGTCACGATGCGCCCGGCGCCACCGAGTTCGATCTCCTCGGCCAGCGACCCGTCGGGCCGCAACAGCACGACGACCGCCCCGATCCGATTGAGCGCGGAAACGACGATCAGCATGCTGGGACGGGTCTCCATCAGGACCCCGACTGCGTCACCCTGGCGCACGCCGACCGACAGCAGTCCCGCCACCACAGCGTCGATACGTGTCTTCAGGGCGGCGTGAGTATGGGCGCGGTCTTCCCACAAAAACCCGACTGCACCCGGGTGACCTGTAGCGCGCTCGTCCAGCAGGCAGCCGAGAGACACCCGCGTCTCCGGCCGCACCAATTCCAGACGCAGCAGCCTCGGCAGAGTGGTTGCGGCGCCCGCAGTGAGTGCCCGCGTCGCGTCGAGCGTCGCGGTGGCCAAGCGCCAACCGGCCTGCAATACCTGACCCACCGTTGCGATGAGCGGGTTGCGCCCGCCGCTTGCGGCGGCGATCTTCGACCTGGCCATCGGTTGAATGGACGAGGGCATCTCGGTGCCGTTGTCGAGATGCGATGCCCACGCGGCAACCGCCGGCCAGGTGCCGATCGTTGCCGCGGAACCCACGACGATTCCGAGGTGTCCGACCGGCAGCGAGACCTCGTGAATGTCGGCACGCGGAGCAGCGCGGCCGATCGCCCGGACCGCCTCGGGCTGTCCGATCTTGTCGTTCTCGCCGACAAAGCACAGGACGGGATTGTGGATGTCGGCCAGCGCCAGCGGTCGCCCATCGATGACCATGCCGCCCGACAGCATCCGGTTCTGTGCGATGAACTGTCGCAGTGCGTCGGCGAGCGCCGGAGCCGGCCAGGCGATCCAGCCTTCAGACTCGATGAACCGCCGCTGGCGCTCGTTGGGCAGCAACGCTTCGCGATCGTGCAGTTGCAGCAGGAACTGCAGTCGCGACCGCGCATTCTTCACCGGATCGAGCAGCCGAAAGCCTTCGCGGGTAGCCCATCCCGGCAGTCCCGTACGGTCCAGCAACATAGCGACGGCATCGGCTGCGTATTCCATGACGGGTTCGGGCAACGAAAAGATCGAACCGACTTGGTATCGACCGGGCTACCGAAGGAGATGACGCTCGCCAGCCCCGCACCGCGGCGGTAAGCGGCGACGGAGTAGGCGAACACGCCGCCCTGGCTGTATCCACCAAGGTGGACGTCCCTGCCGGTCAGGCCGCGGACCCGGTCGACGATCTCGCTGGTCGCAACGATGTGGTCGGCGAGCGTGCGCTGCAACCCACCTTCTTCATGTTCGGGTGCGCCGAAGTCGACCACCCACGGATCGATACCGTGCTCGTGCAGCACGTTCACCGCTGACGACGACGAGGACACGTCGTACACGTCGGCGACGAACATCATCGGCGGGACGAGAACGACCGCCGGCAGTCCGGTCGTGTCGCTGTCCGGGAAATACCGGCGCAACCGGTACATCGGCTCCTTCGCCACCACCTCAAACGGCGAGCCTTTCTCGCCCGTCTCGAACCCCCCGTGCATGAGCAGCTGCGCCGCGTTCATTGCGACTGCACCGAGTTGGTCGGTCCGCTTGGCCAATCCCACCCGTTCCACAAGGGCAGTTACCTGATTCGGGATGTCCACGTCGGTCCGTTCTCGCTAAACTAGTCAACACTGACTGTATTGGAAGTCAGTTAAGCAGGGTCGCGCCGGTCGGTCAATAGTGACGATGCGCGGATAACCCGGTGATCAGGACCGATGACCCTCCACAACCGGCATTCTTCCCGAATCGTTGACCTATGGAATCTTTTGATGTTAGCTTCAAACCAGTCAAGTCTGACTGGTTTCTTGATCAGGCACGACGACAGTCATAACGGAAGGATCGGCAAGCAGTGGACATCGTTGATCGAGTTGCGGTCGTGACGGGCGCCGGATCGGGTTTGGGCCGGGCGACCGCGCTGGCCCTGGCGAAGGCGGGAGCGCGGGTGGCAGTCCTGGACCGCAAAGCGCCGGCAGCGCGAGAGGTTGCCGAAGAGGCCGGCGCCCCGGCAGTCCCGGTGACGGTGGATGTGGCAGACCGTGCTTCGGTCACCGCGGCGATCGCTGAAGTCGCAAGGACGTTCGGCCGAGTCGACGTGTGCATCAATGCCGCGGGGATTCCGAACCCCGGCAAGGTATTTGGCAAAAGCGGGCCACTAGACATCGAGCAGTTCCAGCGGGTCATCGATGTGAACCTGGTGGGCGCCTTCGATGTCATGCGGCAGTGCGCCGAGCTGATGACCCGGAACAGCGACCCAGGCCTTGATTCCGAACGCGGGGTGGTCATCAACGTCTCGTCCGGCGCCGCGTTCGAGGGCCAGAAGGGCCAGGCGGCCTACAGCGCAAGCAAAGCCGGCCTGATCGGTTTGATGCTTCCGGCCGCTCGCGACCTGGCTCAGTACGGGATTCGGGTAATGACCATCGCACCTGGTCTATTCGATACCGGCATCTTCGCCGACGTCGATCCCAAGGTGGTTCAAGCCCTCGGCTCAGCCGCGCTCAACCCGTCGCGACTGGGCGAACCCAGCGAGTTCGCGTCACTGGTCATGCACATCATCGAGAACAGGTACCTCAACGCGACGACACTGTCGATCGACGCTGGTGCCCGGCTGCCCAATGTCTGACCGCGATCTCCACGAAGAGGCATCATGACTGAGCCACAGAGCGGAATCTCCTACTCCGCGTTGATCGTTGAAGCACTCACTCGTCACTGCGATCGCACGGCGTTCGTCCAGGACGACTGCTCCGTTTCGTATGCCGAGACGGCCGATAGAACGAGTCGGCTACGTAGAGCGCTGGAAGGCAAAGGCAGCGCCAAGGGCAGCTGCGTCGGTGCGCTCAGCGTCAATTCACCCGACGTCTGGATGACGCAGGCCGCGATCTGCCTGAGCGGAGCGATGTACACAGGGCTGCATCCCCTGGGATCGGTCGACGACCATGTGCAACTGTGCGAGGACGCCGAGATCGACATCCTGGTCGTCCATCCGAAGTTCGCCGACATCGGCGCCCAGATCGCAGCCCGTGCCGGCACCGTCAAACGCCTGCTCACGCTGGGACCCGCGAACGTCGGCGAGGACCTGCTGGAGTTGTGTGCCCAGGTCGCGCCCGAACCGCTCACCCGCGGCGGCGCCGACGAAGAGGACATTGCCTGGCTGCAGTACACCGGGGGCACCACCGGGCGGCCCAAAGCCGCCATGATCTCCCATCGCGCGATGGTGCAGGAGGTGTATTCGCTGACCGCGTCCTGGCGACTGCCGCTTGACCCGCGCACCCTCATCGCGACTCCGATTACCCACGCCGGCGTTCTGCCGATCCTGCCCACGCTGCTGCGTGGCGGCACCGTCGTCCTCCAAGCCGGCTTCGACGCCGAGCAGTGGCTGGCCGCGGTGCAAGCCCATCGCATCAACTACGTGTTCACCATCCCCACCGTGCTGTACGCGCTGCTCGACCACGGCGGTCTGCACCGGTTCGACCTGAGCTCACTGGAGACCGTCGTCTACGGCGCCTCACCGATGTCACCGTCGCGCATCGACGAGGCGCAAAAGGCGTTCGGCCCGACCCTGTTGCAGGGCTACGGCCAGACGGAGTGTGTTGGCATGGCCACCAGTTTGCTTCCCTCCGAACATGTTCCAGAAAACTGGACCTCCTGTGGTCGCGCGGTCGCCGGAGCGGTCGTCGACGTCCTCGACGAGGACGGGCAGCCGGTGCCTGACGGAACGGTCGGCGAACTCTGCTTGCGGTCACGCGGCGTGATGTCCGGGTACTGGAAGCGACCCGAAGAGACCGCCGAGGTGCTGCGCGACGGCTGGCTTCGGACGGGGGACATGGCATTCCGCAGTCAAACCGGCTTCTTTCACATCGTCGACCGCAAGAAGGACATGGTGATCTCCGGCGGCTTCAACGTCTACCCACGCGAGATCGAAGACGTTCTTGCCGACGATCCAACGGTGTCGATGGCCGCGGTGATCGGCGTGCCCGATCCGAAGTGGGGTGAGGCGGTCAAAGCCTTCGTCGTGCCCCGGCCCGGTGCGACACCGGACACCGCCGTCTTGATGGCGAGCGTCAAACAGCGAAAAGGTCCGCACTACGCGCCGAAGTCGATCGAGGTGGTCGATCAACTACCCATGACGAAAGTCGGAAAGATCGACAAGAAAGTGCTTCGCGCCACGTATTGGGCCGGCCTCGAGCGGGCGGTCAACTGACATGACCGACACAGCCTTATCGCCGGCGCTCGTCAAACACCGTGCGGGAGCAGCCGTTTGGCTACGCTTGCAACGCCCGGCGGCGATGAACGCCATCAGCACAGACCTGCTGGACGAACTGAACCTCGCGCTGGATGAGATCGAATCCGACGAAACCGTCCGGGTAGTCGTTCTGACCGGTACCGGCCGGGCATTTTGCGCGGGTGCTGACCTTAAGGCCCTTGTCAATGCGGCCGGCGAGGTCGATCCCGGAGACGTCGTCGAATTTGTCGGCTATGCCGGCCGGACCATCGAACGCCTTGCCGCACTTGGACAACCGGTGATCGCGGGGGTGAACGGATTGGCGCTGGCCGGCGGACTCGAACTGCTGCTCGCGAGCGACATCGTCGTGGCTGCGAGCACCGCGCGGATCGGTGATGCACACGCGAATTACGGACTGATTCCCGGCGCCGGTGGCTCAGTTCGTCTTTCGCGCGTCGTAGGCACCCACATGGCGAAATATCTCGCCTTCACCGGCGATCACTTTCCCCCGTCGTCACCGGTGCTCGCGGGACTGGTCAGCCTGATCGTCGAACCGGAACAACTCGACAATCGGCTGTCCGAACTCGCCAGCACTCTGGCCGACAAGAGCCCGCTGGGGCTGCCCCGGATGAAACGGCTGATCAACGACGCACCCGATCAGTCTCTTCGCGACGCACTGGCCGCCGAACAGCACGCCCTCGGCGAGCAATGCCGCTCGGCGGACTTCACCGAAGGAATCGCGGCGTTCGCCGCCCGACGCACGCCCGTCTACCCGGGCCGATAGGAGAATCCACTATGGACACCACCGCGCCTTTCACCGTTGGCGAAGATCACCTCGCATTCCGGCAATCGGTGCGGACACTGGCCCGATCGCGCTACGCCGACTCGATGCTTGCCCGGTCGCAGAGCGAGAAGTTCCCGACCGCCGAGTTCGGTGAGTTGGGCGCCGCGGGGCTGCTCGGACTCCTGATCAGCGAATCGGCGGGCGGCCAGGGCGGCGACATGCTCGCTGTCGGCATCGCCGTCGAGGAACTTGCATACGCCGACCCCGCGATCGCCTACCTCGCGTTTGCGGCAAATGTCAGCAATGCGCTGCTGGCCGCGCACGGCAGCGAGGAAGTTCACCAGCGGTGGGTCACCCCCGGTATCGCCGGCGAGGCGGTCATCTGCCTCGCGCTGACTGAGCCGGGGGCCGGGTCCGATGCGGCGAACCTGTCCACCCGGGCGACCCGGGTCGACGGCGGATGGCGAATCTCCGGTGAAAAGACCTCGATCACCCAGGCGGTGCATGCCCACGTGGCGATCGTCATCGCACAGACCGAGCCCGGGTCCGGCGGCAAGGGCATGGGAATGTTCCTCGTCGACATGGACGATCCCGCGGTCACCGCCCAGGCCATTCGTGATCCCGGCTTCAAACCTTTAGGTCGCGGCTCGATCTTCTTCGACGACGTGTTCGTGCCGGCCAGCCACGTCCTCGGCGAGATCGGACGCGGATTCGGAATGGTGATGCACGAATTCGATTTGAGCAGAACGCTGATCGCGCTGATGAACATCGGCACCGCGCAACGCGCACTCGACATGGCGATCGAATACTCCAAACAACGTCAGACATTCGGCCGGCCGCTTGCTGCCAATCAGGGCGTCTCGTTCGTGATCGCCGAACACAGCACGTACGTTTCGGCGGTGCGGGCGCTGGGCTATCACGCTCTCGGACTTCGGATGTCGGGGCAGCCGCACACCACTGAAGCCGCGATGCTCAAGTGGTGGGGGCCGCTGGTCGCGCACAACGCGATCCGTGACTGTATCGTGCTGCACGGCCAAGTCGGCTGGTCCGATGAGATGCCGCTGCAGGCCATGTTGCGCGATGTCTCGGGGTGCATGATCGGCGACGGAACACCTCAAATCCAGAAGCTTGTGATAGCACGCGAGCTGATCGGCAAGGAGGTGCTGGCACGATGACCGATGACGAAACTTCGCTACGCAGCGTCGTGGTGGCCGGGGTCGGAATGACCGCATTCGGCAAATTCCTCGACCGCAGCATCAAATCGCTTGTCGCCGAATCTGTTCAGGTCGCCATCAAAGACTCGGGGATGGGCGACTCGGACAAGGGCATCGAGACCATTTACTACGCAAACACCGCGTCCGGGATTCTACAAGGCCAGCACTCCGTGCGCGGACAGCACGCCATGCGCGAGGCAGGGCTCAACGGGATTCCGCTGATCAATGTCGAAAATGCCTGCGCCTCAGGGTCGACGGCACTCAATCAGGCGTGGCTGGCGGTCGCGTCCGGCTATGTCGATGTTGCGCTGGCGGTGGGCGCCGAGAAGCTCTATCACCCCGAGAAGGCGCTGACGTTTGCGGCGATGGGTAGCGCGCTGGACCAGGATCGGCTAGCGGAGATCTTCGGAGAAATCGGTGTCGGCGGCGGGGACCAATCGGTTTTCATGGATGTTTACGCGAAAGCGGCCACCGACTACATGGCCCGCACCGGCGCCACCCAGGAAGACTTTGCTCGCGTTGCGGTCAAGAACCACGACCACGGTGCGCTTAATCCCAAGGCGCAGTACCGGACCCGTTTCACCGTCGAGCAAGTGATGGCTGCCCGCGCCATCTCCGGTCCGCTCACCCTGCCGATGTGTTCGCCGATCGGCGACGGCTCTGCTGCGGTCATCGTGACCACGCCGGACATTGCGGCGCGGTGGGGCGCCGAGCCGATCACGGTGCTGGCCACCATGACCGGCGCGTCGAAACCCGGTGTCGGCGGGGAACTCGTAGCTGGTGTGGCGAAGCGGGCGTTCGACTGGGCCGGCATCGACCCAAGTGAGGTAGACCTGCTGGAATGCCACGACGCCACCTCGCCGGCCGAGTTGATCGTCATCGAAGAACTCGGGCTGGCCAAACCCGGCGGAGCCGTGGATATGATCCGCAAGGGCGACACGAGTATTGGTGGCAGGCTGCCGGTCAACACCAGCGGCGGCCTGGAAAGCAAAGGTCACCCGATCGGAGCAAGCGGTCTCGCGCAGATCGTCGAGCTCACCGAGCAACTCCGCGGCCGTTGCGGCGAACGTCAAGTCGACGGCGCACGGATCGCGCTTGCAGAGAACGCGGGAGGCTACATGGGACCCGACGCGGCAGTCGCCGTCGTGACCATCCTCGGCGCGCCGTCCAGATGAACGCGAGTATCGAACAGCTGTCGCCCCCGGGTGCCGAGGTAATCGATGTGCGCAACCCCGCGACGGGTGAGGTGGTCGGCAGCGTTGCAGTGCAATCCGCCGAGACGGTCGCCGCAGTCGTGGACGAACTGCGAGCCCATCAGTCGTCTTGGGAGACGCTGGGACCCGAAGCTCGCGCGGCCTGGTTGCGAAAGCTGCGGGACTGGTTACTGGACAACGAATCCCGGATCGTCGATGTGGTGGCCACCGAGACCGGTAAGCCTCGAGTCGAGGCTGCGTTCGAGGTCATGGTCACTTGTGACGCGATCAACTATTACGCCGACCGGGCAGGGAAGTACCTCGCCGAAAAGAGGTTCCGGCCGCACGGTCCACTCACCTCCACCAAGAAGCTCACCAGGGTGTACCGCCCATACCCGGTCGTCGGCGTGATCACGCCGGGGAACATCCCCCTACTGATTCCCGGTGTCGATGGCGTCGCGGCGCTGCTGGCCGGGGCTGACGGCGTTG
>Ga0302325_10024060_pt1 | contig 12681 bp, 15 predicted proteins | sample Palsa_T0_2_FD_201948 | JGI IMG/M metagenome (GOLD analysis project Ga0302325, IMG submission 201948) | Peat permafrost microbial communities from Stordalen Mire near Abisko, Sweden - Palsa_T0_2 | ecosystem: Environmental > Terrestrial > Soil > Palsa > Peat permafrost | place: Sweden: Abisko... | reverse complement strand
CGGGCAGGGGCAATCAGGAGGGAAAATTTCCGATCGGCCGTGTCAAACGAAGATCCAATTCGCTTGCGAGGAGCGCAGGTCGTCAGATGAAATCAATCACTTTCAATGAAGGAACCTCCACGTCTCATTCTCGTGGACTCTCAATAATCCCAAGGATTCGCTTCAGTTTTCTATCGGATGTCAAATCACTGAGATCCAAACATGGAAAAGAAAGAACCACGTCCGATTCATTTCACCAAGGACGTCCCGCGACCATTGCCCGCAAAGCGAGTGGCTCATTCAATCACAGTAAATCCAAAAGCCACTGGATCCATTACCCCCAGTCCTCTGAACTTGCGAGCATCCGCGCTGCATGCTAAAAACATGTGGGCATACAATGGATTCGCTGTCATCTCGACACTCGCAAGTCATCCAATGTCAATTTCGCTGTCCAAAATTCCAGGAAATCCCAGAAAATTCTCTGAGATGAAACGACCAGATGCATCCATTGTCGCTCTGACCCACTTGCTTGATCGTAGAAGAACAATATCAAGTCTTTCCCGCGCGAATTCGCCGTGGATCACATGCATGGGTTCGAATTCCCCGGCGTTACAAATCGTGATCACGATTCTGAACGGCGTGCATATGCATGTTACAGCGACGGGGAGACTCAACTACAAGAATGCGGTATTCACAAGTGCACTTATTCGGCTGATACTCACTGTCGTTGTACCCAATTCATTGCACACCATGACCTACTATGGGAGAAACGAGGGACGGTACTAAGGTTCTATCATGTCAACTTCATTCGATCGGTACAAAACCAGCTCATTCCGGTTGACTGAAGCTACCCGGTCAGACTATTGCACTTCTCAGTAACGGGAACACGGATTCAGAGTTCAAGAAACAAGTTCTATCATTACATGTGTCATTTATATCGATCTGCGATTGCGCCGATACCTAGCTGCTTGATCTGACACTTCAACACTTTGCATTCGGAAGGGGTAGAGTATTGTATCTCACGCATGCGTCCGCTGTCTTGCACGTATACCATGGGCTACAGTGTCGAAATTCTCACAGAGTTCGAACGCAAAATGGGAATTCCCGCATCCGATCGCGAGTGAGGAATTATTTGGACGGTCGTATATATACAGGCACAACGACGTACAACAATATTAATAGTGGAAGAAGTCTCCGCCTATCTGATTCTCAGAGTCGCTCGCCGCCTCACTTATTGGATATAGATGTATCCAACCGGTATACCGACAAACAATTAAATAGTTCAGCTATAACCTCACAATTCCTCGACGTCAATGGGATAGCCATGAAACTCGGCATCATTATCAGATCTCGATGAAAAAACAGACCATTACGTTCGAAACATCGAAGACGAAAGGTGGGATACACACCGTACCGCCAAAGGATGCTCCCGGCCAGGCTATTCGTTCGATCGAAGGAACGCGTTTTTTAAATGTCAGTGGCGCCATGTCAATACCACCATATGCATTGACGGCAAGAACAGAACGGTTGATAGGCGTGTCGAATTCAGTAAAGTGTTTCTTTCCCGCGGCCGCTTTATCGAGATAAATCGATCGTCTACATTCATGATCAATTTTCGATATATAACGCTCGCGGAGGTGAAGATCCCTAAATTCGCATTACGTTTCATATCCATTCATTGGGTTAAGACTTTTTTTCGATCCGATATCTGAGGATTTCGAAAAATTCTTCTTGAAGTGTTAGTGTTTAGCCAGCGCTGAATCACATGGATGGAATATGATCCGATGGAATGTTTACACAAAATGAATTGGGATTCTTGGTTCCGTGGTTGTTTCAGTATCGTCAGTTGTCAACCTCTGTCGTATGTCCCACCGGAGGGAGTCAATATTCTGATAATTACAGATCTGGTCGCCAGTTTCTATCTGAAGACAAGCCGCAATCACTCGTTCATTCTCATGAACTACAGTGGGGCCATATTCTCATTAGCAGAGCAGAAAAAAGGATATCACTGTGGAAGCTGTCCTCAATGATCATTCCGGTACTATCGCTAGTATCTGTCCTTTGGATAAGAAACAAACGGAGGCACATTTATTCCCAACGGAACAGACTGAAGCTCACGAATCGGACAGCTTAGAAAGTTCACGATACGTATGTGAGTACGGACATAAGAGACTCCGTCGGCCGGCCGAAATTTTACCCCCATAATCAAAATTCATTCCTGGTTATTCGTTGAATCTGATGTCTGTCCTCATTTTCAAGGGATCGACGATCACTCCACTTCCCATACGCTAATAGCTATCAATAGCTGGTGCCGTCAAAGTGAGGTATGTATTCATGGCACAGGATCAAACTGGACATGGAGTGGAAGAAAATTGAGATCTGCAAAGAGTGGGAAATTGTGAATGGGACAATGGCTGGTATTTGAGCGAATTGACTGGGACTGTCTAGGGAACCTTCCAGAGGAAGTCTCCGGAAATATGCAAGCATGGGCGATTCAAGATTATTCAAACAGTATAATATATTGTAGCAGTGCCTCGAGCGCCAACTACATCGGGTCCAGGACAAAATAGATGTCGAATGATAGTTAACTATGAATACAACTTCCTGATCGAGATTGTTGTATCAAATAATTTTTGTCAGCTATCTCCAGGCCACAAGCGTTTTGGAGAGGATCTTCTTGTTAATGTCAAGTGATAGTAAGTCGGAACCGGTACGGATTGAAAATGCATTGCGATTTGCGCGCAATTGCGCTAAAATTGCCCCTGCCGAGTTTGCCGAGACAAGTCAACAGCGCCGATCCTACCCCGCATTCTGGCGCGGCCCACCTCCCGACTGTCGTTTTTGTCCCACTTCTCCAAATAACCGTGCCTCACCTTCCCGACCCCTCGTTCCTTAAAGTCTCGTCGTCCCTGGCGTCTGCGGCTTATTCGCCTTCAATTCTTGCCTTCAAGCCCTGTTCACTTCCCTGACTTGTGCACCAGATGACGCTTTCGGGGAGCGAACACCGGCAACAACCTGCCCGGTCTGAACTTGTTACCTTCGGCACGGCATATAAGGATGTCCTTCCTGCGCACCTCGACAGGCTCGGCGCGAAAAGGGTTTATCTCGTTATCTCCAAGTCTCTCGCCAATTCCTCCTCCGAACTTCAGACTATCCAAAAAGTCATCGGCGACAAACTTGTGGGAACCAAAATCGGCGTCCGACCTCATGGGTTCGCTCCCCCTTGAACTCCAAAGTGATAATAGGGATCTCGACGACGTGGTTGACATGATCAATGCAATGCACGAACTCAATGCCGACTCCCTTGTGACCCTCGGCGCAGGCTCCATCTCCGACGCCTGCAAAAACGTCAAACTAGGCTTCTCAAACAATGTCTCCAATCGCGATCAATTACTCGCCATAAAAGGCAAAATCAACTTTGCAGAAGGATCCGTTGATGTCCCCGACATACCGCTCAATCCACTGACCACGAAATTAATCTGTATCCCCACCTCTCTCAGCGCGGGGGAATATAATCCCAAATCAGGCGGACTTGACACCAAAACTGGGAAAAAGTATCCTTACAGTCACCCGGATAGTATGCCGGACGTTATCATTTGCGATCCATATTTGGCTCGGATGACGCCGGAGTGGGTGTGGTTGTCGACGGGTGTACGAAGTGTTGACCACGCGATTGAGACCATGGGAAATACCAAGATCGATCTCAACGATCAGTCCTTGAAAGAGGCTTATGAGGCTGCTGGAGAAGCATTGGGGTTATTAATGGAGGGACTAATTCGATCCAAGGAGGACCCCAATGACGTCGAGGCAAGAGACATGTGTCATAAAGGTGCCTGGAAAGCCAGTCTCGCCATCGTCCGCGGCGTCCCCATGGGTGGTTCCCACGCCATCGGCCACATCCTCGGTCCCCTGGGAGTCGGTCACGGACACACATCCTGCGTAATGATGCCCGCGGCCATGCGTTTCAATTACAAAGCCAATTCGAAGCAGCAGGAAAAGATCAAACAGATTTTGATACAGAAGGGAGTCGTGAAACAACTTGGGCTGGATGAGAGTGCCGAGCCTTGGCAGATTATGGCAAAGTTTGTTAGGAGAATTGGGATGCCGCAGAGTTTGTCGGAGGTGGGCGTGCATGAGGATCGGTTTGAGAAGATTGCGAGGGACACTATTGGGGATTTTTGGAGTCAGACTAATCCTATTCCTTTGAATGAGGAGATGGTTATGGAGATTTTGCAGTATGCTAAGTAGGAGTAAATAGAAAGTGTCAGATGGGGAAGGAGAATGACGAGATTAAAGCAAAGTCCTCGATAATGGTGACAAACTCCAGATTTAATTCATTCAGGTCGTAGTGCGCTCCATCGCCGTCTCAGTAACTAAGAACTTGACGTGATTCACGCCAAGAGATCAAAGATGATTAACGTCAGATCTGTGTGATCAGATCAGATCCATGATTCGGTGAATTCTTTTGGCGCGGGGTTTGGGTTACCCCTGAATCGCGACGGGTCGTCGTCATCGATTTCGCAAATCATTTCGCAAACTTTCGGCGTAATGCCTCTGCACTACCGCTCACCAAAACATTGAATGCGCATTTTCTTCCTTCGTATCGCACGCACATATATCCACCCCCCAGGTGTCCCAACAATGCCACGAAGGCGCGCTATCGCAAATGGCGCCATTGAAGCAACTCCCGCGACGAAGCCGCCGGCATCAGAGACGTCCCCCAAAGCGAATCATGCAGTTTCCACTATACCTGCACCACCAAGCCGCAAACTCTCATCGAGAAACGCCTCCGGCACAAAACGAAAGGCATCACCTCCAACGGATTCACCCACCCTAAAACGGAATATATCATCCGCCGTAATCGAAGCCGCCGAAGCCCGCGAAGCCTCCCCCGACGAAGGCGAATCCCAGAATCCCGACCTCGATTCCTCCGACCAAGCAACCCAACCACGCCAACCGGCAGTAAACTCCGATATCCTTCCACTGCCCTGGAAAGGCCGTCTGGGGTACGCCTGTCTCAACACCGTTCTACGAGACCTGAAGCCCCCGATATTTTGTAGTCGGACGTGTCGCATGGATACCATCCTTGGGACACCCAAAAAGGAGGGCAAGGGATTGGAATTTGCAAAAGACCTTGGACGACAGAATGCAGCGGACTTGTCACGTATGTATCACCGTCCCTTTTGTTATGTATCAAAGCGGATGGGTTGATATAGTAGGGATTTTGGAGTGGAATGAACGGTTTGGGATTCGGTTCATGAGAATTTCTTCGGAGATGTTTCCTTTTGCTTCGCATGCCGAGTTGGGGTATACTTTGGAATTTGCGAAACCGGAGTTATCTGCCGCTGGTCGTATTGCCATGAAATACGGACATCGGCTCACGATGCATCCGGTATTTTTCCCCTCGCGGAGTGAGATTGAGGGTTTTAGGGCCAATTCACTCAGATTGCGTCGCCGAAGCAAAATGTAGTGACGGCATCGATTCGGGATTTAGAGTACCATGCGGAATTGATTGAGCATTTGGGCTTGGAAGGACAAATTGACCGGGATGCAGTTATGATATTGCATATGGGGTATTCCCCTCCGTGAGATATGTGATTGATATAGGGGCATGTATGGAGATAAAGACGCCACATTGAAGAGATTTAAGGAGAATTATCAGACGTTGAGCGAAAGAGTTAAAAAGAGACTTGTTTTGGAGAACGATGATATGTGTTGGTCTGTCGAAGATTTACTCCCCACATGTCAAGAACTTCACATCCCAATGGTTTTAGTACTTTCCCCCATCCCGTACTTAACATCACCTTCCCCGTCATTTTAACCCTTTCCCGAACGTCTAACAATTCAGGACTGGCATCACAACAACATAATCCCCGGCTCAATGCGAGAAGGTTCCCCTCCCCTTCCTCAAAAATCTAACTCCCCAAAGGAACCCAAGATATCCTCCAACATGTCCCCGCCATCACCGCGCTCTGGCACACCAAAAAGATAACCCCCAAACAACACTATTCCGAACCCCGTAATCCCGCCGCCCTCCTTCGCCGTGACCTCCGTCCCCATTCCAAGCGGGTCTACAGTCTTCCTCCCTGTGCGCCCACGATGGATTTAATGATCGAGGCCAAGGACAAGGAACAAGCTGTCTTTGAGTTGAGGCGGAAATGGGATGTTGATGGCGGTGTACCCGCAGAGTGGATCTTGAGGGGTGAGAAGATGGATGAGGGGAGAGAGGTGCCGACGTATGAGGGGGAGAAGGTGTTTTATGAGGAGGGCCAGGAGTGGAGGTTTAAGCCGCCTATTAAGATGCCTGTCAAGGTGTCGAAGGTTTTGGAGAAATTGGAGAAGGAGAGAGCAAAAGTGGAAGGGCGGAAGATGAAGATTGGAGAAAAGGAGGGTGAATTGGAAAGCATTGAGATGGAGATTGTAAGGATTGAGGAGGACCGGAAGAAGGTACTGGAGGATTGGGAACGGGAGAAGCGTATTAAATGGGGATTGGAGAAGAAAGTCGATGATCAGGGGAATGGTATCACCCCCGTCTCACCACCAAAACGGAAATCAAAAGCGAAGAAAAAGGCCGTTGTCAAGGACGAAGATGAGGAGGAGGAAGTGGACGATATGGAAGAAGACACTCCGGCGACAGTTGCGCCAAGATCAATTGCAAAAAGGGCAGCAAGTGTCAGAGGGCGGAAGAATTATACTGAGATTGAAGAAGAGGGAAGTGAAGACTATCATCCAACAGGTGAAACGGTATCACCTGAGGAACATCTGAAGAAACCTAAAGGCCGTGGTCGACGGAAGCCGTCTGAGATGGACCCTGAGATCGGAGATAGTCCGGCAATTGTTCCGCAGATGAACGGTGCAGCGAGCTCTCCATCTCAGAAAGTTGAGGCAGGAGGGAAGAAACGGAAGCGTGCGAATGGCGTCAAAAGTTCTGCTGAAAAGGTCGAGACGGCGACTGAGACAGTTGTCTGGGCCACGAAAAAGATGACCCGGTCAAGGAAATTATAGATGTAGAAAGTTAGTTGATATCCAGAACTTTGAGATACCCCATATTTGGTTTTTTTTAAACAGGAATGGAACTACTGTTCAAACATGCTCTTTGCGGTATGATGTCAGATAGACAGAAGTCTTTATCACACGTTCAACTGGTGGACTTGTGCATTCCCTTGTCGGTCTCGGCCTCAGCAGCTATTAGACGAATATATTGAGATCTTATCAGGGCAATGGGTGGTCCAGAATTTACATATATTTTCCGTTTTTGGATTATCCCCACCGATACCGAAACTGGCATCCGACCCACGCTCACTCGAACTCCGTCGTAACTTGCTTAAACCATCAAGCGTTGACAGTCAAGGCCTACGTTTATTGCGCCGATGCGCGCGTCTAATTGAGTCACCAAAATACCACCCATCGACCGGAACATAAAACGCTACGAAATGTAAATCGAAGAGCTTCATTCAGCGATGAAACCTGCCCGTGGGCAATTCATCAACTTCGCCTATCCATCCAGCCTACTTATCCCAACACACGTACGATGACCCACCTTAAGCCAGATTCTCTTTTCTTACAGTCCGAAAAACAACTCAGGCCTGCTATTGTTGTCGGACTTTCATCCATCTCACGAAATGCACCCCCTCCTTTTTCATCGTAGAGGGGATATTATAGCAACACCCATTCGACAAAGTACGAATGTATTGCAGGTTTCTTGGTTCATTTCTTGATCCTTGACTCAGATGGAAATAATCCTCATACATATACGATGGAGACCCTGCCTGGGTCCTTTTGCAATCACGATTTGTGATGTATTATCTTTGGGAAGTCTTCGCTATTCCACGCGAGCCGGCTTCAGAACGGAGTCTATGGCGCCAGATCCTTCACAATTACCATGGGCTTTGTCTCCTTTATTCTGCTGAAAGAGATATTTATTCATTGACGGAACTTTATTATATTCTAACAATGCGGTGTACAACCTAATGATTGCGCCGTTCTCTCGCGCGGCGGTGTCAGATGAAATACAAAGCCAGAGTTACTGAGTCGATCTGACGAAGCTATTCCTTTGAACACATCTATCGCCGTCATTTCCTAGGAGTGAAAAAGAAGGCATAATTTTACCTCAGAGACTCATCAGGATAACTCGCAACGGATGCAGTTCACTTCCCCATTCGACTTTCTCCGTTATATTTCATTCTTCACATTATCGATTTATTTCCTGGATCTATCATGTCGCGGCTTGGTCGAATGTATATGATTGCCTTTCGTTTTTAAACAATTCTATTACAAAGCGTTTTCCTTTTGAATTCCGTTTAAGTATCTAACGGTGGAATGGACCAACTTCATCTCAGATCGCATTCATATTCACATCCTCCGAGGTGTTTTGGAAGAAAACACTCGAACTCGAACTTCCCGCCCTCATTCAAAACTCAATGATTCCCCTGAGGATTACACGGTAGCAAATATGGGCCTTGTGATTCAGTCAAGGTCTATTCACAAAATCTGGAAAGCGTTGAACAGATGGACCGATTACTAGCTCGCTTTGCAATCCAATTCTGGTATAGATCCTGCTTCGCTATATCAATGTACTTATTTTCAGGTCCAGGCTTTCTGCAGAGGAATTATTCAGCACTTTTATATCTCTGCTACCCGATTGTAATCATCGTGGACTGAACTACAAGAAAGCAGATTCAGACACAATCTCTGTGTGGATTTGGGGTACGAGATGCGAATGAGAATAATCCAATAGACGTTTACATTGAACTTTGAATATATGGCTAGGTAGTAACCAAAGACATACAACCTATCATTCCGTCTGGAAGTCCTAACAATTTATGTATGTACTCCCATTTCATCATGTGAAAGATTCGATCCATCTGATTTCGGTACGCACAGACCCCTTCCGTGGGAAACTTCCGCGGCCTGTTGATGGGGCAACTAGCGCTGAATTGAAGCATCCGATAAGGGGAAGGCTACTAGACAGGCCAGTGCAAGGTGACCGTTGAAGGCATGGCACGAGGGACGCCCCCACAGCAGGATAAGCTCGGCCTTAAATTAAGGTGGACACCCTACAACATACGGGAAACAGTGCCCCTATTTGTGATATATTGATTGGCTTCAGGGTGCATGAAACGCAGAATATCTAAGCAGTGCTGCAAGAACCAGATAGTGGATGAGATGATAGGGACAAGGTTGACGATAGACGATCAGGGAAGGATGGCGCATGCGTGGGATAGCGAGGGTGGTGTCGGAGCAGTGACCGAACCTTATTCCAGAGCAGGCCAGTCAATTGAGCACCGAGCGTGGGCGCGCACGTTGTCCCTCCGCTCCGTCTTTCAGGTGGTGAGGAGGTGCGTTCGACAGCAGGGCGTGGTGGACCGACATCCGCGTTGTGCGGGCACACACAATACAAATATGCACGCTTACGTGGTGCGTCCCAAAGCGGAAATATAGCAGCCAGCCAGCCAGCCAGCCGACCCCCGTTTTTCCCAGAGCGGCTATTTGAGTGAGTGTGCGCAGGCCGTGTGCAACACATCCACCACGCACCGCACACACTCCAACGGGCACAGCACACACAACTCGCTGCTGCTGCTGCAAAACGTGCGCCTGAAATCTAATCAGCTGCAAACCAAAACGCCCCATCGTCCCCTGCCTCTGCACGTCTCTCGCCGGCCGTTCACCGTCCCCCGTCCCCCGTCCGTCCTCGTCGCTGCTCTCGCTGTCTCCGTCCACCACCGCCTCTGCAGCACGGCGCCCATCTCCTTCTTTGTCCGTCGTCCCTCTCCGTCTTACCCTCCCTCCCTGTCCGTCTCGTCTCTCCTGACCCAGCCGATCCGTCCTCGCCGCTTTTTTCCCACGGCGCACTTCTCGCGTCCCTTGCCGTCCCCCCTTTTCATACGCACCGTACAACGGATCCTTGTTTCCCGTGTCTCGAGTCGGTCGGTCTGTCGAATTGTGAAGCAGCACGCATATTTTGGTTGAGTTAGGCATTTACACAGATGGCACAACTGGGGGCAAAGGTACATCCCGCCAGATTCTTCGACTAATTCCTACAGGCGCAATTTTTACGCGAATACAAACTCGTCGTCGTTGGAGGCGGAGGTATCTATCCCGGCAGACCCGCCAAGTAACAATAGGTGTTGGAAAATCAGCATTGACCATCCAATTGATTCAGAGCCATTTCGTCGATGAGTACGATCCAACAATCGAAGGTACACACACCGCTGTGCAATTGTCGCTGATGTAGATTCCTATCGCAAGCAGTGTGTGATCGATGACGAGGTGGCATTACTCGATGTGCTCGATACAGCAGGTCAGGAAGAATACTCTGCAATGCGTGAACAATATATGCGTACAGGAGAAGGATTTCTGCTCGTCTACAGTATAACAAGTCGTTCCTCATTCGAGGAAATATCGGCCTTCCAACAGCAAATCCTACGTGTCAAGGACAGAGATTCCTATCCCATAATCGTCGTCGCAAACAAGGCCGATCTCGAACACGAGCGACAAGTATCGAGTCAAGGTCCGTCGTTCGGTGTCTGTTTCTGATGGTAGAGGGACGAGCGTTAGCCGCTTCATTTGGATGCAAGTTCATCGAAACTTCCGCAAAGAATCGCACAAATGTCGATGAAGCATTTTATGGACTGGTCCGCGAGATAAGGCGTTTCAACGTATCCCTCTCCTGTTGTGTCCTCTGACCCTAGGCCGCCTCACCAGCAGGAGGAAATCGTCAAAATGGAGGGAGAAATCAATTCGACCACGAGGACTCTCCCGATGGAGGATGTTGCAAATGTTCTGTCATGTAAAACCAAGCGATTGAATCCCCCCCTCCCTGCTCGTCTCCTTCCTCAGCACCCTTCTCATATCAACACCCCACACTTCAACCATTTGCTCTATTTCACTATTCATCTGCATCTCCCGCTTCACCAAAATCCGAAGTCACTGGCGTTCAGTCAATCAATCACACAATCAGCAGGGATAAAGTTTCATATTTCATTACATTTCAATTTGAATTTGCTGGGTTGGGATGCTACGGGGTCGTAAGATTTAGAGGGTCCAGCCCCTGTTGCTGGGGGTTAGGCTTTTCCTATCCGCGCTTACCTCTTCTTTTCGTCTTTCGTCTTTGTCAGTTGCTGCGTTTAATGCTTGTAGTCGTTCATCGTGTCGTTGTAGGTAGGACAGGCGAGAATTGTTATTTGTTGTCTTTGTAATTTGGAGAAATCCGTTTGGTTTGTTTGGGATGGATGGCGGTGTGATAGGTAGTGATATTCAAATATTATGTTCTCAATACAGTATATTACGAAGAGCTTTTGACAAGATGGTACTTTTCCAAAGACACCATGACGACTCGACGAGGTCAAGGAACTACTTGCGCACGTGATGCTGGGAAAGATTTGCGGATCGCCGTGAGCTCGACTTCACCCGCGAGTCAAAGGGCCAAGGTCTCTTGCAACGTGTTCGTACTATCCAATTGATATGGCAAACAAAGTCTTCAATATCGCCATCGTAGGTACTCGCTGGACTTGATGGTTGTTGACTGGTAGGCTGTGGCCTTGTGGGTGAGGCACTCATTTCTCAACTCGCAAGCACAACACTCCCCAAAATTCGACTCAATGTACTCCTCATCGCCAATTCCAAAAGGTTCTTAACTTCTTCCAGCAGCAAGACCATCGAGCTATCACGCTGGAAGCAACTTATGAGCGACGAGGGAAAGGATTACTCTTCTATGAACGACATTCATAAGGCTCTAGACGATGTTTCCCGTGGCCCGGAGCCCGTGATCTTTATCGACTGCACTGCTTCCGATAAAGTACCTGAAGAATACAGAACAATTCTGGATAAGAATATCCATATCGCAACACCGAACAAGAAGGGAATGTCTGGGAAATTATCGTTGTACAAAGCGGTCACTGAAAATTCCACCCACGCCGTCGTGTTTCATGAGGCCACTGTCGGTGCCGGACTACCAGTCATCTCAACACTCAAGGACCTGATCAACACCGGAGACAAGGTGACCAAGATTGAGGGCATATTTTCTGGGACTCTGAGTTACATTTTTAATGTCTGGGGAGGCGGAAATGCAAAGTTCAGCGATGTCGTGAAGGAAGCGAAGGAAAAGGGATACACGGAACCCGATCCACGAGATGATCTCAATGGGATGGATGTTGCAAGGAAGCTGACTATTCTCGCCAGGATATGTGGTTTGCAAGTTGAGGGGCCCCCATCGTCGGATATTTTTCCCATTGAGAGTTTGATTCCCAAGGCTTTGGAGAGTGCGCAGTCCGGAGATGCCTTTGTTGCCGGTCTTCCGAACCATGATGCCGAGTTTGATGAGAAACGGGCCAATGCAAAGCGAGAAGGCAAGGTGGTTAGATTTGTGGGGAGCATCGATGTTGCAACGAACACCATCAAAGTCGGTCTTCAATCGTTCGCTCATCCTGTGTTCCACCTAATCGTAGATACCCAATAACTCATCCGTTTGCATCACTGCAAGGCTCGGATAACATCATTGCATTCTATACAAAGCGATATGGTGATAAACCACTTATTATACAGGGCGCTGGGTAGTACCATTTCAAGCTATTGCTGATATTTAGTGCTGGTGCCGATGTGACTGCCATGGGGATCTTCTCAGATATCCTCAAAATTTGTGAGAGAGCATAGACATCGTATTTGTAGCTCCGACAACTTAACAGAATGCGTGCATAGCTACAA
>Ga0302325_10024058_pt1 | contig 12681 bp, 11 predicted proteins | sample Palsa_T0_2_FD_201948 | JGI IMG/M metagenome (GOLD analysis project Ga0302325, IMG submission 201948) | Peat permafrost microbial communities from Stordalen Mire near Abisko, Sweden - Palsa_T0_2 | ecosystem: Environmental > Terrestrial > Soil > Palsa > Peat permafrost | place: Sweden: Abisko... | reverse complement strand
TCAGTCGCGGGGTATAATCCTCGGGAATCCCGACCACGAGGAGCAGCCAGTCACCAGGGGCGAATTCGAGCCATGAATCAATCAGCTCGAGCAGGCGCTTCTTCTTGTGAAACCGCGAATAAAACAGGGCAATCGGCCGTTCCGCACGAGATCCCAGGATTTTCCGCCAATGGGCCGCCGCCGCGGCCGCATCCTCGGCCGAGGGCGCCGTGACCCCATTCGGTGCGACGCAGACCGGCTGCTTGAACCCAAGGCGCCCGACGTCCTCGGCCTCCTCTTTGCTCGTTGCATGCCATCCGTCGACCGCCTCGAATGCCCCGGGATGGAGGAACGCCCTGGCGAAGGCTTTTCTCCTCGAATGGTGCTTCCAAGCCCACGGATCCATCATCCCCCGGGGCGAAACCACCAGTGACGCTCCCGTCCTGCGGGCCGACCGGTGGGCGTAATGCAGCGTGCGCAGCCAGATCGAGTGGTGGTGAATGATGTCGGCGGAGGCCTTCCGCAGGTGCCTGCGGAGGCCCGAGGAGGCGCAAATGGATCCGGGCCAGTCGCGCCGGTAAGCGTGGACTTCGAGGGTGCCGATCGACTTGTTCCATGCGGCGGCCGGATCCGTGGTGAGCAGCTCGACATTGCCGCCGCCTTGGGCGAGCGCGGTCGCCAGACCTAGGACCGACTTGCTCGGCCCCCCGTGGCGGGCCTCGAGGCTCGGCACAATATGGCAGGACTTCACGCTGGGGGGGGCCTCCTGTCCTTCACCACCCGGCAGGGGTTGCCCGCGCACACGGTGCCCGCAGGCGTGTCCTTCACCACCACCGAACGGGCCCCTATGACGCAGAGCTCCCCGATCGAGACGCCCGGCCCGACGAAGACGTCCGCTCCGAGCCACGCGTTTTCCCCGATCGTGATCGGCCTGACCACAAGGGGCATGCTCCACGCGTTGTAGTCGTGGGTCCCGGCACACAGGTGGCAATTCTGGCTGATATTCGCGCCCCTTTTCATCGTGATCATGCCCAGGTTGTAAAGGACGACCTTGGGGCCGACCATCGAGCGCGGGGCGAGCGCCAGCTTCGAGGGAAAAACGACCGATACCGTGGGAAATATGACCACGCTGCCCGGCTCCGGTATGTCGGCGCCGAAAAGCTTGAGAAGACCCGCCCGAAACCCGTGGAATGGCCGGGGGCTCCATCGGAAGAGGGTCGATTGCACAACCCGCCAGAGCGTCCTTGCCGCAATCTCGCCGGCCGAATAGGGCGTCACGGTGCCCTGGCCCAGATAGGGGTCTTCCTTTGGCATGGGTCGATTATTGCGGTTTTTGCGTCGGTGTGCCCGTCAAAAGCGCAAGATCTTCCAGAATGTGCGCGGACACGCGGGGGTAGTCGAACCGGCGGGCATGCTCCTGGCCCCGAGCGGCAACCTCGCTGCGCAGGCCCGGGTCGGCGATCAGGCGCCTGATGCAGCCGGCCAGGAGTTCTGCCGGGTTCTCCACGCGGTGGTCGAAGACGAGGCCGGTCTGGCCGTCGGTGACCAGGTCGCTGAAACATCCAAGCGCCGAAACGACGACGGCGCAGCGCGACGCCATCGCCTCGGCGACGGAGACACCGAACGTCTCGCCCTTCTCGGCCAGGCTTGGATAGCAGAAGATGTCCATTTCCCCATAAAGACGCGCCAGGCGCTCCGGCTCGAATTCCGGGCCCACCCACTCGATCCGGTCGCCGAGGCCCCGGGCGGCCTGCCCTTGCAGCGCCGTCAGCCAGGCGTCGCCGCCTCCTCCCTGGCCCACGGCGCCCGGCCCGACGATCCTGAGCCTCCAGTTCGGAAGATCGCCCTGGGCGCTCAGAACGAGCGCGGCGCCCACCAGCAGGGCGACTCCCTTTTCCGGGTGCAGGCGTCCGACGAAGCCGATGGTGACGGGTGAGCCGACCTGGGCGGCCGAGCGCGCGTGCAGCGGCCAGTCGATGGGATAGCCTATGACCCTCGTTCGTCCGGAGGCCCACGCCGACGAGATCTGCCCCGCGAGGTAGGAGCTGGGCGCGTAGATCCTTGCGACGCCGCCGTAAAAGCGCACCTGCCCCTTGGGGCCCCTGCCAATCATCACCGAGACCTTTCCCGCCTCCGGTTTGATTCGGCGCAGCCAGACGGGCAGGGTTATCGTGTTGCAGATGACGATGTCTCCCTTGGGCAGCACGCGCGCAGCCCGCAGGCCCCAGATGACGTCCAGCGCGAGGTTGAGCGCGAGATGGCGCGTATGGTTGAAGCCGGGCACCCGGATGTGATTCACACCCGCCTCGGTTTCCGCGGGTGCCAGACCTGGAAAGGAGCGGGAGACGAAGGTCACCGAATGCCCGTGAGCCGCGAAGATCCTGGCCAGTCCGTACCACGACCTTTCCGTGGCGCCTCCGCTCATCGCAGGCACAGGAAGGAAAAAACCGGTGACGATGGCGATTCGCAAGGGATTGGGGGCTCGCGCGAATGGATGGGCCCTAGGCCTCCAGCGCGGCGAGAGCCGCGAGAAGCCCGTTCGTGGTCTGGACGTACGTGTACCCCGCGATCCTGCCCTGAACGGCGCGCTGAATCTCATGGCTCCGGGAGGGCGAGCCCATCTCGGTCAGCGCTCGCGAGAGCGTCCTTTCCAGGGCGGTCGGGTCGCTCGGGTCAAAGACCCAGCCCGTCTCCCCTTCTGTCACCAGGTCGCGCTGGCAGCCCACCCGGTCGCTGACGATGCAGGGGACCCCCATGTGCATCGCCTCGTTTACCGACAGGCCCCATGTCTCGCCGAGGGACGGCAGCACGAAGATGTCGGCAAGCAGGTAGCGGGACGGCATCTCGCTCTGATTGGCGAACGGCAGAAAATGGATGCGATTGCCCTGCGCGGCGCCCGCCGATTCCAGGGCATGCTCCTGAAGGCGGTCCTTTTCAGGGCCTTCACCCACGAAGATCAATGCGGCGTCGACCGGCCGAGCCCGCAGAAAGGCCCTCAACAATTCCATGGGCTGTTTTCCCGGGACGAGCTTTCCGGCAAAAAGCACCACCCTGGTCTTTGAACCGAGGCCAAGCGCGGCGCGCAGTCCCGCCGCCTGTCCGAGAAACGAGGGATTGTCCCTGTCGAACAGCGCGGAATTCACGGAATGCGGCGCGAAGACCAGCTTGCGGTCGGGAGCTCCGAACATCCTGAAATAGTCCCGGTTGGCGAGACCCACGTAGAGAAAAAACGCGAACTGGGCGAAGAGCACGCGCAGCGGCAGGCGCAGCCGCAGGCGGGGCGACGAACGCCCTATCAGGTTGGAGTCTCCGCGGAAAACGATCGGCACCCCGTTCAGGCGGGCCCAGGCGACCGCGCGCAGATGGCTGGCCCATTTGTAGCCGAAGAGGAGCAGCGCGTCGGGGCGCCACCTGGCCAGCTGCCGCGACAGGCCGGGATTGTTGAATCCCCAAAAATGGTCTGCGCCGGGCCTGCGGGAAGCGTTGGGCACGAATTCCGAGTCATAGCCGGCGAGCAGGTCAACGTCCCATTTGAAGCTGGTTCCGAATTCGGGGTCGTGTCGGCTGGCGACGCCGAAGTCCCAGAGATAGAAGACGCGGAACTCGAGCGGGGTGTGCGAGCGCAGCCACTGAAACCACGGGCTGTAATACTGGGTGGGGTGGGAAAGCACGACCGCAAGGCGCCTCCCGGGTCCGGATGAAGGGTCCACGGTCATGCCGGCGGTCGCACGAGAGCCGCGTCAAAGACTTCCGCCATCCGGCGGGTCATGCTTTCGGCCGAGTAGGGCTGGAATGCGGAAAGATCAGCCTCCGAATCCTCGGCCATCTTGCGATCGATGAACCACTCCCTCGCCACTTTGGCGGCAATCATATCGATGTCATCGGGATCACGGAACGTGTAACGCAGGCCGCATCTCATGGCTGTGGCCAAGGCCATCACCGGGCTCTTCTCGTGAAACACGACAAGCGTCGGGCGTCCCGCCAGAACATAGGGAAAGATCTTTGAGGCACTGTAGGTGGGGTCGTTGGATCCGATCGCCATCAGCGCATCGGCATGGACAAGGTAGTACAGCGAGTCAAAATAGGGAACCCTGTAGCACTGCTCGGAAACGTAGCTCTTGACGCCTTCCTCGACCGCCACCGGCATGGCCCACTCCCGGCCGAAGGGACGGGGGGCGTAGTCGGTACCGATGAAATGAAATCGGATCCGCTTGGCTTCCTCGGGCCGGGCAGCAATGAACAGCTTGAAGGCCCGAAACAGGATCTTGAGCGAGGTCGACATGTCCGGTCCGCATCGGCCCGTGTAGACAAAGTGGACAAGGCCGTCTCCAAATGGGACGAGGGGATCGACGGGCGTGTGCGAACGGGCAATCGCGAAGTCGCCCGCGGCCGCACCAAACGGCAGGAAACTCACTTTTTCCGGGTCAAACCAGGCATACCTCTTCGCGAGCGAGGCGCCATAGGCCCCGGAAACGGCGATCACACCCGAGGCCCCCCGCAGCGCGTCGGGCTCGCGGCGGCGGGCGCACCATTGGGAGAAGCCAAATTTCAACCATCCGCCGGGCGGCCGCGTCCGCGTGCGGACGTAGTAATCGTTTATCCACGGGTCCTGGTAGTCGAGGATGTAGGGCACGCCAAACATGGCCTTCCATCTGGGCCCAAGGGTGAATGCGTCAAACTGCGTCGTGCTGAAAAAGACCAGGTCGAACTTCTCCGTCCGGAGCAATCTGTCGCCCGCGCGGCGGATGGCGCGGCCGCACCGCAGCCAAAGGCTGCCGATGCCCGCCCAGCGCGTGGCCCAGACCGGAATCCCGCGAACGCGAACAAGCCGAATGTCGGCTGGATATGTCATTTCGAGCAGGGGCTCGAGCACGCCGCCCTCGACCGACTCCGGGGACACGGCGAGCACGACAGGCTCCCATCCCAGCGCCCGAAGGAAGGGCAACGCCAGGCGGGTGCGCTGCATGTCCGGCGTGTTTATCGGAGCGAAATGCAGCGAGACAATGAGGACCTTGCGGCGCGGCGGATGAAGGGTCGGCGGGCTCATCTTTCGAAGAAAAACTCCTCGGGGACCATGAACTCGGCGGTGAATTCCGGCGAGAGCACCGGAAGCATGTCGGGGGGAATGGGCCGCGTTTGGGAGGCATATGCCCCGAGCGCGGCCGATTTCATCTTCGAGACATCGTGGATGTCCACGCGCCAGACCGTCCGGCTCGCCAGGATGGGCTTCAGGAGCAGGAGCGGATTTCGCCATGCCCAGATCGGATACTCAAGCATCCGGGGCCGCTGGCCCGCCTGCTCCGTCGCGAGGCGGGCGAGGATGACCGAGGCCTCGTGGTCGGAACTTCCGTCGCGGCGGCAGGTGAGGAACACCGCCTCCGGGACCGTCCGTGCCAGTATCCCGGCCAACTTCGCCGCGACGGCATTCGACCCTTCGGGGCCGAGGGCCGCCAGGGTCCCGTCGGGCGCATCCACGAAAAAGACGCGGTCCCATACCACGCCGAGGGCGCCCACGGCGGCCCTCGCCTCGCCCCTGCGCAGCGCGGCGATCCTGTCCGGGGAAAACAGGGGATGGGCGGGATGCGACGCACGTCCGTCCGTCACGAAGACCACGTGAACGGCCGCACCCGCCCGGACAAGGAGCGCCAGGGTGCCGCCGCATCCCAATGTCTCATCGTCGGGATGGGGGGCGACCACAAGGACGGACCTCAGCGAGCGGACCGGAAACGCGCGGCTGCGAAAACGCAGAGCCGCGCGCGCCGACCGGCTGACGGCGCGTCGCAGGCGCGACCTTCCTCCGGAGGAGTTGGACCAGCCCAGCGTGAGGATGCCGGCGATCCTGGATGTGAGGCTTGGTGTCGGATTCAATCTCGGTGTCGGGACGGCGAACCCCCGTCCGCCGCGGGCAGGTTCCTGACGGTTCTTCGCACGAACGGCACACTCGCCGCGACGACGATCACGAATGACTGGAATATGGACGTCACGAGGACGCTTGCCACCATTTCGAACGAATTCATCAAGTTCATCAGAAGGCTGATCGACAGGAACCCCTCCATGGAAATGACGAGTTTTCTCGCGGTTAGATTTTCGACCCATGCGAACAGGACGCCCAGGAAGACGCCGATGGACACCGATCCCAGGACTGGCCCGAAATTGCCGTAGGCCTCCGCCAGCAGCCCCCACGCGATATACGTCGCAAATGTTGAGTTCAGGTCCTGGCGCCCGAAATGCACATTCAGGATGACCTGGCCCTCGTGGCTGCGGGGCTTGTCAGGCCAGAGTATCCTTGGGACGAGGAGCGGCGGGATCAGCGAATAGGTCGCGCCATGAAGGAGCCCCACGTGCTCGGTCTTCGTCGCGTCTATGACGAAGAGCATGTTTTGCAGGTTGTCGATGCGGTCGAGAAGAGTCTGGTTCTTGTTGTCCTGGCTGGTGGAATCGCCCGGGCCGGAGCCCTGCGCGGGCCGATCCTCCACGATCGCGTCATAGCTGACGCGGATCCACTCGGCGTAGATTGCGGGAAGCCTGCCGAAGGAATACTCGGGGGCGGGAGGGTCGTCGGTCCGCCAGTGACGCAGCCTCATCGTCGTCTTGCCCGAGTTCAGGAACGACAGGCTCAGCATGGAGACAATCAGATAAGGCCAGGGCACGCGGCCGTTGCTCCAGAAAAAGCCGATCGCGATCGTGATGAGGTTTGCCGCGACCCCGTAGAGCAGGAACTCGGATGCCGACATCATGGCGTTTATCACCACGAGGCTCCAAAACGCGGCCTTGGCCAGGACGGACACCTCGTTTGCTCCGACGGCCAGGGAGACCAGGAAAAAGCCGCAGGCGCTCACCACCGACACAAATGCCGCGAGGATCGAGCCCGCCCCGTTCGGAAGCGCGCTGTCCAGTGACTCCGTCAAGCGGAGGCTTTGCATGACCTCGAACCCCGTGGCGCCCGCAACCATTCCGAATCCAAGGCGGCTCCATCCCTTAATTCCGGCCTTGCTGAATTCCTGCAGGCAAAAGCTGACGGGAGGCGACGGCCGAAAGAGCCGCATGGCGAGCTTCCAGGCCAGTATCATGGTCAGGTCGAAAATCAGGACCTCGATCCCCGCGTCCGTGACGAACTCGGGCGGATAGGTGAGGATCACGTCGTGCCCGAATGCTATGGGTATCCCGTAGATGACGAGGCCCTGCAGGACCATGAGGGGAAGGAGGGGCAGGCCCAGCGCGTCGGTGCACCACGCCTTGAGCGCCACGCAGGCCCCGATGCACATCATCAGAAAGGCAACCGCCCCCGGCTTTCCGGAGAAGTAGAGGTTTGCCGACTCGGCGGCGAGCACCACGGCGAGCGGGATGAATATCCGGTTGACCGCGGCCTTGGCCTTTGCGCCAAGGGCTCCGATCTCAGTGTAGCGATCGAGGGGATCGGATAGGGTCTTCGCTTTCATCGGCGGCTCGCGCTCATGGGCTGTTCCCTCATGCCCGGAGCAACGAGGCCAGGCGTTCCTTGAATATGGGGAACGAGAACGATCGGGCCCGCTCCAGCAGGGACTCGACGCACCATTCCCTCCGGAGGGCGGCTACGATTGCGGCGGCGATTCCCGGCACGTCGCCGTATTCGACCAGCACGCCCGTCTCCTCGGTGATCACCTCGGGAACGCCGCCCGAACGCGCCCCGAGGCTTGGCCGGCCGTGCGCCATGGCCTCAAGGTAGACGAGGCCGAAACCCTCCTTTTCGCTGGGCAACGCGAACAGCCGGCAACCCTCGAAGTCTCCCCTCAGTTCCCCGTCGCTCCTGTATCCCGTGAACTCCACCGCGCCCTCGAGGCGCAGCCGCCTCGCCGACGCCTGCAGGCCCGGCAATCCGTCGCCGCGCCCTACAATCCGCAGCCGCGCGTCGGGAACGGCGTGGCGGACGGCGGGCATCGCCTCTATCAGGTGCCCAATTCCCTTGTAGCTGTCGGCAACGGAGAGACGGGAGACGGAAAGGATCACCGGCGGCCCGTTCATCGCCGCCGCCGCAGAGACGGGATCGAGGTGCGGATCGAGCGCATTGTGCAGGACCGCGACCTTTTCGGGCGCCAGCGCGCACCGCTCGAGCAGCCGCCTGCGGGTGAAGTCGCTGACGCAAAAGACGCAGCGGGCCCCCATCAGGGCCCGGCGCTCGATGAAGGTGAAGGGACGCCACACCTCGATCCCGTGGGCGACCAGGAAATATTCCAGTCCGGGTTTCAGCTTGGAGACCAGCCACGCGACGGGGAGCTGGGCGACGTGGCCGCAGATGATCCTGTCCGACGCCTTGCCCATTCTCAGCGCCGAGCAGATGAACCTCAGCTTTCTTCCGCTGCAGGCCTCCCACTCGACCAGGCTATCGTCGGAATAGCGTCGCAGGTCCGACGAATCCACAAAGCGGTCATTGAGCGAAAGGAATCGAACGGCATCGCCTTTATTCGAGAGCTCGCACAACGCCATAAGGTAGAGGCGCAATATGCGCGCGATCCCGCCGTCGCTAGCGAACATTCCAGGCGTCAGCAGGAGATATTTCACGATGACTCATGCACCCTGTGCATTGCGATCATTCAGGGAGTTCTCCTGCGATTTACAAACGAGATGAGAACGGCGAGGCTCCAGACGCGCGACCATTCGCGGTTGTCTCCGCCCGCCAAGAAACTCCTCCAAAGACCCTGGACAGGCGCTTCCGAGAAGAATCCGCTGAGGCCAATGCTGGAGGATGAGAATGTGTCCTCAATGAAGGGCCGCAGGTCGGATCGCATCCAGATCGGGAAGGGAAGCGTGAATCCGCGCTTCTTCCGGTTCAGCAACCCGGGAGGAAGGATGTCGGCCGTGGCCTCGACGAGGACGGACTTCGGGTGACCGCGATCCTCCTTGAAACGCGAAGGCTGCTGCCAGAGCCATTCAATGAATGGGCGGTCGATGAATGGGACGCGCAGCTCAAGGGAGTGCCGCATGCTCATGACGTCGCTGTCCCTCAATAGGACATCCGCCATGTAGGTTCGCAGCTCCCATGCGCTGACGAGCGAATAGAGATCCTCCGTGCCCACCTGGGCGCGGAGCTCCTCCAGTCTCGGATGAAACGGCTGGAGCCCCCCGATCCGGGACAATACGTCCGGGGCGAGCATCGACTGCCGGTGGGACTCGGAAAATACGCGGCGATTGAGCGCGTTGAGCTCGTGGGCGTCCCGCGCATGGGCGAGAAAGTCCGAGAGCTTGCGCGAGCGCGGGCCGCCAAGGCTGAGGGCGCCGGTCGACAGCGCGCGCAGCGGTCCGGGAATGCACCTCCAGAACGGCAGCCTGCCCGCCAGGGTCGGAATATGGCGGAACGAGGGATACCCGCCGAATAACTCGTCGCCGCCCAGACCCGAAAGGGCCACCTTAACGCCACCCTCCTGTGCCGTCTGGCTCGCGTAATAGGTGTTCACGCCGTCGCCCGTCGGTTGGTCGCAGGCGGCCAGGAACTTGTCCAGGTCGCGCGCGACCTCGTCGCCCGTGACGACTCGGGTGTGATGGATCGCTCCAAGGTGATGCGCGTTCGATTCCGCGTCGTCGGCCTCCGAGTAGTCATCCTCCTCGAACCCGATGGAAAAAGTCTTGAGCGCGTTGCCCGAAGCCCGCGCCATGAGTCCGGCGACAATCGCCGAGTCGACGCCTCCCGAGAGGAACGCGCCCACGGGCACGTCCGCCAGCACGTGTGCCTGGATGGTGTCGTCGAGCCGCTCCCGCAGCTCCCTGACGAAATCCTCGCGCGTGGCGCAAGGCGTCGCGTCGGACGGAATGGACCGAAAGGTCCACTCGGCGCTGATCTCGGCCCTACCGCGGCAAAATCTCAGGGACTCGCCGGGCAGGAGGCTCGTTATCCCGCGGTAGATCGTGCGCGGGGCCGGCACGGCAAACCAGGCCAGGTAATCGGCGACGGAGGCCGGGTCGATCTCGCCGGCGTTTGCCCCAGACGCCAGCAGGGCGGACACTTCCGAGGCGAAGACGAGCCGCTCGGCGTCCTGGGCGAAATACAGGGGCTTTATCCCGAACGGGTCCCTCGCCATGAGGAGGGACTCGTCTGTGGAGTCCCAGAGGGCGAATGCGAACATCCCGCGAAGGCGCTTGAGTGCCGGCCGGCCCCAATGGGCGAGGGCCGCGAGCAGGACCTCCGTGTCGCACCGGGTGCGGAATACCCATCCTGCGGACTCCAGCTCCAGCTGCAGCGATCGGAAATTGTAGATCGCCCCATTGAAAACGAGGGTGTGGCGGCCGTCAGGCGTCGTCATCGGCTGGTGGCCGTTGGTCGGGTCGAATATCGAGAGGCGCCGCATCCCGATGGTGGCGGGTCCGCGGGACGCCATTCCCGAGTCGTCGGGTCCGCGGTGCACCATGGCCGCGCACATCCGATTGACGGCTTCCTCCCTGGCGCCGACTGATGTCGCCGAGTCTACGAATCCGGCAATGCCGCACATTGTCTAGGGGAATGCTCCGCTCTCGTTCGTCCGCAGAAGCTCTTGGGTGGGGTCTGTTTTGGGTCGCGCACGGGGTCGGTTGGCTGGGTTCCTACCGAATCAGGATTACAATTACGCGTCCCGCTCGGCGCAACTCTTCAGCGCAGCGCATTTTCACGCGCAGATCGAGCCCGCAACCTCCGACGCCTTTTCGCGCGAGAAGAGGCTTTCGACGATCAAAAGGCCAAAATCAAGGGCGGTCCCGGCACCGCGGGATGTGATCAGCCTGCCGTCGACCACCACCCTCTCCCCTGCGAGAGCGGCCGGCAATTCTGCGGCTACGGAAAAATGCGCCGTGTAGCGCCGGCCGCCCAGGATCCCCGCGGAAAGGAGCACGACGGGTGCCGCGCAGATTGCGGCGATCCACCCGTTGTCCCGGTGCTGCCGCTTGACCAGCTCCAGAACCCGCGCGTCCCCGCGAAGACGCGCCACCCCCGGACCGCCCGGCAGCAGGATGCAGTCAAAGCGGCTTTTCCCGACGGCGTCCAGCGTCGTGTCCGCGTGGACGGTCAGGCCGCCGCGCCCGGTCACGTGTATTCCCTCGGCCAGGGCCGCGAGGGTGACCTGGGCTCCGGCCCTGCGCAGGACGTCGATTGGGGTCACAGCCTCGGCCTCCTCAAAACCCTCGGCGACGATGACGAGCACGGTGGGGACGGCCATGCCGGCATCAAACACCGTTGGAGCCTTCATCTCACGGAAAAATTCAAGAAACGCCTCGTTATTTTCCCGGTGGCTCGCACACTTCGGGGCCATGGCTGGCGTGGGCAAACTCCTCAAGACGGCGCAGAAGATGCAGCGATCGATCGAGACGCTGCAGACCCAGCTGGAAGCCCGGGAGATCGACGTGACCGCGGGAGGCGGAGCCGTGAAGGTGAAGGTCAGCGCGGCCGGAAAATTCCTCGCGCTGGCCCTTGATCCTGAATTTCTTAAGGAGGATCCGAAGCTGGTGTCGGAGACGATACTTTCAGCGGTCCAGGACGCCAGCAAGCAGGCCAAGGAATTGAATGAAAGCGAGATGCAGAAGGTGACATCGGCATTCCAAATGCCGGGAATCTTCTGACGGGCGTGACGACTGCCTTTGAAAAGCTTCAGCAGGCCCTCCGGAAGCTCCCTGGAGTCGGGTACCGCTCCTCCGAGCGGATTGCGCTGCACCTGCTGTTAGGAAAGCCCGACCAGCTTGAGTCGCTTGTCGCGGCCCTCGGGGAGGCCTCCCGCGCCGTTCGGCGCTGCAGCCTTTGCGGCAATCTCAGCGAGGATTCCCTGTGCACGGTTTGCGCGGAACCCAAGCGCGATCACCGCTCGGTCTGCGTGATCGAAAATGTACCCGACCTGGTCGCGATCGAGAGAAGCGGATCGTGGAGGGCGGTCTACCACGTTCTTCACGGCAAGCTCTCACCCCTGCACGGAGTGGGGCCGGACGACCTGAACATATCGAGTCTTCTCGCCCGGATCGAGTCCGGCGAGGTCGACGAGCTGGTGCTGGCCCTTTCGAATGACGTCGAGGGCGAGGCGACGTGCCACTACATCCAGGAGCATTTGCCAGCGCAGCGCTCCGTGCGGGTGACGCGGATCGGCTTCGGGATCCCGAGCGGTGGCGGCGTGCTCTATGCCGATTCCGTGACCCTCAAGAGCGCCCTTGAAGGCCGGCGCGCCTTCAATTGAGGCCCGCTTGCGCAGGGGGTGGCGTCTGCCGCCGGATGCAGCGCCGACCGCGCCCGCGCGGGCCGTTACCGCGACATAAGCCTGCGCCACCACCGGTTCCGGGCGATCGCGGCCGTGGCTTCGCTCCAATCCACGAGGCTTGAATTGATGTCGTGGTCGCCCCTCTGGGCATCCGGAACGTCGCCTGCCTCGACCCGGGCGACCAGCGAGGGCAGTTTTTCATAAAAATCGGCGCACCTGTAGGGGGGATGGAGCGTCCACATTCCAGGGGCGGCGCCGAGAAAGTCGTAGCGCACGAGCCCTCGGGCGCGCATCTCGCGGGTGAACAGGTGTTCCGGCAGGTCGGCTGGCGGATTGCCTTCGATGAACGCCTTGATCCTGTGGCGCATCGAAGGCGGGGGCCGGGCGACCAGCGCTCCAACTGCCGAGCGGAAGCGCGCCCGGTCGAGGAAGAAGATCCTCGTGCTCATTGCCTCGAGACGATGGGCGTGCGGGATTCCCGCCTGAGGCTCGGATGAGAGCTGCCTGAGGCGGCCGTCCG
>Ga0302325_10024057_pt1 | contig 12682 bp, 15 predicted proteins | sample Palsa_T0_2_FD_201948 | JGI IMG/M metagenome (GOLD analysis project Ga0302325, IMG submission 201948) | Peat permafrost microbial communities from Stordalen Mire near Abisko, Sweden - Palsa_T0_2 | ecosystem: Environmental > Terrestrial > Soil > Palsa > Peat permafrost | place: Sweden: Abisko... | reverse complement strand
TCCGCTGTGCGTAAGTTCAATTGCAGTTTTGGGGAATGAGTCTGCGCGCCAGCGTTCCAGACGTAACACGGTTCCGCACGAGCTCGAGATCCATCATTTTCTCTCGCATCATCCGGCTGTCGTCCAGATACAACACTTATCTTGCTCATACCGTTCCTTGACCTGGCCCGAAGTCCCGCGCGCTCCAATAGGACATGCGAGACGTACCAAGTTGGTTACTCGTAAGGAGACAGTGCAATGAATGACGATGAATCCCAGCATTCCAACGCAACGGATAAGAGCGGTTTAGACCTTGCGGGTGACCCGTTTCTCGCATCGGAGCCGGACAGTTCCCCTTTACAAGTACCCATTGAATACCCGGGCGAGTCGGTACCAACAGCAAAGGCGACCGAGTACGATGGCTCGACATTCGCACCTGAGCTTTCATCCGCCCCTTACTCCCGCGATACATCAGCCGGGGATCCCCTGCCAGCAACGACGGGCGACGACGCAGGGCACGGGGGACCGCCAAAGGGGTCTCGGCCTGTAGGCCGGGGCAGTCCACCCGGCAAGTCACACCACCGGTTACGCAACAGCGCGCTAGGCGGTGCCGCCGCCATCGTCGCCCTAGCAGCAGGCCTCGGTCTCGGCCATGTGGCCTGGAGTGATTCTTCTTCCGTAGCGGCGTCCTCGGTCTCCAAGTCGACGTCATCCAAGTCAGGATCAAGATCGACCTCTACGGGGACGTCGCCTTCATCATCATCGACCGCTTCGGGCTCTACCGATGTCTCATCGATCGCGGACAGAGTTGATCCCGGACTGGTCGACATTGACACGACCCTCGGTTACGAAGAGGAAGAGGCAGCCGGTACCGGGATAGTGCTCACGTCCTCAGGTGAAATCCTGACTAACAACCATGTGATCGATGGGGCAACCTCCATTAGCGTCACCGACATAGGAAACGGCAAGACCTATAGCGCGACCGTTGTCGGTTACGACACAACAAAGGATATTGCTGTACTCCAACTCCGTGACGCTTCCGGATTGCAAACGGCGTCAATCGGAAACTCCTCCAATGTCTCGGTGGGCGAGACCGTCGTCGGAATCGGCAATGCTGGGGGGACCGGTGGCACACCCAGCGCCGCCGGGGGTACAGTGACCGCCCTCGACCAGTCAATAACTGCCAGCGATGAGAGCAGTGGCAGCTCAGAACAGCTCACTGAGCTCATTGAGACGAATGCCGACATTCAAGCGGGCGATTCGGGCGGGTCACTCGTCGATAGCTCCGGCCAAGTCATCGCAATGGACACTGCTGCCTCCGCTGGGTTCTCATACTCGACTGGAGGGCAATCCTCCGGCTATCAGAGTTACGCCATTCCAATTAACGAAGCCATCTCGATCGCCAAAGAGATCGAAGCCGGAACCTCCACATCGACCATTCACATCGGTACAACTGGGTTCCTCGGCGTGGAAATCGAGTCAAACGCGCAAATAGGTGGCAGCTCCGTATCAGGAGCAACAGTGGCTGGAGTCGTCACAAGTTCGCCTGCCCAGACGGCTGGTCTTGCCGCCGGTGATGTCATCACTAGCGTCGATGGCCAGTCAGTCGACTCGGCTGAAGGGCTTAGCGAACTCCTCGAGCCCTATGCCCCTGGTGACAAAGTGACCGTCGCCTGGACGACTACATCAGGGCTGACAGAAACCGCAACCGTCCAACTCACCTCTGGCCCCCCACAATGACTTCGCGAGTACTTTGTTCGAGTCGAGGATGCCAATACGCTCGCGTCATTCGACCTACGTGGGCGAGATCGACCGGTCCGGGTTCCACTACTCCGGATGATCCTATCCGTGATCCTTGAGCTCAGAATGTGTCGATGCGCTCGCCGTAAAGTAGTGCTCGATCCCAGTCGCAGTACCCTGGGCGATGGTCCGCTGTCCGAGGGCGCTACTGGCGATGGAACCTTCGAATGGGTAATGCACAGCGGTTCGATTACCGTTCGCAGGTCACGCTGGGTGCAACTGCGCAAAACAATTCGCGCGTGGGGCCTTCAGGATCCGAGCCGATATCCCGACCACTAAAGCCACATCCGATGCACAGGAGGCACTCGGGCAGCGGATAACCGGCGATGGTTCGATACGACTACACGGACTAAGGAGGCAACCCATGAATCCATCTATTGGACCGCATTCACCCGACTCTCGCCAACGAGCCAAAGTGCGCCTTCGGCGCATGACCCGTTCGGCCGTGATAGCAGCCGCTGCATCTACGGCTCTGATCGGAGTAGTGGTGGCCAAGGAGCACCCTGGCGCAAGCAGCGCGGCGTCGAGTTCCACGACCACGACGACATCATCGAGCGACGGCTCGACGTCTTCGGCGGTGACCACGACCACACCAACCACTACGTCGGATGACGGTACTTCATCGTCATCCGATGCAACCACGACCACTACGACACCTGCTACTAGGACAACCACGACGACGACCCCAACCTCTACGTCGAAGTCAGCCACAGTTACCTCAGGGGGCACCTAGTGAGTGGCGTGATAGCCAGTCGCCAGGGCCTCCTTACCGTACGATCGTTCCACGCCATTGGCGCAACGGTATTCGTTGTAGTGCCAGATAAAAACGTAGCCGACGCCGCGTAGCGAATACTTCGGTCTGAAGTCTATGCCATCGACCTCGCGTGTAGTAATTCAGAAGTGATTCAGAATTAGAGATGCTACGCGCTCATGCGGGGGCGGCCGTGGGGGTGAGCCCTTTGCTCTTCGCTGCACTCGAGGTCGCATATGAGGTCGCCGGACGTACCCACGGCGCCGTCGATCCGACGGTCGGCAATACCATCGCAGCCCTCGACTACGACAGAGACTTGAGCGAGGTGAAGGCCGACCCACCGTATCCGGCACAAGCCTTGGGTTCAGTCGCCGGTTTCCTGGATCTACATCTAAACCCTGCCAATAGGACAGTGGATATCCCTCGAGTCGTTTGGACCTTGGATCTTCGGCGAAGGCACTGGCCGTCGACCGGACAGCCGATCGCATCTCTGCACAACATGAATCTGGCGTACTGGTAAGTATCGGGGGCGAAGTTGCTGTGCCGGCCCTCCCCCCTTTGGTGGTTGGCCGGTTGGCACCGCCGTCGATTCTGCGACCCCCACCGACGATGTCCGGCACGTTGGCGGCATTTATCGAGGAGGGTTGGCCGCACGGCGGTACGGACGTGGATCTTCGGTACGCGCGATCCGACGACCGGAAACTGCGCCGCGCTGCGACTGGTTCGGTCATCTGGTCTTCGCATATCGGTACTCCCGTGCCTGCCACTTCGCTGCCGGGGATATCACGCCAAGCGTCGGCATCACCGGCACCCCGGTGATCGATACCGCGCAATCTGAGATCTTCGTGGTGGGCGACCTGCTGGTGAACGGCACCCCAGCCCATACGTTGGTTGGACCGAATACCACAATCGGAAAAATCGAGATGACCCAAGACGTGGATCCACCCAGCAGCGATCCCGCCGCTCTCTTACAACGCACTGGATTGACCTCGATGCCGGCCAGGTGGTCTTTGGTATGGGCGGTAACTACGGTGACTGCTCCGCCTATCGGGGTCGGGTCGTCGCGGTGAACGAAGCTGGTGAAACGCCCAGCTTTCTTCACCGTAGACGCGGCAGCGGGCGACAGCCAAGGAGCAATATGGATGGGCGGGGCAGCACCCATCATCGATGGCAGCGGCCACATCTTGGTCAGCGCTGGGAATGGCTCCGTCTACTCGGCCAGCCAGTCGTATGACGATAGCGATTCGGTCCTCGAGCTGTCGTCGTCACTCGCCCTCTTGCAGTACTTCGCACCGAGCAGTTGGCCCGAGAACAACGCGGCTGAGCTCGATATGTCCATGGCACCAGCGCTCCTCTCTGACGGCCAGGTCGTACTTGCCGAGAAATCTCGTATCTTCTATCTGCTCAACGGCTCAGACTTGGGCGGCATCGGCGGTCAAGAGGCATCCCTGGCCTCAGGGTGACGACATTGACGGTGGTAGTGCTGCCGTCGGGACGACGGTCTTCGTTCCCTGCCTGACTGGTATCATCGCCGTAGGTGCCACTGAGTCCCCGGCCGCACTGCACCTGCTCTGGAGCTCAGGAGTCCGTGGTGGACCTCCGATTGTCGCCGCTGGTCTCGTATGGACCATCGGACAGAACGGAGTCTTGTACGGGCTCAACCCGAGCACTGGCAAGGTGACAAAACAGGTCTCGATTGGCCTGCCGGCCAACCATTTCCCGACTCCGAGCGTGGGCGACGGTCTCTTCCTGGTAACAAGCGCAGATCAGGTTGTTGCCTTCACCGCTAGGACTTCCACGACCTCGACGACTTCTACGCCCACGTCTTCTACAACAAGCTCGACCCCCACTTCTCCTCGTCATTCCGCCGCAGGAGCCTCGCCTGGCGGCGCGGGTGATTCAGCGGCAGTGATCGGTGCAGCTGCGGCTGCCGGCGTACTTATTGTCGGTGGAGCCGTCTGGGTGCTCTGGCGCCAACGGCGGGGGTATTCGTCCAAGCGCATCGGCGATGCAGCGGGAAGAGTCACGCGTTCGTGAGTTGCGCAAAATATGGGTGCGGAACACCCACGACTTTAAGACAATGAAAATGCCGCCAAAGCAGTCCCGACCACGATTGCCAATAACTCCGACAGTACTTCCCCGGGCGTAAGAACCACCGCTACTCCGAGCGCCGTCGTGGTGAGAATGACGGTAGTCAAGAAGACAACCGCGCTGCCAGCCAATTGAACCGCTCGCTTCGCAGCATGTCGACCGCTGAATGTCACCCTGCCATGGGCGACAGTATTGCCGATGGTACAGATGGCTAATGATGCAGTATTCGCGCCCCAGGCCCAATGACTGGGTGCAGCACGAGGAAGAGGGCGGCGTAAATGATGGTCGAAACCACGCCAACGCCAGCGAATCTTGCCAGTTCCCCTGCTTCCGCCTGATTGGAACCAGTGTCGAAGTTGGACTGCTCACCGCTGAGAGAAGTGCGAGCGATCCGGTAGACGCCCTTTGCATCCTTTATCGCCGTCGAGGCGATATGTACGCGCATGTAGTCGATAACCGCCCAACCGACGTCTTTCAACAACGGTAACTGCACTCGGCCACTGGTCTTGGCCTGCGTCACGAACAACCGGTTGCCCGGCCAGTCGAAGTCGCCGAACTCCAACCGCTTGACGTCGATGCTGCGCAGTCCGAGCCTGGCGATCAACAGAACGATCGCGTAGTCCCGCTTCCCGCACGGGTTGCCCCGGTCGATCGCGTCGAGGATCCGGGCCACCTCGCCTGGCCCCCATATCGATGGAACTCCGGCCTGCTTGCTCGAGCGCACGGCCGGGACGGCGTCGAGAACGGCGGCGTCGAGCGGGCCCTCGGCGGATACGAACCTAAGAAATGAGCGCAGCGCGCACAGTTTCTGCTCGACCGTCTTGACCTGGTAGCCGGTGAGCGTGGCGACGAACGCATCCATCGCGGCAGCGTCGCAGTGAGCTACTCCGCCGCGCGCGCCCGTGAACGCGACGAATTCCCCGGCCACCGTTCCATACGTGCGCACCGTGGATGCGGCGCGGTCCGCGGCCCGAAGCCACGCCTCGAAGCGGGCGACCGTGTCGGCGCCCTCCCGCGACAGCTTGTCGACGGACCGGCTGTAGCGGCGCAGCACCGCCCCATGCACTGCGTAGTCGCCGAGCATCTGGGCGACCCTGAACAAATAGACGTCATTCGCCTTGAGCGTGCCCGATCGCTCCTTGTCGAAAAAGCCGCACGACTCATCGACCCACTCCATCGCCATATCCAGGGAGAATTCCTCGACGCCACGGGCGCCGAAGAACCTCTCCAAACGGCGCCAGCAGCCCCGATACCAAACCAATGTCGAGTCCTTGTAGCCCAGACGCCTCAACTCTGCGTCCAGACCCGACACCAGCGCCGACACAGTCATCGTCACAGCCGACCTCCTGATCATCCAGGCCCGGCACCATGCCGAACCGGTGATCAGAATCGTCCAGGATTATGCGCAGCGCTCGATCGCCGACCCGGCCCTCACCAGGCCCGATGGGTCAACACTGCGCATAACCCAGCGCTGCTCATAGGGGTCGTTATGTGCAGCTGCACATAACCCTCCTTGGGGCGTCCCCGTGACCGTCTCGGTGACGACGCCATCGACCAACACCCCGGCTTGCAGCCACTGTCGCAGCAACTTGAGTACCCGCCGGTCCGACACCGCCGAGTGGACGAGGGTCATCGCCTTGTGGCCGACATTGGCCCCGTCCGGCCCCATCGCCGAGATCGACATGCTCGTCGAAGAACTCCCGCAATCCGAGGTGCTTGGCCAACGTCGCCGGCAACATCAAGCCAGCGTTGGCCACAAGATGCTCGTCGTCGAAAGTCACGTCAAGACGGTCGAGACTGTGGCAAAATACGCGCATCGAAATAGTGCCTTCCGGTAGGGGGTGTGGTGTGTGTGGTAACCACCATTTTTCTCTGCAGGAGGGCACTTTTCGAGGATGTGCGACCGCGATCAGACTCTATTGATCGGTGGATCAGAAGGCACTCGCATCCTCGGCCGTAACTGAGAATACCGATGTAGCTTTAGGAGTTTTTGCGAATATGCTGGAGTGAGAGGGCCCTTCGTGGACAGTCACGAGCAGCACGTTTTGCCAGAAGTACGAGCTCAGCTGGCAGAGGTTCGCCGCGTACGATCGGATACCCCCACTCATCGAGTGTGATGGACTCGGGAAGAAGTTCGGCACAATATCCGTAGGCGTTACACGCTAGGGGGTCAATGATTATGTGTGGCATTGTCATCTCACGGCTCGATCGGATGGGGGAAACGAAGTTGAGTCGGCCGACCGTGATGGCTGCAGGGCATTCCCCGTTCGTGAGCTGCCACATCGTCTGCGAAAACAGTCAATGCGCTCCGGACAAGGCCCACAACGCCATCGGGGTGCCGGCAGGCACCGCGCCCTTGGACCTCGTCAAGTCGGCGAAGCAAGCGAACCATGAGTTCGGGATCGGTGTGTGCTCGGGCTAATTTAGAGAGATCATCGGCAACGGCTGGGAGCCCAAAAACGCATGGACCACATTGGCCCGAACTTTGCTGGGCCATGTACCTTGCTACCCTCGCGGTCTCGGTGACACCGCACGCTCTAGTGCGAAGCACGACGATGACCCCGACCCCTGCCGATGCTCCAATGGAGCGAAGGGCAATGGATGCATATGGGGTAGCGAAGTGCTCCGGGCCGACCCATGCACCTCCATACCCGCCGACCAGCATTGCCCTTACCGACTCTTCTGGACCGGCGGCAGCAACTATTTCGCTCAGGGGAGTACCGCGATCAACTTCGATCACCCCCGGGTGATTCACCGCTCCAGTGACAGTGACGAGGGTCATACCGGGCTCCTCCCGAAGTCCTCGGGTCAAAAATGCTTCGTGTCCATACCGAGCGATGAGAGCAGCGTGTGCAAGAGTCTCGGTATTGTGTACAAGGGCTGGTTGCTTTCCAATCCTTAACGGAATGCTCTTGTCAGTTCGGAACATCGGAAGTGAGCGGCGAGAATCAATCCATTGCACCAGAGCGGACTCTTCACCGGCCACAAAGCGGTCGGGTGGTCTGACAAGGGATTCGCTCAATCGTGCATATCCGTGCTTCTTGCGGTCCTTGATGGCATAGCTAACGGCGTCAGCGACAGAATCCCGTCCTTCGGGTACGCAAACCACGACACTCTGTGCATCACAAGCCGCAGCCATCAACTGGGCACCGTCGAGCACCAGATGGGGAGCCCGAGTCAAAAGTTCCTTGTCTTTGTCGCTTGCCGGTTCGCCTTCCATACCATTGATTACGACAATCCCCATGCCATGCGCTGCACGATTTCCTGCGAGTTTCACAGCGGAAGGAAAGGCGGCGCCTCCACGACCAGCCAGACCAGATGCCGCGATGTTCTCAGCGAAATCGCGTTGCCATTGAGGATTGACCGAATGGGGGACCGGCAACGGGCCATGCGATTCAAGGTGTCCAACCAAATCGGGGGGTTGGCGCGTGAGACGATGTTGGTCCACTGGAAAGAGTGTCGTGCTGGAAGCTGATGACATTGCGGATTCCTCCCTAAAGAATGAGTTTCGTTGAGGTGAGACATACGGTCTTGTGGAATGGGTTCATCTGAACATGACGGGCTCACCGCCGCCGATGGTTAAGCTGTGGACCTTCTGTGAGAAGAAGCGCGCCACTACGTCTTCGCGTCAACGCTTCGACATGGACAGTGGAAAAGGACACATTGAATCGGCGGTGCCAGTTCGCCGAAGCTGCACCCAGTTGCATTTGTTCGGACAAATGGACGCGCTGCGAATTCTTACTCCGGACGATCGTGTACTACCGTGGGTGATGGACGGGACACGCGGCAAGGGCATCGAGGGGATTGGGTCATCCCTTCGGAGTATCCTCAAACGGTTCAAAACGACCGCCGGCGGTTTCGGTCGTCGAATTGCCCGACGATTTGGGTGTGCGAGCAATCACGGAGCCCTACGTGGAGCTAGGGGGGTAGCTGCGTCCAGTTCGGGTCTGCAAGTATTCCTTCAGTCACTGCATCGCCAAACGCGGATCTGAGCACCGATAGTCCTCTCGTGACCTGAGAACGGCTTCCGGCATGCCCCGCCTGGGCTACGAGGCGTGCCACGTGCAATTGCGCTCCGATGCTTCGAATTTGAGGAGAATACTCATGCGCTCTGTGGGCGAGAACGGTTTGGCGCCAATGTTCTGATATCGGATGGAGAGGCCAAGAAAGCAATTGATTAGATGTCCCGAGCAGGATTCTGCCGGCGAAGTACCCATCAATTAACAATTGTTTGTACACAGCGAGTTCCCAGGCCCGCTGATCGTCTGAGACATAGTCTTGTGCCTGCGCCCTCTCCGTGTCGAGCAACAGGGAAATCATTACGTCATCAGTAACGTCTGTGAACGACTCAATCGAAGCGCTCTGCCAAGCAGAATCGAGAGCCAAGGCAGCGCTTCCTTTTGCCGATCGGAGCGAACCATCGCCTCCCAGGAAATAACACGTGGGGCAGGTGGTAGGAAATAGAGGAACCCGAGGAGCCCGAAGATTCGACATCAGGCGCTTCAATGCATGACGCAGAAAGCGCATTCATGCCACCTGTTTGTCGAAGAGTGGGTTGATTGCTTCATGTGTCGAACACAAACGGGAAAATTGAAAGTGGCGCCCGAGGATTCGAAACGACCCGATTGAGAATGGGTCGGAAGGTCGAGCCGAGAGTGGACCGTCGTGCAGAAGAACCTTCGAGAAGGCAAGGAACATTACTGAACAAACCGGAAGAACGACAAAGTGACGCTGTGCTCATCATTGTTCTACTCGACTGACTTCGAGACGATTCGCAAAGTACGTCCGCAGATGTGCGACAGACATTCACGATTCAGAACCTAAGGGGGCCACGTGTAATTCAGCCGTACGTGACCTGTGGGGTTCCTGTGCCATTCGATTTCATCGTGTAAGAACCGAAGAGCCGGCCCGGTTCGCGTTGTATCAAGTGGGCCCGCCCAAGATCCTGGTCAAGAAGCTCAACTAAGGGGAGAGGCCGTCTCGTGTGGCAGCGTTGCAATATCAATGCAGTGCGCATGACTCGACTCACATTTTCTCAGGTGAAGCAGCGGTCGATATCAGCCGACGCAACGGGCGCCGTCTTACGTTGCCAATATGTTCACTTCTCGTAGTACTTCGATTGAGTCGCGCACTTATCCAAACGAGTCTGGTCGCCGGGCCGGGATGCATCCTCGACCTCGATCGCGGCGCCACCATGTGCACGTCACGCGAAGAACAATTCAGCTCGGATTGGGAGACCTATTCGGGATTGACGGTTATGACTGGCATTTGGCTCGGCACAACTCAGCTCGGCTTCAAGAAGTTCTGAAAACCGTTTGCTTGGATTGCCAGAGATGCGGAGGAATCTATTCGGTAAGGACGACGATATGGATAAAGATGACAGATGGAGGAGTGGGGTGCCGAGCAAAGCGGAAGCAAGCCGAAGAATTCTTATCGTAGAAAGCGAATCGTCGGTGGTTGATTCGCTGGCAACCGTACTCACTTACGAGGGTTTCGAGGTAGAAGTTGTGCATTCGGGACGTAGTGGCCTCGAAAGGGCAAGGGATGGAACATTTGAACTAGTCGTCTTCGATCTCATGATGCCGGACATTGATGACGTTGCAGTAACTCACCAGGATGCGAGGGATGGGCTAATCCCTCCCGTCTTGTATATATCGGAAAACCAAGAGGAAGGCGCCCGTATTTCCTCCTTTGGGGGCGGAAAGAACAGTTATGTCACCAAGCCGTTCTCCCTCCAAGAAGTCGTGGTAAAAGCAAATACGATGTTGGGTGTTCATCGGTCGAGCAAACCCTATGAGCTGCTTCGGTTTGCGGACCTCGTGATGGATGAGAAAGGTCATGAAGTGTGGCGAAGACACATTCCCGTGCACTTGACTGCGACCGAGTTCGATCTTCTTCGGCTATTTCTAACATTTCCCCGCGAGGTACTGTCGAAGGAGCAGATTCTTGACTACGTGTGGCACTATCGCTTTGACGGCCATGGCAAAATAGTCGAGTCCTACGTTCGTCAGTTGCGGCGGAAGCTCGACCCACTGGGTGCTCCTTTGATTCATACAATTCGCCTCGTGGGATATGTGCTCCGTGAGGAACGATGAACCCCACTAATTCCTTGACGCACCGTCCATGACGGGCAATCGAGATCCCTCAGATGGATGTACTCTACGGAGCTACAAAGTGGGACAACGACGGCACCTTCGTGGAGCATAATTCGCCGGAATCCAACTGTGAGTGTCGGTTTGCTCGGACGGGAGAGCGAAGTGGCCACGGGCCAACGATGGGCACAGAGCATAGAACGGAACAAAGCCGTCCCAGATGTAGGCGCCTATGACGAGCACCAACGCGGCCGAGAGGGGAACCGCTATCACCCGATGGTGGGCGCGGTCGCTGGCTCTCACGACGTGGTGCACTCGCGCCAGCGCGGCGGCAACGCAACTCGGACCGGGGAGCGGCCAGCTTCCTCACCGAGAGCTTCAACCGGGTGCGCACGGCGGGCGCCTCGGGTCCGCTCACGCTGCGGGCCGACTCGGGCTTCTACAACCACAAGGTCGTCGACGCCCTATCGCTCAGCTGACGCGCGCTATTCGATCACGGTCAAGCTCTCCAAAGGCCTGAGAAAGCTGATCGAGGCCATCGACGAGTCCGCTTGGACACCTATTCCCTACTTCTTCGACGGTGCCGACGTGGCCGAGACCACCTATAAGCCCTTCGGCGCCAAGGGCCGGCCGTGTCGGTTCGTCGTTCGCCGGGTACGGCCGACGCCGGGCAGCCAGCTGGCCTTGTTCACCGAGTTCTCCTACCACGCCTTCATCACCGACCATCCCGGCGCCACGCTCGAGCTCGAAGCCGACCACCGGGGTCACGCCGAGATCGAGAACGTCATCCGCGACCTCAAATACGGCGTGGGCCTGAACCACTTTCCCTCGGGGCGCTTCGGCGCCAACGCCGCCTGGCTGGGACTCAACGTCATCGACCACAACCTCGCCCGCTTCAGCACCCGTCTCTCGGGCTCGACGGTGAAGTGATCACGACCGAGACCTTTCGCCGCCGTTACCTGAACGTCCCCGGGGCGGATCACGCGATCAGCCCGACGATTTACCTTGCACTTGCCGGAGCGTTGGCCCTGGGCTGAGTACTTCGTCGCTGCACTCAGCTGCCATCGCAACGTCGTCGTTGTGACCTAAGCGGCCGAGTGGACGTGGCCCGAGCACTCGCGGCTACCAGTGCAATGGTCGGTCGCAACACCCCCTGGTTCAACGCGTCCCTGAACACGTCATAGCCGTTCATCACCGCTTGACAAAGGCCGATCAGTCACGCAGCGTTGCCAGAAGCGGTCAGGACCGGGTCGATCGGTGGATCCGGGCTTAAACATTCCCCTGGCTCTAAGGAGACTACCAGTTTCGTCCTTCATGCTACGGGTTCGCCCGATCCAACATTCTAACCAAAGGACGTGCCATGGACAACGGAATCGACAAAAGCGCGGGAGAGCCGTACTCACACCCAGTTCACACCACGAGGTCAAGGCGACGCAAAGCATTGCGCATTGCTTCTGCTACTGGATTGGCCATTGGCTTGACCGCTGGAGTCACTGCGATTGCAGGTGCAGCGACGGGTAGCGGATCAAACCAATCGCACCCCGCACCGCCGGACGGCATTTCTGGGAATCGCATACCTCCAAATGGCGGCTCACCGCCAGCAGCGTTCGGAACGGTAGCCACAGTCGGCACGGATAGCTTCACTCTGACTACCAAGGGCGGCACGACAGTGACCGTCGACGTCACCAGCTCGACAACCTACAACGATCAGGGTGTGACCTCACCAACTCTGGCCAATGTCACCGTCGGTGAGACGGTGGCGGCCTTTGGCACTGAGGCCTCGGGGACCATCACCGCCACCTCTGTCGATATCGGCACCCCCGGTGGCGGTCCGGGCCGGTTTGGCGGCTCACCGCCAGCAGCGTTCGGAACGGTAGCCACAGTCGGCACGGATAGCTTCACTCTGACTACCAAGGGCGGCACGACAGTGACCGTCGACGTCACCAGCTCGACAACCTACAACGATCAG
>Ga0302325_10024056_pt1 | contig 12682 bp, 8 predicted proteins | sample Palsa_T0_2_FD_201948 | JGI IMG/M metagenome (GOLD analysis project Ga0302325, IMG submission 201948) | Peat permafrost microbial communities from Stordalen Mire near Abisko, Sweden - Palsa_T0_2 | ecosystem: Environmental > Terrestrial > Soil > Palsa > Peat permafrost | place: Sweden: Abisko... | reverse complement strand
GCTCGTGATCCCTTTGGTGATTTTCGTGTTCCCCGTCAGGATCACTTTCACGCCGTCGCCTTCGAGCACGATGTCGAGATCGGGGAACGACTCCCCCCCGTGTGAGACCAGGTAGGCCGACCCGCTCAGCGTGCCCGGCAGCACCGGGGTCACGACCGTGGCGGACCCGACTTCAGAGCCCAGCGCGCGGCAACTGACAGGGTTCGCCGCGAACGTCGCTTCCGGACAGGCTTTCTGCAGTGTCGTCAAACGTGAGGGCAGTTGCTTGGGCAGTTCCACGAACACCGATTTCATGTTCGCCTCATGCGCCGGCTGGGTGAGGCTCACCTGCAGGCTCGCGCCGTTCAGTTTCGAGGTCTTTGCGCTGGTCGCGGTCTTGAACGACGGTTTGAACGCGAGCGCGCTGCAGTTGCCGACCTGGAACGGGCTCGACAGGCCCTGGGTCGCGCCAAACGTCGAAGTCAATCTCGATTCGGTCGCCAGCGGCCCGCAGTTGGTTGGGTTGAAGATGAAGCTTGGCCGGTTGACTTCGACCTTGAGCGTCTTCAGGCGTACCGGCACGCCTCCCACAATTGTGGGCAGGTTGGTCGTCGCGACGGTCACCCGCGCGGTGACGGGATTGACGTTGATCGTCGCGCGGGTCGTCACGGTGCCAAGGTTGAACGGCCCGGCCACGACCGAGACGGGGATCGAGAGGCCGTAGGGGGCGTTGTCGTAGGGACCCGTCAGGTAGACCGGCCCGGAGAGCGGGTACGGTTCTGGGCCGGCGCCCGCCGTCACCGAGGCGACGCCGATCTGGCTCGCCGCCGAGCATGTGCCGGCCGCGGCCTGCGGTTCGCCGCAGAGCGTCACCGACGGGATCGCGCCGAGCAGGCCCGCGGGCAGGGTCGTGGAGACCTGCGAGAGGTACTGCTGGCCATCGGCGCGGGTGAGGTTGAACGTGTAGGCGCTGTAGGCCCCAGCAGTGGTGTTCGCGGGCGTGGCGGACTGGCTGAGGGCGAAGGGGATCGGGTTCGGACATCCGGTGGTCACGAACGGAGTCGGTTCGAGCGCCTGCAGTTTGCCCGTCGTATAGGGCGAGAACATCGCTTCCGTAGGCGCGTTCCCGCAGACCAGCGGATTGGCGAGCGGGGCCCGTGGACCTCCGTTCAGGCTCAAGCGCAGTTCGCTGAACGGCAGCTGCGGGTTGTTCGCGAACGTGACTTCCAGCCTGCCCGTGCTGGGGTTTGGTTTGACGATGCCCTGCAACCTGACCGAGACGCCATAGACGCTTTCGGTGTTGAGATAGATCATGTATTCCGGACCCGCCGGATTAGAGCCCCCTGTGATCGGGCCACCGCCTGGGCTGGCCAGGTAGACGCCGCCCGTGAGCGAACCAGGCGGGAGGTCGGTTTCGATCGTGACCGTTCCGATTTTGGAGGATCCAGGACATTCGGCCTTCTTCGCTTCACCAATCGCGATCTGTGCGGCTGTGCATACCCCAAGTCCCTGAGCCGCCGGAGGATTGAGGGTCAGGCCTTCTGGCAGCGTCACGTGCGCGTCCTGGATGTCGGCCGTGTTGATTTCCCCAGAGCCCACTTTCTGCGGGACCTTGACGACCGTCGTGGCGCCGTCGGGCTGATCGGACGACGTGGCGGTTTCGGGGAGGACTTCGACCGTCGGTGCGAAGGGGACTTTGCCGCAGCCTTCGACGCCGACCGGCGTGTGCGTTTCCATGTGGGCGATTTCGCCCGCGTAGGATTCGAGTTCGAGGTGCGAGGTCGTCGTGCTCGAGCAGACGCTCGGGATCGTGAGGAAATTGCCGCCGGCGTGGCCGTTGAAGTTGAGTTTCGACATCAGTACCTTCAGTGGTCTGTTCACGGTGAGTCCGAGCACGGTCGCCCCTGCTTCGCGGGGCACTTCGTGAATTTCGAAGTACTCGTGGTAGTCGCCACTCCAATCGACGTGGCCTTCGAGGAACAGGTGAACCGGCGTGACGAGCTCCCCGGCCGGTTCGATGGCGATGCCGAAGTCGAGCGGCAGGCCGGCGGGGGCTTCAAGGTTGTAGACGATGCCGCTGAGCGTGGGTAGGGCGGTAGGGACGCCGGAGACGACTTCGAGCGTCGCTTCCATTTCGGTCGTACCCACTTCGCTCGAGGCTGGGCAGCCTTTCGGTTCCGACTTGAACTGCGCGACCGAGCACTTGGGCATCGGCGCCTGCGGGTCGGCGGCGAGACCTGGAGGCACGTCGACACGGATCCGGCGAAGCGCTTCTTCAGGGTTGCTGCCGCTCGGCTTCATCGTGAACTTCGTGATACCCCAAGCGGGGTGGCTCGCGGCCTGGGTGACCGCTTCGGAGTGGTTCGCTTCGACGCTCGCGTACGTGCACGTGTGATTGATGCAGGTTCCGGCTTCGAAGGTTTCGGGCCCAAATGCAGCCTGGGCGGCGGGGGCGAGCGCCGTGGCGAACATCGCGGCGCTTGCCAGCGCACCGAGCAGCATTGCGAAACGTGCAGTGTGCCTCATCCTCTACCTCTCCTCTGAACCCGGTGGGACCTCAGAGGAGAGTTACCCGCTGCTTCACCTTCTAATCATCAATCCCAAAAAATGTAATACCAATGCATTACACACCAGAACAACAAGACACTACATATGCGCTACCCGAAGACCACCGTCGTGGTCGACGCGGAGTTACCGTTGCTCTTCGTCTTGGGCACGAAGCCGATCCTCAGCTTGACCCTCAGCGGGCGGCCCTTGCGCAGGCCACCGTTGGAGAGCGGCACCTTCAGCGTCGCGGTTTTCTCGGCCTTGTTGAGGTGGCGGTAAACCGTTTTCAGGTTCGACCCGCTACCGCTGATACGTCCGGCGGAGTAGGTCTGTACGGTGATGTAGGCGGTGTTGCCGATCGTCTTCTTGCCGGCGATCCTGACGCCGCAGCTCGCGACCACGATCTTCGTGTTCTGTTTGATCACGAAGCCGTTTTGCCCGGTCAGCGTCGTCGGCATCGTCAGCGGGTTGATGCAGAGGCTGCCGTTCGCCGTCACCGCGGAGTGCGCGCCGATCGGCAGGTTCACGGTGATGCTCGAGACCGGCACGTCGGGCGGTGAGGCGAACGTGGTGGTCGTGATTCCGTTTGCGATCTTCGTGTTGCCGACCAGGATCACGCGCACGCCGTTGGCTTCCATCACCAGATCGAGATCCGGGAACGCCAGCCCGGCGTGGGAGACGAGGATCGCCGGCCCCTGCAGTTTGCCGGGCAGCGTGGGCGTGTTCGCCCTGGCGCCACCGACGAACGAGCCGCTGGGGCAGCTGTACGGGTTCGCGGCGAACACCGCTTCCGGACATGCTTTCTGCAGCGTCGTCAGCCGTGACGGCAGCTGCCTGGGCAGCTGCACCATGACCGATTTGAAGTTCGTCTGCCCGGCCCCGATGTTGAGGGTCGTTTCCAGGCTCGCTCCGTTGGCTTTGGATGTCTTCGCGCTCGTTTTCGACTTGAACGAGGGCTTGAAGGAGAGGCCCCCGCAGGCGCCTACCTGGAATGGGCTCGACAGGCTCTGCGTCACACCCGCCGCCAGATTGGGCGCGGTGGTGCCACCCAGGACCGATTCGGTCTGCAGCACGCTGCAGTTGGTCGGGTTGAGCAGGAATCCCTGCTTGTTGATGTTGACGCTGATGCTCTTCAGGCGTAGAGGGATGCCTTTGTAGATCGTCGGCACCGCGGTCGTCGCGGTCACGCGCGCGGTGTACGGATTGACAGTAAGCGTGCCGCGAGTCACGACGTTGCCGAGGCTGAACGGCCCGGCGACGGCCGGCACCACAACCGACAGCCCGAACGGGGCGCCGTTGTACGGGCCCGTCAGGTAGACGCTGCCCGTGAACCCGTACGGCGTCGGGCCCGCGCCCGCCGTCACCCCGACCGCGCCGATCTTGCTGGTCGCCGGACAGGTGCCCGCGTTCGCTTCCGCTTCACCGCACTGCGTCACCGTCGGAATCAACCCGACGAGACCCTCCGGCAGCGTGGTCTGGATCTGCGACAGATACTGCTGACCGTCTCCCCGCGCGATGTTCAGCGTGTAGGAGGTCGCCGCACCCGCGGTTCCGGGAGCCTGGTTGATGGTGCTCTGGGTGAGCACGAACGGCGGCGGCGAGGCGCACGCGCCGCCGGCGTTGTTGCTGTCGACGGTGAAGGGCGGGACGAGCGGCGAGGCCGGCAGCGTCGGGTTCGCGAACTGAGCGAAGCTCGCTTGGCTCGTCGCGGGCCCGCATGTCAGTGGATTGGCGACCGGAGCGAGCGCCCCTTTGGTGAAGGCCAGCTTCAGGTTGGTGAATGGCTGTTCGGGAGCTTCGGTGAACGTGACCGTCACACGACCCGTCGTTTCGTTAAGCGAGACCAACCCTTTCACGCGCACATCGACCCCGTATCTGGTCGATTCGGCGTTGATGTAGATCGTGAACGGCGGTTTTGTGATCGCGCTGCTTTCAGCTTCGGGCGGCAGCGGGCCGCCGAGGTAGATGGTCCCCGTAAACGATCCCGCGGGAAGCTGAGGAACTTCCAAGGAGAGGGTGCCGAGCTTCGATTTTTCTGGGCACGCGACCCCGAAGACCGGGCTGTGAATCCTGGCTTGTTCCACCGTGCAAGCTTCCAGGCCCGCGGCGGCGGATGGGTTGAGCGTCATGCCTTCCGGCAGGACGAATGTCGACGCGGCCAGCTGCGACGAGTTGATTTCTTTTCCAGGGAGCTGAGGCACGCCCAGTTCGGTTGTGATCCCGTCGGGCTGGTCTTGCTGCGTGGTTTCCGGCAGCAACGCGATCGTCGGTTCGAACGGCACGAGTCCGCATTCGTTGAGACCGAGCAGCGTTTCGTATTTTTCTTGCGCCAGTTCTAGTTCGCCAGCTTCCAGGCGTTTCTTTACTTCCGCTTCAGTACCTATGTTGACGCCTTCCAAGCTGAGGTGGGTGATTTGGTTGGCGGTGTCGTTGCACTTGGTCGCGTTCGTGATGAACGCTCCATTACCGGCCCTGCCGTAGTCGAGCTGTCGCGACCTGATCAGAGGCAGAGCGGGAGAGACCTTGACTTCGAAGTAGTCGTGATAGTCAGCGGCTCCGGTGCCCTTTGCTTCTTTGCCCCATTCAACGTTGCCTTCGACAAACGTGTGCACATACAATTTTGCGCCTCCCGTGAACGCTGCCGGGAGTTCGAGTGCCGCTCCATACAACGCAGAGCGCGCCAGCGTCGTGCTGGTAGCTGTGGGAGGTACAAGGTTATAGAGGATGCCTTTCAGGACGACGTCGCCGGGAACGCCCACTGCCCCGGCGTAGACGGTGGCGACTTCTTCGCCGATAATGGTGCTTTTGGGGCCGATGTTGTGCGACCCCGTTCCTTCTGCTTTACAAGTGGGCGCCGTGAAGAAGCCGGAGCCTGCAGGCTCTTCGACTCCAGTGAATTCTGCCACAGTGCATTGGGGTACGGCCGCGGGGCTGGTTGCAAGACCCGGAGCAACGTCGACCCTGACGTGCGTCACGACGCCGTTCGGGACCGCTTCGCCTTTCGCGTAGTTTCCCGTATGGGCGACCATGAAATCCGTAACGCCGTAAGGCACGTGTCCCGCTGCCTGCCTATACCCTTCCGTTTCGGATTGCGCAAGTGTTGGTTCCGCCGTTTCCGCGATCGGTTCTCCCAAGGCCCCGTGTCCCGGCACTCCGGGTGAGATTTCGGCGATCTTTTCGCCGCAGCCTTCGTGACCTTCGCTGCAGTTGACTCCAACGAACTTTTCGATCCCGACAGCGGCCTGTGCAGCCGCGGGTGCCGAGACGGCGAAGATCGCGCCGAGCAGCGGCGCCAGCAGGGCAAAACGAACCTTGGACCTCATGCAGACCTCCCTATCGAAACCGGACCCGGGACCTGAATACCCAGTTTGGACTCCCCGTACTCCCAAAAGTTGCGGCTACCCGTTGCGGTCCTTCATCAGTTCTTACTCAAGTTCTTATTGAGCGAATCCTGCGAGCTACGTCTACGTTAGACGGAACCGCGTCATATCCTGCCCCTCATCTACAAATCTCACCTTACACCATGCAACCGACGGTGTCTAGAGGGAGCCGGTCCTCAGATTATTGCCCGGCCAGCTGCGACCGTTGGCCAGCCACAGCTCGAGCAGCGGGTCGACGACGCGCCAGCCGGTCGCGGTCGTCTCGTCGGCGAGGACGTGGCCTTCGCGCTCCAGGCGCTCGACCGTGCCATGGTTGCTGCCCGTCTTGCTGACCCCGTAGCGCTCGCGCGCGACTCGGCCTTGCAATGGCGTCGATCGCTCTGAGATGACGGCCATCAGCCGCCGCTCGCTGTTGTTCTGAGAGTCCCACGCCGCCTGCACCTCCGGATCTGCGTCACGCGTAGCCGCTGTAAACGCCTCGATCCACTCATCGCTGGTGGCGCTCGCTCCGGATCTCGTGTGCTCGTAGAGATGGTGTGCGAGCAGCATCGCGCGCTGGGGATGCCCATCTGCCCTTGCCAGCAACAGCTCGAGCGCCTCGCCCGGGTCGCGGTTGCCGCTTTCAAATCGAGATCCGATGTACTCGGCCAGATCCTCCGCCCCGAGCCGCGGGAGATCTACGGGCTTGGCCTGGGCGAAGAACGCGTGGCGACGGTCTGAGAACAGGTCGCGCATCAAGCCCGGGTGAGACCCGGAGAACACGTAGGCGGCAGCGTTGCCGTGCTGCTCGAGCTCGGACCGGATCGTCCCAGCTAGAGCGTCCCCCACCCGGACGACATCCTGGAACTCATCGAACGCGATCGCGCACTGGCGGCCCTGCCGTTCCTGCAGCCGGCGCGGCAGCGCGAGCCGATCCAGCAGATCAGGCATCTGTATCTCGGGCGCCACCTCAACGCCAATGCCGGCGGGCGCCGCATGCACGCGCGGCCGGAGTGTCGAGACGACGCCGGCAAACCAGCGCTTGAGCTGTCCATCGAGCTGCTCGCGGTAGGCCCGCTCGATGCGCTCGGCGACGTCGGCGGCGCTCAGCACGCCCAGGAAGTTCACGTAGATCGGCACAAATCCGTCCCTGTCGGCCACTGCCAGTGCAGCCTTGAGCAAAGACGTCTTGCCGTATCGACGTGGCCCCTCGAGACGGCTGTTGCGAGTTTCGCCGATGCGATCGCGCAGCAGGGCCAACTCGGCCGTCCGGTCGGCGAGCACATCGGGTGGTTCGAGCGGATCCTCGTAGATGAACGGGCTGCTCATGGTGCCGTACTATAGCACCAGATGGTGCCATGATATAGCACCGTTTGGTGCCGTTATACGGCACCTTGGAGCGGATGAACCGCGCGATGGAAGGCATGGGCGGCGAGATCAAGCGGCGGTACAGGGTGTACGAGCGGATGCTGTAGGAGACCGTGATGAGAGGATTCCTCGAATGGGGTCGGGCACGGAGCCGAGCAGCGGAGGACGCCGCACAGAAGAGGCGCAGGCGAGGGAGCGCATCGCGGTCGTAATTGGCAGCACCCGCCCGACACGGATCTGCCCGGGCATCGCCGAGTGGATCAAGGACGCTGCCCAGGAGGAGAGCCCTCTGCGCTATGAGCTGATCGACCTGGCGCTGGTCAACCTCCCGTTCCTTGACGAGCCGTTGAAGGCGGCCCTCCGGCAATATGAGCACGAGCACACGCGCGCCTGGAGTGAGATCGTCAACGCCTACAGCGGCTTCGTGTTCGTCTTTCCTCAATACAACTGGGGGTATCCCGCGCCGCTGAAGAACGCGCTCGACTTCCTCTACTTCGAGTGGCGCGACAAGCCCGCCACAACTGTCACCTACGGCACCCGCGGGGGCAACAGGGGCGCCGAGCAATTTCATGGCGTCCTCGAAGGTGTCCACATGCGCCCGTTAGAAGATCGCCTGGAGATCGTCATCACCGACGACGACGTCGACGAGCATTGGCAGCTGCGAGATCTCGATGCCACCCTCCGCCCCTATCTCGAGCCGAGCGGCAGCGTCGGCAGCACGCAGCGGTAATCAGAGCGCAGCTCCGCGACGACCTTGCGCCACAGCGAGCCATCCATCATCAACCCACCGCGCGCGAGCTTGCGATCGGCCTGATCGGCGCGCTCGAGGGCGCCTTCCTGCTCAGCCGCGCCACGCGCAGCACCGAGCCGATGGACATCGCGGGCGCGGCGGCCGTGGCGACCGTACAGGCCGCGCTCGCCCGATAGGGATCCCAGGCGAGCTTGAGATAATTACGCAGAGCCTTGCGGATCACCGCAGAGGTCGTCTCGTGGTCGCGCTTCGCCCGGTTAGCCAACGCCTGGCGCAACTCCGGCTCCAGGCGCACCGACTCGACGCTCGCCGCCGCCGATCCGATCAGTGGCCGCCCTCCACGTCGACGTAGCGTCTGCTCGACGTCGTACCCCGCCTCGGCCTTCTTGGCGAGCTTGCTGACCAGCTCATCGGTGATCGGAACGCCACTCGCTGTTCTTCCGTGTGTCTTCTTAGCCATGCTCAGTCTCCCTGCAGCAGTCGTTGGTACTTAGCCCTCATCGTCATCGCGTGGATGGCCAGCTCCGAACCGTCATCCCGAACGATCGTGATGACCTCCAAAAGATTCCCACTGCGAGCCGGGCCAAGATAGAGGCGGGTGTCGTCGCCCTGGTCGTCGATCGTCATTGCATGCTCCACTGCGTGGTCAATGTCCTCAGCGGCAACATCGTGCTTGCGCGCCTTCGAAGGGCCGCCCAGGGCGGCCCTTCGTTTATTCAGAGCCACCTTTCACCACCTCGTCATCCCCGGCCTCCGAGAACCCGACCGGCGCGCCGAAGCTGACCCGCAGCAACGCCCCGCCCCCTGGGGCATTCGCGGCCTCCGCATACCCCCCGCAGGCCTCCGCAGCCTGGCGCACGATCGCCAGGCCCAGACCCGAGCCGGGGAGCTTGCGCGCGCGGTCGGCGCGGTAGAAGCGGTCGAACACGAACGGCAGGTCCTCCTCGTCGAAGCCCGGCCCGTGGTCGCGGATGCTCAGCACGCCGTCGCGCAGGCCGATCTCGACGAGGCCGCCCTCCGGGCTCCACTTGTGGGCGTTCTCGAGCAGGTTCGACACCGCGCGCACGATTCGCTCGCCCTGTCCGCGCACGAGCGTCGGCTCGATGTCGAGCTCGAAGCGCAGATCGCCGCGGCGCTTGGTGCGCTCGACGGCGCCTTGTACGACCTCGTCCAGGCGCACGTCCTCGGGGTCGGCATCCCCCCTGCCCACACCCCGCGCCAGCTCGACCACGTCGCTGACGAGCGCAGTCAGCTCGTCGAGCTCGCTGACGATGTCGCTGCGCAGGCTCTCCTGCTCGGCCGCCGGCAACCGCTCGGCTTCGCCGAGGACCTGGATGTTCGCGCGTAGCGAGGCGATCGGCGTGCGCAGCTCGTGCCCGGCATCGGCGATCAGCTGCCTTTGGGCCTCGACCGAGCGCTCCAGCGCGTCGAGCGTCGTGTTGAAGCTGCCCGCCAGCCGCGCCAGCTCGTCGCGGCCCTCGACATCCAGCCGCCGTGTGAGGTCGAGGTTGCCCGTCAGCGCCTCCGTACGTTTGGTGAAGCGTGCAATCGGCGCGAGCGCCACGCGCGCGACGAGCGCGCCGAGGATCGCCGCGAGCGCGATCCCGGACACGCCGATGATCACCAGCAGTAGGAGAATCCGGCTCAGCTCGTGGTTCATTTCCGTCAGTGGCCGCGCGATCAGCACGGCCCCGCTCGCGCCGGTGCCAATCGTGAGCACGCGCAGCTTCGTCCCCTTCACGGTCCGGTCGCTCAAGGCGCTGCCACTGCCGCTCGCGGCGATCGCCTTGTCGCCGGCGCTTACCGCGATCTGCGGCGATTTCCCCTGCCCGGCGGGCACATCCACGGTCCCGTTGGGCGCGATGAACTGCACGTAGCCTGATGCGGCGCCGAACGGGGCCGGCTGTACATGCGTGGGAAATCCCCCCTGAGGCTGACCCAGAGGGGGTTCAAAGGCAGGTCCTGCTCCGGACGGTCCGACAAAAGCGTGCGCGCGCTGGCGCAAACCCTGGTCGATCTCCCCCTGCAGGTCCGAGCGCACCGCGAGGTACACGCCGACCGCCGCCGCGAGCACCGCCAGCCCGACCGCGATGCCGGCCGCCGCGGAGATTCGCGCGCGCAGGCTCACGGCTCGCGCAGTACGTAGCCGACCCCGCGCACGGTGTGGATCAGTTGGCGCGCGCCCGCCCCCTCCAGCTTGCGGCGCAGATACCCGACATACACGCGCAGCGCGTTCGAAGCCGGGCCGAAGTCGTAACCCCACACGCGGTCGTAGATCAGGCTGTGCTGTAACACTCGCCTTGGGTTGAGCATCAACAGCTCCAGCAGCTGATACTCCGTCCGGGTCAACTCGACAAACTGCCCCTGTACCTCTGCTCCGTGCCGTGAGCTGTCGAGTCGCAGCTCGGCGAACGTGAGGGAATCCGGATCGCTGTCTGGCCCGGAGCGGCGCAGGAGCGCTCGCAACCGCGCCTTCAGCTCGCCCACATCGAACGGCTTGACCATGTAGTCGTCCGCGCCCACGTCCAACCCGTCGATCCGGTCGGCCACCGCGTCGCGCGCGGTCAGGATCAGGATCGGCACGCGGTTGCCCAGCAGCCGCAGCCGGCGGCAGACCTCCAGGCCGTCGATCCCCGGCAGACCGACATCGAGCACGACCGCGTCCGGCACCGCCTGGACGACCTGCTCGAGCGCCTGCTCGCCGTCCTCGACGCTCTGCACCTCGTACCCGCCCAGCGTCAGCGCGCGGCGCAGGGCGTCGCGCACCGCGCGGTCATCGTCGACGACGAGCACCCTCATGACTTTGATTGTCGCGTGCTCAGCAGCTGGCTTGCGCGGCCCTGGCAGTCGTAGAGGGTGCTCGTGCCCACGGTCACCTTCCGGCAGACCTTCTCCGCGGCCGCGATCGCGACGGTCGAGCCTTTGCGCGTATCGCCCGGCAGCCTGCCCACGCCGGCGCCGGAGCCACTCTGGCTGGCGAGCACCCAGCGGGTTTTGCCCGCCGCCACCTCACCCGCGAGCCAGGAGATGCTGACGTCGCTCTCGCGGCCGGAGAAGCCTCCGATGCCCGCGACGTCGGCGTCCTGGCTGATGATCGCGGAGGCCGCGCTCGACTGGCTCGCGACCGCGATCGTGCCGCCGCCGTGCTGCTTGACGTAGCTGAGCACTTCATTCGACAGGTCTTCGCCCCCGGGGCCACCGCCGCCGCCCGGTCCGCCACCACCGAATCCCCGGCCGCCGGCGAAACCGGCGCCGCCCGCGGGAAGGATTGGGATGCCGGCGCCCGCGGGAGGACCGCCGGCCTGGGCACCCGACACTTCTGAGGCTCCTTGCCCGGTGCCGGTCGATCGCGACGTGCCGCCGGAGCCGAACAGCTGCACACCGCCGACACCGCCGGCGCGGAATCCAGCCCGGCCAGTACCTCCACCTGAGAAACCACCGCGGCCACCCGGGCCGCCGCCAAAGCCACCGGCAGCGGCTGACTCGGGCCCACCGGCGGGGAACGTCCCACTCGTCGCGTGTCCGAGCGTGTCCACGGCCCAGGCCGCGGGCGCAACCAGCAACGCCGCGAGGATCGCGGCAAGCGCCACCATGCGCACGCGCCGCTCGGCGAACGCGGCCAGCGCCAGCGCGGCTAGCACACCAACCGCGATCAGCACCGGCGCCAGCCACGTCAGCTGGCCCGGGTACTGGCTGAGGACCGCCAGCTCGGTCGCAACGCCCGCGATTACCGCCAGCGGGCCGACGATCCGCGCGCTGCACCCGCCCTTCAGCAGCTGCGCGGCGCCCGCGCCGGTGAGCATGGCGATGAACGGCGCGAGCAGTGAAACGTAATAGGGATGGAAGATGCCTTTCGCCGAGCTGAACACCACACCGGTCACGAGCAGAGCGCCGCCGACCGCGATCAACCAGCCGCTACGCGGGTCGGCGCGCCGCAGGCGGCTCGCCACGAGGATGCCGATCCCGCTGACGAGCGCGAAGCCGAGCAACCAGCCGGCCTGGCCGCCGAGCGCGGAGTTCAAGAGGCGCAGCGGCCCGGCCGTGCCGCCGAACACGCTGCCACCGCCGCCCGCGCCCCCGGGCCCGCCCGTCTGCCCGTCGATGCGGCCGACGCCGTTGTATTCGGAGATCAGGGAAAGAATTTTGTTGTCGCTCGTGCCGGAGATCCACGGCCGGTCGGCCGCCGGGGTCAGTTCCACGAGCAGCGGCCAGGCGCCGCCGACGAGCACCATCGCGACGCCGCCCGCGAGCAGCTGGCGCAACGCGTGCAGCCGGCCTCTGGCAGCAGGTGCGATCCACAGCCAGGCGGCGACGATCCCGGGTACGACCATCAGCGCGACGGCCATCTTCGTCTCGAAGCCGAGCCCGACCGCCACGCCCGCGAGCACGAGCCAGCGGGTCTGCGCGCGGGTGGGCGCCGCTTCCAGCGCGCGCACCGTGAACCACAGCGCCGCCACGCAGCAGAGGACGAGCAGCGCGTCCGGGTTGTTGTGCCGCGAGATCGCGACCGTGATCGGCGTCAGCGCCAGCGCCAGCCCGGCGACGAACCCGCCGATCCGCCCGAAGCGGCGGCGGACGAGGTCGTAGACGAGCACGACGGTGGCGACCCCGATCAGCGCCTGCGGGACGAGGATGCTGAGCGAGTGGTAGCCGAAGACGCGCACCGACAGCGACTGAA
>Ga0302325_10024053_pt1 | contig 12683 bp, 8 predicted proteins | sample Palsa_T0_2_FD_201948 | JGI IMG/M metagenome (GOLD analysis project Ga0302325, IMG submission 201948) | Peat permafrost microbial communities from Stordalen Mire near Abisko, Sweden - Palsa_T0_2 | ecosystem: Environmental > Terrestrial > Soil > Palsa > Peat permafrost | place: Sweden: Abisko... | reverse complement strand
AGAAGGGATATCTGACCTATGATCAGGTCAACGACCTTATCCCGCACGATGTGCACTCTCCTGAAGACCTGGAAGATCTGCTAACCACGATCGGAACGCAAGGAATCGATGTACTCGAAAGCTCGAAGGGGCCGACGACCGATCTGGAAAAAAAATTCGAGGAAGTAGAAGAAGGCTCCGACGACGTAGAACTCGATCTAACCCCAGGAGCCCTGGAAAAAACCAACGACCCTGTCCGCATGTATCTCCGCGAGATGGGCACTGTTCCCTTGCTGACCCGCGAAGGCGAAGTTGAAATCGCGAAGCGGATTGAGCGGGGCCAAAACCGTGTTCTGAAGGCGCTCTCGCGCTCGCCGATTGTCATTCGTGAACTTCTGGCTTTGGGCGAGGACCTCGAGAAGGGCGTCCGCTCCATCAAAGAGCTGGTCACGTTCGACGAAGAGGAAATCACCGAAGAGATTGTCGAGAAGCGCCTGAAAGAGTTTCTCGCCAAGATCAACACGCTCGACAAGCTTTACAAAAAGGTGGCACCGCTCCAGGAAAAGCTGGCGGCGGTGAACCTGAAGAAGCGGCCGCGCGACCATCGCCGGTACCGCTTTCACCTGGCCCACGCGATCGTGCACACCTCGATCGCGGTACGGAAGCTCGGCTTCACCAACAACGAACGCAAGCGCCTGATCGACCGCGTGAACCGCACGGTGGACGGGATGCGCTCGCTCGACCGGCAAATCCAGAACCTGGAGAAGCGGGCCGAATCGACGCGCAGTGAAGAGCAAAAGAAGGAATACAAGAAGCAGTCGCGCGCGGTCCGCGGCGAACTCGAAAAGCTGGAAGCGGAAGCGGGCCTGTTGTTCCAGGAACTCAAGCGCACCCAGCGCGAGATCATCCAGGGCGACATGGACGCCGAGCACGCCAAGCGCGAGCTGATCGAAGCCAACTTGCGCCTGGTGGTCTCGATTGCGAAAAAATACACCAATCGTGGCTTGCAGTTCCTCGACCTGATTCAGGAAGGCAATATCGGCCTGATGAAGGCGGTCGACAAATTCGAATACCGCCGCGGCTATAAGTTTTCAACCTACGCCACGTGGTGGATTCGACAAGCAATTACCCGAGCCATCGCCGATCAAGCGCGCACGATTCGTATCCCGGTGCACATGATCGAAACCATCAACAAGCTGATCCGCACCTCCCGGCAGCTGGTGCAGGAACTGGGACGCGAACCAACGTCGGAAGAAATCGCCAAGCGCATGGACATTCCAGTCGCGAAAGTCCGCAAAGTCCTGAAAATTGCGCAGGAGCCGATTTCCTTAGAAACGCCGATCGGCGAAGAGGAAGACTCGCACTTGGGCGACTTCATCGAAGATCGCGCGGTCGTTTCGCCAGCCGAAGCGGTGATCAACGTCAACCTCAAAGACCAGACTTCGCAGGTGCTGCGTACGCTGACACCGCGCGAGGAAAAGGTCATCAAGATGCGCTTCGGACTCGAAGACGGCAGCGAGCACACGCTCGAAGAAGTAGGCCAGTCGTTCGCAGTAACCCGAGAACGCATCCGCCAAATCGAAGCGAAAGCGCTAAGAAAACTGCGCCATCCATCCCGTTCGAGAAAGTTGCGGGCGTTCATGGACGGTGTGAGGGACTAGCAATGCCGGCGCAGGATCTTTGGTTAGGGCGCGAGCCATCGCGCCCTTTTTTTCTGTCGTCGGAGTCAATTCCGCAAACAAAAGTTTTCCCGTCCGCAAAGATTACCCGCAGTCTGCTGCCGCCAAGCGGTCGTACGAGCGCATACGCTCACAAGGTTCGGCGATGAGCCCGAGGTACCTGGCGGTCGTTGCGATCGGGATGGGCTCGTGGTGTTTCGCTCGGCAAGCGAAGCCCCGCCCGAGGCAAAGTGCGGGGCCGAGAGCCCGTGCGGTTGCCCTGCTAGAATCAACTGAGCCGCATGGAAGCCGCTCGCATCCGCAATTTTGCGATCATCGCGCACATTGATCACGGGAAATCCACGCTCGCCGACCGCCTGCTGGAGCTGACCGGCTCGCTTGCCATGCGCGAAATGCAGGAGCAGGTTCTGGACTCAATGGACCTGGAGCGCGAGCGGGGCATTACCATCAAGGCCCACGCTGTCCGCATGTTATACCCGGCGCAGGATGGTCAGATTTACCAGCTGAACCTGATCGATACCCCCGGCCACGTAGATTTTTCCTACGAGGTTTCGCGCTCTCTGGCCGCCTGCGAAGGTGCGCTGCTGGTGGTGGACGCGTCGCAGGGCGTCGAAGCACAGACGCTCGCGAACTCTTACCTGGCGATCAATCATGGTCTGGAAATTATTCCGGTGATCAACAAGATCGACCTGCAGAGCGCCGACGTCGCGCGCACCAAGGAGATGATCGAGAGTGCGGTAGGCCTGGACGCCTCCGATGCGTTGCTGATCAGCGCCAAGACCGGCCAGGGCGTGCCCGACGTGCTCGAGGCCATCGTCAAGCGCGTTCCACCGCCCAAAGGCGCGCCGGAACGGCATCTTCAGGCATTGCTGTTTGATTCATGGTTCGATCCGTATCGCGGCGTGGTGGTCCTGGCGCGGGTCTTCGAGGGCACCTTGCGGAAGGGGCAGAAGATCCGGCTATGGTCGAACGGGCACGTGTTCAACGTGGAGACGCTCGGCGTGCTCACGCCGAAGCCGGTCGAAGTCGATGCCCTGGTGGCGGGCGAAGTCGGATTCCTGATTGCCGGCATCAAGAACGTCGCCGATACAAAGATCGGCGACACCATCACCGACGACGACCGCCCGTCGCTCCAGGCCTTGCCCGGATTTGAAGAAATCAAGCCCATGGTTTTCGCCGGACTCTACACGGTGGACGCCCACGAACACACGCAGCTACGCGAGGCGCTCGAGAAATTGAAGCTGAATGACTCGTCCTTTTTCTTCGAGCCGGAAAGTTCCGTGGCCCTCGGATTCGGCTTTCGTTGCGGCTTTCTCGGCCTCCTTCACATGGAGATCATCCAGGAGCGATTAGAGCGCGAATACAATCTCGAGCTGATCACGACCGCTCCGGGGGTTCGCTACCAGATCACCAAGACCGATGGAGAGGTGATCGAGGTGGATAATCCGTCGCGCTGGCCCGATACGAGCGAGATCGCAAAGGTGGAAGAGCCCGTGATTCTGGCGGTGATTTTGACCAACGAAGAATATGTTGGCGGCATCTTAAAGCTGGTCGAGGAAAAGCGTGGGAAGCAGAAGAGTTTTGAATACGTCAGTTCGTCGCGCGTAATGTTGCAGTACGAGTTGCCGTTGAACGAAATCGTGCTCGACTTTTATGACCGCCTGAAGTCGGTGTCGCGCGGATACGCTTCGCTCGACTACCATCTGTCGGGCAACTGGGTTTCTCCGATGGCGAAACTCGACATCATGGTGGCGGGTGAGCCGGTCGATGCCCTGTCGACCATCATCCATCGCGACTTTGCCTACGAGCGCGGGCGGGCGCTCGCCGCGAAGATGAAGCAGTTGATCCCCCGACAAATGTTTGAGGTGGCGATCCAGGCGGCGATCGGAGCGAAGATCATTGCCCGCGAAACCGTGCCGGCGATCCGCAAGAATGTGATCGCCAAGTGCTACGGCGGCGACATCAGCCGCAAACGCAAGCTGCTCGAAAAACAGAAAGAAGGCAAGAAGCGGATGAAACGCATCGGCCGCGTGGATATTCCCCAGGAAGCTTTTCTCGCCGTGCTCAAGGTGGGCGAGGATAGCAGCTAAATCATCTTCAAGAAAACGCCGACCGGCGGAGGTTGCATGCTACGAACTAGGATCGTCGTCATACTGATCGGGTGTTGGAGCGCAGGAGCGGTTGCTCAAAATGGCGCCCCCGCTCCGTCCGAGGCTCCCCAAAACAAGCCTGCTCGTCCGCAGGTGGTTCGCGTTTCCACCGCAATGATGCTGGGACGGGTCGAACACAAAACGATGCCGCTCTATCCCGACGAAGCGATGAAGAAGGGAATTCAAGGCGACGTGACTTTCAAGATCGATGTCGATGAAACCGGAAAGATCACAGCCAGCGTGCCCGTCGAAGGCGACCCCCTGCTGGTCGCGGCCAGCAAGGATGCGTTGCGAACCTTCCGCTTTCGCCCCTACCTGCTCGATGGAACTCCCACCAAAGTTCAGAGCCAACTGGGATTTCACTTTTCCGTCGAGAAAACCGCTGACAGCGTCAATGGACATGTGGAATGCATAGGATCGGCCCCCAGCTCGCCATAACTTCGAAGCGCAGTTATGAGCGACAGGCAGTCGCGGTCCTGCTCGAGTGCGCCGTCACTCCGACTGCCCGATGACCACGAACCTTCTGGTTTTCTTGTCGGGGAACAGGAACTCGTAGATTTGAAGGGAATCGTAGCTGGTCTTGTGCTCGTCTCTCACGAGCTTCGCCTTATAGTCACCCAGGGCCAACAACGTAGAAGGAGTAAGTTCAGACTCCAGATTGTAATTCTTCCCCTCGATCACTACGCTCAAATCCTGCCGGCTAGCGGCGATCGTTGAGGAACTGACGTGGACGCTGACCGTATACTCGGCCGGATTGGGTTCCGCTCCTGCCCAGGCCAACGCGAAGGCGAGCAGCAAGGTTGCGAGTGTGATCTTTTTCACGATTCCCTCAGTTCTGGCTGCCTAGACGCCTGGCATTATATCGCTCGTTCCGGCGCATTCCGGCCACGCAGTTTTGTATTTTCTACCCTCGCTACCAAACGACCGGCACTGGCTGAAAGGCTGTATCGATCCAGCGATCCAGCGATCCGGCGATCCGGCGCTTCAGGCTACCGCCCCGCCAACCACCGGGCGCATAGGCGGACGACTCAAAAGTTGTTGACAATCGCGTCCGTCGAGCGTCCCAGTAGTCCTCGACTGTACCACTCGGCTGGCAGCGGACGGCGCTGTTCGAATCGGCTCCGCGTCCCGTCACCGCTATCGAACTGGCTGTGGAAATAGATTGACGACCACAACGGCCAAGGTCTATCGTGCGTCGATGGAAAATGCCGCAGTTACTCCTCGGCGAAGAACGGCGGGATAGTCATAGCACGCTATCAGGCACGTCCTGAGCGTGATCGCTGTCCTAGCGGCGACAGCGTTTCGGATTGGGTCAAAAACTACAACCATCTCTTTTGATGAAGACTCCAGGCAGCCCATGACCGACGCGGAACAGCGACGGGGGTGACAACTACACATGAACTTCTATGACTCAGAAGCATTTGAATTGCGCCTCTATCTAGAGGATCTTTGCTGTGACCTGTGTCGTTTTGAGCACGTCGCCGAGGGAGTACCACCACAACACATTCGAATTCGGCAAGACGTCGATCTCGGAATATCGGGCGCCTTTGCAGATGCGAGCATCTGTTTTCCCGGGGAACGTCCATATTTCTTAGAGGTAAAGTGAGGCTACGACCGGGAAGAGATCGTCGGTCGTATTTCACGCAAGTACGGATCGAAGACCTCGGTTTCGGAGGAGGCACAGAAGGTGCGGGTGGTAGTCGCGGATGAAGAAAACCTGGCCGCTCTCGAATCGGAGCTCCGCGCGTGCGTGGACCGGCATTTCGAGGTCGAAGTGTGGACTCCGTCGCACCTGCGTGAATTAATCCTACGCCATTTCCAGGTCGAGTTGAGCCGCTTCGACCGCGAAGATCTTCTCGTGTTGCGGTCAGCGGTGGAGAAGATCAAGGGCGAGTTTGCTTTTGGAGAGCGGTATAAAGGATCCGCGCCTCAGTTGATGCTGATGTGGCACTTCGGCTGCTGGACCATCCGGCGCGTTCAGGAGGAAGCGGGGATTACCATCGAGTCCGGTCTGCGGAAGGGTTTGTATCGGGATGCCGCGATTGTAATTGCTGACTTGAGCGGGTTTTCCAGTTACGTGCGTGATTCACCGGACGATTCAGTAGTTCAGAATGCACTGGAGTCGTTCTACACGAAGACGCGTCGCGAAGTGATCAGCTTCGGAGGCATGATGTCACAGTTCGTCGGCGATGCGGTCATCGCCGTATTCGGAGTGCCGGTTCAGTTCCCCGATTATGTCGAGCATGCGCTTGAATGTGCGGCATCGATCCGAGACATCGGTAAGTCGGTCTCGAAGAGTTGGCAGCGGCACATCGACCGGCTGCAAACTGCGGTGGGATGCCACACAGGCATCGCCCTTGGCGATTTGCACATGGTGCCTCTGCGGTCGTATAGCTATTGTCATATGGGCCTCGTCAGCGATGCTGTGAATATGGCGGCACGTTTGTCTTCGGCGGCGCGACCCGGTGAGATTGTACTGAGTAACGCTCTTTATCAGCGCCTCGGAATGGCCTCGCAGAAGCACTTCGAGGAGGCCGATCCTATCGAAGCTAAGAACGTGGGGCGGCTCCAGGCCTGGAGATGGGAGACGGGAAAGGAGAGCGCCCACGACCCGGTCAATGCATCCAGTGTCTGCTCCGGGCCTTGAGGCTTCGGTCTGCGAATTGAGTCGTGACGCCGCGGATGGCCCATCCGCAAAACCCGCCCTCTAGCGCCTCTAGGTAGACGTCTCTGGTCCGCATCTATGAAAGCGACAAACTGGGAGTTTACGAATCGAGCGACGGTCTTCGGCGTGATCTTTGGCGTCACGTTTCCGCTGTACGCTTTCGATCATCAGAATTCAACCGTTGCCCTGGCCAATTGGCTCGGGGCCAGGCTGCAAATGGATGCAAATCTTGTCGCTCGTCTTTTGTTAGCTTTCGCATCTTTTTTGCTCGTTCTAGCCGCTCTCATCCGCACCTGGGCCTCCTCCTATCTTCAGGCCTCAGTGGTGTATGCGTCCGAAGTGAAGAGTGAGTCGCTCGTTGCCGATGGACCCTATCGGCGAGTACGCAATCCGCTGTATTTCGCCAATGTGTTAATGATCATAGCCATGGGCGCCATGATGAGCCGGTTGGGGTTCTTGGTGGCGGTGATCGCGATGGTAGTGTTCTGTTACCGCTTGATCCTGCGTGAGGAGGCCGAACTGCAGGCGAGCCAGGGCCAACCGTATCACGTCTACTGCAAGGCGGTGCCGCGTTTGTGGCCTTCCCTGTGGCCGCGTGTTGCTTCCGCCGGAGGCCAGGCCAGGTGGATGGAAGGAATCAAGGCAGAATCTTGGTACTGGGGGTTCGCGGCAGCGCTTATCGCTTATTCCATAACTCTAACATTCAAACTGTTCTTCGTGATCTTGGTGGCAAGCCTGATCTTGTTCTGGGTCTCCTCGCTGGTCCTTCAAAAGAAGTCCCATTGATTAATTGCTGAGCGTACTCGGTGGACGTATGGTCTGCACAGTGGTCGAGAGGAGAGATTTCGGTCGGCCGCCCAGAAACAAACAATACGCCACCGCTTGCCTGGGCGATCGCAGAGAACGAAGTTTTTGGGCAGTTGCGTCCCCTCAGCCGCTTGTCTTGGCGTTTGGCGATTCAGCCCGACCCCCAAAACGCATGATTTTACCGAGCTTCAGAGGCTTTGCGCGTGGGTCTCAGTGCGTGCCAGCCGCTGCTGATGCTGGCGGGAGCCTTTTGGCTTATGTGCAAATCTCATATTTTGTGACAAAAGTGCTGATTCAGAAGCGGTTCCAGCGTTTATCTTCCCGACGACAGTTAACCAACTTAGAAACATAGCGTTAGGAAGGCTCGCGCGACCCAGCAATCCCGCAACCCGCTGCTGCTTGCCGCTCGATTCCGCCGGCGGGTCTTATCATCCACAAACTTTTCCACAGGGTAGAGGTGTCTCAGAATCGGCTCGCCGCCGCCTCCCGTAGTCTTTCGGGGTTACCCAATTCGACGCCTGCGTCGAGGCCTATTCACCGGGTTCGCTATTGCCTTCCAGCAGGTTCGCGAAGCGGGTCGAATTGTGCAAAAATGCGAGATTGAACTTGCCGATCGGGCCGTTGCGCTGCTTGGCGATGATGATCTCGGCCCGGCCCTTCAGATCCGGGTCATCCTGCTTGTAGATCTCTTCCCGGAAAATAAACATAACAACGTCGGCGTCCTGCTCAATCGATCCGGATTCGCGCAGATCGGAGAGCTGCGGCCGATGGTCGCCGCCCCGGCTCTCGGGAGCTCGGCTCAGCTGCGACAAGGCCACAACCGGGACGCCCAATTCTTTGGCAATCGCTTTCAGTCCGCGCGAGATCGAAGACACTTCCTGCGTCCGATTTTCGAAGCGCTTGCTGCCTCCGGACATGAGCTGCAGGTAATCGACCACCAGCAGATCCAGCCGTCCTTGCGATTGTTTCAGGCGACGTGCCTTGGCGCGCATCTCGCTCAGGGAAATGCCCGGTGTATCGTCGATAAACATCAGGGCGTTCGAGAGTTCCTCCATGGCGCGGACGATCTTCTTCATGTCGTCGCCCCAGAGCGAGCCGGTGCGCATTTTGTGCGCATCGACAACGGCGCGCGAGCAGAGCAGCCGCTGCAGCAAAGCCTCGCTCGACATCTCGAGCGAGAAGATGCCGACCACTTTGCCGTCGTCGATCGCGGCGTTTTCCGCGATGTTCATGGCAAACGATGTTTTTCCCATGGAGGGCCGGGCGGCAAGAATCACCAAATCGGATCTTTGCAAGCCGCTCGTCAACTCGTCGAGCTCGGTGTAGTGCGTGGCCAATCCCGTGATCCGCTGGCCGCGCTGCAGCAGAGCATCCACCGACCCGAACGAGTTGCGGACGATCTCCTTGATTCCCTGAAAGCCCTTGCCAATGCGCTTCTCGGAAAGCTGAAAAACAGCGGCTTCCGCCTCGTTGAGAATCTCGTCGGCCGGCTCGGCCTGCTCGCTCGCCTTGGCGATGGCGGCATTCGACACGCCGATCAGTCCGCGCAGGATCGCCTTGTCGCGGACGATCCGAATATAGTGCTCGATCGAAGGCCGGTCCGGAACGCCGTCCAGCAATCCAGAAATGTAACCGACGTCGCCAACCGCCTGCAGATCCTTTTTTTGCTCCAGCTCTTCGACCAGCGTAATGATGTCGATCGGCCGAGAAGATTCGGCCAGATCCATCATCCGCGAGTAAATCCGCCGGTGCGAGTCAATGGAAAAATCTTCCGGCTTCAGATGCTCCGCCGCGTCGTTGAAGGCGTGATTATCCAGCAGCACGGCGCCCAGAATCGAGCGCTCGGCTTCAATGTTAGCCGGCAAACGTCCGACGGTGGTTTCGAGGGTCGCCACGATGTTGAGGTGAGTGTATTGCATGGTAACCTTTTTCTCCCTGTGGACGTACGAGGAGCACCGCAGGAAATCCAGGTCGAAATCAGATTTTCCCGGCGGCAGCTCTCTTGCGGAAAGGGCCCGTCTCCGCGCCGCTTCGCAACCGACGCCCCTAGCGAAATCTGCGACACGCGCGAAACAGTATGTCACAAGGCGAACAAAAAGCAAATCTATTTCAAAGGACCTGCGTCTGCCCTGGTTGAATCTCAATGCCAGGGAACCTGTCCTAGGAGGACAATCCCTGCCTCAACCGTTCACACTCTATTAACAATGCTTTCGTATAGTTTCGCCACACTTGGGCTTGATTTTCGGGGTCCGAATCCTGAACTTATATCGAACACTGGAGACTCTTTATGGCCACTGCACCGAATCCTGAAACTACTGCCAACCAGATGGGACCGTTGAGCGTGGTCACGGCCAAGCATTCGATTCACGACAAGCTTAACAAGGGCCCGGGAAAGGTCGGGATGCTGGGCTTTGGAGTGGTGCTGGTCGTCGGCGTCATTTACTCGGCGTATCACCTGCTGAAGGATCTCGCAGTCGTGCACACCACGTCGATCATGCCTTACGTCCTGCTGGCGATCGCTTTGCTGGTGGCGCTCGGATTTGAATTCGTCAATGGGTTCCACGACACGGCGAATGCGGTAGCTACGGTCATCTACACACACTCGCTCGAGCCGCATGTTGCGGTGGTTTGGTCAGGGTTTTGTAATTTTGTGGGCGTTATGATTTCTAGCGGGTTGGTGGCGTTCACGATTGTCTCGTTGCTGCCGGTAGAACTGATTTTGCAGGTGGGGAGCAAGGCTGGGTTCGCAATGGTTTTCGCCTTGCTGGTCGCGGCCATCATTTGGAATCTGGGCACGTGGTATTTCGGCTTGCCCGCATCGAGTTCGCACACCATGGTCGGGTCGATCATTGGAGTGGGCATTGCGAATCAGTTGATGTCCCCGAAGACGGGCACGAGCGGCGTCGATTGGGGGCAAGCTGCCAACATTGGGAAATCGCTGTTGTTGTCGCCGCTGGTTGGATTTGTCTGTGCGTTTCTCCTGCTGTGGCTGATGAAAGCGGTGATCAAGAACAAGGCGCTCTATGAGGCTCCGGTGGGGACCGAGCCGCCGCCGTTCTGGATTCGGTGTCTGCTGGTGCTGACTTGCACGGGAGTGAGTTTCTTTCACGGATCGAACGACGGGCAGAAGGGCATGGGGCTGATCATGCTGATTCTGGTAGGGACGGTACCCACGGCCTACGCTTTGAACCAAGCGATCACGCACAAAGACTCGGATGACTTCATTGCGGTTTCGCAGCAGACAGCCGGAATCCTGTCGAATTATGTGAGCCCGAATGCAGTGATTTCCGATGAACGGGACGAGCTTACGGATTTCATTCGCACCAAGCAATTCACTCCGAACACGATGCTGGCGCTGCGTCAGATGGTAGGCGACATAGGAAACGAGACCACGCTGTTTGGAGAACTGGGGAAGATTCCGCATGACCGGGTGCGGAACTTCCGCAACGACATGTACGTTGCCAGCGAAGCGTTACGCCTGATGAAGAAGAGCCACCAACCGGCGAATCCGGCGATCAGTGAAAAGGACTGGGAGGGCTTGGACAATTACAAGAGACACGTGGACAACGCGACAAAATTTATCCCGACCTGGGTGAAGGTTGCGGTGGCGATCGCGCTCGGAATGGGCACGATGATCGGATGGAAGCGGATCGTGGTCACAGTGGGAGAGAAAATCGGCAAGGACCACCTTACCTATGGTCAGGGAGCGGCGGCGGAGATCACGGCCATGTTCACGATCGGCCTGGCGGACTGGTTTGGACTGCCGGTCAGTACGACGCATGTGCTGTCGTCGGGGATTGCGGGCACGATGGCGGCGAACGGTTCCGGGTTGCAATGGGGGACAGTGCGCAACCTGGCGCTCGCTTGGGTGTTGACACTGCCGGCATCAATGCTGCTGGCGGGATTTCTGTTTTGGGGATTCAAGAACATATTCTAAGTTTTAGGTGGTTGCGGAAAAATTGGTTCCCGAGCAGGAAGCACCTCGGTCGCTGAACAGATCGCTGAAGAACCGAGGTTCGTATCGCCGCGTCGCTTTACCACCGGCGGAAAAACTCTACCTCTCCGCGAACGGGAAGGGCATTCACTCGTGCCGCTGGAGTCATTGAAAATATCCAACTCGCCCGAGGGACACGCGGTCTCCTCCCCTCTCCTCCCTAACGATTCAGGCCGGATTCGGTGTGGCGTGCGATACTGAAATTTGTGGCTCAGCCTGATTTCACGCCTCGCCTAGCGAACGATCCCAAGTCGGTCGTGATTCATCTGACGACTGGGACCGGGATGGAGATTGAGTGGAAGGATGGGCATCGGTCCGCCTATACGTTCGCGTACTTGCGAGACGCTTGCCCTTGCGCTCTTTGCAAGGATGAACGGTCCCAAGCGGGACGCGAGGATGGCGAGCCGCCGAAGCTCGCGCCCGGGGCCCTGCCGATGTTCAAGCCGGCGGTGAAAGCGCTGTCGGCCGAGGCCGTGGGCAAGTATGCACTGAAATTTTCATTCAACGATAAGCACGATCTGGGAATTTTTTCCTGGTTTTACTTGCGGGAAGTTTGTCCCTGCCCGGAGTGCGCGGCGACACGAAAGTCGCGCGAACAGTAGGGCGGAGGAATCTGGTTAGTAACAAGTGGGACGCGAAATGCCAGTTTGGACGTCCAAAGTGCTTCCTGCGACCAAGAGTTGCGTCGAAATCGTCCTTGGTTAGTGGCAGTGGCTGCAGAAAGGTTACTTCCTTGCTCCCCGACCTCCAGCCGCCTCTGCATCGGTGAACTGCCGAGCAACCCGAAATCGAGTGCCAACTAATGCAGTTTGTCGTACTCGGCCTTTGCCTGTTTCAGGACAGGCACCTCGGGGTCGGCATCTTTCCAGAGGGCGAGGAAATCCTGGTAGGCGGCTCGGGCGTGGGCACTGTCGCCTTGTTGGGCGTAAGCTCTTGCCGATCCCAGGCGAGCCAGAGCGTAGAGCGGGCTCATCGGACTTAGACCCCGGTGATCTGCGATCTCTTGATATTCGGCTTGGGCTTTGGCTGGTTCGTGCAGGTCCAGATAGGCTTCAGCGCGAAGGTAAGGCGGCCAATAATCGGTGCTTGCCGTGGGGCCGCCGCCCAGTTCGAACGATCTTGCCGGTTCCAAAACTTCGACGGCCTTTCCAGGTTGCTTCCGTTGCAGCTCGATCATGGCCTGGGCTATCGGCAGCATAGCCTTACCCAAGACCGTGTCGCTCGGATAGTCTTTCTGAAGGCCGGCGATCAGTTGCTGGGCCCGCGATCCATCTCCGAGACGCGCGAAGGTGGCGGCGGCCTGGCTTCGCACGTCTTTATTATTTTCCGCTGCGGCTAGCGCGGAGGTTAACTGGCGGCGGGCTTCGTCAGGGTAGCCTAACTCGACCTCGATCGCAGCCGCCCCCCCA
>Ga0302325_10024052_pt1 | contig 12683 bp, 13 predicted proteins | sample Palsa_T0_2_FD_201948 | JGI IMG/M metagenome (GOLD analysis project Ga0302325, IMG submission 201948) | Peat permafrost microbial communities from Stordalen Mire near Abisko, Sweden - Palsa_T0_2 | ecosystem: Environmental > Terrestrial > Soil > Palsa > Peat permafrost | place: Sweden: Abisko... | reverse complement strand
TGCCGGTCAGCAGCAGGATGATGAACGAGTACAGGATGATCTCGCCGAGCAGGAACGACCAGTGGTCGGGGAAGACCTTCCGCAGCAGCACGCGGACACCGCGCGCGCCGTGGAGCCTGTCGTCGAGAAAGGTGCCGGTGCCTTCAAGCGCCCGGTCGACGCTCATGATCGCTCCCAGAAGCTCGGGCCGACCGGCTCGTTGAAGGGGCCGGTAGCGATGAGATAACCCTGGGCGTCCACACCGATCGGCAGCTGGGGCAGCGGCCGGGTCGCGGGCCCGAAGATCACCTGCGCGCCCTTCGTCGCGTCGAAGGTCGACTGGTGGCACGGGCACAGGATGTGGTGCGTGGTCTGCTCGTACAGCGCCGCCGGGCAGCCGAGATGAGTGCAGATCTTGGAGTAGGCCACGATGTTGTCGACGGTCCAGTTCGGGACCACGAGGTTCGGCGCGGAGGGGCCGCCGGGCCGGGATCTCGGGCCGAAGACCAGCTCGCCCGGCCGGAACTTGATGATCGTCACCGCGGCCTTCGCCATGGCGTCGTCATCGTCGAGGTAGCCCTCGGGGCCCACGCTGATGATCGAGCCGGGCGAGTTGAACTCGGCGGCGGTGATCGGCCGTCCTGTGCCGTAGACGATCAGCCGCAGGCCCTTGCGCCAGACCGTGGTGTCCAGCGTCGTGCCGGGCAGCGGGCCGAGATCCCGCAGCAGGAACAGCGGCGCGATTGCGAGCGGGATCGTCGCGCCGATGAGGGTGCGCCGGATGATCGGGCGCTTGACGAACTGACTTGCCTCGGCGCCCTCGGTGAAGGTCTCCTTGAACGCCGCCTTCTCCGCCGGCGTGGAGGCCATCGGATGCCGCTGCTCGGTGCGCTCGACGTCCGGCATCAGGTGCCGGACCCAGAGAGTGGCGCCGATGCCGAGGAGCAGGAACACGATGGACAGCAGGCCGCCGAGAGCCAGGTTGGAATGCAGGACCGCGGTGAGGGACCCGACCCCGATGATCGAGTAGGCGACCAGGAAGCCGAATCCGGCCAGCATCGCCAGCACGAAGCAGGCGGCGATGACCTTCTCGACCTTTCTCGCCTGGGCGGGGTTGTCCGAGTCGGCCGGGAGCTCACGAACCGCGGGGGGCTCAGCGCCGCCGTCACCCTGGCCGGCCAGCATCGTGCGCGACGCGCCGGGCGGCGGCGTGCCGATGACCCGGTGCGGGATGGCGCGCCCCTCCGTCTCCCCGGCGCCGGTCCCGTGGCTCTCGCCGCTGGTCAGGTACTCAGGCCAGGACGTGTCGCCGGGGTCGCCGGCTCCGGGCAGTCCTGGGGAGTTGGTGTCACTCATGAGCCTTCCCGTGCTTCGCAGTGATCCAGAGTGCCGCCAGCACCATGAACAGCAGCAGGCCGAGGAACGCCACCAGGCCCTCGGTCACCGGGCCGACCCGGCCCAGGCTGAATCCGCCCGGGTTCGGCTCCGCGCGGACGGTGGTGACGTAGGCGATGATGTCCCGCTTCTCCTGCGGGGTGATCGTGAGGTCGTTGAACACCGGCATCGCTTCGGGGCCGGTCAGCATGGCCTCGTAAATCTGCGTCGGAGTCGACTGAGTCAGCGCGGGCGCGTACTTGCCGTTGGTCAGCGCGCCGCCCGCGCCGACGAAGTTGTGACAGGCCGCGCAGTTGGCGACGAACAGCTGCTGGCCGAGGCCGACGGTCGCGCCCGAGGTACTGACCTGGGCGGCGGACGGGATCGGCGGGCCGCCGCCAAGCGACTGGATGTACGCGGCGACCGCCCTCGTCTGGGCCGGGCTGAGGTGCGGCGGCTTGCGGTCGGCCTGGGCGGAGTCCTCAGCGAGGGGCATGCGGCCGGTGCTCACCTGGAAGTCGACCGCCGCCGCGCCGACGCCGATCAGGCCGGGCGCCTGCCCGCTCACACCCTGGGCGAACAGCCCGTGGCAGCTCGCGCAGTCCTCGACGAACAGGTTGCGGCCCTGGGCGATGAGTGCCGAGTTCGCGGTGGCAGGCGAGGTAGCCGACGCGCTGCCGCTGGTGATGACGGCATAGCCCATCCCGATCAGGACGAGCACGAAGGCGACCATGAGGTACCCCGCTGCCGGGTGCCGTCGCCTCGCAGTGATCCAGCTCACAGCTAACCCCAGTTCCCGGTCAGTGGATCAGGTAGATGGTCGTGAACAGGCCGATCCAGACCACGTCGACGAAGTGCCAGTAGTACGACACCACGATTGCGCTGGTCTGCTGCTCAAGCGTGAACCGCTTGGCCGCGAATGTCCTGCCGAGCAGGAACAGGAAGGCGATCAGCCCGCCGGTCACGTGCAGTCCGTGGAACCCCGTCGTGAGAAAGAACACCGACCCGTAGTTGTTCGAGGACAGCGTGAGGTGCTGCTTGCGGATCAGGTCGAGGTACTCATAACCCTGGCCGCAGACGAAGTAGAGGCCCATCAGGAAGGACAGGACGTACCACTCGCGCAGGCCCCACCTCGGCACGTTCCAGATGCGGCCGGCGCGGCGGATCTGGTGCCGCTCGACCGCGAACACGCCCATCTGGCACGTCACGCTGGACAGCAGCAGCACGATCGTGTTGGTCGTGGCCAGCGCCAGGTCAAGGTGGGCCTTGGGCCAGGCCTGCCCCATGCCCTTGTCGACGGACCTGATAGTGAAGTACATCGCGAACAGCGCCGCGAAGAACATCAGCTCTGACGACAGCCAGATAATCGTGCCCACGCTGACAAGGTTGGGCCGGCTGGTAACCCCGCGCGGAGCTACCTCAGTAGATGCTGTGACCACGGGGCCATTATTACGACACCGCGTAGGCGTGCGTAGCCCGACCCCCCGGGTCGGTACCATCCTGTGCCATGAAGGTTGTCGTGTATAGCCATGATGCCGACACTCGGGGCAGGGTGCGGCTCGCCATCGGCCGCCGTCCTGCCTCCGACGTGCCCGAGGCCGAGATCACTGAGGTGGCCACCGAGCCGATGCTGTTCCGGCTGCTGGACGCCGGCGGAGTCGACGTGCTGGTGCTCGACGGCGAGGCCCAGCCGGCCGGCGGCATGGGCGTCTGCCGCCAGGCCAAGGACGAGATTCACGACTGCCCGCCGGTCCTGCTCATCGTCGGCCGGCCTGATGACGGCTGGCTCGGGACCTGGTCGCGGGCAGACGCCGTGATCAGCCATCCGATCGACCCGGTCGAGCTGGCCAGGGAGCTGGCCGGCCTGATGCGCCAGCGCGCAGGCGGCGGCGCGATCGTCCAGACCTGAGGCGGCCTGCGGCACCGGACTGCCGCCAGGGCCGCTCATCTGCACCAGAATGGGAACGAGGCCGCCAGACCCACGGCAGCCCGCCAGCCCGACCCGGATCGAGGTAGCCGTCCATGGACTCGCGTACAAGCTGGCCTGCCCTGATCGGGGCCCTGATCAAGGGCGAGCACCTGGCTGCCGACGAGACGGCCTGGGCCATGAACGAGATCATGGACGGTGCCGCGACGCCCGCTCAGATAGCGGGATTCGGCGTGGCCCTGCGGATCAAGGGCGAGACGGCCGGCGAGGTCACCGGCCTGGCGCAGGCCATGCTCGACCACGCGTCGCCGATCTCGATTCCGGGCCGTACCGTCGACCTGGTCGGTACCGGGGGAGACGGGGCGCGGACCGTCAACATCTCCACGATGGGTACCATCGCCGCGGCGGCGGCCGGGGCGCGGATGGTCAAGCACGGCAACCGCGCGGCCTCCTCGGCGTGCGGGACGGCTGATGTCCTCGAGGAGCTGGGCGTGGTCATCGACCTCCCGGCGCCTGCCACCGAGGAGCTGGCGGCCGAGACCGGAGTGGCCTTCCTGTTCGCGCCTCTCTACCACCCGGCACTGCGGCACGTGATCGTGCCGCGCCGCGAGCTGGGCGTGCCGACGGTCTTCAACGTGCTCGGGCCGGTGGCCAACCCGGCCCGTCCGGCCGCGCAGGCGCTGGGCGTGGCCGACCCGCGGATGGGCCCGATCCTGGCCGGGGTACTGGCCGCGCGCGGCTGCTCGGCGCTGGTCTTTCACGGCGGCGACGGCCTGGACGAGCTGACGACGACGGCACCGTCCGCGGTCTGGATCGTGCACGACGGCACCGTCAGCGAGACCTCGTTCGACCCGGCTGAGCTGGGAATTCCCCGTTCGGCCCCGGCGGACCTGCGCGGCGGCGAGCGGGAGCACAACGCCGGGGTGGCGCGCGCGTTCCTGGCCGGCGGCGCCGGTCCCGTCCGGGAGACCGCGCTGCTCAACGCCGGCGCGGCGCTGGCGGCCGAGGCGGGCGTGTCCGGACCTGAGGCGCTGGCGCTCGCGCTCGCGGATGGCTACCAGCGGGCGGCGGCGGCCGTCGACTCCGGTGCCGCGGCTGATCTCCTCGATCGCTGGGTCGCAGTCAGCAACCGCCTCGCCGGGCGGTAGCCCGCCGGGGTCGCAAGCGCCGGCGCTGGCGCGCGACCGGGTGATCAGGCCTCCGGGTAGCCAATCGCGAAGGCGGCCTCGAGGTCGTGCCGGGAGTAGGTGCGGAACGCGATATGGGTCTCGGTGTGCGTCACTCCGGCCACCTTGTTGAGCGTGCCGGGGATCACGTCACCCAGTTCCTCATGGGCCCGCACGCGGACGATAGCGACCAGGTCGAACTCGCCCGTTACCGAATAGACCTCGGTGACTGCCGGGATCTGGGCAATCGCCTCGGCTGTCTCCGGGATGCTGGCCACGCTGGCCTTGATCAGAACGATAGCGGTGACCACAGCTTGCCTCCAGCGCTGGCGGGATCGCGCGCCCCGGCCGCGGCAGTAGCGTACGCCCGGCGCCTGGTCGCCGGCGCAGTCAGCTGGCCACGCTGATGAGCCGGGCGCGGGCCGGCGGCAGATCGCCGGCGGCCAGGCCGAGCAGGCCGGCCAGCACGTCGGCGGTCGCCTTCGCGTCGGCCAGCGCGCGGTGGCACGGCGTGGTCCTGGCGGCGAAGTAGCCGGCCAGCGTGCCGAGCCGGCAGTCGGGCACGTCGTCCGGATGCAGGAGCAGCCGCGCCAGGACGGCGGTGTCGAGCACGGCGAGCGGGGGCCACGCGACCCCGCTGGCCGCGCTGGCCGCCGTCAGGAAACCGAGGTCGAACGGCGCGTTGTGGGCGACCAGCACGCAATCGCCGGCGAACGCGAGAAACGCCCGCAGCGCCGCGCCGGGCCGCGGCGCCCGGCTCACCATGACATCAGTGATCCCGGTCAGCGCCGTGATCTCGGCCGGGATCGGCGCGGAGGGGCGGACGAGCGAGGAGAACTCACCCGTCAGCTGACCGCCCGTCAGCCGGACGGCGCCGATCTCGGTGAGCTCTGCCTGCTCGTGCAGCCAGCCCGTGGTCTCGACGTCGACGACCACCAGGGTCAGGTCCGCTAGTGCTGCGATCACGATTTCACGCTAGGACCGGGTGCTGACAGTCGTGCTCAGGCGCGCCGTGAGGCGTCAGCGAGGAGGCGGCCTGCCGTCACCGTGACCGGAGTGAGTGCAGAGGTGTTATGGCCTTGTTATGTGGTTACTAGCCGGCGGGACACGCGGTATCGAGTGTGAGAGTGCGCGAAGCGGTTGAATCCACCCTCGCGCCACCACTAGTGTCGTGCACCGAGCCGCATCACTTAGCAGCTGCCACTTCGGCAGCGGTGAGCGGCCCGCAGCCGAATCTCCGCGCGCCGGCCAGGTGGCCGGCTGGAGAGCCGGGGACCCACCAGGCGGTACCGCAGTGCTGGCGCCGCCAGGGGTGAATCGGACCGGACCCGAGCCGGGCCGTAGGGCAGACTTCCACAGCCCGAACCCGTCAGCTCACCCGGTAGGCCGACAGTGGAAGAAGGAGCGTGTCGCACAGGTGCATACGCCGCCGTCGGTTCGAAAGATCGTCAGGCAACGTGTCGCGGCTGTGACCGTCTCGGTCCTCGCCGCCGGGCTGCTTCTGGGCATCACGAGCAGCGCGGGGGCGGCACCGGCACCGACGGTCAGCCAGGTCCAGGCGAAGCTCAAGTCACTTGAGCTGAAGCTGGCCCAGTACGGGCAGCAGTACGACCAGGTGAAGCAAGAGCTCGCCTCCACCGATCAGCGCCTCGCGCTGATCAACAGCGAGATCGCGCAGGACAACACGCGCTTCGCGGCGATGCGCCAGGAGATCACGCGCATCGCGGTGACGGCGTACGAGGACGGCAACCTCAACTCCTCGATCACGCTGCTCACGACGGGCAACCCGCAGCAGATCCTGGATCAGTCCTCCATCCTGCTGGAGCTGTCCAACACCAACAACGCTCAGATCCGGCAGTTCCTCGGTGCCACGCGCCAGCTCGCCAACGCGCAGCTGCTGGCCAGGCGGACGAAGGCGGGCATCGTCCAGCTGAAGAGTTCCGAGGCTAAGCGCTACAGCGCGATGCAGAAGCTGGTCGCCTCGGAGAAGTCGCTGCTGGAGCAGCTCACGCCGGCGCAGCAGACCGGGACCACGGGCGGCGGCGGCTCGACCACCGGCCATTACACCGGGCCCACGAGCACGCAGGCAGAGAAGGCGGTCGCGTTCGCCTACGACCAGCTGGGCTGTCCGTATGTTTACGGCGGCACCGGCCCGTGCGCGGACGGCTTTGACTGCTCCGGGCTCACCATGGAGGCCTGGGCCTCGGCGGGCGTGGCCATCCCGCGTACCAGCTACGAGCAGCTGGACAGCCTGCCGCACGTCAGCCTCGGCGACCAGGAGCCTGGCGACATCCTGGTGTTCCTTGGCGGCGCCCACGTCGGCATCTACGTGGGCGGCGGGAAGCTCATCGATGCGCCCCAAACAGGGGAAGACGTTGAGCTTGTGTCCTTCTCCGGCTGGTACATGTCGAACCTCTACGCGATCGTCCGGCCCTAGCGGGCCGGCGGGCGGCGCGGGCGGCCGGGTACGATCGGATCTTTCGCGAGGTCCTGAAGTGCCCTGACCGGGCCGCGCCGCTGGCGCGGGGGAGCCGATGAGCAAGGTCCTGATCGTCACCAACGACTTCCCGCCGCGCAGCGGCGGGATTCAGTCGTTCGTGCGCGCGCTCGCGGCCAGGCTGCCCGCGGACGGCGTCGTCGTCTACGCTCCCGCCTGGGAGGGCGCCGCCGAGTTCGACGCCAGGCAGCCGTTCCCGGTCGTCCGGCATCCCGGATCGCTCATGCTGCCGGTGCCGTCGGTCGGCGCGCGGGCCTGTGCGCTGCTGACCGAGCACGGCTGCGACAGCGTGCTGTTCGGTGCCGCCGCGCCGCTCGGCCTGCTGGCGCCGCGGCTGCGCGCGGCGGGCGCCAGGCGCATTGTCGGGCTCACCCACGGCCACGAGGCGGGCTGGGCGGCCCTGCCAGGGGCCCGCGCGCTGCTGCGCCGGATCGGGGACGAGGTCGACGTCCTCACCTATCTCGCCGAGTACTTCCGGATCCGGCTGGCCAGGGCGCTGTCGCCCGCTGCCGCCAGCCGGATGGTGCAGCTGACGCCGGGGGTCGATCCGGCCGTGTTCCGGCCAGGATCCGGCGGCGCGCGCATCCGGGATCAGTTCGGGATCGCGCCCGGCCGGCCGGTGGTCGTCTGCGTGTCCAGGATGGTGCCGCGCAAGGGCCAGGACATGCTCATCCGGGCCTGGCCGGCGGTCCGCACGGCGGCGCCGGGTGACCCGCTGCTGCTGCTGGTCGGCGACGGCCCGTACCGGTCCCGCCTGGACCGGCTGGCCAGGCAGTCCGGCGTGGCCGGCTCGGTGCTGTTCACCGGTCCTGTGAGCTGGGACGACCTCCCGGCCTGCTACGACGCCGGGACGATCTTCGCGATGCCGTGCCGCACGCGCCGGGCCGGCCTGGACGTGGAGGGCCTCGGCATCGTCTACCTGGAAGCGTCCGCGACCGGCCTGCCGGTCGTCGGCGGCGACTCCGGTGGCGCGCCGGACGCGATCCTGGACGGCGAGACCGGCTACGTCGTGCCCGGCCGCGACGTTACGGCTCTCGCCGGCCGGCTGACCCGGCTGCTAGCCGACCCGGCCGGGGCGGCCGCGATGGGCGACAAGGGCCAGGCGTGGATCGAGCGCGAGTGGACGTGGGACCTGGTCGCCGGCCGGCTGCAGCGCATCCTGGCCGGCTGAGCGCGACGGACGGGGCGGCTACCGCGCGTAGAGTGCCTCGATGTCGGCACTGAAGTCCCTGGCCACCAGCGACCGCTTCACCTTCAGCGACGGCGTGATGTAGTCGTTGTCGGTGGTGAAGTCCACCGGCAGGATCACGAACTTGCGGATGGACTCAGCGCGGGAGACCGCGAGATTCGCGTCGTCCACCGCCTTCTGAATGTCCGCGATCAGGTCTGGGTCCCCGCTCAGGTCAGCGGCCGTGGCGTCGGCGGGCTTGCCGTGCTGCCGCTTCCAGTAGTCCAGCGCCTCCGGATCAAGCGTGATCAGGCAGGCAATGAACGGCCGGTTGTCGCCGACAACCATGCACTGGCTGATCAGCGGGTTGCCGCGCAGCCGGTCCTCCAGCACGCTGGGCGCCACGTTCTTGCCGCCCGCCGTGACGATCAGCTCCTTCTTCCGGCCGGTGACCTGCAGGAAGCCCTCGTCGTCGAGGGAGCCGAGATCGCCGGTGCGCAGCCAGCCCCCGTCATCCATCGTTTCCTTGGTGGCCGCCTCGTTCTGCCAGTAGCCGGCGAAGATGATGCTGCCGCGCAGCAGGATCTCGCCGTCGTCCGCGATCCTGGCGGTGACGCCGGGCAGCGGCTGGCCCACGGTGCCGATTTTGTTCCTGGCCGGCTTGTTGACGGTGGCCGCCGCCGAGGTCTCGGTCATGCCGTAGCCCTCCAGCACGATGATCCCGGTGCCGCGGAAGAAGTGGCCGAGCCGCTCGCCGAGGGGAGCGCCGCCGGAGACCGCGTAGGCCACCCGGCCGCCGACGGCGCCGCGCAGCTTCGCGTATACCAGCCGGTCAAACAGCGCGTGCCGCAGCTGAAGCCAGGCTGCCGGGCGGCCCGCGTCCTTCGCCTGGCTGTACGCGATGGCCGTGGCGGCCGCGGCCGCGAAGATCCGGGCCTTGGCCGGGCTGGCCGACGCCTGCTGCTGCGCGGTGTTGTAGACCTTCTCGAAGACGCGCGGGACCGCGAGCAGGAACGTGGGCCGGAACTCCCGCAGTCCGTCAGCGACAGTGCCGATGTCCTCCCAGTGGCCGAGGATGGCGCCGGACTCCAGGCAGCCGATCTCGATGATGCGGGCGAACACGTGCGCCAGCGGCATGAACAGCAGCGTGCAGCCGCCCGCGAACTCGAACACCTCCGGCAGGGCCCCGTGCACCGCGTTTCGTACTGCCGCGAGCAGGTTGCGGTGCGTGAGCTCGCAGCCCTTGGGCCGGCCGGTAGTACCGGAGGTGTAGATGATCGTCGCCACGTCGCCGGCGCGCCGCCCGGCCCGGCGCTGGCGCAGCTCGTCGTCAGTGACCTCAGCCCCGGCGCCGGCGACCTCGCCGAGGCCGTCGACCCGCCACACCTGAGTCAGCCCGGCGACCTTCCCGGTCAGGCCGGTGATGATCGCGGCGTGCTGGTCAGTCTCGGCGATGGCGGCGCGGGCACCGGAGTCGCTGATGATCCATTCCACCTGCTCGGCCGATGACGTCTCGTAAACCGGCACGGTCACCGCGCCCGCGGCCCAGATCGCGTAGTCGGCCAGCGTCCACTCGTACCTGGTCCTGGACATCAGCGCGACCCGGTCGCCCGGCCCGATGCCGGCTGCGATCAGGCCCTTGGCCAGGGCGCTGACCTCGTCGCGGAACTGGCCGGCGGTGACGTCCAGCCACACGCCGTCCGCCGAACGCCGGCGCAGCATGACCTCGCCCGGATCGGCAGCGGCGCGGCTGAAGACCACATCGGCCAGTCCGGCGTCATCCGGGACCTCGATGAGGGCAGGGATACCAAACTCAAGCACGGATCCTCCACCTACCACGTTTCCATCCTGATCTTCCTGGACGCTACCCCGCCGGGGAGCAGGCACGCGTCGCGGGTCGGCTAGGCCAACTTGCCGGACTTGCCTACTGTAGGTGGATGCGGGTCCACGTGGTAAGCGACGTTCATGGCCGCGCCGATGCGCTGCGCGCGGCCGGCGAAGGCGCGGACGCCCTGATCTGTCTCGGCGACCTGCTGCTGTTCATCGACTACGCCGACCACAGCCAGGGGATCTTCCCGGGCCTGTTCGGGGCCGAGGAGGCCAGGCGCCTGGTCGACCTGAGGGCGGCCGGCCGGTTCGATGAGGCGCGGGAGATGTCCCGCGGGCTGTGGTCGAAGCTCGGCGGCGACCCCCGGCAGCACATCGATGCCGCGGTCGCGCGGCAGTACGCGGAGCTATTCTCGGCGATGCCCGTGCCGTCATACCTGACCTACGGGAACGTGGACCTTCCGCAGCTGTGGCAGGACCATGTGCGGCCCGGGCAGCACATCCTCGATGGCGAGCGGGTGGACCTGGACGGCTGGACATTCGGGTTCGTCGGCGGCGGCCTGCGGACGACCTACCGGACGCCCAACGAGATCGACGACGAGGAGTTCGCGGCCAAGGTCGAGGCGGTCGGCGAGGTCGACGTGCTGTGCGCGCATATCCCGCCTGCCGTCCCCGAGCTGCTCTGGGACACGGTCGCCCGCCGGATGGAACGGGGGAGCGAGGCGCTGCTGGCCGCGATCGAGAAGACGCGGCCGCGGTACGCCCTGTTCGGGCACGTGCATCAGCCGCTGCAGAGCCGCATCAGGATCGGTGACACCGAGTGCATCAACGTCGGTCACTTCCGGGCTCGGGGCACGCCGTACGTGCTCCAGTGGGACTAGCCGCGCAGCCTGCCAGGGCTGGCGCGAGCCGGGCCTAGAGGTACGCTCCGAGTCATGGCGGACAGGACTTCCTCGACCATCACCGTGGCTGCTAGCCGGCCGACGGTCATGGGGGTTATCGCCGATTTCGGGGCCTACCCGGACTGGGCGACCGGCGTGCGCTCAGCCGAGGTGCTGGCAGACGACCCCGGCGGCCGGCCGCGGCGCGTCAGGTTCGCGCTGGACGCCGGCCTGATCAGGGACAGCTACGTGCTGGAATATGAGTGGGACGCGGATGCTTCGGTGCACTGGCGGCTGGCGGAAGCCGGCTCGATGGTCACTGAGATGTCCGGCGCTTACCTGCTCGCTGACGACGGCGCCGGCACGCTGGTCAGCTATGAGCTCTCCGTCGGGACCCGGGTTCCGATGATGGGGATGCTCAAGCGGCGCGCGGAGAAGACGATCATCGACACGGCGCTTCGGGGCCTGAAGTCGCGGGCCGAGTCCCGGCAGGGCGCCGGCCGCGACTGAGGAACCGGCCGCGGCCGGACCCGCGGGCGGCGCGGCGGCGGATAGATGGTGCGGCGGCGGACAGATGACGGGGCGGAAAACGGGGCACGATCGGGAAATGGTGACGGTAATGAACGAGCAGCCAGGGGCGAGTGACCGGCCGGACCGGCAGGGCAGCGACCAGCCGAATGCGGATGAGCCAGGTTCGGGGCGCTCAGGTTCGGGGCGCTCAGGTTCGGAGCGGTCGGGCACGGAGCGGCCAGCCGGGTTGCGGCCGGCCGCCGCCGGCAGCGGGCGGACCGGTCCGGCGCGCCCGCGGCAGGGTGCGCCGGGGACTGACCTGTTCGGCGAGCTTCAGCGCTGGTTCATCCGCCAGAGTGCCAAGAACATGCGCCGTGAGCTCACCGGACAGGTGCGCCGCAGCCTTGGCGGCGGCCGTACCGAGAAGACGGACGTCTGGGACACCGTGACTCACGAGATCCCGCCCGAGGTCGGCGAGTCCCCGGAATGCCAGTGGTGCCCGATCTGCCGGGCGGCACGCCAGATGCGTGACTCCGGCCCTGGCCTCGGCGGCCAGCTGACGGGCGCAGGCACTGCGGTGGCCTCGGCCGTCCAGGATGCGATCGGTGCCCTTGACTCGCTGCTCTCCCGAGGGAGCGGAGCCAGTCCCGCCGGGCGCGGGGCTCCCGGCACGGCTGACAGGCGAGCTGGAACCACCGGGCGAGCGAGCACTGCCGGACCAGCGAACGGCGGCGTGACCAGCCCGGCTGACGGCACCGATCCTGGCACTGGCCTGCCGGACGACTCCGGCTCGTGGGCTGCCGTTGTGCAGGAAGAACTCGCCAGGCCGGAGCGCGACGTGCCCGCAGGTCCCGGCCGCCAGGCGCCTCCAGCCGCCGGGGCGGACCCGTGGAGCACGGCCACAGCATCAGGCGATGCCGACGCGGAGGAGGAGTCCGCGCGGCCAGACGGGCAGGGCAATGGGACTGACGATCGGGGTTGACGTCGGCGGAACCAAGGTCGCGGCGGGGGTCGTCGACGACGACGGGCAGATCGTCGAGAAGCTGAAGCGGGATACCCCGGCAGCGAGCCCGGACAGCACCATCGAGGTCATCGCCGGCGTGGTCAGCGAGCTGCTGGCCCGCTATGAGGTCGAGGCTATCGGGATCGGCGCCGCCGGCTTCGTCGAGCAGACCAGGTCCAGCGTGCTGTTCGCGCCGAATCTCGCCTGGCGTGACGAGCCGGTCAAGAAGCTCGTGGAGGAGCGCATCGGCAGGCAGGTCGTGGTCGAGAACGACGCGAACGCCGCCGCCTGGGCCGAGGCCAAGCTCGGGGCTGCGCGCGGCCAGCGCCACGTGATGCTGATAACCGTGGG
>Ga0302325_10024050_pt1 | contig 12684 bp, 12 predicted proteins | sample Palsa_T0_2_FD_201948 | JGI IMG/M metagenome (GOLD analysis project Ga0302325, IMG submission 201948) | Peat permafrost microbial communities from Stordalen Mire near Abisko, Sweden - Palsa_T0_2 | ecosystem: Environmental > Terrestrial > Soil > Palsa > Peat permafrost | place: Sweden: Abisko... | reverse complement strand
GAGCGGTAACGATAAGTGGTGTTCCTGCCGGTTTTTCACCCGAGTGCCCATGGACCTCCAGCCCACCAATGATAATGAAAACCCTTCCATTACAACGCACGACCACCAGCCGAGCCGCGACTGCGAAGGAGCGGTAACGATAAGTGGTGTTCCTGCCGGTTTTTCACCCGAGTGCCCATGGAATTGCGGCTCACCGATGATAATGAAAATCGACTCCGAGCCGGAAGCGTCAGCGACCTAGCTCGGCCTTTCTTCTCCTCCGCCACTCCCCGGTTTTTCAACGGAGCCGCCTAGGCCACAGGATAATAAACGTCCGTCTGCCACTTGGAAGGGTCGGGCTCAAGGCCCGGATCAACCGGATAGGCTTCAAAGCAGGGCCCTGTCATCCGCCTGCCGTTCGCGTTGCACCAGGCCATGATCGCCGCGTGCGTCTCTTTGAGTTGATCGTATGGCCCAAAATGGCTGGCGAATGCGTGCGCTCCAGCGGGCAATGTGATCCACTCACAGCCGTCGCTCAAGGCGACAGCCCCCTCCACTTTACAGCCTGCCGCTAAGTCGCAATCTTCGGCGCGCCAATCCAGATATACCGCGTAGGGCATCGATATCATCTTCGCGCCGCTTGCCTTGAGGCAGCCTCCCACTGAGTGAATTGCTTTTTGGAAAGCGGGTCCGATGGCGCTGTGGCTACAGGTCGTTTTCTTCGCTAACAGGCGTTGCTCGGGCAAGTCGCGGATTTCGATGGCAGATGTCATTGGGATATTTTATAGGACTCTGCGCGCGCCGGGCGACCGTTTAAGCTAAGACGATGGTGCTAGCGAGATGCTTTTTGATTGGGCTCAGCCTGGTGGCGGCGCTGTGCGCGGCTGAGCCGGCGAAACCGAAGATACGTGCGATTACCGGATTCATCACCATTGATGCGAAGTCGTATCCGGCGCAGATTCAAGAGGCGGTCGCGTTTCTGAGTCAAGTCAGAGAGGCGGAGAAGGCGGCGGGCTATGAGGTGTCGGGCATACGAATTTCGACCCAGCCGTTTCCGGAGTACACACGCGGACTGAGCCGGGCGGAGGCACTGAGGTTGCTGCGAGGCATCAACGAGCTGGCGGCGAAACTGCAGTTCGCGCCGAATATCGGCCCTGCGATGCTGAAAGACGACGATGACGCGGGGTCGGTGGATTTGCTGATCGAAGTGTTATCGACGCCGGGAAATCGTCTGGCGGCGAACATTGTGACAGCGGGCGAAGACGGCATTCACTGGAACGCAGTGCGGCAGTCAGGGCGAATTATTCACGCCGTGGGCGAACGCAGCCTGCACGGCCAAGGGAACTTCAACTTTGCCGCGATTGCCATGCTGAAGCCCTTTGGACCTTTTTATCCCGGCGCGTGGCATCCGGGTAGCGGGCCGCGCAGTTTTGCGATCGGACTTGAATCGGCCAATATCGTGATGGACGTGTTCGCGCGTGACCATGATCCGCATACGGCCGGACAAGCTCTAACGGCGGCCCTTTCGGTACACGCGCGCGCGGTGGAAGCGGCGGCTGTAAAGGCGACAGAGGGAAGCGGCTGGAGTTACGCGGGCATCGATCCGACACCGGCGCCGAGCGGCGACGTTTCTATCGGCACCGCGATTGAATCGTTCACGGGCGGCCCGTTTGGCTCTCCCGGCACGGAAACGGCTGCGGGCGTTATCACGCGCGCCGTTAAAGCGGTACCGGTGAAGCAGACAGGCTATTCGGGACTGATGATTCCGGTGCTGGAAGACGCGGTGCTGGCGCGGCGCTGGACGGAGCAGACGTATGGGTTGGATTCGATTCTGGCTTATTCGGCGGTGTGCGCGGGCGGCGTGGATACGGTGCCATTGGCAGGTGACACAAGCGAAGGCGCGATTGCGCGGATGGTGGGCGATGTCGCGACGCTGGCGTTCAAGTGGAATAAACCGTTGGCCGCGCGGCTGATGCCGGCGCCGGGGAAGAAGGTTGGGGAGATGACGGAGTTTAGCGGTGCGCTGGGGAATGCGATGATTCAGCCGCTGATCGGATCGGCGCGAAGATAAGAAGCAGGCGCTGTCACTTAGCCGCGATGAAGGACTTTCGAGGCGATCACATAAAAGGAGGTCGACAGAAATCCGACGATCCATGCGAAGACGATGCCTACGCTGCCGCCTATGCCGATGAGTGGATCGCCCTGCCAAAGCATGTCCCGGTCAGCGCCTCCCAGCTGAAGGATGAGACACCAGACGGCAACCGCGGCCGGACCGATCAGACTGCCTCGGAGGAGGATCGTCCAGATTCGCCGCGCCTCCGCATCTTTGAGTGCAACTACGAAGGGAACGGAAAGGCACCAGACCGGAAAGGCGAACATCAAAGTAACGCGAAAGATGAGAAACACCGAGCCACTGCTGAATCCCACGCTTTGGAGCAGGCTGAAGATGAGGCTGGAAATAGCGACGGCCAGCAATAAAGAACTGAGCCACAGGCCAATGCGCATCAAGGTATTCATGAGGTTGCTCGCGCTACAAAGGCCGTTGCAACAGACTCTAGTTTACTGTGTCTCCAGGGTTCATCTCGGCTTAGCCGATACGATTCTGCCGCGAAATGGAGACCATTTGCGTGGTGGGGACGCCGCTCGGTTCCGGTTTATGTGGTGGATGCGCAGGAAAGTTGATTAGGCCAGAGGCGGCTCAAGATTGGAGGAAAACGCCCCGGCTCCCGCACTTGCGACTTGGAATAAGGGAAGCATTTCATGGAACCCGAATAAACCTGCACGCCAACATTCCCGCAGTCTTGCTCAGCGCTGCGGAAAGGATTGCCGCCGCACAGCATATCAGCATGGATGAGCTGACGCAGGTAGCCGTGAGGCGCTACCTGGATGAGATGAGCGGCATCGAGGAACAGGGCGTAAATGATGTTTTTCAAGAACTCCGCGACAAAGATGGGGGAGGCAATAAAAGCGGAATCACAGCCATTTGAAGAACAGTTGCGCCTGTCCCATGACTGAGTGAATAACCACGTCAGTAATGCCGTTGTGCTGCCGGATGAAGCCATGGAACGCGAATCCATTTACGGCGATCATGGCGGCTAAATGTCGATCCGTGCAAATCATCCTCCCCGCAACAGTAGCTCGTGGGCAATGAGGGATTCGGCGCGCCGATAGCTGGATTCCCATACACTTGGGGTATGCATTTGCGCTTTGCTTGTCAGCCTGGCTGCACGAAGTGTTGCGACGTGCGAGGATTTGTTTACATTACGGAGGAAGATTTGCGGGGGATGGCGGCGCATGAGGGGTTGACGGCGGAGGCGTTTGAGGCACGGTATGTCGTGCGGTTCAAACGGCTGCTCCGGTTGCGCAAACCGAAGAACTCGCAATGCCACTTCTTGCAAGAAGGCGGGTGCCGTGTCCACAGAGTGAAGCCGGTGCAATGCCGGTTGTATCCGTTTTGGCCGGAATTGGTGGAAAACCGTGCCAATTGGCAGGCGGAACGGGCGATGTGTCCGGGTATTGGGAAGGGTGGATTGGTGCAGATTGGGGCAGCGTGTGAGACGGCGGCGGAGATGAAAACGGCCTATCCGGCGATGTATGGGTGAATTTATGAAAGAAAGACTAAAGCCGGTCGCCGGAGTTTCCGATGAATACAGTAACTACAAAAATAGCGCACGGCAGGAAATTTACTTCCCCCAAAAAACGAGCCCTGCCGTGCGGCTTTTTCCCAACCCAGTGCGAGCCTAATTCTTGTTATTGTTTTTTGGGCCCGCTCCCTTCGTTGCCGGTTTATGCGCCGGCTTCGCCGCTCATAAGATGATCGATGGCCGATCGCAACTCGCGTAAACGGTCTGCGGTTGCTTGGATGTTCACTGCGCCGCTCTCCTGAGCGAGTTCGCTCGCTTGGGCATAAATGGCCTCTGCTTTGGAAAGCGCGGCGCTGGCGTCGGAAAATTTGGCGGCGCGATACGCGCTACGCGCTTCGCGCCACTGCCACAAAAATCAGAGCGGAGTTGATCTCGCTCTCGATGAGCCGAGCCAACAACTGCTGAGGGAGCGATTTGTCAGCCGGGTCGAGCACAATTGAATCCGCCATTGTTTTTGGAACGTCCCTACGCCGAGATCGCTCCCGGCGTAAGGTCTCTCCTCCGATCCGCAAAGGATAGTCTTGGAATCGGTAGTTGTAAGGGGAGACAAAGGTGGTTTTGAAAAAGTCACACGGGCGGAAGAAAAACTTCGCTGGCTATTGCTGACCGTCTGGAGCGGGGTTGATCTTCACGGCGACGGCTCTGTGTTCGCGGATCACTTCAAGCGAGAGCGGATAGATGGAACGGCGCTCGGTACGAATATAAGAGGTGATGTCTTTCGGCTCGTACACGCTGTGGTCGCCGATTTGCGTTACGACATCACCGGCGCGGAGGCCGGCTTTGGCGGCTTGGGAATCTTTGACGACGGAACGGACGAGGACGCCGTGCTTGACGCCGAAATATTCAGCGAGTTGCGAATCGAGCGATTCGCATTCCAAGCCGAAGGGCGTCTTCCAAACCATAAACGGCATGGGGAAGGAGGATTCAAATGGGCCGAATCCTTGCATTTTCATGAGCTGCAGCTCGCCCTGGCTTGGGAACTGCATAGCAGCAGGACCGGTCGTGGTGGCGCTGACGGTAGAGACTTTGCCGTCGCGCCAATATTCGATTTTTATTTTGCGGCCGCGCGGCGTTTCCGAGACGAGGCGTCCGAGTTGCTGCGCTCCCAAAATATTTTCGCCGTTGTAGGAGAGCAGGACGTCGCCGGTCTTGATGCCGGCCTGTTCGGCGGGGCTGCCTTCTTCGACGCCTACCACCTCGACGCCACGGGGCTCGCCCAAATTGATGACTTTGGCGCGATCGGCGTCAATGTCCTTCAGGCGGACGCCTAGATGGCTGCCGCCCATGCCCGACTGGGCCATGAAATCGAACGTTTGCGGAGCGCTGAATTGTTGGGCGGGCAGTTGAGGAGCGAGCCAGAACAAGGAAGCGGCGAGAACTGGAATTGCGGAATAGAGACGCATGAGAAACCTTTCGTTTACGTAAGATTGGACGCGCGTGCCGTGAAAACGTAGGGAAATCGCGTTAGTAAATGAGAGGCAGCTTGGCTTCGCGCAGGGCCTGCGAGCAACGGGCGCGGACGTAATCGTCTTCGGGCGCCGAGCGCATGACGTCTGCAATCACCTGTGCCATGGCGGGCGTGACAGCGATGCCGGTATCGACAGGCACGAGCAAGTTCACGGCCTTGGAGCGGACGATTGGATTGTTGTCATGCTCAAGAACAAACTTGAGGGTTTCGAGAGCGGCGGGATCGTCGGAGAAATGGCCTACCCCCTCGAGAGCTTCCAAACGCACGGCTGGATTAGGATCGTTGCGCACTGTATCGAACAGCACGTCACGCAGGTCGTTGGCCACCGGCGCGCTGTCCTGTTGCGCGATCACTTGCACTGAATAGAAGCGCACGCCAGGATCGGCTTGGCGCGTGCCGGCAAGCAGAAGGCTGCGCACGTTGGCATCGTCGATGCGGCCGGTGATTTCGCTTTCCTGGTCGACAACGATTCGCACTGTGCCGGGGCCGCTTGTCTGAATGTCGCGAATGCGGGCGCTGGCGGGGTTCAGCAGACTCATTTGATTTACGCCGGTTTGCGGCGAGCCGCGATCCGACCCATTACCAACCCAGCGGGCGGAAGCAAAGCCGATGAACACCAGCATGGACGCGAGCGCGAGTTGCGCCGACCAGCGCGTGGCGGAAATATCAAAGAGATTGGGCCGGCGCCACCATGGGCGGCGGGACTGCGGATGCGCCGTCTCACGGGCGAGCGCGGGGCGAAGCTGTTGGCGGCATTCGGCGAGCAGATCGAGCGGCGGTTCCGCGACTTGCGAATTGGTGAGAGTGTGCCACTGCTTCTCGCGGGCGAGCGTAAGCTGGCAAAACGCGCACTCGGTCAGATGATTTTCCAGGTGCTCTTCGCGGGCGAAATCGAGTTCGCCGTAGAGATAAAGCGAGAGCGAGGCTTGCACTTCCTGGCAGGTCATACGAAATCTCCCAGAGCAGTGCGCATCTTTTGCGTCGCACGGAACAGGCAGTTTTTGGCAGCTTCTTCGGTGACGCCCAGAGCCTGGCCGATGGCGCGCAGGCGCATGCCTTGAAAGTGGCGCATTTCGAAGACAACGCGTTCGCGCGGCGAGAGTTCACCGAGAACGTCCTGAATGCGCGAGTTGACTTCAGCGCTTTCGAAGCGGCGTTGGGGATCGACATCGGGACGGTGTTCGGGAATGAATTGCAAACGATCAACCTGTCCGGATTCGGATTGGAAGGTGGACCCCTCCTCCTGGCGAACCTTGCGTTTACGCAGGTGATCAAGGCAGAGATTAGCAACGATCCGGTAAAGCCAAGTCGAGAAGCTGGAATCAAAGCGGAATTTCGGCAGGTTGCGGTGGACGCGGAGGAAGGCTTCCTGATAGATATCGCGGGCGTCTTCTTCAGAGTGAAGGAGATTGTAAGCCATGCGAAGGACGTTATGATCGTGAGCGCGCACAAGCTCATCGAAAGCGCCGTGGTCGCCGCGCTGGGCGGCACGGACAAGGTCGTTTTCGGTGGTACGCTCTGCGGCGCCGGGCACTGCTATTGAGTCGATGAAGCCAACTCGGGAATCCACACTATTGTGACGTGCGAGGGCGAATTTGGTAACGCGACGGGGTTCTAGTTTGTAAGTTCTAGTTCTATCAAACGTTTAGCAGGATCGAGATTGGCAATGCGGAAACTCAGAATTTGACCGGTTTTGAGGGTCTCCTGGGAAGCGCCGGTTTCCCCGCCCTGCTTCCACCTGGCTGAAAGCATGGCGCTGAGCGAGCCCACGTCCGAAGATTTTGTGGACTCCGCGGCGGCTGGTTTTTCGGCCGGCAGCTTCATTTGGCATAGGCCGATGACGCCTTCGCCCAATTCCACTTTGGCGCGGCTGCCTTGGATGTCCATTAAGCGGCCGCTCACTTTTTCGCCCGTTTTGTGTTCGGCAATGTAGTGGTCGATAGTGGTGGGCTCGAGTTGCTTCATGCCCAGGCGGATGCGGCGGCGCTCGCGATCGATTTCGAGGACCAGCGCCTTGACTGTTTGGCCTTTGGCGAGCTTCTCCTTGGGATGATCGAGGCGCTTTTCGTTGGTGATATCGGCGATGTGGATCATGCCTTCGATGCCATCGCCCATGTCAACGAACGCACCAAATTGAGTGAGGTTGACGATGGGGCCTTCAAAGGTGGCGCCGACGGGGAATTTTTGCGGAACCTGTTCCCAGGGATCGCCCAAGGCTTGCTTGTAACCGAGGCCGATGCGGCGGTCTGCAAGGTTGACTTGAAGGATGACGGTGGCAACGCGGTCGCCGATTTTCAAGAGATCGCCGGGTTTGCGAACGCGCTTGTCCCAGGAAAGTTCAGAGAGGTGAATGAGCCCGTCGACCCCCGGCATCAGTTCGACAAAAGCGCCGAAATCGGCGAGGCGAGAGACGGTGCCGGCCACCCGATCGCCAACCTTGAAGGTGCGGGCGGCGACGGTCCAGGGGTCTTCTTGCAGTTGTTTGAGGCCCAGGGCGATTTTGTGTGTGGCGGGATCGATCTTGAGAATTTTGACTTCGAGTTCGTCGCCGATTTTGACAACGTCAGCGGCTTTGCCGACCCGCGCGTAAGACATGTCGACAACGTGGAGGAGGCCATCGACATTGGGAGCCAATTCAATGAAAGCGCCGAAATCCATGAGAGAACGGACGCGGCCGCGCACGATTGATCCTTCGCGCAAACCGGCAAAGGCCTGTTCGCGGCGGACGGCTTGCTCTTCTTCGACGACGACGCGGCGGTCGACGACCACATCTTCTTTCTCAGTGTCGAGCTTGGTGATGCGGCACTGGATTTCCTGGCCGACGAGTTTCGGCATGTCGTCGGCTTCCCGCACGCCGCTGCGGGAGGCGGGCATGAAGGCGCGCACGCCGACATCGACGCGGAAGCCGCCCTTCACTTGTTCGACGACCAAGCCCGCGATGTTGCGTTTTTCAGCGAAAGCGGACTCAAGCCCGCTCCAATCTTTTGGACGGGCGACTTTGTTGGTCGAGAGCGAGTAATACCCTTCTTCGTCACGACCGCCGATGGTGACCGGCAGCGTGGTGCCCACCTTCGGTTCTTCGGGTTGGGTTTCCTTCCAGAGCGCGAGGGTCAACGATCCTTCAGTTTTGCGGCCGATATCGATCAGAATGGTTTCGGGGCCAACGGAAACAACCGTGCCGTTCAGCGTTTCGCCGGGAGTTTCGTGGTGTTCCCGCTCGAAGTTAGAGAGGATGTCGGCGAACGAGGAATCTTCGGTTGCGCCCGGGGTTTCAGCGGGCAAAAGAGTATCGAGATCGGAGTTGCTCATGGACTACCAGGGGGGTACTCTTATTCTGTCATATAGGCCCAGATGCTTAAATGCGAAGGTAGAACGAGGTTGAGCCGTCTTCGGCACTGGTTTAAAGTGGGCGACTTTGCCTGGCTGCTTTTCGTGACGGTCTTGATTGTTAATGCGCCCGAGACCAACTACCAAGCCTTTATTTTGTTGCCGCTGATTGGCGCGTTTCAAATCATCGAGCCGCGCTTGAAAATCTTCCGCTCGCGCGGCGGCCAGGTTGCTTCGTTGGCGCTCAAGATGGTTCTGAGCTATCTGCTGGTAGGTTGGTCGCACGCACTGGTGAGCTATTATTACCAGATCTTCTTGATTCCCGTGGTATCGGCTGCCACGACTTTCGAACTGCCGGTGGTGATCACAGTGACGGTGATTGCCGGACTCGCTTATTTCTCTTTCTGGCTGCCGATTTTCGAATACGACAGGTCGCAGTTACCGCCAGACCAGATTAGCGTTATGTCTTTGCGAGTGGCATTTTTTGCGATTGTGGCTTTCCTGGTGTATGAGCAGGCGCGCGCGAAACGATTGCAAATGGCACGCACGGAAGAGGCGGCGACGCAGTTGGCTGAATCGAACAGAAGCCTGCGGGAGGCGCAAGTCTCGTTGCGGCGGAGCGAACGGCTGGCGGCGTTGGGGCAATTGACGGCGGGGCTGGCACATGAGTTACGAAACCCGTTGGGAACCATTAAGGCGTCGGCGGAAATGTTGACGAAAGAAACGCTCGAGTCGCGGCCGGAAGTGCGTGCGGAGATGGCGGAGTACATCGGCAGCGAGGTCAACCGCATGAATAGCCTGATTACCAGCTTTCTAAATTTTGCGCGGCCGTTGCAGATTCATCCGGTGGAAGCGGATCTAAATGCGGTGGTTGACGATGTGACGCGCCAGCAAGCTGAATTGGCGCGCGAGCGACAGGTACGCGTTGTGGTGCGGCGCGCGGAAAACGATTGCAAGTTTGTGTTTGACCCGGATTTGCTGACAGTGGCGTTATCCAACTTAGTGCAAAACGGGATTCAAGCGAGTGGAGCAGGGCAGGAAGTGGAAGTGCGAATTGAGCGGGGACCGGCGGAGGCGAAGATTTGGGTTACCGATCAAGGCCATGGCATTCCGGCGCAACATCTGGAAAGCATTTTCAATCCGTTCTTTACGACAAAACCGCAAGGGGTGGGATTAGGGCTGCCGATTGTGGCGAAGATCGTGGATGAACATCAAGGGTGGATAGAAGTGTTCAGCGAAGAGGGCAAAGGGACGAAGTTTGAGATTGTTTTGCCAGCCCCGTAGCTATTCCGCTGGGTGTGTGTACCAAGCCGAGTGAGCGGAAAAAACTCCACAAGACAGACACTGCGTACTGGTCCATTGAAACATACAGGCGGGGCAGATACCGCCGGTATCGAAAGTGTTCCAATGATGTTTGCAACCACACTGCCAGCGGCTTTCGGGCTTGGGAGACCAATCGCAATGCGGGCAGCGAATGCGCGGCTCGGCGGGGCTGTGCTGGTTATCGTCAAAAACTCCGGTTTCTTGATCGGGCTCAACAACTGTCGTAGGCAAGCCGAACTTGCTTTTGCGTGCTGTGCTCATATTCACCAAAGTACTAAAGTTGAAGTTAACCATGGCGGCGGGAAGAATTTTGCTTGTCGAAGACGAAGACAAACTGCGGAGAGTGGTGCAGTTGCATCTGGAGTCTCTCGGCTTTGAGGTAGATGGAGCCGCCAGCGCGGAGCAGGCGTTGCCGCTGGCTGGATTAGCCGCCGCGGTCATCACCGATTTGCGCCTTCCCGGCATGGATGGCATTCAACTGATCAAGCAATTGCAAGGGCGCGGCACGCAGGCGGCGGTGATTGTGATGACGGCGCACGGGTCGGTTGAAAGCGCGGTAGAGGCTATGAAACTCGGGGCGGCCGATTTTCTGCAGAAGCCGTTTTCGCTCGACCATCTGACTACTGTTGTCGAAAAAGTGATGGCCGTGCAGGCGCTGCGCGATGAGAACCGGCGGCTGCGCGAGGAACTCGACGGGCGCTATCAGTTCGACAACATTATTGGCCGGAGCGCGGCAATGCGCGATATTTTTCAAACGGTGGAGCGGGTGGCGCCGACGCGCGCTACGGTGTTGCTGGCCGGTGAAAGTGGAGTGGGGAAGGACATGATTGCGCGCGCGATTCATCATCACTCGCCGCGCAGCAGGCATGCGTTCGTGAAGATCAACTGCACCGCGCTGCCCGAGAACCTGATGGAAAGCGAACTGTTCGGCTATGAAAAAGGAGCGTTCACCGGCGCGACGGTGAGTAAACCTGGCAAGTTTGAACAAGCCGACCAAGGCACGGCGTTCCTCGATGAGATTGGCGACGTGCCGGGCAACATACAAGTGAAGTTACTGCGCATTTTGCAAGAACGCCAGTTTGAGCGGTTGGGTTCAAACCTGACTCGCAATGTGGATGTGCGGGTGATTGCGGCGACGAATGTGGATTTGCGGGCGGCGTTGGAGGAAGGCCGATTTCGAGAGGACTTGTATTACCGCTTGAATGTGGTGCCAATCAATATTCCGCCACTGCGGCAGCGGCGCGAGGATATCCCGTTTCTGGCGCTGCATTTTGTGGCGAAACTGAGCAAGGAGTTGGGTTCCAGGCCACGCGAAATCAGTCCGGCGGCGGTGGACAAGCTGCTGGAGCACGCTTGGCCGGGAAATGTCAGAGAGTTAGAGAATACGATTGAACGCAGCTTGGTGCTGGCCTCGGGTGACACTCTGCAGCCTGGCGATATCCGTTTGGAAGAGGCGCGTGGTGTGAGTGCAGCTATGCAATCGCAACAAGCACCCTTGTTACCTGAAGGGGAAACGCTGGAGCATTGGGAGCAGATGATGATAAAGGAGGCGCTGCGGCGGGCGAATGGCAATAAGAGTCAGGCCGCGCGGATGTTGGGTTTAACGAGGAACGCGCTACGCTATCGGCTTTCGCAGATGGGCATGGATGGCGGCGACGGGGCCGCGGAGTAGCCGGGCCGCTACCCGGCCGCGTTGCTAGCCGATTACGGAGAGTCGAGCCAGAGCGGTAATATCGCCGTTTGCGGCGTCTTTCACCAGTTCGCCGAGGGTGGGCGCGGGCTGAGGCGCACTCTGTTTTGGAAACGCTACAGCGCGCTGGGTCGCATCACTCAGTTGAACGGTGTCCTGCAGAGAGTTTGCCGTTCTTGAGGGAGGCGGAGCGCTCTGCGCCGCTGAATATCGCTGAAAGTTAGTAGTTGTTGTTGCCGATGATACGGTGCTAATCATTTCTCCGCATCTCCTTCCAATCCTAATATCGACTGGAGTGGGTGAGATTTTAGATCTATTTTTTGGCTGCTCTAAGGTTTTGAACGACCGACGCCAGCGAAGGCCGCCTAAACACTCGAGATGGACCGGCTAGGCGGATTAGCACGGAAACTTCGGGGAGACGGGCTCTCTAGCCGGCGAACAATTCGTCTATGCTCTTGACATCGAACAGGCGCACGGATAAGTCTTCCAACTCGGCGGCGGATAGGGTTGACAGGCGCTGGTCGATGGCGGTGGGCAAGGCGCCAAAGCGCTTGCTGAGCACGTTGCGAAGGATGGTTAGTTCGCCGCGCTGTACACCCTGCTCGAGTCCTTTTTGCATGCCTTGGCGAATGGCCGGACCCAGAAGATCGTGGTCCATAATGTCATCGAGAATTGGCATATGTTTCACCTCCGCCTTAATCGTATCTCCCAGCTTGCGCAACTCAGCCAGGATCGTTAGCTTCTGGAAAGCGTCCCCGCGCCGGTCTGTTTCCAGTGTAGCGATTCGCTGGAGGATTCGCTGGATGGTTTGGCGCCGGTCGCGATTATTGGTCAAAATCGCCAGAATGTTGTCGCCGGCGAACGGGCTGTTCAGCCGCCATTCCTCATCGATTGATCGAATGTCGAGGATTTGGTAGCGGCAGGCGAAGCGCGGGCCGGCCAGTTCCGAGGGCATGCGCAATTCGGCCTCGCCGACATAAAGAACATACTGGTCGGGAAACTCGCCGTACAGACGGTATGTTCGCAAGGCATATTCAGCCATGCGCAGAGGAAGGTTCATATCATTGGTGCTTTGTAGTTCGAGACCGATCAACTGCCGGTTTTGCGCGACACCCAGCAGGTCAACGTGGGTTTGTTGAACTTCGGGGAACTCAACGTTCAACCAATGATCGATCTTGGCGTTGGTGATTTTTTCGAATATAGTGTTCTGCGGGCTCTGCAGCAAGGCCTTCAGAACGGTGTCGTACTCGTGC
>Ga0302325_10024047_pt1 | contig 12685 bp, 14 predicted proteins | sample Palsa_T0_2_FD_201948 | JGI IMG/M metagenome (GOLD analysis project Ga0302325, IMG submission 201948) | Peat permafrost microbial communities from Stordalen Mire near Abisko, Sweden - Palsa_T0_2 | ecosystem: Environmental > Terrestrial > Soil > Palsa > Peat permafrost | place: Sweden: Abisko... | reverse complement strand
ACGAGCGGCCGGTGGTGCTGGTCATCTATCGCGAAGACCACCGCTTCCTGCTCGATCCGATCATCCCCAAGGCCGGCGGCACCAACGCCAATTACGACCTCGTCATCGCCTCGCAACCCTATCGCGCGCGCGCCTCGCTGGAATTCAAGGCCCAGCGCGTGATCGCTCCGCTCGCCCGCGCCATCGGCCCCGGCGGCCGGCTCATCGCCATTCATTCGCATGGCCACGACCCGGGGATGGAGATCATCCAGAAAGTGTGGCCCGACGACCATCCGTTCATCCATGACCGCCATCAGATCCTGAAGGCGGTCAAGCACGAATTGGGAGCGGCGAGCCGCGACCTCAACTTCAACGCCTACGCCGATAACCGCTCGCTGTTCCGCTACGTCATGCACACGCTGCCGTCGGAAATCTCCGAATCGATCGGAACCTCGACGCTGTTCGCGGCGTGGAACGCGGCGATCTACGTGGCCCAGGTGGAGGACGATCGCCTCGTCGACGTGGTGGCCGACGGCCGCTACGCCGACGCCACGCGCTCGGTGCTGCGCGAACGCGGCGGTCTGTGGTTTTTCGACGAATCCTACGTGATCTCGCGCCGGCGCGCCTGATTTTTTCTCCGCCGCTTCGCGGGGAGGACGAGAGATGACCGCACTCCCCATTCCGCTTCAGGCGCTTTCCGCTCCGGTCGCCCGCATTGCCGCGCTCATGGCCGGATTTTCCCTCGAAGCGACGCGGCCCTCAGACGCCGACATCGCGGCGCTGGCGACGCTCAAGCGCGGCACGCAAATCTATCTCAGCGCGGTGCCGAACCGGCCCGCCGATGAAGCCGTTGGCGCTGCCATCCGGCTGCGAGCCCTCGGGCTCGAGCCCGTGCCGCACATCGCGGTGCGCAATTTCTCCAGCGCCGATGCGCTCGACAATTTTTTGGCGCGGCTCAACGGCGAGGCGCGCGTGGACAATGTCCTCATCATCGCCGGCGACCGCGACGAAAGCGGTCCGTTCCGCAGCGCGCTTGACGCCATCGACTCAGGGCTGCTGCGCCGGCGCGGCATCCGCGGCATCGGCATCGCCGGTTATCCGGACGGCCATCCGCGCATCGGCGACGAGGAACTCAACCGCGCGCTGCGCGACAAGATCGACGCCGCCGAGGCGATCGGACTGACCGTCGAGATCGTCACCCAGTTCTGTTTCGATGCGCGCGCCATCCTCGACTTCGTGGCGCGACTGCGCGCATTCGGTTTCGATCATCGGCTGCGCATCGGCGTCGTCGGCCCGACCAGCCTCACCGCGCTGATGCGTTATGCGAGCCGTTGCGGCGTGCGTGCATCAGCGCGGGCGCTGTCGCGGCGCGCCGGACTGATGCGGCAAATGTTCGCCATGGCGACGCCGGACGATCTCCTCCGGACGCTCGCCGAGGCGGCGCCCCTAGGTATCGTGCCGCATTTCTTTTCATTCGGCGGCATCCCGGCGACCGGCCGCTGGGCGCACGCCGTCGCCGCGGGCCGCATCAGCATCGAAGGCGGCGAGGGTTTCCGCGTCGAGCCGCCGAAATCCGATGCGGCAAAGGAGGGCCCAGACTCCTAACGCGATAACGGACTTCGACTGTCGGTACCGCGGTCGATGCTGGAATTAACCACCCGTTAACCATTGTGCCGCCACGCTAGGTGCAGCGAGCAACAAAGCGACGCTTATATGGCGCTCACTGCCAGTGCGGTGCAGCTGGACGGCTGGGATCGCCAAGCCGAACGCCTTGTTTTTACCCACGCGCCATTCGGGACGGCGGCGATGGCTATCGCCAAACAGATGCGACAGCCGGCGCCGATGAGCCAACCGGCGTTGGAGCAGATTTCCGGCTCTGAGCCCGGGCCCGGCCTGGAAACAGGCAAAACAGAGCTTTCGAATGAACTTGTGCTGATCCGCGCCGAGCTTCCTGAGCTCGAACAGCGAGCGGCGTCAGCTGAAATTACTCCGCGCCCCAAAAAAAACGGGCAAATCAAGAGGCCAATCGCGCAAATTCTCTCTCCGGAATCGCGCACTACTGAGCCGGAGGACGAGTTCGAGCCCGCGCGCGACGAGCCTATTCATTGCGAGAACGAGAGCCATTCGCTTCAGACGTCGCTCGATTTGGTCGTCGGCGAGAATACGCGCCTTTGCCGGCGCCTCGCGGAAAGAGACGCCGCGATTGATAACGTCCACTCTCAGCTCGAACAGGCGAAGGCTGCGCTGGCGGCGGCGGAAGTCGAGCGAAATAGGCTATCTGCGGCCCTCGATGAAGCCAACGAAAAGCTCGAAATTGAAACCAACGCACTCGATACCCATCGCGATGCCATGTCTTCGCGCGTTGTCGCCGTGGAAAAGCTGCTTGCGGAGACGCGGGAGAGCCTGCTCGCATATATCGAGGAGAAAACCGCGATTGTCAGCGAGAATTTGAGGCTGTCCCACCGTCTCGCGGAAAGTGACGCTGCAGTCATTGAGGCATGTTCTCATCTCGAGCGGGTGAAGATGGCGCTCACGGTGACGGAGGCCGAACGCGACAAACTGGCATCTAAAGTCGATGAAGCGAGCAAAAGGCTGCAAACAGAGACTGAATCTTTCGCGGCTCGTCTCAAAGCCATTTCTTCACGCGCTGAAGCCGCGGAAGCGATGCTCGCAGAGATGCGGCGGAGCTTGTTTGAGAAACTCGACCGGCTCCAGACCTTGCACGAGGTAAGGACGCGCCACGTCCAGGAACTTGAGGACTCGCTCGAAACTGATCGACGATGCGGACACATTGCTGAAAACTATGAATACGCGGGATACGGCTTTGGTTCACACCAACGAGACGGTTAAATCACTGGTCGATTGGGTCACTACATCCAAGGCCAAGGCGGGTGAGCAGATCCAAGTGCGCCCTGCGGAAACACTGCTCGCCAACACCGTCACGTTTTGAAATACGATCGCCTTATCGATTATAAGCCTCAAGACAAGAGAAGAAGCCCCGGCAGGTTTACCGGGCCTGCCTGTTTCATCCGGGGCTCAGACGTAATCCCGAACAACCTCGCAAAGCGCAGCGGCACGCACTATCTCTGATCGGCCATGACCCAAAATACCCAGAGCATCGACCTTTTCTCGCCATACCGCCTCGGACCGCTGCAATTGCCCAACCGCATGGTGATGGCGCCGATGACGCGCAATCGCGCCGGACCGGGCAACGTGCCGGGCAAGCTCAATGCCACCTATTATGTGCAGCGCGCCGGCGCCGGGTTGATCGTCACCGAAGGCACGCAAGTGTCGCCGCAGGGCCAGGGTTATGCGGGAACGCCCGGCATCCATAGCGCCGAGCAGGTCGCCGGCTGGAAGATCGTGACCCAAGCCGTCCACGCCGCCGGAGGCCGCATCTTCCTCCAGCTCTGGCATGTCGGCCGCATCTCGCATCCTTCGGTGCAACCCAACGGCGGCATTCCGGTGGCGCCCTCGGCGCTGCAACCGGCCGGGCAGATCATGACGGCGCAGGGCTTGCAGCCCTTCGTCGCGCCGCACGCGCTGGAAACGGCCGAAGTCGCCGGCGTGGTCGAGGAATTTCGCCGCGGCGCCGCCAACGCCAAGCTCGCGGGCTTCGACGGCGTCGAACTGCACGGCGCCAACGGCTATTTGGTCGACCAGTTCCTCAAGGACAAGACCAACCAGCGCACCGACCGCTACGGCGGCAGCGCGCTCAACCGCGCGCGCTTCCTGCTCGAAGTGACCGAAGCGATCGCCGGCGAATGGGGCGGCGAACGCGTCGGTGTGCGGCTGGCGCCGACCAATCCGTTCAACGACGTCGCCGACAGCAACCCGGCCGCGACCTTCACCGTCGCCGTCAACGAGCTCCGCCGCCTCGGCCTCGGCTATTTGCATATCGTCGAGCCGCTGCCGACCGATCCGGTCGCCGCCGGCGAAAAGCCGGACATCGCCTTCTTCCGCCGCATCTGGCGCGGCACGCTCATGGGCAACAAGGGTTACGACCTCGCGCGCGCCAATGCCGCTTTGCGCGACGGCATTGTCGATCTCGTCTCGTTCGCCGCTTTGTTCCTTGCGAATCCGGATTTGCCGGAACGCTTCCGCCGCGGCGCCGCGCTCAACGCGCCGGACCGTCCGACCTTCTATGCGGGCGGCGAGAAGGGCTACGTCGACTATCCGGCGCTGGCGGGGTGAGGGCGCTTAGTCCTTTCACAGCAACAACGAAAACTGCGTATTGTCAATGGCTTACATGGATAATGAATTGTTGTGACTCCGGTCACTTCGGCCCCTTGGGACGCCCGCTAGGGTCAAACTCGTAAGTTGGAGGCGTTATGACAAGACGGAGCACTCCAATGACTGCCACCCTGGAATATTTAGGCCGAGTGACCGACCGGTTCTTCGAGATGCAGATGCGCCGCGCGGCGCGCAAGATCAGCGCGCGGCTGGCGATCTTTCCGCATCATCCGGCGTAATCATCACACCGCCAACTGCGCCGCCAGGTCTTCGAGATCCTTCGCCGCGATATCGACCGGCACGCTCGGCGCCGCCTCGCCGCGTCCCGGTCCGTCTTCGTCCGGGCACGCGATATGCGCCGTGCGCAGACCGAGCGCCGCTGCCGCCGCCAGATCGGAACTGTGCGCGGCCACCATCATGCAGTCAGGCGGAGCGAGATCGAGCGCTTCGGCGGCGGCGAGATAGACGCGCGGCTTGGGTTTGTAGTCGCCGGCGAACTCGGCGCCGAAAATCGCGTCCCAGGGAAAATCGTTGTGGCGGGCGAGATCGACCATGATCGAGATATTGCCGTTCGACAGCGGCGCCAGAAGATAACGGCGCCTGAGGCGGGCAAGGGCGCGCGCGGAACCCGGCCACGCGTCGAGCCGGTGCCACGCCGTGTTGAGTGCGCGGCGGTCGTCTTCGCTCAGCGCCTCGACCCCGAAGCGCAGCAGCACGCAGTCGAGGTTGCGCCGATGCAGCACGTCGAGCTTGCAGAACGGTATGCGGCCGGCGCGCACCTCCTCCATGGCGCCCTGATATTCGCCGCGCCAGGCGTCGGCAAAGGCGAACCAGTCGAGCGCATGGCCGTGCCGCTCCAGCATCGCCTTGGCCTCACGCGCGATGGAGCTACGCCAATCGACCAGCGTGCCGAAGACGTCGAAGAACAGGGCTTTCACCGCAGGCGGCATCCGATAAACTTAAACTAACGCCGGCCCAAATGGCAAAGCGGCGCGGCAGCGAATGCCCGGGAAAACCAGCATGTCGGAACACGAACGATGGGAGACGCGGTTTCGCGCTCCGGCCTATCTGTTCGGCAAGGCGCCGAACGCGTTCCTTGAGCGCCAGGCGCATCGGTTGCGCCCCGGCGCGACCGCGCTAACGGTAGCGGACGGCGAGGGCCGTAACGGCGTGTGGCTGGCCGAGCAGGGCCTCGACGTGCTCGCGATCGATTTTTCTCCTACCGCGCTCGGCAAGGCGCGCGCGCTGGCGCAGGAGCGCGGCGTGCGCCTTGCCACCGAAGTCGCCGATATCAATACTTGGCGCTGGCCGAAGGCCGCATACGAAGTGATCGCGGCGATCTTCATCCACCTCGTACCCGCCGAGCGGACGGCGTTCTTTGCCAACGTCAAGGCCGCACTCAAATCGGGCGGCCTTTTGCTGATGGAAAACTACCGCCCCGAACAGCTCAATTATCGCACCGGCGGGCCGCCGGACGCCGAGCGCACATATACGCGCGAGATCCTGCACGCCGCCTTCTACGACTTCGCGGAGCTCGACATTCGCGAGCATGACAGCGTGATCAGCGAAGGCACCGCGCATGTCGGTATGTCGGCGCTGATCGATCTTGTCGGCCGCAAATAACTCGAAAGGACATCATGGCCAGATCTTCATCGCCGCCGCGCTCGCGCGCGAAACGAGTGCCGCGCGCAACCGCCCCGCGCCTGCCCGCATTCGATACGGCCAAGCTCACGGCGGAGCAGCAGGCGATCGTAGCGGCGATCAATTCCGGCCCGCGGGGCCGCTTCAGCAACAGCGGGCCGTTCGCGGTTTTTTTGAATGCGCCGACATTCGGCATGCTGGCGCAGCAACTCGGCGGCTATCTTCGCTTCAACACCAGCCTGCCGCCGCGGCTTTCCGAGTTTGCCATCCTGTGCACCGGCCAATACTGGAAGGCGCAGTACGAATGGCACGCGCACGCGGCGATCGCCGCGCGGCAGGGCGTGAAGGAGGCGACCATCCGCGACCTGAAGGCCGACCGCCGACCGCGATCGGCGCCGCGCGACGAGATGGCGATCTACGCCTTCGTCAAGGAGCTTTACGCCACGCGGCGCGTGAGCGACGCCGTTTATGCCCGCGTGCACAAATTTCTCGGCGATACCGGCATGGTCGAGCTGGTCGGCATCCTCGGCTATTACGTTCTGATATCGATGACGCTCAACGTCTTTCGGATGCCGCTGCCCGAAGGCGCGCCGCTGCCGTTTCGCGAGCCATCGTCTCACTAGTGACGGTTCAATGCTTATCCAGCTGCTGCATCATGCCGCCGCCTTGCATCATGTTGCCGCCGCCGACGTTGGCCCCGGGCGCGGCCGCGCCAAGCGCCAGGATCGGGAATTCGATCTTGACCGGGCCGGCCTTCTCGAATTGCAGCGTCGCCTCGACCGCACTGCCTTGCTCCAGCGGATGCTTGAGGTCGACGAACATCAGGTGGTAGCCGCCGGGCTTGAGCGTGACGGTCTCGCCTGGCTTGATCTCGAGACCATTCTCCACCGGGCGCATTTTCATCACGCCGTTGTCCATGGTCATGGAGTGGATTTGGCATCCGCCGGCGGCATCGTTCGATGTGCAGCTCAGACGGTCCGGCGTGGGGCCGTTATTGGTCACGGTTAGATAGCCGGCGCCGGAACTTGCGCCCTTCGGCGTCGCACGCGTCCAGGGGTAGTCGATGTGCATCGGACCGACATTGTAATCGGCGGCTTGCGCGCCGAACGGCAGAAGCTGCGCCGCCGCCAATGCGCAGGCGGCGGCAAGGCCGCGACCGACATACCTGCTTGCGACATAAATCATGGACTGCTCCCGGCCGGATACCCCCTGCGCCTTTTGCCCGACATCTAGGACAGATCGCGGCCGATGGGAATGTGGCAAAGTCGGCGCGGCGGGAGCGTTGCGGCAGGGCGGCGTTGAACTTGGCGAGGTCCTTCGCTATACGGGCAGGCACATTGGAGGGGTCCGCAGCATGTCCGCCACGTTCGATAAAGTCGCTGATATCATTGCGGAAACCTGCGACATTCCGCGCGAGAATATCAAGCCGGAAAGCCATGCCATCAACGACCTCGAGATCGACAGTCTCGACTTCCTCGATATCGCTTTTGCCATCGACAAGACGTTCGGCATCAAGTTGCCGCTCGAGCAATGGACCCAGGAGGTCAACGACGGCAAGGCGACCACCGACCAGTACTTCGTGCTCAAGAATCTGAGCGACGAGATCGACAAGCTGATCGCGGCAAAGGGCGCCTGAGGCGCCCCGATGCGGTTCGAATATTTCCAGATGATCGACCGCGTCGTCGCGCTCGACGTCGCGGGGCGCGTGGTTCGATGCCGCAGCGGCGTGCCGCAACAGAGCACGGTATTCGAGGGCCACTTTCCCACTTATCCGCTGATGCCTGGCGCGCTGCTGCTCGAATGCATGGCGCAGACCACCGGCTGGCTGGTGATGGCGCTCTCCGGCTTCACCACCATGCCGTTCCTGATCGGGGTGCGGGACGCGAAATTCCGCACCGCGGTGTTTCCCGGCGACGAGCTCGAATTCGAGGGCAGCATCGTGCATGAGGGCTCTGGCTTCACCGTCGGCGAGTGCAAGGGACGCCGCCAGGGCAAGGCCGTCTGCGAGGCGCAGATCACCTACCGCGTCATGGCCTTTCCCAGCCCGGAATTCCGCCAGGCGATATTGCAATGGGCGGAGCAGATCGGCGTTCCGGTCAAGGAGTTCATCAAGTGAGGGGACGCCGCGAGGTGTGGATCACCGGCGTCGGTCTCATCACCTGCCTTGGCGAAGGGCTCGAGGCGAACTGGAGCCATTTGCAGCGCGGCGATCCGCCGCCCTATGACGACAAAAGTTTCGCGCCCTACCTCGTGCATCCGCTACCGCCGGTAAATTTCGACCAGCAGATCCCGAAGAAGAGCGATCAGCGGCAGATGGAGCCGTGGCAGCGCATCGGCGTCTATGCCGCGGGACTGGCGCTGAGCGACGCCGGCATCGCGGGCAAGCCCGATCTCCTCGATGCCACCGACATGATCGTCGCCGCCGCCGGCGGCGAGCGCGATATCGCGGCCGACACCGCGATCCTCACCGGCATGCGCAAAATGGCGGAGCGCGGCGCGTTCCTCAACGAGCGGCTGATGAGCGATCTGCGCCCGACGCTGTTCCTGGCGCAACTGCCCAACCTTCTCGCCGGTAACATTTCGATCGTGCACGGCGTGGTCGGCTCCTCGCGCACGTTCCTCGGCGAAGAGGCGGCGGGCGTCGACGCGGTGCGCATCGCGCAGGCGCGCATCGCCGCCGGACAGAGCGAGTTGACCCTGGTCGGCGGCGCCTACCACGGCACGCGCTGGGATGTCCTCCTCGTCTTTGAGCAATCAGGGGTGGCGCTCAAGGGCGCCTTCGCGCCGGTCTGGGATCGCGGCCCGCAGGGCGGCATCGCGCTTGGCAATATGGGGGCGTTCCTCGTGCTCGAGAGCCGCGAACACGCGCAAGCCCGCGGCGCCCGCGCGCGCGGGCGAATTTCACCGGTCGCATCCGACCGCAACAAGCGTCAGCCGGGCGACATCGAGGCGACGCTCCGCCGCGAGTGGGGCACGATCGCCGACCAGATTGACCGCGCGCATGCCGCAGTGATTTCCGGCGCCGCGGGGCTGCAACCGGCGACCGCGGCGGAGCACGCAATGCTCAGGGAGATTGGCCTTCCCGTACGCAATACCGGGACGTATATCGGTCATGGCGTGGAGGCTCAATTCGCGGCCAATCTGGGGATTGCCTGTAGCGTGATCGAACATGGCAAACTGTTCGCGCCGGCGGGAACGGGAGATACCGGGTCAAGTCCGCCCGATATTTCCCAGGTAGTCGTCACCAGCGTCGGCAATTGGCGCGGCGAGGCACTGGCGCTGGTTGAACGGGTCGTTTGGGGGAGAGCGTAATGGCCGCGCCAATGCGGGATAAACAGGGCCGCCCTATCGTCGCCGTCACCGGCATCGGCGTGGTCACTTCGCTCGGCGTCGGCAAGTCCGACAACTGGGCGAAGCTGACCGGCGGCGTGTCCGGCATCCGGCGCATTTCGCGCTTTCCGACCGAGGGCCTGCGCACCACCATCGCCGGCACTGTCAACGACGTGTACCGCGATCGGATGTCGCCGGCGGAACTGTCCGAGCGCGTGGCGCTGCTCGCCGGCGAAGAGGCGGTCGCGGAATCCGGCATCGGCGCCAAGGGCCGTTTCCCCGGGCCGCTCTATCTCGCTCCGCCGCCGCTTGAGATCGAGTGGTCCGACCGCATCAAGATGGCGGAGATGGCGGCATCCGATGCCGACACCGGCTATCCCGACCTCATGCGCGTCGCCCGTGAATTCGCCGCGCGCCACGGCGCGTTCAAATTCGGCATCATCGGCGAGCACCTCGCCGAGCATTTCGGCACCGAGGGCTCGCCGGTCTCGCTCAACACTGCCTGCGCGTCCGGCGCCAGCGCCATCCAGCTCGGCATCGAGGCGATACGGCGCGGCGATTGCCAGGCCGCGCTTGCCATCGGCGCCGACGCCTCGCTGACGCCGGAATCGCTAGTACGCTTCTCGCTCCTTTCCGCGCTGTCGACGCAAAACGATCCGCCCGAGCGGGCGTCGAAGCCGTTCTCCAAGAATCGCGACGGCTTCGTGCTCGCCGAGGGCGCCGCAGCCCTCGTGCTTGAAGACCTCGACCACGCCCGCGCGCGCGGCGCGCGCGTGCTCGGCATCCTCGAAGGCTACGGCGAGAAATCCGACTCGTTCCACCGCACCCGGTCGAGCCCCGACGGCAAGCCGATCATCGCCTCGCTGCGCAATGCGCTCGCCGATGCCGGCGTCGGGCCACAAGATATCGACTACATCAACGCCCACGGCACCTCGACGCCGGAGAACGACAAGATGGAGCATCTCGGCGTCTCAACGGTGTTCGGCGAACGCATGCGCGGCATTCCGATCTCGTCCAACAAATCGATGATCGGCCACACCCTGACCGCGGCCGGCGCCGTCGAGGCGGCGTTTACGCTCATGACGCTGCAACACCAGAGAGTGCCGCCGACCATCAATCACGCCATTCCCGATCCGACGATCACGCTCGACGTGGTGCCCAATGTGGCGCGGAACGCCAAGCTTCGCCGGGCCATGTCCAATTCCTTCGGCTTCGGCGGCCAGAACCTCTGCCTGGTCGTGGCGCTGGAGCCGGCGTGAGCGGCGTCGCCGGAGCGACAATCGGCGCCGCGCGCCGAACAACCGACCCGGTGTCCTCCATGCGCGCGCTCACGCTTGTCCGCGATCGCAATATCGAGCTGCGCGAGGTCGCGGCGCCGCCCGCGCCCGCGGCCGGCGAAGTGCAGATCGGCATCAAGGCGATCGGGCTTAATCACATCGACGTCTGGGGCTGGCGCGGCATGGCATTCGCCAAGCGCAAGCTGCCGCTCGTGGTCGGCGCGGAAGCGGCGGGCGAAATCCGCGCCGTCGCCCCCGGCGTGACCGATTTTCAGGTCGGCGACCGCGTTGTCGCCTATGGCGGGCTGACCTGCGGGATTTGCAAGGCGTGCAGCGAGGGCCGCGACAATCTCTGCGAAAACGTCGCCGGCATCATGGGCTTCCATGTCGACGGTTTCGCTCGCGATCTCGTCAACATGCCGGCGCGGCTCACGATCCCGGTGCCGGCGGGCGTGAGTTTCCGCGACGCCGCCTGCGCGCCGATCGCCTTTTCGACCGTGCAGCACATGCTGTTCGACAATGCCAGGCTCGAACCCGGCGAGACCATTCTGGTGCAGGCCGGCGGCTCCGGTATCGGCACCGTCGCCATCAAGATGGCGAAAGCGATCGGCTGCACCGTCATCACCACCGTCGGCGACGATGCAAAAGCGGCGAAGGCCAAGGCGATCGGCGCCGACCACGTCATCAACTACCGCACTGAGCGGTTCGAAAGCATCGTGCGCAAGCTCACCGGCAAGAAGGGGGTCGATGTCGCCTTCGAGCATGTCGGCCCCGACACGTTCAACGGCTCGCTCCTTTGCCTCAAGCGCGGCGGGCGGCTGGTCACCTGCGGCTCGACTTCGGGCCAATCGACCACCATCAATCTGTTCCAGCTTTTCCTTCAGCAATACCGCATCTTCGGCTCGTTCGGCGCCTCCATGCGCAACATCCGCGAGAGCCTCGCCAAGATGGCGTCCGGCCTCCTGCCGGTGATCGACACCGAGGTCGCGCTCGCCGACTTCGAGCAGGGTCTGGCGCGGCTCGAAGGCCGGCAGGTGTTCGGCAAGATCATCGTCACGTTCTAGAACGCCATGGAGCCGCGTTCCAAGCTTCTGGATGCGACGGTCGGCGCGCTCGCCGCCGGTGCCTTGAGCGCGCTCAAGCGCATGGACCGCAAGCGCACGGCCAATTTCGCTGGCGCGCTGATGCGCAGACTTGGTCCGCTTTTTCCCGAGCATCGCCTCGGCCGCGCCAACCTGCGCGCCGCCTTCGCCGATAAATCCGCCCCCGAGATCGAGCAAATCCTTGACGGCGTGTGGGACAATCTCGGCCGTATCGCAGTCGAGTTCGCCCATCTCGACGAATTTTCCGTCGCCGGCAGCGGCCCGCTGACGCCGAACGTCATCACTTACGCGCCGGAAACGGCGGAACGCTACCGGCGGCTGGTGCAAAGCGGCAAGCCGGTGCTCTGTTTTGCCGCGCATCTGGCCAACTGGGAGTTGCCGGCCGTGGCGGGCAAATTACTCGGCGCGCGCACCGCATTGCTCTACCGGCGGCCGAACATCCGTCCGATCAGCGATCTTATCGTCAAGCTGCGTGAGCCGCTGATGGGCGAACTGGTTCCCACGGGGCTCGCGGCGCCGGTGCAGCTCGCGCGCCTTTTGCAGTCCGGCGCCCATGTCGGCATGCTCGCCGACCAGCATTTTACCAGAGGAGTGGAGGTGATTTTTTTCGGCCGCCGTTGCATCGCCAATCCGCTGATCGCGCTGCTGGCCCGGCAGACCGGATGCCCGATCCACGGCGTGCGCGTGGTGCGTCAGCCCGACGGCAACAGTTTTTCGGGTCAGATCACCGAGGCCGTCGAGCCGGTGCGCGACGCGGCCGGCCGCGTCGATATCGCCGGCACCATGCAGGCGGTCACCGCCGTGATCGAAGGCTGGGTGCGCGAGCATCCCGAGCAGTGGCTCTGGCTGCATCGGCGGTGGCGGTGAGGAAAGCCGGCGAAAGGCTGGAGCATCGTCGACATGAGGGTCCGCGGCTTTCCGGCCAATTTTCGATATGCCACCGTTACAATGCTTGCGGGCGGGCCGTGGGCCGGAAAGGCCGGTCAATTATGTGTTATTCTGTCAGACGGTTGGTTTTCCAAGATCGGGGTATTAATTATACGGGCAACCGCAAGATTTGGGCAAAGATAAACCAAAAAACTCAGCTCAAAACTGGCGCCAGCCGAGCGGACCGACGACGTC
>Ga0302325_10024046_pt1 | contig 12685 bp, 15 predicted proteins | sample Palsa_T0_2_FD_201948 | JGI IMG/M metagenome (GOLD analysis project Ga0302325, IMG submission 201948) | Peat permafrost microbial communities from Stordalen Mire near Abisko, Sweden - Palsa_T0_2 | ecosystem: Environmental > Terrestrial > Soil > Palsa > Peat permafrost | place: Sweden: Abisko... | reverse complement strand
TCATCGTCTTCTTCTGGACGCCGCCGCACTTCTGGGCACTGTCGCTGCTGATGAAGGACGAGTACGAGAAGGTGGGCGTGCCGATGCTCCCGGTGGTGCGCGGCGAGACCGAGACCCGCAGGCAGATCCTGCTGTACTCGGTGCTGCTGTATGCCGTCACGCAGCTCCCGTTCTGCGCGGGCGGCTTCGGCGTCATCTACCTGATCGCCTCGCTCGTGCTGGGGGTCGGCTTCATCGCCGGCGCCGTGCGCCTGTACCGGCGCGCCGACCGGCCCTCGGCGCTGCGGCTGTACCTGTACTCGCTCGCGTACCTGGCGCTGCTGTTCTGCGCGATGGTCGCGGACAAGCATCTGTAGGGGATCGGAGCCCGCAGGGCGACGTTTCGATCGTGGTCAGGACGACCGCATGAGGTATCTTTTCCGAAATGAGTCGCCGCCTCGCACGCAAGAACATCCTCACCGCGCTGATCATCTGCGCGATCTGCATGTTCATGTTCGGTCTCACGTTCATCGTGGCCGCGGCATACGTCTCGTGAGCTCCCTCGATCCCGAGATCCCGCCTGTCGGCGAGGAGATCCACCTCCCCGGGCCGAGCATCCTGCCGATGCTCACCGCCGTCGGGATCACGCTGGCGCTCGTCGGCGTGACGACGTTCATCGAGTTCACCGTCGTCGGTGTGATCCTGACGCTCGGGTGCCTGTGGCGCTGGATCAAAGACACGCGCCACGAAATCGACGAGCTACCGCTCGACCATCACTGACACGGCCGTGGCGGTGGCTGGCCTGCTCCCCGACAGGCCGCCACCTCCCCTTTAGAGCCCGCTTCGGGCTCTCACCCCACGGCCGCCCTGGCCGGCACCTGGCAGATCGCCCCATCGTCGGTCCAACAGCGCACAACATCTCGGACCGACAGGATGCCGACCGTCTCTCCCCGATCGAGCACTATCAGATGTCGAAAGCCGCCCCGCACCATCGTCGCGGCCGCCTCCTCCAGCGACCAGTCGGGCGCGGCGAACACGACCTCGCGCGTGAGGTGTTCGCTGACGGCCTCGCGGTCGGGGTCCAGCCCGGCGCCGACCGAGACGAGGATGTCGCGCTCGGTGATGATCCCCGGGCCGTGACCGTCGGGGTCCAGGACCACCGCCGCTCCGACCCGACGCTCGGACATCAGCCGCGCCACGTCGCGCAGCGTGTGGCCGGGTCCGACCGTGAGCACCATCTCTGTCATGCCGTCGCTGACTTGCATTCCCTCGCCTCGCGCTGCTTGCAACTATTGCCTCAATCTACAGCCTGAGAGGCCACGCGTCAAGTGCCACTAGCGCTCCGGGGGGCGGAGGTATTAGGATCACCCGCGGGATGGGAGGGCCTGGCGCAAACAGCTGTTTCAGAAGAGCGGGAGCCCGCGCCGATGTCTAGGCGCCGCTCACTGACAATCGCCGGGATCACAGCGGTGATCGCGATCGCGATCGGCATCTTCATCAGCTTCGAGATCCACTGGTTCCCGGCGCAGGCCTCCAAGCAGGCACACAACACCGATCGGCTCTACCACGTGCTGGTGATCGCGACGATCCCGATCTTTGTGCTCGTCGTCGGCGTGATCCTGTACTGCGTGTGGCAGTTCCGCATGAAGCCCGGCGAGGAGCTCAAGGACGGGCCGCCGATACACGGAAACACGCGCCTGGAGGTCTTCTGGACGGCGCTGCCGACGGTACTGCTGCTGAGCATGGTCGGCTACTCGTTCGTGGTGCTGCACCAAAACGAGGAGAAGCCGGCCCGCGAGATCCAGGTCGGCGTCACCGGCCAGCAGTTCTACTGGTCCTTCCAGTACCCGCCGTCGGTGACCGGTGGCGCGGAGATCGACAGCTACAAGCTGTACCTGCCGAACAACGAGTCGGTCGAGTTCAACATGCGCTCCAAGGACGTCATCCACGCCTTCTGGATCCCGGCCTTCCGCCTGCAGGAGGACGTCGTGCCGGGCATAACCACCCACTACCGCGCGACACCGGACAAACTCGGCGACTATCCGGTCGTCTGCAACCTGCTGTGCGGGGTCGGGCACTCGCTGATGCACACGACCGTCCACGTCGTCACACCCACCCAGTTCCAGGCGTGGATCAAGAGCCAGTTGAGCGCGGGCTCGAGCAGCACGACTGCAGGCGGGGCAGGCGGGGGAACGAGCGGCTAATGTTCCGACGCGAAGCGACTGTCGATTGGGGAGACGGCTTCATGGGATATCGGTCCGCCCCCTTCGGGGGCACACCACAAAGGGTGCAGGCAGGCAATCTGATGGGTTCGCGGGAGGCACGCTGATGGCGGCCAAGCTTCGCGGTCCCGGTTTCTACCGCGCCGGCTGGATGATGGTCATCGCCGTCGGCTTCGCGACGCTGATCACGTGGCTGGTGCGCATGTCCACGGGCCACGCGACCTACCTGCACTACATCTCCGGCGACGCGATCCTGACCGTCTCGCTGCTCGCCGTGCCGATGGCTTTCTTCGTCGGCATCGGCGGCTTCGACTACTGGTTCTACTGGGCGGCCGGACGCCCGACGCGCCCGGAGGATCACTCGGGCCACGGCGCGTACACGTGGAGGGACTACTTCCGCATCAACACCGACCACAAGGTGATCGGGATCCAGTACACGGTCAACTCGTTCTTCTTCCTGCTCGTCGGCGGCCTGCTGGCGATGCTGATGCGCGCGCAGTTGGCGCAGCCGGGGGCGCACTTCGTCAGCGCGAACACCTACAACGGCCTGTTCTCGGTTCACGCCACGATCCTGATCTTCCTGTTCATCATCCCCGTGTTCGCGGGGCTGGGGAACTTCGTGATACCGCTGATGATCGGCGCGCCGGACATGGCCTTCCCCCGCCTGAACGCCCTCTCCTTCTGGCTGCTGCCGGTAGCCGGTGTGATCATGCTGCTCAGCTTCTTCGCTCCCGGCGGCGCGTTCGCCGACGGCTGGACGGCGTATGCGCCACTGTCGGACACCGCGCCGATCGGGCAGACGTTCTTCGCGATCGCGGTTCAGTTCGCGGGCGCCTCCTCGATCATGACCGCCCTGAACTTCCTCGTGACGATCATCACGATGCGCGCCCCGGGGATGAGCTTCTTCCGCCTGCCACTGCTCGTTTGGGCGAACTTCGCGACCTCGCTGCTGGTCGTGATCGCAACGCCGTTCATCGCCGCGTCACAGTTCTTCGTGCTGCTCGATCGTGCGCTCGGCTTCAACTTTTTCAACGCCGCCAAGGGCGGCGACGTGCTGATGTACCAGCACGTCTTCTGGTTTTACTCGCACCCGGCGGTGTACATCATGATGCTGCCCGGCTTCGGGATCGTCAGCGAAATCATCGCCGTGAAGTCGCGCAAGCCGATCTTCGGCTACCGCATGATGGCCTTCTCGCTGCTGGCGATCGTCGGGCTCGGCTTCACGGTGTGGGCACACCATATGTTCACGTCGGGGATGGCTGCGTGGATCCGCATCCCGATGGCGATCACGACGTGCATCATCGCAGTGCCCACCGGCATCAAGGTGTTCTCGTGGCTTGCCACCCTGTGGCGAGGCGTGCTGCGATTGGACACGCCGATGCTCTTCGCCCTCGGTTTCCTGACGACCTTCACGCTCGGCGGCATTAGCGGCGTGATGCTCGCGATGATCCCGTTCGACATCGACGTCAGCTCCAGCTACTTCATCGTTGCGCATATCCACTACGTGCTGTTCGGCGGCTCGCTGATGACGATCTTCGCGGGCGTGTACTACTGGTTCCCGAAGATGACCGGGCGCATGTATGACGAGCGCCTGGGCAAATGGCACTTCTGGAGCACGTTCGTGTTCATGAACCTCACGTTCGGGCCGATGCACATCCTCGGCCTGCAGGGGATGCCGCGACGCGTGGCCACCTACGCAGCCAAGTTCGCGGACCTCAACCTGTTCATCTCGCTGGCGAGCTTCGCGCTCGGGCTGAGCACGCTGATCTTCGTCTACAACATGATCAACAGTTGGCGCGGGGGGCCGCGGGCGCCGGGCAACCCGTGGCGCGGTATGACGCTCGAGTGGCTCGTGTCCTCGCCACCGCCGGTGTTCAACTTCGACCGCGTGCCGACCGTCGTGGGCGGCCCGTACGAGTACGGCGTCCCCGGCGCCGTCCACGGCATCCTCGAGCCGCCAGTCCCCGCCACCGTGGCGGCGGGCTCGGCGAGGGCACGAACACCCACATGATGACGAACAGGAGGCAGATCCAGTGAAGGAAGTCCTTGTGATCGCCAACCGAACGCTCGGCGGCGTGAAGCTGCTGGCCGCCGTACGCGCGCGCGCGGCCGCCGGCGACGTGCGCTTCCGCCTGGTCGTGCCGCAGACCAAGCCCTCGGCGGGCCTGGTGATCTACGACGAGGCGGTGCGTGAAGCGGCGCAGGTGCGCGTCGACCTGGCGCTCTCCGCGGTCGCGGCCGAGGGCATCGAGGCGAGCGGCGAGGTCGGTGACCCCGACCCGTTCATGGCGAGCATGGACGCCGTCGCTTTGCACCGGCCCGACGAGATCATCCTCTCCACCCACCCCGCCACCCACTCGGGATGGCTGCGGCGGGATCTGATCGAGCGTCTGGAGAACACGACCGCGCTGCCCGTGCAGCACGTCGTCGTCGACCTCGACCAGGAGGGTCTGGCGTTCAAGGTGACGCTGGTCATCGCCAACAAGACCTCCAGCGGCGAGGAGCTGATCGCGCACCTGACGGCCAAGGCGGCGCATGGCGAGCCGCACCTGTTCATCGCCGTGATCCCGCAGGCGGACGGCAGCGGCAACGCGCCACGCGAGGCGCGGGCACGGCTGGCGAGCATGCTCGACCGCCTGCACGCGGCTGGGCTGCTCAGCTCGGGGATGATCGGCGACCCCGATCCGTACACCGCGACGCTGAACGCGCTCGAGCTATTCCGGGTCGACGACGTGGTCATCTCCACGCTGCCGGGCGAGCGCTCCGGCTGGCTGCGCTCGAACCTGATCGAGCGTGTCCGCAGCGCCACCTCAGCGCCGGTCGAGCACATCGTCGTCGACACTCAGGCCACCACGACCGCGGCGCCGGCCGCGTAGCGGGGCACGGTGGAGGCAGCGAGCATCGCTCATCCGAGCGCTCCCGCCGGCCACGGCCACGGCGGCGCGGGCGAGCACCACGGCCCTCCGCCGGCCAACAAGAGCTCGCGCGTCGAGGCGCCGCTGCTCGGGATGATGCTTTTCATCATCTCCGAGGTGATGATCTTTGGGGCGTTCTTCACGGCATACTTCTTCATCCGCATCGCCGAAGGCGAGCCGTGGCCGGCACCGGGCATGCACCTGCCGGTGCCTGTCGCCGGCGTCAACGCCGCGATCCTGATCTCCTCGTCGTTCACGCTGCACTGGGCGGAGAAGTCGATCAAGAACGGCAACCGCTTCGGGCTGAAGGCGGGCATGTTCACGACGCTGCTGCTGGGCATCACGTTCGAGTTCATCCAGATCAACGAGTACGCGAACATCGGCTTCGCCCCCCAGGACCACGCCCAGCAGACGATCTTCTACTCGCTCACCGGCCTGCACGGCGCGCACGTGTTCATCGGCCTATGCCTGCTGTCGTTCATCACGATCCGCGCGTTCCGCGGACATTACAGCCCCGAGTCCAACCGCGGTGTCGAAATCCCCGGCATCTACTGGCACTTCGTCGACATCATGTGGCTCGTCGTCTACACGACCGTCTACATCCTCTGACTACCGTCGGACGCGCGTCGCGATGCTGAATCCTCTCCGTTCCGAGGATGAGGCGTTCCGTTTCCTGGTGCGCGCAATCGCGGTGTTCGTCGTGATCATCGCGCTGATCCTGATCCTGCGCGCAGTCGTCTGATCGCCTCGCGGCGCGCGCACGGCGGTCAGGGGTCTACTTGACGGTGATCGTGCCGTACATCCCGGCCGCGCGGTGGCCGGGCGCCTGACAGAAGAACGTGTACTTGCCGGGCTTCAGGTTGACCGTCACCGAGGTGCTGCCCTTGGTGATGAAGCTGCTTGCGGCGAGCGGCGCGCCCTTCTGCGTAGCGCCGTTTTCGCCGGCTTCGATTGCGATGTTGTGCATCACGCCCGACATGTTTGCCATCGTGACCGTGACAGCCCCGGGCGTGGCTTCGGCCTTGGCGGTCGTGTAGGCGAGCTGGCCGGTCGGGCTGGCGTCGATGTCGAGCTTGCCGGCCTTCTCCACCGCGGGCTTGCCCGACCCCGGCGCTTCGACGGCGGTGGCTAGCAGGCCGGTGTCCTGTCCGGTCTTGTCGACCGACTGCGCGACGTATGAGGCGATATCGCTGAGCGTCGATCCGCTCGCCAGGCCTTTCGGCATCACCCCAAGCGGATTGGGGTTCTGCACCTGGCCTTCGACGACCGTGCGCACCGCGTTGCGCTGCTCGCCTTCGGCGAGGCTCGTGCGAAAGACTTCGTCGAGGTTCGGCCCGACCACGCCCTTCGTGTTGGCGCGCGCCATCGTGTGGCAGGACCCGCATTTGGCCACGAACGCCTGCTTGCCGAGGATCAGGTTGGCGTTGTCGGCGCCCTTGAGCGCACAGCCGCTTGCGGCGATCGCGAGCGAGATCAGCGCACCGCACGCTCCGACACGCTGTCCGAGCCTGCGCAGGCCTCCCTCCCTTGGACGCCACGAGTATGTGTTGGAGTACACAAACTTCATGGACGGGCGAAAGACTATCCGACCGGGCGGGTGCTTGGATAGCCTTTTTCGCCCGACGCCTGGCAAGCGCTCTCACGCCTTCGCCAGAGCCTGCAGCTCCCCTTTCGCCGCAGCGATCACGCCCCGCGCGACACCCTCCCAAGACCAGCGCTCGCGCACCGTCTCGACCAGCCCCGCGCGCGTCCGTGCCCGCAGCTGCGGGTCGGCCGCCAACCACCCGATCAGCGATCGCGCGAGCGCGCGCACGGCGTCGTCGTCGACCACGAACGACAGCCACTCGGCGGCTGGCGCGGGGATCGCCCGCGCGAGCACGGCGCTGACCTCCGCCAGGCCCGAGTGTGCAGCACTGATCGGAAACGCGCCGCACGCGGCGGCCTCCGCAGCGACCATCCCGAACGCCTCCGGGAACGTGCTCGGCACGACCGCCGCCTCACACGCCGGCAGCAGATCGGCGAGCTCCCCGTGCTCGAGGCGCCCCGTCAGCAGCACGCGTTGCTCGAGCCCGCCGGCGGCGAGGAGGTAGCGCTCGCGCTCGCGCCCGTCCAGGCCGTCGAGAAACGCCAGCAGGTGGCGCAACGGTCGTGGCTGCGAGAGCTCTCCCTCGAGCGCGCTACCCGCCTGCGCGATCTCACGTGCCCGCTCGATATCCCCGGCGGTGAGCGCCGCGCACAGGCGCTCGAGCCCGTCGCGGTAGGCGCCGAATCCGACCACCACCAGGCGTGCATGTGCCACTCGCTCCAACACCAGCGGCCACGCGGCGATCAGCAGGTCCACGCCCTTACTGACGATCAGCTTGCCCACGAAGGCGACCAGAACGTCGCGGTCGGGGTCGATCCGCTCGAGCGCCGCCGCGGAGGCGAGCACGTCCCGCGCGAAGACGCTGGCGTCCCCCTGCTCACGCTCGCCGGCGCCGCCGGCGCGCAGGCGCGCGACCAGCGCGCCCACACCCACCGCCGCCGGGGCCGGATTGCGCGGTGCGAAGCGCGCCACGTCGACGCCCGGAGGACCCAGCCGCGTGCGCTTGACCAGATCCTCCTCGCCGAGCGCGGCCCACAGGCTGGCGGCCGTGTGATGCGAGCCGACGAGCACCCCGCTGGCGCCGGCCAGCCCCTCGCGCGCCGGCGCGAGGAAGCGCTCGGGCTGGGCCTTGACCGTGTACTCCAGCGCGCTGCCGTGGACCTTGACCGCGTAGGGGACCTCGCCCTTCAGCGCGCGGGCGAGGATCACCGGACCCATCACCAGGTGGTTGGCCAGCGCGACGTGCGGGCGCACCAGCTCGAGCAGCTCGCTGACCGCGGCGACGTTCGCGTCGATGTAGCGGGCGATCTCCGGTTCGCCGCACTGCGCGAACGTGCGGGCTTCGATGCCCTCGTAGCGATCGGCCACGTACACGGGCAGCAGCCCGCCGATGTTCGGCCTGTACACCGTGCAGCGGCCCCGTCGCGCGCCGGAGGCGGGCTCGACGGGCACCCGGCGCAGCTCGCGGACCGCCAGCGCCGCTCCGTCCCAGTCGCCGACGGCGTCGACGAACGACTGGCGCTCGGGATGGCGATCCTGGCTGAGCAGATGGACGTCGTGTCCGAGCCCCACCAGCGCGGCGGCCAGCCGCGCGTTGTAGACGTTGGACCCCGTCCCGTCGAGCAGATAGCCGTGGAAGATGAGCACGCGCACGGTTGGGCAGCCTATCCCGGTCGCGATCTCTCGCCCACTCGCTCAGATAGAGTTGGAGACGTGAGCACGAGACAGCGCTACCGGATGCGCAACCCGTCCACCGGCCGCGAGGTGGTGGTCGAGGCGCAGCCGGGAGAGGTCTACCTGGACCGTGAATCCGGTGATCAGCTGGAGGTCGTCGGCAAGATGCTGCCGCTGGCGCCGTCCGCCTCGCGGCTGCCGTGGGCGGTCGAGTACCTGCGCTTCTGCCCGTGGTGCGATCAGCACGCTCAGAGGGACCTCAACGACTGCCCCACCTGCGGCAGGCGTATGGGACCGCTGTGAGAGCCCGCGCCGCGCTCGCCGCGTCCGCGGCGCTGCTGTGCGCTCTCGTGCTCGGCGCCTGCGGCGGCAGCACCGTCTCTGACACGGTGCCCAAGAGCACCCCCGAAATCACGCCGCCGACGAACACCAGCGCCGAAGCGGCCGCCGCGCAGACGACAACGACCTCGTCGACCAAGACGACGAACAAATCGAGCGAAAGCTCCTCGAGCGCGGAAGCGGCCACCGGCGAAAGCAGCGAAGCGTCCTCCACCACGCCCAGCGAAGCGACGACCGCCGGCCCCTCCGGCGGCGCCGCGGCCGAAGAAAAAGAAGAAAAAGCGCCATCCACCGAAAGCGCGTCCAAAGGTGGCGGCGAATCCGCCGCCGGCTCAAGCCCCACCGGCGGCGCCAGCGCGCCCTAGACGGACGCTGGGCGCGCTCTACGGAGTCGAGATCAAGGTGGCGCTGTAGGTCAGGCGCGCCGTTTGATAGAGGCAGTAGTACTGCACCGCGCTGCCGACTGCGGTTTGGGCCGTCTGCGAGCTGGTGCTGGTGCAGCTGCTCTTGGGCCGGCTCGCCCGCCAGGAGGTGTTGTTGGCGAAGCCGAGCGCAAGCGCTGGCGCCCATGTCGGCACGGTCAGCGCGACGATGTAGCCCTTCTTGACCGGGATCGTCGTTTCGAGCGGGAACTGGGCGGTCTTGCCGAAGTACGGCTGGAGCTTGACGACCGGGCTCTGCGCGACGAGCTTGTACGTGAGGTTGGGCTTGCGCTGTGGCGCGAGGATCGCGATCCCGGCTTCGGAGACGCCGCCCTCGTTTTCGTTAAAGAACTTGGTCTGCGTCGCGTTCGGGCTGCCGAGCGTGATCGTCCACGCGACGATCGTTCCCGCGCGCGGAGCACCCAGCAGGTTGTTGGTGGTGGCCACCTTCACCTGAAAGCCGGTCGTGCGGCTGACCGCCAGACACGGGCTCCCCGGACAGCTGGGCACGGTGGCGGGGGTGGTGGTCGGGATCACGCCGACTTCCGTGAGGGTCGCCGGCGCGAGGGCGGGCAGGATCAGCGTCAGCGCCGTGACGCCCACGAGAACAGCGATTGATATGCGTCTCATATGTCCCATGTCAACACGCCCAGCCGCTGGATGTAGCGGTCAAATTATTTCGCTACCGCCCCGACAACTCCTGCGCGGCGAGCGCGATCTGCTCTTGGTCGCCCTCCCCCGGCACCCACGGCAGCCGCAGCGGATCGCCGTCGTAACGGGGGATCACGTGCACGTGGAAGTGGAAGACCGTCTGCCAGGCGGCGCGACCGCAGGAGTTCAGCAGGTTGACACCGTCGGCGCCGAGCCGCTCTTTCGCGCGTGCCGCCAGGCGCTGGCTGGCCAGCGCCACCGCGCTGAGGTCCTCGGGAGCGACGCTCAAGATGTCCGTGCTGTGCGCGCGCGGGATCACCAGCGCGTGTCCGCGCGTGGCGGGCGCGATGTCCATGAACGCGATCGTGCGCTCGTCTTCGTCGACGATCCGCGCGGGCAGATCCCCCGCCACGATCTTGCAGAAGATGCAGTCCGGATCGGCCATCGGCGCCAGATCCTACGTCAAGCGGGCTGCGAGTCGATCAGCGCACGCGCGTACGCGAGCGCCTGATCACGCGTGCTCACCTCGCCCGCGTACTGCGCCGCGGCGAGTTGCTCGAGCAGCTCGCCGACGCGCGGGCCGGTCGCGATCGCCACGCCGCGGGCGAGCTCGTCGCCCCGCAACAGCGGCTTGGGCGGACCGTCCTCCCGCCAACGCAGGGCCTCCCCCAGCACCTCGCCGGCGAGCGTCAGATGCGCGCGCACCGACTCCTGTGCCCGATCCCCGCGCGTCGCCAGCCGGTCTGCGACCGACAGCAGCGTCACGTCCACCTCCACCGGCGAGCACGTGCGCAGATACGCGAACAGCGTACGGCGCGCCAGCGGCTGGGGGTCGTGCACGAGGAACCCCAGGCGCAGATGGTGACGCACGAGCGCGGAGACGTGCGCGCGCAGTCGCTCGCTCGCGCGCAATCGCTCGAGCACCGTGCGCGCCAGCTCGGCGCCGCGCACGTCGTGGCCGATGAACGTCACGCGCCCGTCCTGCGGACGAACCGCGCGGGTGAGCGGCTTGGCGGCGTCGTGCAGCAGCGCGCCCCAGCGCAGGGCATCGCCGCGCGTCAGCTCGTCCGCCAGCGGCTCGGCGAGCAGTGCGCCGACGGCGACGCGATGCTCGCCGATGCACTCCCGCAGCTCCCCCGATCCCGACAGCGCGCCCGTCGTCAGCTCGACCGCCCGGTCGAGCACCTCGAGCGTGTGGCCGTACACGTCGAGGTGGTGGAAGCGGTTCTGCTCCACCCCCCGCAGCGCCTCGAGCTCCGGGAGCACCGCCGCGGTGGCGCCCAGCGCGCCCATCATCTCCAGGCCGCCGCGTGCCCGCGGGCAGGCCACGATCCGCCGCAGCTCCATGAACACCCGCTCGGCGGACACATCGCGTAGCGCGTCGGCGTGGGCGCCGGCCGCTCGCAGGGTGTCGGCCTCGGGCCGCAGGTCGAGCTCGAGCGCGAGCCGTACCAGGCGCAGCACCCGCAGCGGGTCCTGTGCGAACGCGCCCGCGCGCGACATCCGCAGGCGCTTGGCGCGCAGATCGTCGATGCCGCCGAGCGGGTCGACGGGCGCGCCACCGGCGAGCGGCTGCGCGATCGCGTTGACGGTGAAGTCGCGCAGCGCGAGGTCGTCCTCGATCGTCTCGCCGCGCAGGGGCTCGACGTCCACCTGCCAGGCACCCTCGCGCGCGACCACCCGCCACGAGCCGAAGTTCTCTGACAGGGCGAAGCAGGCGGCGCGCCGCGCCGCGCGTGCGACCGCGCGCGCCGCCTGCGCGGGGTCGCCGTCGACCACCACGTCCACGTCCGCCGTCTGCCTGCCCAGCAGGCGGTCGCGCACGGCGCCGCCGACGAGCCACGCCCGCGTGCCCGCGAGCGCGTCGCGGGCGACGTCCACGCCGCCGTTCATGGCCGGCGCAGGTCCGGCGCTTTCGTTCGCGCGAACGCGGCTGCGCCGTCGAGGAGCACGCCGTCGCGGTGGTACACGCGCGGTACCCGCTGCGTCAGCGCGCAGGTGATCTCGTAGTTGATCGTCTCCAGCCGGCGGGCCACCTCCTCGGCTGTGATGCGCTCGCTCGCCTGGAAGCCGATCAGGATCGCGCGCTCTCCGCGTAGCCGTTCGGCGTCGGCCTCGACCCCGAGGTCGACGGTGATGCTGTCCATGCTGACGGTCCCGACGAGCGGATAGCGATGGCCGGCGATCAGCACGTCGGCGTTGTTCGACAGGTTGCGCCGCCAGCCATCGCCGTAGCCGATCGGCAGCACGCCGATGTGGGTGTCGCCGTCGGCCACGAACTGGCGACCGTAGCCGGCGCTCTCCCCCGCCCGGCACAGCTTGACCTCGGCGACCCACGAGCTCAGCTCGAGCGCGGGCTCGAGCGCGCGGGCGGCGGGGTCTTTGCCGAACGGGTCCATGCCGTAGATCGCGATCCCGCAGCGCACCATGTCGAACTGCGCCTCCGCGTCGCGCATCGTGGCGGCGCTGTTAGCGGCGTGGACGAGCACCTGCGGCTGGCGCTCCTTGATCGTGTGGGCCCAGCGCGTGAACGCCGCCAGCTGGCCCGCGAAGAAGCCTTCGTCTTTGAGATCGTCCGCCGTCGCAAAGTGGGTCATCACGCCCGCTAGCAGCACGCCGGGAGCCGCTCCCGCCGCGAGCGCCACGCGCGTGGCCTCCTCCTCATCGCGCGTGCCGAGCCGACCCATGCCGGAGTCGAACTTGACGTGCACGCGACCGCCGCCGGCGGTAACGACCGCCTGCAGGTAGTCCTCGTTCCACACGACCACGTCGGCGTCGGCGTCGAGCGCCTGCTCGAGCTCGGAGGTGGTCAGCGCGCCCATCACGAGCACGCGCACCTCTCTCAGGCCCGCCTCGCGCAGCTCGTGCGCCTCGCGCGCATCGGCGACCGCCAGCCAA
>Ga0302325_10024045_pt1 | contig 12685 bp, 9 predicted proteins | sample Palsa_T0_2_FD_201948 | JGI IMG/M metagenome (GOLD analysis project Ga0302325, IMG submission 201948) | Peat permafrost microbial communities from Stordalen Mire near Abisko, Sweden - Palsa_T0_2 | ecosystem: Environmental > Terrestrial > Soil > Palsa > Peat permafrost | place: Sweden: Abisko... | reverse complement strand
GAAACTCGTCCGGAGCAGGCGTCAGATGTGAGCTCGACCAGACGCTCGCATGTCGCGCAAAGCACCACTCTGGGCGGACTGCGATACCGTCCGGCTCAGTTGCGCGACTGCCTGAGACGGGACGCTCCACGGGTTCGATCGCTCCATAGGAGGCCGTGTGCCATCGCTGCTTGACCAGCTCCTGGGACCCTGGGAGCTCGTTTCCTACCAGTTTGAACTCGGCGCGGGACGGATCGTTTACCCGCTGGGCGAGGATGCGGTCGGACTCATCGTCTACACGTCCCAGGGCCGGATGTCGGTGAACATGATGTGCCCCGGGCGAGCGACGTGGGCATCGCCAAACCCGGCCGCTGGGACCGAAGTGGACATCGCGGCAGCGGCGGCCGGCTACCTCGCGTACGGGGGAAGCTTTACCGTTGACGAGACCTCCTCGGTCGTCGAGCACCATGTTGATGTTTCGCTCTTTCCAAACTGGATCGGCGACGTGCAGAAGCGGTTCGTCGACCTCACTGGAGACGATCTCCGTCTCGAGTCGCCGGTGATCACGGACGCCGCCGGCACCTCCGTAAAGGGGCGCCTTCGCTGGCGGCGAATAACCTGATCCCCGCAGACACTGCCGGACCAGGTGTCGGTCGACATCGCGGCGTCGCTGACCGTCCCTCGGCCCTCCCCAGGCGCTCCTCCTCGTCGCGCAAACATGCTGCGTGTGGGCTGCCGTGGCAGACGGCCGCTCCGACGAAATGCGGCAGCGAGCCTTCGGTCACGGCTCGAATCGCGTGCTTGTCTAGCTGATCGCGCTCGCCGTGCCGGCGGCCGCGCTTTTACGCATGACCAGGATGATGCTGCTCGCCAGAACAAAGACCAGGAGGAGCAGGAACCCGATGAGGTCGAGGACTAGCCCGAACGACGCGGTGACGCCGCCGAGGCCAAATCCCTGAAGGAAGAGCATGCTCCCGGCAAGGATCGACACCCAGCCGAGCCAGCGCGGTAGGACACCGCTTCTCAGCACGAGCGCGCCTGTTGCGAGAGCAAACAGGCTGCCGAAGACGTCGCCAACGCTTTCGAGCGCGAACGTCGTCAGGTAGAGCGTGTAGGACAAGCCCGGGTCGTGTTGGGCACCGTATGAGGCGAGCTTTGCCGCAACCAATCCGGTGATACCGATGTCGCTGACGCCATGCAAGGTGACGAAGAGCACGCCGCCAACCAGCACCAACGAACCAAGGGGCCGCGTGCGATCACTGTCCCCGCGCAGCAGGTTGTGCAACGCGCTCAGGTAGATCACGAACATGACCGCATACACGACGGACAGGCACGCGATCGCGGTCAGCCGCGTTTCGTGGGCATGAAGACCGTTCGCGATCTTCGCCGCCGAGTCGTTCTGGGTCAGTTTGACGCCAAGGGCGACGACGATCTCGGCCGCGAGCGCGACTACGAACAGGACCCCCGCGACCCAGGCGTACCGTTCCCATGCCGTCCGCCCACCCGCGCTATCTCCCACGATTGGTAACGCTACCGGCAATGTCCCGTCACGTCCACTGCCCGAATCAATGGGCGGCGGGATCTTCTTCGCCTGCGCATAGTTCCCCCGACGACCCTCACGACACGCCTGCGTTTCGCGGTGGCTGTTGCGTAATTGGTGGTGTTTCGGGCCGGCGGCGGGTCGTTTTTCGGGGGCGTAAACGCCGCGGCGCCGGGGTGAGGCTTGTTCAGGCTGCCTGGAGGGCGGTGTGGAGCTTCATTAGGTTGTGGGTGGCGGCGATGAGGCGCCATTCGGAGTGGCAGGCGGCTCTGCCGCGGCGCTGGAAGCGATCGAAGCGTCGGTTGAACTTCGTGTGCGCGAACACTGGCTCGACGAGCTCCTGGCGTTTTCGGTAGAGCGCCTGGCCGAGCTCGGTCTCAAGCACGCTGCGCATGAACGCGTAGGCGCCGCCGTTCCAGCCAGGCCGGGTGCCTTTGCGTTTGTCGGCGTCTGGCGGAACCAACACCGGGATGCCTCGGGCGGTGATCTGCTCCATCTGTGCTTGGTGCCAGTAGCCGGCGTCGGCAACGATCACGCCCGGCTGCTCGCTGATGCCCGCGCCGTCGAGTTCGCGCTGGACCGCTTCGACGATCGGGGCGAGGTTGCCGAAGTCTGAGCTGCCGGTGTTGATCTCAGCGGCGATCACGATCTGATGCGCGTTGACGGCGGCCTGCGCGTTGTAGCCCTGGATGTAGCCGCGCGGCGCCTTGAGGTTCTTGGAGTCAGGGTCGGTGACATTCACTTTCCCTGCCGGTGTTGGGGGCGGCGTGTAGGGCTTCGGCTGTGATCCGAACCGGCGTCCGTCTGAGCGGCGCGCCGTCGCGCGATAGTGCTCATAGGCCTCGTTCGCGCGGCACTCAACCCACAGCTCTTCCTCCAGGCGACGCTTGGCCTCCTTGACCCTCGCTGGCCGCGATTGTGGCACCGGCTTGGGGTTCGCGGCGCGTTCTCGCTCGAGGCGCTGCTTGGCCTCGCGTAACCAGCGCTGGCGGCCCTCCGGCGTCGAGAGCTCCGCCGGCAACTCATCACCGCGCCGCTCCCCGTAAAGCTCGTCCTCGCGTCGGTCAGTCTCCGCGGCCTCCTCGAGAAACTCGCGGGCGAGCTGCTCGTAATCACGGTTGGAGTGATGCGACGCGTTCGCATGCACCTTCGTCCCATCGACAGCGAGCACCCCAACCCCAGCCAGGCCGGCGTCAGCGCACAGCGCCAGCACCTCGCCGAACAGGCCGGCGATCGCGTCCTGATGACGCTGCCTGAACCTTGCGATCGTCGTGTGATCGGGGCGCTGGTTCGCGGTGATCACCCGGAACGCAACGTCCTCGATGCACTCGCGCTCAATCACCCGTGCCGAGCGCTGCCCACGACAGTACGCGTAGAGCCACAACGCGACCATCATCTCCGGCTCGTGCGCCGGACGACCAACACCATCCGGACTGTAAGGCCGATAGAACGCGTACAGATCCATCTCCTTGACCGCCGCCAACACGAACCACGCAAGATGGTTCTCCGGCAGCCAATCCCTTAGATCCGGCGGCAGCAACAACTCCTGATCACGATCACACGCAATGAAATTCTGGGGCATAGCGGCATCGTCTTAAACCCGCCGGACACCACCAATTACGCAACAGCCACCGCGCGTACCGGGCGTCTGAGCTGGGCGAGAATGACGCCTGCATTCACGTTTTGCGAGCGCCTGTCCGGTGATTAGTCGGTCGGGTTGAGGGGTTGGACGAACCGGGGCAGGACGATGAGCATCGTGCCATCGTCGCAGCGCAGCTGAGCCATTAGCACGGACCGAGGCGGGTCGCCCCGTCCTCGGAGGGTGCTTTGCACCGTGACGAAGCCGACGAGTGTGGCCTCGACGCGCTCGCCCAGTGGTTGTGGCGTGGTCCGGTGACGCGGTCACCTGGCTGCATGGTCAATGCTCGGAAACCTAGCCGCTGTTGCGCCACCGGGCGATCGCAAGTCGCGCCATCCGACGGCGAGAAGAGCCACGAGAGCGTGACTCTGGGAGGTGGTGCGCGGAGTTATCCTGACCGCGATGAGCAACTCTCCCAATTTGGCGACGCTAAGCGATGAGGAGCTGCGGGACCGGATTTGGGTTGCTACGAAGCAATGGTTCGACGACACCCACGCGAGCGCCGAGCTGCGCGCGCTGCGGGATGAGCGCCAGCGGCGCCGCGAAGGTCGTGGCGGCGCGGGCGTTCGCGAGCCGAGACGACCGGCGCCGCCTGGTGGCACCGGTGCAATGCAGCTGCCGCGCACGGATTCGGAGCCGTAGCGTCGCGAGTCGATCGGCTCGCAAGAGCCGGGCTCGGGCCTCGCGGGCTGAGTGCGGCTCGCGTGTGGACCCAGCCACCGGCCGCGCTCCTCCATCTCGCGCTTGGCGATCATCTTCGTGGCCCCGCCACGCGTGCTCGCTTTATGCGGGAGCGGTCGCCGGGGCCTCCGAACGATCGCCGGTCCTAACCTGACACCTGACGGCCGCTGAACCGTCGGCTATAGGATGCGGGCGTGCGCAGATACCGCGCTCCCGCGGGACTGGCCGCCGTAATCATGGCGGTCGCGCTTGTCGCGTTGCCCGCACTCGCGCGCGCGAAGCACAGTCAAACGGCGCCGAAGCCGGCCGTCGGCACCTGGACTATGAAAGACGGCAACGGCTACCAGCCGCTGAGCGCCTCGTTTACGGTCGATGCCGGCGACACTTCGGTCAGCAACATCCAGATAATCGCGCCAGATCTTGGCGCCACCTGCTCGGAGGAAGGCGGTGGTGCACCGCCATCAACGGTGATCACGATCGCTGGGCCCGAGCCGATGCACATCGTGAACGGCGGGCCCCATAACAAGCCGGAGTACATCGTCGGCTACAGCGACAAGCCTACGGTCATAGGGCCAACGGGGGGCTTCAAGGGGCTCACCGTGAGCATGACGGAGGACGGCGGCCAGGCGTTCCAAGGTCAGCTCGCGCTTGCCTTCCGTAGCGCCAAGGACCCCGGCCATAGGTCGCGTAGCCAGCTCGGTTCGTCGACGAGCGATTTCGGCGTCTTCTACATCGTGTTCACAAACCCGGCACTCTTGGAGCCCGGCGAACACTTACCAGCCAAGGAGGAGGCCTGTCCTATCGAGCTAGACGCCCTCATCCCGCCTAAGGCTTAGGCGACCGGGCCGAACAAGATAGACAGCGATACGCACATACGTTCATGCGGTGGTTGCTCTGCCCGGGCGAACAAATACCCAAGAACCTCGGCCGCGACCTCTCGGAAAGCCTCCTCGTCCCGCCTAAGGCTTAGGCGAGGGGCTGGACCGTGCTCCGTGACGCAAAACGTCGCGAACGGTTTTCGGCCTCCTCGTTGGCACCATTGGTCTGACGCTCGCAGAGCCTGACAACGGCGGACGCAGACCAACGAAAACGGCCCCTGGCGATGCCGGGGCGCAGACGAGAACCATGAGGCGCGTCACAGTGGCGCCTCGTACTCGCGCGCAGGGGTCACGCCGCGGAGTGCCTCGAGCGTGATTGCTTTGGTTGCTTTGCGACCGTCTGCTGTTGGACTCAGGTCTCGACGGCGACGAACCAGCGGCCTTCATGCAAGATCGTCCCGCCGCTAAGCTCGGTTACTAGCTGCGGTCCGTTGAAGTACCGCTTATAGACCGTGTGCTGCGAGCCGTCGCTGAGTATGCGTTCCTGCCATTGCTCTGGCTCTACGTCGTCCTGGAGCGCCGAATCGATGACGATGAGACCGTTCGCAGCGCGTCTCGCTTCAGCGAGGAACACGTCTCGCTCTTCCGGTCCGAGGTGACCGTAGAAATGGCTCGTGAGGACACGATCGAACGAGCCGTCGGCAAACGGTAGCGGGACAGCCTCACCACACACCGTCTGCGCACCCGGTACGCGCAGGGAGGCGATCGCGACCATCGTGGGCGCTTGGTCGAGCGCGACGACCTGGCCGTGGAGGTGCTGTGTGAGAAACCCGGTGCCGCACGCGACATCGAGCCAGCGGCACCGCGGCAGCTCGCGCACAACCTCGACGAGCGCCGCGACTTCCTCGGACCAGCCCGGGCGCACTCGCTCGGCAAACAGTCCGGTCCCGAGCCACCAATCGTCGTACTCTCGCGCGCGCCTTGCGTAGTAGGCGCGCATCGCGTCATCCACGACTCGAGCGCTCATTACCTCGAGTCTAGGCATCACGCTGGCGGACCGGTGCCCCAGCGTGATGGCTGCTCGTCGCGCGGAGGGACAACGCGACCCAGACGAGCGGAGACTGCTCCTTTGCGGAAAAGCACTGCCAGGTCTCTGACTGCTGCTGCATCGTCCGGAGCGGTCGTGGCCGGCGCCTCGGGCTGGACTCCTGCTTTCGCAGGCCCGTCTTGACCTTATATGGAGCGAGAGACGCACGCGTACCGGCCGAGGACCTTCTTGCGCAGGGCCGGTGTAGACGCTGCGCTTGCGTATCACTGGCGCGTGTGGGTCTCGTGCGGAGGAGAGCTCAGGAACCACCGTCAGCGATGCGGCGACTTGGGAGCGCGCACGGTGTACCTGGCGAGCCCGAGCGACGCGTAGCCTCCGAGCTTGTTGGCGCTGCCGGCGTGCACGTTGGAAAGGTCTTCGATGGCAAGGATCCAGGTTCCGCTGGACAGTGTGCGCGGCAGCGTGATCGTCGCTCCGGCGGCGTGGTTTGAGACGCGGAGCAGGCGCGTCGCTCGGTACCCGGGACCCTGCAGGATCAAGAGCACGTAGCGTTGGTGAGGACCGCTCAGGCGCGTCGCTACGACTGACACTGTTCGTCCCGCACGCAGCTGAGTCGAGGTCACCGCAAGCGGACGGACCTCCGCCGCAACGGGAATGTCGAGCACATCGCGGGCTAGCGTCGCGACGCTCCCTCGAGGAAAGCCGCCGCGATGCAGGGCGTGGGGTGAAAGCCGCCGTATCGGCACGGCCTCGAGCGTGTGCTGTGCCAGCGATGCGCCGCGGGTGACCCGCAGGCCGGGAGCGAGTGCCGCGGGTGAATGCTCGTCACGACCGAGACACAATACGAGGCATGCCTCGCCCACATCCACGACGAGGTCGCCGATGCTGAAGTCTGCGGCACCATCGACCGCTGCGTCGGCGGCGTCGTCTGCTGCTACAGAATCATCGGTAACGTCGGAATCGAGACCTCCGTCGGCGGCGTCCTCGGGCAGCGTGGCCTGCGCGTCATCTGCGACCGTCGTGCTGACGGTCGCTTCGTCGGGTTGGAGTGCCGGGTCCTCTGGATCGAGCGCGACCTGCTCGTACTCGCTGGCGCTCTCGACGTCCGCACCGACCTCGTCGGCGATCTCCTCCGACGCGGCTTCAGTATCTTCGCCGGAGGCGACGTCCTCGTCTTCCTCTCGGGCCATGTCCTCCGTGGAATAGCCGAGCGAGAGGCTCAGTTCCGGACCCACACTGGCCTGGAGATATGGGCTGCCAACCGCGAAGGGCAGGGGGAGAAGCACCGAGACGTGGGAGATCGGCACGGTGACCAGATCGATCGACGGCTCGAGCGGCTGCCCCGGCTTGAAGGCGAAGCTCAGCGAGGGTTGCGCGCTGCCGCCGAAGGTGATCGCTTGTGACCATTCGATGCTCGGCGTCAGGCCGATCGCGACCCCGGCTGCTGTGAACCAACCGAGCGGGAGAAATGAGTACTTGAACGTCGGGCTGACCAGGGAGGCAGGGGTCTCGTATGACGCGGTCAGCTCGAGACCCGGCAGCCCGACATCGAGGTAGGGCTGCACCGGTGCGGCCAGGGCGCTGCTACAGATCCCGACCGAGCCCAACGAGATACTGGCCGAGAGCGCGACATCCCCGTCATCTGAGGTGACCGACGGGATCGGGACGAGTTGCTTCTCGGCCGCACCGAAACCAATCGAAGCAAGGTCGTCGCACTCGGGCGCCCCGGAGGCGGGGCTCGGCGCACCACTGGCACCAGACGAGCCGCCCGTAGGGGATGCGCCCGACCCGCCAGCGCCCGAGCTCCCCGACGGCGGCGAAGTGCCGCTCCCGTAGGTCAGTGCGTTGCCGTTCTCGTCGTCGGCGGCGCAGAACGAGGCCGACGCACACGAGATCCCCTCGAGCGCGCTCGTGCCGTCGATGTCGAGCGGCGCACTCCACGAGCTCCCGCTCCACGTCAGCGCGTTGCCCGCGTCGTCGACCGCGATGCAGAATGACGCCGAGACACACGACACGCCGGTGGTCTGCCCATTGCTGTCTATCGTCGTCGGCGCGCTCCACACGCTGCCGTTCCACATCAACACGTCCCCCGCGAATTCCGTGGTTGCCACACAGAACGACGCCGACACGCACGACACCGCCCCCAGCCCAGGACTGTTGGCGTCGTAGATCTGGCGCGGCTGGCTCCATGCGGCGCCGTTCCAAGTCAGCGCGTCGCCGGACTCATCGACCGCCACGCAGAACGACATCGACGTACACGACACCGCGTTGAGGGAGCTCCCGTCGTCGATCTCGGAAGGTGCGCTCCACGAGGTGCCGTTCCACGTCAGCGTACTCGCGTCGCCGACGGCGACGCAGAACGACGACGACACGCACGACACGGAGTTAACGGTACCGGGAGCGTCGATCTCCGCCGGTGCGGTCCAGGAGCTGCCGTTCCAGAACAGCGCCCACGAGCTAGTTTGGTTGTTCTGGACGGTTCGGACGTCGACGGCGGCACAGAACGACGACGACACGCACGACACGTAGTCTAGGCCGTACGCACTATCGACCGCGACGGGCGCGCTCCACGAGCTGCCATTCCAGGTCACCGCGTTCCCGCGAAGGTCGAACGCGACGCAGAACGAGGCCGACGCACACGAGATCGAACCGAGCCCGGCCGGCGAACCGTCGACAAAGACCGGTGCCGACCAGCCGACGTTGGACGCGAGCGCCGCTGGCGCTCCCAGGCCCACCGCCACAGCTACGACCAGCACCGCGAAAGCGGCCGTAACCAGCCTTGGTCGGGTGAGGCGGAGTCTCACCGTCGGAAGAGCGGTCAGACCCGCGGGGTGTACATGATGGCTTGCTCGACCTCGGCCGCGTCGGAGGACCGCGATCACATCAGCGGCGTATTCCTCGATCCGGTGGCTGGCGAGCTCCGCCGGGCAGTCACTCTTCCCGTGCCCGCGGTGGTCCATGACTACCTGGCGCGCTGGCCTGAGGACCTGCGTGTAGCCGGCCATTTGCCACATCCGACCGTCGCCGGCGCCACCGGTGTGGAAGAGGAGCGGTGGGCCATCGCCAGCGTCTGTGTAATACAGGCGGACGTGATCTCGTGTGACGCTCAGCATGCTTTCCCCAGGGCCAGCTGCAGGCGCGCAATCGACACTCGGGTTGAGTGTGGCGCGAATCGACGACGTGTTATGGCGCGCCGGGGCCGTCCCATTTGATCGTGAGACTGGTCGGGCGGCAGGCCCCATATGAGAGCGTGAACTTGATCTTTGACGTCTTGGGGGAGCTGAAGCGACCGGTCAGCTTGACTCTGACCGAGCTCACCGGGGGCGGCGGCGTGCCGGTGACGACGTTCGCGCCTGTCGCGCCAAACTCGCCATTCGCGGGGACCGTGTCGACGTCCGCCTTACCGCTGTATGCAAACTCGCCGCCCTTACTGACGGGCAGTTTCGCCCGGATGACGAAGTAGTTCTCGCTGGTGAAGGTGGTGCCGGGCCCCAGGCCGGGCCCCTGTGTCGTCCCGAGGCAGGCCTGACTATCCTCGAAGTACTGCAGCTCGTGGCGTGCGACCGTGAACGAGCCTCCGACAGGGCCGTCATGACCGGAGTAATAAGGCCCCCAGAGGTTCGGCTTTGGTGTCACCGCGAGTGCCGGGATGGTGACCAAAGCGAGTAGCGCCGGAACGCTAACGCCGAGCCAGGCAAGCCGGCGACGATGCAATGCCGGCGCGGACGGATCGAGCTTGCGTCCACCCTCTGCCGCCATTATCACATCGCCTCCTGGTCAGGCGCAGGCCGGTTTGCCCGCACCGCGGCGATTGTAGTGCCTCAGGACGCGCTACGAAACCCCGGAAACCACAGCAGTTTTAGGCACGGGCGCGCCCGGTCGCGTGGAGGGCCGCGAGTTCGGTTCGAGAGCGGACGCCGAGCTTTGCGTAGATGCGAGTGAGCGTGGTCTCGACCGTGCGGACGGTGACGAACAGCGCCGCGGCAACCTCCTTGTTGCTTCTGCCTGCGGCCACAAGCTCTGCGATGCGCGACTCACTTGGGGTCAGCTGGTTCGTCGGGGCTGGGGCGCGGCCAGCGATCCGCGCCAGCTCGCCACGGGCCCGTTGGGCCCAGCCTTCGGCTCCTAGCGCGTCGAACTCACGCAACGCGGACTCGAGCGCCGCGCGAGCGGGAGCCTTCCGCTTCGAGCGACGCAGGACTTGTCCGTAGGTGAGCAGCGTAGAAGCGCGGTCAAACGGGCGACCGAGACCGTCGTGGAGCTCGAGCGCCTGTTCCAGCAGGCCTGCGGCTCTGGTGAGGTCGCCGCCTGCCGCGGCGAGCGCTCCGCGGTAATGCGCGCTGATCGCGAGCCCCCATTGCCGCTCCAAGCGTCGGGCGTTCGCTTCGAGCCAATCGACCCACTCGCCCGCCTCATCGAGGCGTTCGAGGAGCAGCAGCGCGTCGAGATACGTCGGCAGCCACGGATAGAGACCCGGCTCGTCGATCCCCGCCGCCCGCATCGCAGCGAGCGCCGGCTCGAGGATCGCTGCTGCGGTCCCGGGATCGCCGTGTGCGAGCGCGACCAGGCCTGTTGCGTGCGCCCATAGCGGGCGTCCGGGGCCCTCGTTGAGGATGCTTGTTTGCTCGATGTGCAGCTCCGCGTCCTCGAGCCGGCCCTGGTAGGCCTCAACAACGGCCCGTGTCATCAGCGCCATAGCGGCGTCGGTCTCGTCGACGTCGCGGTCGACCTCGAACGCCGCGTCGGCGCGCTCGAGCGCCCGTGGCCACTCGCCGGCGATCAGGTGCAGCCAGGCGAGATAGAACAGCGCGTCCGAGCCGCTCGCGTCGTCCTCCAGCGCCTCCTCGACGCAGCGTTCAAGCAACTCGCGAGCGAGCGGAATATCGCCTGCCCACTTCGCGGCCCAGCCGTAGGACACCATTGGTCTCGAGCCTGTATCGATGAAGTCGCCGGCGCGTTCGAGCGCGACCGCGCGCTCGAACAGATCACGGTGGAACCCCAGCCCCCTCGAGAAGGTTGCGGTCGCGAGCCTGCCGAGCACCTTCGACAGCAACATCGGCTCACCAGCGCGCTCGGCATGAGCGAGTGCTGTCTGGGCGCGCTCGACCGAGCCAGAAAACCCGTGATCGAGCCACGATGTTGTGATAAGGATCTCCGCCGACAGCGCGTCGTCATCCGCGCAGGTCAGCGCTTCGTCCACCATTGCCTGCGCGCGGCCCTTCTCTCCGGAGCTCATCGCGAAACTCGCCAGCTGCCAAAGTGGCTCGGCGCGCTCGGACGGAACACTCGCCGCGGAAAGCGCCAGTTCGAGCAGTTCGCGCTGGCGGGCCACGTCGCCGATCATCTGGTTGCGCCGCGCGGCTTGCAGCCGCCGACGATGAACAGCACGCAGATCATGCGCAGGCGTCAACGCGAGTGCCTGCTCCGCCAACTCGGCGGCGGCCGTCGGAGCGCCACGGCGCAAAGCTGCGGCAGAGGCGGCCTCGAGCGTCGCGGCAACCGACTCGCTCGGCCCTTCGGCGGCCAGAGCAAGATGACGCGCGCGCTCCTCCAACCCGTCGGACAGCTGCGCGAGCTGCGAGTGCGCCAAACGCCGCTGCGCGCTGCTCGCACCGTCCAGGACGCCGGCGAGCAGGAGCGGATGGGAGAAACGAACAGCCGGCGCGTTCACCATTACAACGCCGGCACGCTCGGCCGGCGCGACGGCGTCCTCGAAGCCGAGCGCACGCACAAGCCCGAGCGTCGGCTGTGCCGCACAAGCCAGCACAACGAGCAGGTCACGCGTCCGCTCAGGCAGGCGCGCGATCCGCTCAGACACCACCGCCTGCAAACTCGCCGGCAGGCGCTCCGACCCATGCTCCACCAACGCGCGCCCCAGCTCGAGCGCATAGAACGGATTGCCCCCCGAGCGGTCAACGATTCGCCGTACCGTCGGGCGCGATAGCGAACCACCGAGTCGATCGCGCAGTAGCCGCTTCACCGCACTCGCGCTCAGCGGCCCGACCTCCAGGCTGACGACATCGCGGTCCAGCGTCCGCTCAAACTCGAACGGGACCGAACTCAGTTCTCCGCGGACCGTCGCCAGCAATCCGACTAGCGCTGTGCTGGGCCGCCTGAGAGCGAACTCCAGCGCAGCTGCGGACGCTCGATCGAACCACTGCAGATCGTCAATCGACAATAAGACCGGGCGCCCAGACGCGGCCGTGACGAGCGCGCTGCGGACCGCGAGTCCGAGCACCCGGGGATCGGGATGCCCGCCGACCTCCCGCAGGCCAAGCGCCGCCTCAAGCGCGCGGCGCTGCGGTCCTACGAGCTGCGGCAGCACCGCGCTCGCGACAGGTTCCAGCAGATCAGCCAGCCCCGTTAGCGCCAGGCCCGCGTCGGGCGCGTATCCGCGCGCCGAGAGCACCAGCTGCGAGCGGCGGCGAGCTTCCTCAACACCAAGTTGCCACAGCGTGGTTTTCCCAATCCCCGATTCCCCGACGATCAACATCGTGCTCTGGGTGCGCTCAACCAGCTCGACGAACTCGAGCACCGCCTTGCGCTCAAGCTCTCGCCCCACAACCGACGACGACCCACCAGTCACCCTCGGATCTTGACTACTCCCATGATCAAACGCCAAGCACGTCCCAGCCCGGCAATTTGCAAAACACTGGACACGGGACCGGATTCGCGCTGCCCCGCGCGCTCGCAACGGACGACTTCCGATACTCCGGAGCCTCACTGAGGTCGCTCCCGCTCGCCGCGCAAATGCAGGCGCGCCGCACGACCCGGTCGAGACTGTTCCTCGTCGTCCGTTGCGAGCGTGAGGGGTGGCCGGTCGCGGACGTTGCTTCGGTGCGTAGCAGCGGCCCGGCCCCCGAACCACGGGTTACGCTGGCGTAATTGAACCGAGCGGCGATTGTGTGCCGCAGGCCCGTCAGATCGACTTGCTATGCGTCTGCTCGATCTGGATTGCCGTGTCTTCCACCACCGCGGCA
>Ga0302325_10024042_pt1 | contig 12686 bp, 12 predicted proteins | sample Palsa_T0_2_FD_201948 | JGI IMG/M metagenome (GOLD analysis project Ga0302325, IMG submission 201948) | Peat permafrost microbial communities from Stordalen Mire near Abisko, Sweden - Palsa_T0_2 | ecosystem: Environmental > Terrestrial > Soil > Palsa > Peat permafrost | place: Sweden: Abisko... | reverse complement strand
ACGCCACGGCTCGCCTGCCCTTGGTGGGTCCCGAGCCCAGCACCTGGGCGATGGCGGACCGTTCAAGGCGCCAGTACGGCAGGTAGCTCCCCCACCCGACAATGCCCGCTGCCACGACTGCCGCTTCGATCGGGGTTCTTAGGCGGCGCGGGAGGCGCGCATGTCGGCCCGGCGCAGCTTCGTGGCGGCTTCGTCAATGACCAGGGTCAGCTCTTCCAGCGAGCCGGTGAGGACGACGCCGTAGTCGCGGTTGGCCCCCTCCACACTCACGTACTCGTCCAGAACGTCGTCCAGCACGGCGCTGGCCGGCCGGTCGAGCGGGTCGCCCCAGCCGCCGCCGCCGCCGTAGTCGAAGCAGATGCGGTCACCCGCCTCCATGGGAACCCAGTCGGCCGTGTGCTTGACCACGAGCTCATCGTCTGATCCGTAGCGCAAGGTGAGCTTGTTCGGCGCGCCCTTGCCGCCGCCGGCGATGCCCGGCATGGGGTACTTCATGCCCACCACATAGGTGTAGACGTTCGAGGGCACCCGCACTTCCTTTATGTAGTGGCTGCCGCACCCGCCACGCCACTGCCCCGGGCCACCCGAGTCGGTGCGGTAGTCACGACTCCACTGAATGTGCGGGTACAGGCTCTCATTGATCTCCGCCGTGGCCTTCCACAGGTTGCCGAAGGCGGCGCTGACGGCACCCCAGGCATCCATGCCCTTGGCCGCGTTGCACCACCCGGCGTAGACCTCGGCCGAGCCGTCGACGAAGACCTGCCCGCTGCGGGGATCGATGCCCTTGATGTTGGTCGGGATGCCCGTCTTATAGGTCTGGGGCACCGCCCGCTCGGGCAGGACTCCCGACAGCGCAACCGCAATGACCTCGCCGATGTCGGCCCCCGGGTGGTGCGTCCCCGCACTGACCGGTCGACCCGGACGCGGGTTGAGCACGCAGCCCTCGGGCACGATGAGCTCAATGGAGTTGAAGAATCCCTCGTTCTTGGGGATCTCGGGATCCATCATGGCGGCCACCTGGGCCACGGTGTAGCCCCGGGTGTTGCCGTAGGTCGACCAGGCTTGCAGCTCCTGGCGCTCGTCCGAGCCGGTGAAGTCGATGGTCAGCTTGTCGCCCTTGACCGTGATGGCGACGTGGAGGTGGATGTCGGGATTGCCCAACGGGTCGTGATCCACATATGCGTCACCCTCGTAGGTGCCATCGGGCCAGGCGGCGATCTCCTCACCGAACCGCTTGGCGGCGTAATCGATCATGTGGTCTACCGCCGACTCAATCTTGTCGACCCCGTATCGCTCCACCAAGCCCACCAAGCCGTCAGCGGCCTGCTTCGCCGCGCCGATCTGCGCTCGCAGGTCGCCGAGATATCCGTCCAACCGGTTGTTGACCTGCAGGGCGTAAAGGACGTCACGCCGCTCGACCCCACGGTCGAGGACCTTGACCACGGGCCACCGCACGCCCTCGCCCCAGATGTCCGCCGCCGTGACGTTGTACCCACCGGGGACGGCGCCGCCCGTATCACCGTGGTGGCACTGGATCGAAGCGATCAGCACCAGGTGGTCATCGACCACCACCGGGGCGAACACGTTGTAGTCCGGCAGATGGCCGCCGCCGTGGTACGGATCGTTGGCCACGAACACATCGCCCTGGCGGAATTCGTCGACGCCCAGGAAATCGAGTGCGAAGCGCACCGGCAGGGTGGAGGTGAGCATGAATTGGGGAATGCCCACGCTGAGGGCGGCCAGACGGCCCTTGCCGTCGAGAATGGTGGCGTTGCGCTCGTTGGACTGGTTGAGGATCGGCGTGGTGGCCGTCCGGGAGACGTACATCGCCATTTCGAAGCACACCGTCTCCATGGTGCCCCTGATGACCTCGGCCGTGACCGGGTCGACGGTGCCGTCGACCATGAGGCGTTCCCGAGGTCCTGCCAATGCCTTCAGATCGACGTTCATAACCCCTCCCCAGACGCTCAATAGGCGTCACAGGCACAGATTTTCCACAGACTCCGCGTTTGCTGACAACCGTGTCACCTTCACTGTACACCGGGGCACCTGCACCGACGCCTGCGCCTGCGCTGCAACGTCTTTGCCAGGTCCGTGTCACCCATGGGGTCCACACTGACTTCATGGGGCCCGCTGCGGGTCCTGCGCAGGAGGTGTGCCATGCAGGTCGCGGAGAAGCAGGTTGTCCACACACTCGACAGCGAGCCCACCCATCGGCGACGGCTGGGGCGTCCGGCGGACGCACTGCGGACCCACGCCGAGTTCCTTATGGACCAGGTGAGCCTTCGCTCGGGCGACGAGGTCATCGACCTGGGTTGCGGTCCGAGCGGGATACTCGATCTGCTGGCCGACCGTGTCGGACCCTGTGGCCGCGTGGTCGGAATCGACGCCAATCCGCATCACGTCGCCCGGGCGCGGGCCTTCGTCGACCGCTGGGGCCTGGCCCACGTCAGCGTCGAAGAGGGTGACGCTGCCCGCACGGGACTCCCGTCCGCTTCATATGACTTCGCACATGCCCAGCTGCTGCAGATCGATCGTGCGGATCCGGCCGCCCTCGTCACTGAAATGGTCAGGTTGGCCAAGCCGGGAGGCTGGGTGGTGATCTCGGAAGCCGGGGTGTACCTCGGTGGTCGGCTGTCCGACCTTTTTCATGAGGCCGGACTCGTCAATGTCCACGTCGACATCCGGGCTACCCGGGCCCACAAGGACGTCCCCTATGCGCTGACCCTCCCCCGCCTGTTGTTCATGACCATTGGTCGCAAGGCCTGATCGTTTCACCACGGCGGGCCACGGTCACGCCGTAGCCCGCAACACCATCACCCAGCTGTCCAACTCGAGTGGCCCTCCCCCTCCGGCGGAGAACTGGATCTCGCTGAACCCGGCATCCTCCAGCCAGTGCACCCACTCGGGTGGCGTGGGGAGGCGAATCGAGTGCGTCGTGTGGCGCACCTCCCCATCCCGGTAGATCGTGCGCTCCGTCACCATCCGCCCCAGCAGGGGATCGAAGGTCGCCATATCGATCTGGGCGTCGTCGCCGCGCCGGCACACCATGGCGTCGGGTGCCGCGGTGAAGTGCCGCACGGCGCCGTCATGGTGCATGGTCTCAACCAGCAGCGTTCCCCCCGGGGCCAGCACGCGGTGGAACTCGGACAGCACCTGTCGGCAGTCCGGGTCGTCGTCATACCCGTACGACGTGTACCAACAGACCACGGCGTCGAACGGACCGGTCACCGGCAGTTGGCGTAGATCACCGACCTCGTAGGCCACACTGCCCCCCGGGCCCACCGGCCCGCCCCGGGCCATGGCAATGAACCGATCGGAAATATCGACACCGGTGACGTGGTGGCCGGCGGCGGCCAGGCGGCGGGAGATGCGGCCATGGCCACACGGCGCATCGAGGATGCGGGCCCCAGTCTCAAGTTGCAGCAGACCGAGAATTTCAGTGGCATCGTCATCGGAGTGCCCGTCGTCAATGGACTCCTCGTAAAAGTAGAGGTAGTCGTCCCCGAAGGTGGCTGCAACGTCGAACTCCATGACTCATCTTGGCCGTTAATGTCCCGATGTGCCTTCGGCCGACGATCTCTCCTTCGACTCCGCCACTGCAGTGCACCCCCACGCGGACGGGCACACCTACGACACAGATATCCACCCATTGTGGACGGTCGGCGACAAACCCAACGGGGGCTATCTCCTGGCGCTGTTGGCCCCGGGCTGGCTGGGCATCCGCCTTTCGGCCCACCTGGTGGCGGCAGGCATGGCGGACGAGACCTGCACCATGTGGGACAGCAGCGGTCGGGTGGTGGCCCAGGCCACACAACTGGCCCGCCTGCGTTTCCCTGACGAGGTTTCATGAGCACAGCGGGACGCTGACCCCGGCGCTACGGTCAGCCCCATGCCTCTGGCCCTCGGCATTGTCACGCCGGTCCTGCACATGAACCCGCGCTTCGACCCTCCCGAATGGGAGGTCACCGCCAGCGTGCACGACGTGGTCACTGTGGTCCAGCGAGCCGAGGCGTTGGATTACGACTGGGTGGCCTGCTCGGAGCACATCGCCATACCGGCCGCCGCATCCACCGTGCGGGGCGGGCGGTACTTCGATCCCTTCTCCACCCTGGGCTACTTCGCCGCCCAGACCAGCCGGATCGGCCTCCTGACCCACATGGCGGTGCTGCCCTATCACCACCCGCTCGAACTGGTGAAGCGGTTGGGCACGCTCGATGTCCTGAGCGACGGCCGGGTCATCGCCGGGGTCGGGGTCGGATCTCTCTCGCCCGAGTTTGAGGTCCTCGGTCACACATTCGATGGCCGGGGTGCTCAATCCGACGATGCCATCCGGGCCATGCGGGCCGCCTGGGGCACTCGGATACCCGAGTACCACGGCACCCACTACGACTTCGAGGGCTTCATTGTCGAGCCTTCGGGGCTGCCACGCCCGCTCGCCATCTGGGTGGGGGGCCGGACCAGGCGATCACTGCGGCGTGCTCTGGAGCTGGGCGACGCCTGGATGCCCTTCGGATTCACCATCGACGCCCTGACTGCGCTGCTGACCGACCCCAAGGTGTGCGACGACCTGGCCCGCCGCGCCGACCAACGTGGCCCGCTGCAGATGATCCTCGCCCCCGAACCGCCCATCGACCCGCTGGGCGATCCATCGGGAACGGCCGCCTTCTTGGAGTCCTATGTGGCCATCGGCGCCACCGGCTTCAGCCTCCGCTTCGAGCACCGTTCCATGGCGCACTTCTGTGAACAAATGGAGGCTCTGGTCACCGTGCTCGGGCGGGACTACGAGCCGCTGCCCAATCCCGGGTAGCCGCCCCCGCCGAAGCGCTCGTCCAACGCGTCGTAGTCGATGGCCCACCCTTGGCGGGGAAGCGCGTCGACGAACTCGACCACCGACGGCTTCTTATAGGAGGCGATCAGCGAACGGCAGTGCTCCACCAGCACCTCCTGCGTGAGCGCATCACCCTCGGGACCTTCGGCCCGCACCACCACCGCCAAGACCTTCTGCGTCCACTTGGGATCAGGGACGCCGATGATGGCCGACTCCTTCACCCCGGCGTGCCGGTTGAGGCAACCTTCGACCTCGGCCGGATAGATGTTCTCGGCCGCCGACTTCACAATGCGGGTCAGTGGCGCCACAAAGGTGATCGACCCGTCCGCCTCGCGCTTGCCGAGGTCACTGGTGTGCCACCACCCGTTGCGAGTGCGTGCCGCATTCACTTCGGGACGATTGTGGTATCCGTTGGTCAGCACGCGCCCGCGGGCCACAATCTCTCCGGTCTCACCCTCGGGCACATCGTTTCCGGCCGGGTCGACGATCCGCACCTGAACCCAGGGCGACGGGCGCCCGCTACTGCCCGAGCTGCCGATGCCCAGCGCGTTGAACGTCAGCATGCCAGTGGCCTCGGTCTGTCCGTAGCCGGCTGGGTGCACCCCCCAAGGGCTGTCGTCGACAGTGACCATGGCATTCCAGGCCGGACTGGCCCCAAAGGTCCGCAGCGACGAGAGGTCGTAGCGTCCATCCTGGTTGACCTCCATGATTTCCGTTGCCGTCGGACCCATGACAAAGCCGTAATTGCACCGCTCGGCCTCCACCAAGCGGCACAGTTCCTCGGCGTCCACCCGACGGGTCATGACATTGTTCCCCCCCAGGTGAAATGCGGCGAAGGTGGTCATCAGGGTGGCCATGTGGAACATCGGACCGGAGTTCAGGTACACCGTGTCCTCGGTGATGCGTTGCACCAAAGCAACCATCAGCGCCTGGGAGAGCACGGCGTCATGGGAGAGCTGGGCGCCGTTGGGTGTGCCACCAAACGCCCCCGTGTACAACTGAATGACCGGGCCGTGCGGATCGACGGTCACCTCCGGGTCCTGGGCCGGTGCCGCGGCCAGGAACGCCTCATAGCTTCCGGCATCACCATCGGTCGCATCATGTTGGAGCCAGAGGGCTTCACCCTTCCACTGGGCCCGGGCGGCCTCGGTGACCTCCCCGATCTCCTCGGCCTGCCAGATCACCACTTTGGGTTGCACGTCGTTCAGCAGCGTCAGCAGCTCGTCGGCACTCTGGCGCCAGTTGGACGGGACAAAGACCGCCCCCACCTTGGCGCAGCCGAGCAGGCCCTCGACTACCCGGTGGCAGTTCTGCCCCAACCACAGCACCATCTCGCCGGTGCCGACTCCGGCATTGATGAGCGCGTGGGCCAGCCGGTTCACCCGGTCGTCGAGTTCCGGGTAGGTGGCGCGGTACTCGCCGCACACCACGGCCGTCTGTTGCGGCCGGCTTCGCCGGTGCTCGCGCAGGACGTCGCCCAAGGTCAGGTCATGCAGTGGATCCACCGTGTACTCCTCTTTCTCTGTGCGTCAAGCGTCAGGAAGCCGTGCCGGCCAACCGCGCCCGTAGCTCTGGTTTGACGACTTTCCCGGTGGCATTGCGGGGCAGCTCGTCCACGAAATGGAACTGGCGGGGCACCTTGTAGTCCGCCAACTGTTCGAGCGCGAATGACCGGAGGGCGTCGCCGTCAATCTCGACCCCACCGTGGAGCACCACGAAGGCCACGACATCCTCACCCAGCACCGGGTGGGGGGCTCCGACGACGGCCACCTCGGCCACGCCGTCATGTTGCATGAGGACGTGCTCGACGTCGGCGGCGTGCACATTGTTGCCACCCCGGATGATGACGTCCTTGCTGCGGCCGACGATGTAGAGATAGCCGTCAGCGTCGAGCTTGCCCAAGTCACCCGTAATCAACCAGCCGTCGCGCCAGGTCTCCGCCGTCGCCTCGGGGTCGCCGAAGTATTCACGCTGATGGCCGGGCAGTTGCATCCGAACCTCTCCCACCTCGTCGGGTGGCACCGGCTGGTCGTCGGCATCAACAATGCGCACCCGCGCCGGTGGGGCGGGCTGTCCCACCGAACCGGGGCGCTTGACCGCTTCGCCCTTGGGCATAATGCAATACGCCGAACCGGCCTCGGTCATGCCGTAGTTGTTCGACACCATGGCGTCGGGCATGAGCGCCTGCAACCGCTCGACCACAAAGGGGGCCAGGGGCGCGCTGCCCACCGAGCACATGCCGACCGATGAGAGATCGAGGTGACCGAACCGCGGATGGTCGAGCAGGAGATGGGCCATGGCCGGGACCAAGAACACCGCCACCGGCCGCTCCGCTTCCACCACCTCAATCCAACGGCCGGCATCGAACTTGGGCTGGTAGACGACCCGCAGACCCAGCTTCATCGGCGTGTACACCAGGGCGATGCCGGCGAAAGTGAACATCGGACTGGCATGGAGCCAGGCCCCGCCACTCCACGACGGCGTCACGTCGCCCACCATGGAGGCATTGGAGTGCCGGACCGCCACGCCCTTGGGGCGCCCGGTCGTGCCCGAGGTGTACAAAATGTCGGCCAGGTCGTCGGCGTCCCTGGCCACCTGCACGGCGTCACGGCTTCCCGAAGTCATCTCATCCCAGGTGGTCACCCGCAATCCGGTGACCGGGCGGTCCGCTGACGCGGGCGAATCCGCATCGATCACCAACGAAAGGACTTCATTGGCCACCTTGAGGTCCTGATCGATCAGATCCCCATCGGCCACCACCGCGCTGGCGCCGGAGTGGGCCAGCATGTGGGACACCTCGGTCGGAGCCAAACGGGGATTCATGGGCACTGCCACTCCCCCGGCGCGGTGGATGCCGGCATAGGAGACCAGCCAGCGCAGGGCGTTTTCGGCGTGGAGGTGGATGCCGACCCGGGCCCCGGCCGGCAACCCTCCTTCGATCAGATTGCGGGCCAGCGCGTTGGCGCTGCCGTCCCATTCGGCAAAGGTGATCTCACCCACATCGACAACCGTGAACGCCGTCTGGCCGGGGAATTCCTCGGCCATCCGGCGCAGATGCTCGTCCATCAACACGTCTGAGGGTCCCCCCCACATGCTCCGGGGCGTCCAAAAGTTGACGCCGGTGTCAGGTTCGTTGCAGCATGGCCGATGCGCCACCGGGGGTCAATCCCGGCGGTGACCAGAGAGATTCTCCCCCCAAGCCGAGGCGACCGGGGCACGAACAAGGGAACAGGCGCAGATGAGCATGGTTCGTTTCGACCTCCCAACGCCCGAGGGCGACACCATCGAATTCTGGGAGGCAGCCAAGGAGGAGCGACTTCTCATTAAGCACTGCGGTGACTGCGAGGCGTACTCCTACTATCCCCGCCCCTTCTGCCCCAGTTGTTGGAGCGAGAACGTGGAGTGGTTCGAAGCCAGTGGGAACGGCACCCTCTACACCTGGTCGGTGATCTACAGCAACGACATGCCCCCCTTCAAGGAACGGGTGCCCTACGTGGCTGCCATCGTGGACCTGGCGGAGGGACCCCGCATGATGACCAACGTGGTGGAATGCCCCTTCGACGAGCTGCAGGTCGGCATGCCATTGAAAGTCACCTTCCAACCCATCTCAGACGACTACACCATCCCCGTCTTCGTACGGGCGTAAGGAGCGAAACCCCGTGAGTGACGCCGTCATCGTTGCCGCCATCCGGACCCCCATCGGGCGCACCGGTCGGAGTCTGGCCCCGCTGAGCCTGCAGGACATCGGCGCACAGACGGTGGCCGGTGTGATTGCCACCTCCGGCATTGACGTCAATGACATTGACGACCTGATCATCGGGGAGGTCCTCCAGGGAGGCGGCTGCACCGCCCGCTACATCGCCAATGAACTGGGCCTGCCTCCGGACACGCCCGGCGGCACCGTGCAGCGCCAGTGCGCCACCGGGATGATGGCCGTACAGGAAGCGGCGGCCAACATCCGCTCCGGCATGGCCCGGGTCATTGTGGCCGGAGGCGTCGAGTCCATGACCCGTTCGCCCCTCCTCTTCGCCAAGTCCCCTTTCCCCTTCGGTGGCGTGCAACAGTTCCTGCCGCCCAGCCACCCCGACTCGGCTGACGCACCGAACATGAACATGCTGATCACTGTCGGTGAGAACACGGCCAGCGAATGCGGCATCACCCGCGAAGAGTCTGACCACTGGTCCTACCATTCGAACATCAGGGCGATCGCAGCCACCGACGACGGGCGTTTCGCCTCTGAAATTGTGCCACTTGTCGTGCCGGTCGGACGGGGCGAGACCGTCACGGTCAGCGTGGATGAGCACCCGAGGCGGGACACCACGCTGGAGAAACTGGCTGCTCTCCCCTCTCTCACCGGACCGAACGGGACGATCACAGCGGGGAACTCGTCGGGTATCGCCGATGGAGGCGCAGCGCTCCTGGTGGTCGATCGGGAATACGCCGATGCCCATGGCATGCCTGTACTGGCCACGGTTCTCTCCTGGAACTCCTGTGGGATTGAGCCCTCACGCACTGGACTGGCCCCGACCGTCTGTGTCCCCCGGGCCCTCCAGCTAGCCGGACTCGACGTGTCCGACGTCGATCTGGTCGAAATAAATGAAGCCTTCGCCAGCATGTCGGTAGCCAGCGCCCGCAAGCTCGGCTTCTCCCACGACATTGTCAATGTGAACGGTGGCGCCGTCGGCATCGGCCACCCCGTGGCCGCTTCGGGTGCCCGCATTCTGGTCACCCTGATTCACGAGCTCGGTCGCCGTGGCGGCGGCATAGGCGTCGGCACCCTGTGTGCCGGAGGTGGCATGGGTTCAGCCACGGTGCTCCAGGTCAACGCCGCCTAAAGACTACGAGTCCTTGGACTCCTCCTCCAACTGCACGTCCCAGCTATTGGGCGATCGCACACTCACGGTACGGTAGGTCCAATCGTCTCTCGGCCGCTCGGTGGTGACCTCGTAGGCCAGGCTCTCCCGCTCACAGACGGCAATCCTCGCTTCGACATCGGCCACGGCCAGTTGCCAGGTCAGTCCGGCACCTGGGGGATCGGGATGAGGTTGGTAATGAGGTAAGGCACCGCTTTGTTACTCCTTGTCTTCGGCTCCACCCGCCATGCCGTCCTTTATGGCATTGACGACGGTGGGATCCATGAGGGTGGTGACATCGCCCAGGTCCCGGTGCTCAGCCACATCACGCAAAAGTCGCCGCATGATCTTCCCGCTGCGCGTCTTCGGCAACTCGGGAGTCAGCATGATCTGCCGGGGCTTGGCGATGGGACCGATCTCGTGCGCCACGTGGTCACGGAGCTCCTGCACGAACTTCTCCCCGGCCGCCGGATCCTCGAATCCGGTCCCCTTGACGGTCACGAACGCAACTATGGCTTGTCCCGTGGTGCTGTCGTTGGCTCCCACCACGGCCGCTTCGGCCACTGCCGGGTGACTGACCAAGGCGTGCTCCACCTCGGTGGTGGAGATGCGATGCCCAGATATGTTCATGACGTCATCGACCCGGCCCAGCAGCCAGATATCGCCGTCCTGGTCACGCTTGGCCCCGTCACCGGCGAAATACAGGCCGGGAAAACGTGACCAGTACGTCTCCCGGTAGCGCGCATCATCGCCGTAGATGCCCCGCAACATGCCCGGCCAGGGCTCGGTGATGACCAGATAGCCGCCCTCGTCGTTGCCGACCGACTTGCCGTCGTTGTCGATGATGTCCACCGAAATACCGGGGAACGGGGTCATGGCGGCGCCAGGCTTGGTGGCCGTGATGCCCGGGAGCGGAGTGATCAGGATCCCACCAGTCTCGGTCTGCCACCATGTGTCGACGATGGGGCACCGCTCCCCGCCGATGTGCGTTCGATACCACATCCACGCTTCGGGATTGATGGGCTCCCCGACTGAGCCGAGCAGGCGCAGGCTGCTGAGATCATGCCCGGCCGGCAGCTCTTCCCCCCATTTCATGAAGGTTCGGATGGTGGTGGGCGCGGTGTACAGGATGGTGACCTTGTACTTCTCAATGATCTGCCACCAGCGGTCGCGGGCGGGGGTGTCGGGTGTGCCTTCGTACATGACCGACGTGGTGGCATTGGCCAACGGTCCGTAGACGATGTAGCTGTGGCCGGTGACCCACCCGATGTCAGCGGCCGTCCAGTACACATCCTCTTCCGGTTTCAGATCGAAGATCAGTCGTTGGGTGGCCGAGACGTGGGTCAGGTAGCCGCCCGACGTGTGCAGTATCCCCTTGGGCTTGGCAGTGGTCCCGCTGGTGTACATGATGTACAGCGGATGCTCGGCATCGAAGAACTCGGCTTCGTGCTGTTCGGGTTGGCGACTGACCAGGTCATGCCACCACACGTCCTGCCCGTCGGTCCACGCCACGTCCTGCCCTGTGCGGCGCACCACCAGGACCTTCTCCACGTCCGGGCAGTCGATCACGGCTTCGTCCACCGCCGCCTTCAACGGGCTGGCAGCGCCGCGCCGGTACCCGCCGTCAGCGGTGATCACGAAATGTGCGTCACAGTCGATAATCCGGCTGCGCAATGCGTCTGAGGAGAAGCCACCGAAGACCACGGTGTGCGGCGCTCCCAGGCGAGCGCAGGCGAGCATGGCGACGACAGTCTCGGGGATCATCGGCATGTAGATGGCAACCTTGTCCCCGCTGTGCACACCGAGCTCCGTCAACCCGTTGGCGGCCTGACATACATCCGTCAGCAGATCGCCGTAGGTGATGGTCCGGGTGTCACCGGGCTCACCTTCCCAATGGAAGGCCACTCGATTACCGAGACCGGCCTCCACATGGCGGTCCACACAGTTGACGGCGACATTGAGCTTGCCCCCGACGAACCACTTGGCAAACGGTGACTGCCACTCGAGGATGTCAGTCCACGGGCTGGCCCAGGTCAGGTGCTTGGCCTGCTCGGCCCAGAACGCCAATGGATCTGACTGGGCCTCTGCGTAAATTCCCGGTTGGGCGTTCGCTTCCTTGGCCAGCGCTTCCGGCGGCCCGAAGGTCCTTGTCTCGTGCAGGAGAGCGGAGAGCCCTTCCTCTCGTTCTTCGGGCACACTGGCCTCCTCTGGGGTTCGCACGTTGCGGACATCCCCTTCGATCATTACTTGCCCAGTGGCTTCAGTGTCAACGGCTTACCGACCGGCATGAACACTCGGCCCACCATTCCGTTGATCACGCCGGCCGAGGAGGCGTACCAAGCGGCAGCGGCGGTGACGAATCCGGCGATCCCGCCAGCCTGAATCAGGCCGGTCGACGATGAGAAGTGGCCGACGGCGAGGAGGATGAAGGTGACTTCGAGGGCCAGGAAGACCGTGAACACTGCCTTGCTGACGAAGAGGCTCCACAACATCATGTACGTGTTGAAGATCAGGAAAGCCAGTGAAGTCCAGGCCAGATCGTTCCCCAGCTGGGCCGCAGTGGGCTTGAATTCTGGTACGACGACGACGAAATAGAGGCCAACACCGATCCAAAATGCCCCGTACGTCGAGAACGCGGTCGCCCCGAAGACGTTCTTGTTCCGGAACTCCCACATCCCGGCCAACAGCTGCGTCAACCCACCGTAGGCGAGGGCGATACCGAGAAAGGCCACCGTCCCCCTGGTCCAGCCGACGTTGTATGCCGAGAGAAGGAACGTCGTCAGTGCGAACGCCGCCAGCCCGAGTGGTGCTGGGTCGGCCACCGACGGCATCTCGGTCACGGCAACCTTCTGCACTGAAAGCAAACCAAGTGGTGCGTGATCTGAAACTGCGTGGCTTGGTCCCCCGTTTTGCACGGCATTCTCTATAATTGCCATGAGGCAATTCCCTCCCTCTGTTCGCGGGCAAGATTTCACTTCCCGACACTTTGTATGCCCGAAAGA
>Ga0302325_10024041_pt1 | contig 12686 bp, 13 predicted proteins | sample Palsa_T0_2_FD_201948 | JGI IMG/M metagenome (GOLD analysis project Ga0302325, IMG submission 201948) | Peat permafrost microbial communities from Stordalen Mire near Abisko, Sweden - Palsa_T0_2 | ecosystem: Environmental > Terrestrial > Soil > Palsa > Peat permafrost | place: Sweden: Abisko... | reverse complement strand
AACGTGACCGCATCGGGGGTGATCCCCCAGATCAGCGTGATCATGGGCCCCTGCGCCGGTGGCGCCGTCTACTCCCCGGCCATGACCGACTTCATCTTCATGGTCCAGGGCACCTCGCACATGTTCATCACCGGCCCCGACGTCGTGAAGACGGTCACCGGCGAGGACGTGACCCTCGAGGAGCTCGGGGGCGCCATGAGCCACGCCACCAAGTCCGGCGTGGCCACCTTCGTGTCCCCCGACGAGAAGGCCTGCCTGGACGACGTCCGCCACCTGCTCTCCTTCCTGCCCTCCAACAACCTCGAGGAGCCGCCCCGCGAGATGACGGGCGACGACGGGGACCGGCTGGTGCCCGAGTTGATCGACATCATGCCGGCCTCGCCGAACCAGCCCTACGACATGAAGAAGGTCATCACGGCCGTGGTGGACAACGGGGACTACTTCGAGGTCCACCGGCACTGGGCCATGTCGATCACCTGCGGGTTCGGCCGCATGGACGGCCGGGTCGTGGGCATCGTGGGCAACCAGCCGGCCGTGCTGGCGGGCGTGCTCGATATCGACTCGTCCGAGAAGGCCTCGCGTTTCGTCCGCACGTGTGACGCCTTCAACATCCCGCTCCTCACCTTCGTCGACGTCCCGGGCTTCATGCCGGGGACGGACCAGGAATACGGCGGCATCATCCGCCACGGGGCCAAACTCCTCTACGCCTACTGCGAGTCGACGGTCCCCCGCATTCAGATCATCACGCGCAAGGCCTACGGCGGCGCCTACGTGGTCATGAACTCGAAGTCGATCGGCGCCGACCTGGCCTACGCCTGGCCCTCGGCGGAACTGGCGGTCATGGGGCCCAACGGCGCCGTCGAGATCGTCTACCGGCGTGAGCTGGCCGAGGCGCCCGACCCGGCCAGCCGGCGGGCCGAGCTGATCGACGAGTACACCGAGCGCTACGCCAATCCCTACATCGCGGCGGAGCGGGGCTACATCGACGACGTGATCTCGCCGGCCGACACCCGCGCCGTCATCTGCCGGAGCCTGGAGATCCTGTCCTCCAAGCACGAGGAGCTCCCCCGCCGCAAGCACGGCAACGTCCCGCTGTGACGAAGGGGGCGAAGAAGCCGAAGAAGGCCACGAAGGAGGCCGCGCGGGAGGCCCGCCCGGCGAGCCCCGTCGTCGAGGGGGCGCAGCTGGCGCTGCGGCCGCGTCCCGGGCCTGCTCCCGACGTCCTGGCGGCTATCACCGCGGCGGCGCAGCTGGCCTGGCCCCGACCGGCCGCCCCCGAGACGGTCGATTCCGGCCACGACGCCTGGCGCTTCAGCGGGCGTTGGTGGGCGTTGCCGTCGCCGATGCGGCGGGCCCGGCCGTGGGCGCGCCGCTGACCGTCTACGTAGACGACTGGCGCCAGCGGGCCACCATCCGGGAGCGGGAAGACCGCTGGTCGCATCTCGTGGCGGACGATCCCGGCGAGCTCCACGCCATGGCGGCCCGGCTCGGCATCCCTCCCCGCGGCTACCAACGCCATCGGCGCTCCGCCGCGCTGAACCACTACGACCTGCCCGAGAGCCTCCGGCTGCGGGCCATTGAGCTGGGTGCGGTGGCCATCACCTGGCGCGACCTGGCTCGCCTGTTGCGGGAGTGGCGGCGCGCTGACGCTCGGCCAGGCCGACCAGGTCTTCCATGATCCGGTCGAATGAGTAATCTTTAGGCGTATACACCGAGGAGACACCCTTGCCCAGCAGGATCTCGGCGTCGTCGGGCGGGATGATCCCGCCGACCACCACTGCGGCCGCCACGCCGGCTGCCCGAAGACGGTCGAGCACGTCGGGGACCAACTCCATGTGGGAGCCCGACAGAATGGAGAGGCCGACGATATCGACGTCCTCGTCCCGGGCCGCCGCCACGATCTGGGCCGGGGTGAGCCGGATGCCCTGGTAGATGACTTCGAAGCCCGCGTCGCGCGCCGCCACGGCGATCTGCTCGGCCCCGTTCGAGTGGCCGTCCAGTCCGGGCTTGGCCACCAAGAGGCGCGGTGCGCCCCCGGTCCTCGCCGCCAGGGCCCTGGTCCGGGCGACGAGGGGCGCCAGGTCGTCGCCCCGGCGGCCCACGCCGCCGCCCACACCCGTCGGGGCCCGGAACTCGCCGAAGACCTGGCGCAGGGCCCCGGACCACTCGCCCGTGGTCCCGCCGGCGTGGGCCAGCGCGATGGTGGCCTCCATGATGTTGGCACCCGGGCCGTCGTCCTCGGCCACCTGGCGCAGCGCATCGAGAGCCCGCCGCACGGCCGTCTGGTCGCGCCCCGACCGCCAGCGCTCGATGTCGGCGATCTGCTCGGCCTCGACGCGGTGGTCAACCCTCATGACGTTCTCGATCTCCCCGTCGCCGGTCAGCGGCGACGGTGCCGTCTCGGTGAAGCAGTTCACGCCGACGACCCGCTGCTCGCCGGTCTCGATGCGCCGTACCCGTTCGGCTTGGCTGCGCACCAGTCGCATCTTCAGCTCGTCGATGGCTTCGAAGGCGCCGCCCAGCGCCTCCACGTCGGCCAGCTCCGCGCCGGCTGCCTCGACGATCTCCGCCGTCTTGGCCGCAATCACGGTGGAGCCCTCGAAGATGTCGCCGTACTCGAGGAGGTCGGACTCGAAGGCCAGGATCTGCTGTATCCGCAGCGACCACTGCTGGTCCCACGGGCGCGGCAGGCCGAGGGCCTCGTTCCACGCCGGCAGTTGCAGGGCCCGGGCCCGGGCACTCTTCGACAGGGTGACGCCGAGCGATTCGAGCACGATGCGCGGCACGTTGTTCTCGGGCTGCTGCTCGGTCAGCCCGAGGGAGTTGACCTGCACGCCGTAGCGGAACCGGCGCAGCTTGGGATCCGCCACGCCGTAGCGCTCGGCGCAGATGCGGTCCCACATGGAGGTGAAGGCCCGCATCTTGCAGGTCTCCTCGACGAAGCGGACACCCGAATTGACGAAGAAGCTGATCCGGCCGACCACCGCCGGGAACTCGGCGGGATCCACCTTGCCCGAATCGCGCACGCCGTCGAGCACGCCGATGGCCGTAGCCAGGGCGTACGCCACCTCCTGGGTCGGCGTGGCCCCCGCCTCCTGCAGGTGGTAACTGCAGACGTTGATCGGGTTCCACTTCGGCGCGTGGCGCACCGTGTATGCGATGGTGTCGATGGTCAGGCGGAGGCTGGGCCCGGGCGGGAAGATGTAGGTCCCACGGCTCAGGTACTCCTTGACGATGTCGTTCTGCGTCGTCCCCGAGAGAAGCCGCGCCTCGATCCCCCGATCCTCGGCGTGGGCCACGTAGAGCCCCAGCAACCAGGCGGCGGTGGCGTTGATGGTCATGGAGGTGTTCATCTCGCCCACGGGGATCTGGTCCATGAGCTCCTCCATGTGGCCCCGGTGCGCCACCGGGACGCCCACCTTGCCCACCTCGCCGGCCGCCTCGGGCGCATCGGGGTCGTACCCGGTCTGCGTCGGAAGATCGAACGCGATGGAGAGGCCCGTCTGACCCTTGGCCAGGTTGCTGCGGTAGAGCTCGTTCGAGGCGCGCGCGGTGGAGTGCCCCGAATAGGTGCGCATCATCCAGGGCTCATCACGCGCCAATTCCCGACCCGTCGGTTCCTGGCCCAATCGATCTCACCTCCCGGGCGTGGGGACTGCCCCCACCATTGTGCCCGCCCGGGCCTGGTCGGCAAACGTCGCGGTGGGCGATGTCCCCGGGTTCAGCGGGCGTAGTCGTAGAAGCCGCGTCCGGCCTTGCGACCGAGTTGGCCCGACGTCACCAGGCGGCGCAGCAGGGGCACGGCGGCGTAGTTCGGATCGCGGAACTCGTCGTAGAGCGCGTCGAGGATGGCGACCGAGGTGTCCAGCCCGACCAGGTCGAGGAGGGCAAAGGGTCCCAACGGGAATCCGCACCCCCCCTTCATGGCGGCGTCGATCCCCTCCTTGGTGGCCACGCCCTGCTCCAAGAGCCGGACCGCATTGTTGAGGTAGGGGAAGAGCAGGGCGTTGACGATGAATCCGGCCTGGTCCTTCACCTCGACCGGCTCCTTGCCGCAGGACTCGGCGAACGCCAGGGCGGCGGCCACGGTGGCGTCGGCGGCGGTGATGGGCCGCACCACCTCGACCAGCGACATGGCCGGGGCCGGGTTGAAGAAGTGGATGCCGCAGACAAGGTCGGGCCGCCCCGTAGCCATGGCCAGCTCCACCACGGGCAGGGTCGACGTGTTGGTGGCCAGGATGGCGCCGGGCTTGCAGACGCTGTCGAGCTCGGCGAACAGGGCCTTCTTCACGCCCAGATCCTCGACGACCGATTCGATGACCAGGTCCACGTCGACCAGCTCGCCCAGGTGGGTGGTGGCCTTCACCCGGCCGGCGATGGCGTCGGCCTCGGCCTGGGTCCGCTTCTCCTTCTCCACCTGCCGGGCCAGCGACTTGGCCAACCCGGCCAGCATGGCGTCCGCCGTGTCCTGGTGACGGCTGCGCAGGACCACGTCGTACCCCGCGGCGGCGGCCACTTCGGCCACCCCCGCGCCCATGATCCCCGACCCAACGATTCCTACCCGAGCAATCGACATGCATAGAGGCTACTGGCCGGTAACCACCGGAGTCGAAGCCGGCTCCCGTGGCTGCGTGCAAGAGTGGTTCATGGACAACATCGGCCTGCTGGCCCTGGGGGGGGGGAGCGAGTGGACGGAGGGGTGCACGTTCGATGCGACCCTGCTCGCCGCCTCGGGCGGGAACGATGTGCTGGTCCTGCCGACCGCGGCGGCGTACCAGCATCCCGAGCGGGTGGTGCTCCGGGCGGCGGAGTGGTTCGAACCTCTCGGGGGCCAGGTGGAAGGGCTGATGGTCCTCGACCGGACGTCGGCCAACGATCCGGGCATGGCGGCCGTGGTCCGGGGCGCCCGTTTCATCTATCTCGCCGGCGGGTCGCCCCTCCATCTCAAGTCCGTCCTCAAGGGCTCTGCCACGTTCGAGGCGATCCGGGCGGCCTGGAACGCGGGCGCCGTGGTGGCCGGATCGGCCGCCGGCGCCATGGTGCTGACCGATCCGATGGTCGATCCCCGGGGTGGGGCCCTGACGGTCGGCCTCGGCCTGGTCGACCAGCTGGCCGTCGTCCCCCAGTTCGGTGACGGCCTGGAGGACGTCCACGGCCAGAAGCTGGAGCGCACGGTCGCGCTGGCCCCCGATGGCCTGCCCGTGGTGGGCATCCCCGAGCGCACGGCGCTGCTACGCGACGGTGACGGCAACTGGAGTTACGCGGGCACGGCGCCACCGGTCGTGTTCCTCGACGGCGACCGCACCGAGGGGCTCGGCGCCCTGCGGCGCTGAGACGGCGAACGGCGCTGCGGTCAGGCGGCGCGGCGCTGCGGTCAGTCCTCCTCGGCGATGGTCACCGATTCGATGGTGACCGTCTCCTTCGGCTTGCCCGATCGTGTGCCCAGGGCATCGATGGCGGTGATGACATCCCCGCCACTCACGACGGCCCCGAAAAGCGCGTACTGCGGGGGGAGGCGGACGCCGTCGGACCCACTGATGACGAAGAACTGGCTGCCGTTGGTGTTGGGGCCTGCATTGGCCATGGCCAGGGAGCCGACCTGGTAGCGACCCGGCGCCGGCAGCTCGTCATCGAACTTGTAGCCGGGACCGCCGGTGCCGGTTCCCGTGGGATCGCCGCCCTGGAGCACGAAACCCGGGATGATGCGGTGGAAGATGACCCCGTCGTAGTAGTGGTAACGGGCCAGGAAGACGAAACTGTTGACCGTCTTGGGAGAGGCCAGGGGATCGAGCGCGATGACCATGGTGCCGTGGGAGGTCACCATGGTGGCCGTGTAGCGCTTGGCGGTGTCGATCACCATCGGTGGCTCCTGGTCGAACTTGCGCTGCTGGGGGCTCGATCCATCGGCCGCGGGGGGTACGGGTATGGCCATGTGTGCTGACTCCTCGTTGGTTTATGCCACGTGGATCGTGACGGAGATGATGCGTTGGGTCACGTCGGGCGGGACGCCGGCGGTCGAGCCCTGGGCATTGATCTTGTCGACGACGTTCATGCCCGTGCTGACCTGACCGAACAACGAGTACGAGTTGGGCAAGGACTCGCCCTCGGGCCCGGCGACGATGAAGAACTGGCTGCCGCCGGTGTTGGGTGACCCGGTGTTGGCCATGGCCACCGACCCCAGCGGGTACTGATCGGCCGCATTGGCCGCCTTGGGGGGGTACTCGTCGGCGATGGTGTAGCCCGGTCCGCCGGTCCCGGTGCCCGTCGGATCACCCGACTGGTCCATGAAGGTCGGAATGACGCGGTGGAAGATGACGCAGTGGTAGTAGCCCTTGTCGGCGAGGAAGACGAAGTTGTTCACCGTGATGGGCGCCGTCTTGGCGTCCAAGTCGATGGTGAAGGTTCCCGCCGTCGTCACCACTGTGGCCGTGTAGCTCTTCGAGGCGTCGATTGTCATGGCCGGCGCCGCCGCGTACTTCTGGGTGTTGACGCGGGTGCTGGTACTGGCCGGACATCCGGCCGCAACGGCGACCTTGTTGGCCGCGGCCTGCGCCTTGGCGTTCGCCGACGTGCCGACGGTGGTCGTGGTCGTGCTCGGTGACGTGGACTTGGACTTGGGGCTGTTCGAGCTGGTGAGGAACACGATCAGGATGACCAGTCCGGCGATGACGGCGATGACGATGACGTTGCGGATCTGCTTGCGGCGTTTCTTCGCCTGCGCCTCTTGGGCCAGTCTCTGCTCTCTCCCCGCTCGCTGACGAGCTCTCTTGTCACTGGGCACGGCCCGAGACCCTATCTGCCCGCCACGGTCGTGTTGGATCAGGCGTACCCGCTCTCGTGGGCCAAGCGTCCTCGCGGGGGCCATTAACGTCGTGGCCATGCCGGTGGTCGTCCAGAAATTCGGAGGGACCTCGGTCGGGGATGCGGACCGCATCCGGGCGGTGGCTGATCACATCGCTCGCACCCGGCGCGAGGGAACCGACGTTGTCGCCGTGGTGAGCGCCATGGGCAAGACCACCGACGACCTGATCCACCTGGCGGACAGCGTCAGCAGTGTCCAGCCGCCGCGGGAATACGACATGCTCGTGAGCACCGGCGAGCGGATCTCCATGTCTCTTTTGTGCATGGCCCTGGCCGAATTGGGCGTCGACGCGGCTTCGTTCACGGGCAGCCAGGTCGGCATCATCACGGACAACGACCATACCCGGGCCAAGATTCTCGAGGTCAAGGCGGACCGGCTGCGCGAGGCCCTGGCGGCCGGTCGCGTCCCGGTCGTGGCCGGCTTTCAGGGTGTGTCGAGCCAGCGCGAGATCACCACGCTCGGTCGGGGGGGATCGGACGCCACCGCCGTCGCCCTGGCGGCCGTCCTCGGCGCCGACGCCTGCGAGATCTACACCGACGTCACCGGGGTGTTCACCGCCGATCCGCGGGTCGTGCCCACCGCCCACCGGATAAACCGGATCTCCTTCGAGGAGATGCTCGAGATAGCGGCGACCGGCGGCCGTGTCCTGATGCTGCGCGCCGTGGAGTTCGCCCGGAATCACAACGTGCCGCTGCACGTACGTTCGAGTTTCACCTGGGAGCCCGGAACCTGGGTCGTCGAGGAGGATGCAGACATGGAAGAGGCCGTCGTCACCGCGGTGACCCACGACACCACCGAGGCCAAGGTGACCGTGAGCGCCCTGCCCGACCATCCCGGCGTGGCGGCAAAGCTCTTCCGCGCCCAGGCGGACCGATCCATCAACGTCGACATGATCGTCCAGAACGCCTCCGCCCACGGGACGACCGATATCTCCTTTACCGTCCCCAAGGCCGACCTGGCCGTCTCGGTGGAGACGGCGCGGGCCACGGCGGACGAGTTGGGGGCGAAAGGCGTGACCTCCGACAGCGACGTGTCCCGCGTCTCGCTCATCGGGGTCGGCATGAAGTCGCACCCGGGCATCGCAGCCACCATGTTCGAGACGCTGGCCCGGGAGGAGATCAACATCGACATGATCTCGACCTCGACCATCCGCACGTCGTGCATCGTGCGCACGGCCGATGTCGAGCGCGCCGTGCGGAGCCTGCACGCCGCCTTCGCACTGGGTTGACGACCTCGAGCCGCACCCTCTGGCTGCTGCGCCATGCCAAGGCGGTGGCCGACCCGCCTGCGGGTGGTGACGACTTCGACCGCGTGCTGGCCCCCCGGGGACGGCGCGATGCCGCGGCCCTGGGGCACCTGATCGGGCAAAAGGGCAAACGTTTCGGGCGTGGCAAGGATCGGGTGGCGCTCCCGCAGATCGCCCTCGTCTCCCCGGCGGCACGGACGACGGCGACCGCGGAGATCGTGCTCGACGAGGCCGCCCCCGACACCCGCGTGGAGTTCCCGGCCGATCTGTACGGGGCCGATCCCAACGATGTCCTCATCCGGCTGTCCAGGCTCGGTGACGACGTGTCGTCCGCCATGGTCGTCGGGCACAATCCGACGACGCAGGCACTGGCGGTCGGATTGCTCTCGCCCGGTGACAAGGCCGGGCGCGACCTGGTCGTGCGCCGGGGGTTTCCCACCTGCGCTCTCGCCATCCTGCATCTCGACATCGACCGCTGGGCCGAGATCGAGGCGCAGTGCGGCGTGCTCTACGACCTGTTCGTCCCGCCCTTCGACAAGGCCTGACGCAAGCTCAGCCCCGCCGTCTCAGTGCAAGACGCGCAGAATGGCGGCGTCGCCCTGGCCGCCGCCGCCACAGAGGGCGACCGCAGCCGTACTTGCCCCACGTCGACGCAGCTCGAGCAGTGCGGTCAGCGCCACCCGGGTGCCCGACATGCCGACCGGATGGCCGAGCGCGATAGCGCCGCCGTTCACGTTGATCTTGCTCTCGTCGAGGCCGAGATCGTCCGCCGAGGCCAAGCCGACGGCGGCGAACGCCTCGTTGATCTCGAAGAGGTCGATGGCGCTCAGCTCGACACCCGCCTTCGTGGCCGCCTTGGCTATGGCCCGTGAGGGCTGGGTCAGGAGGGAGTTGTCGGGCCCGGCAACCATGCCGTAGCCGATCACCTGCCCGAGCGGGCTGATACCGAGCTCCTTGGCCTTGGCCGCCGACATGACGATGACGGCGGCGCCACCATCGGAGATCTGCGACGCGTTCCCGGCGGTGATGGTCCCGTTCTTGTCGAAGGCGGGCCGCAGCGCGCCCAGCGACTCGACCGTGGTACCCGGACGCACCCCTTCGTCCACATCGACCAGGAGCGGGTCGCCCTTGCGCTGTGGGACGCTGACGGGGACGATCTCCTCGGCCAGGCGACCGTCCTTGGCCGCCGCGGCCGCCTTCTCGTGGCTGGCGGCAGAGAAGGCGTCCTGACGCTCCCGGGAGATCTTCGCCTTCTCGTTGTAGCGCTCGGTGGACAAGCCCATGGCGATGTGGTCGAAGGCGTCGGTCAGCCCGTCGAACATCATGGAGTCGACCAGGGCGGCGTCACCGATCCGGTAGCCGGCGCGGGCCCCGGGGAGCAGGTAAGGCGCCTGGGTCATCGACTCCATGCCCCCGGCCACCACGATGTCAGCGTCACCGGCCCGGATCATCTGGTCGGCCAGGTAGATCGTGTGCAGCCCCGAGAGGCACACCTTGTTGATGGTGTTGGCCGGCACCGACATGGGAATACCGGCGTGGACGGCGGCCTGGCGGGCCGTGATCTGTCCCTGACCGGCCTGCAACACCTGGCCCATGAGGACGTAGTCGACCTGGTCAGGGGACACCCCGGCCCGCTTGAGGGCCTCGGCGATGGCGAATCCGCCCAGCTCCATGGCCGAAAAGCCGGCCAAGGCACCGGACAGCTTGCCAATAGGGGTCCGAGCTCCAGCGACGATGACTGCCTCAGCCATGACCACAACCTCCGAATCTGGGCCGGCGAAGTTACCGGTCGGAAACCACATCTTACGGGCCAACTATCGTCGGGTCACATGAGCGACATCCTGAGTGCGGTTCTCGCTGGTGCAGGCCCCGATGAGCTGGCCGGTCTTCCGATGCCCGACTCCTACCGGGCGGCGGTGGTGCGTCGCTCCGAGACGGAAATGTTCGCTGGCATGGAGTCCGAGCAGAAGGACCCCCGCAAATCGCTGCACGTCGAGGAGGTGGCGCTGCCCGAACTGGCACCCGACGAGGCCTACGTGGCCGTGCTGGCGTCCTCCATCAACTTCAACACGGTATGGACGTCCATCTTCGAGCCGCTCCCCACCTTCGGCTTCTTGGACCGTCTCGGCAAGGAGAGCAGCTGGGGCAGCCGCCACGCCCTCGACTACCACGTGGTCGGCTCCGACGCGTCGGGCGTGGTGCTGCGCACGGGATCGGCCGTGCGCAACTGGAAGGTGGGCGACAAGGTGACCGTCCAGTGCAACTACGTCGACGACCAGGATCCCTCGGCCCATGACGACTCGATGCTGGCGGCCAATCAGCGCATCTGGGGCTTCGAGACGAACTTCGGGGGTCTGGCCGACATCGCCGTGGTCAAGGCCAATCAACTGATGCCCAAGCCGACCCACCTGAGCTGGGAGGAGGCCGCGGTGAACGCCCTGTGCAACTCGACCTCCTATCGCATGATCGTCTCCCACAACGGCGCCAACATGACCCAGGGTGACAAGGTGCTGGTCTGGGGAGCCAGCGGCGGCATCGGGAGCTTCGCCGTGCAGTACGTGCTCAACGGGGGCGGCATACCGATCGGTGTCGTCTCCTCGCCCGAGAAGGTGGCGCTGCTCAACGACCTCGGTGTGGAAGCGGTCATCGACCGGCGGGAGGCCGGGTACAAATTCTGGAGCGACGAGCACACCCAGTCCGAGTCCGAGTGGCGCCGCTTCGGCAAGGACATCCGGGCGCTCGTGGGCGGCGAGCCGGACATCGTCTTCGAGCACCCCGGGCGCCAGACCATGGGCGCGTCGGTGTTCGCCTGCAAGCGGGGCGGGGTCATCATGACCTGCGCCGCCACGTCCGGCTACATGATCGAGTACGACAACCGCCACCTGTGGATGAAGCTCAAGACGATCAAGGGCTCGCACTTCGCCAATTACCGTGAGGCGTGGGAGGCCAACCAGCTCATCTGCGAGGGCAAGATCGTGCCCCCGCTCTCGGCCGTCTACCCCCTCGACGCGGTCGGCGAGGCCGCCTACCAGGTGCACCACAACCTGCACGAAGGCAAGATCGGCGTGCTGTGCGTGGCCCCCGAAGAGGGATTGGGCATCGACGATCCCGAGCTGCGCCAGCGGGTCGGCGAGGACCGCATCACCATCTTCCGCAGGCACGGTGCATGATGGATTCCATGCTCACCGAGATCGACCACGTGGCCATCGCCGTGCTTGACCTGGAGGCGGCCATCGCCTGGTACCAGGAGGTCTTCGGTGCCACGGTGGCCCACCGCGAGCGGGTCGAGTCAGATGGGGTGGAAGAGGCACTCCTGGCGGTGGCCGACTCCTACGTGCAGTTGCTGACCCCGATCCGGGACGACTCGCCGGTGGCCAAGTACCTCGCCAACAAGGGTGAGGGTCTCCATCACATCGGCTACCGGGTCGACGACTGCGCCGCCGCCCTGCAGTCGGTCAAGGACGCCGGCGGTCGGGTCATCGACGAATCCCCGCGGCCGGGCTCGCGGGGCACCACGGTGGCGTTCGTCCACCCCAAGACCTCGTTCGGGACGCTGATCGAGCTCGTCCAGGAATAGGGGCCGCACGCCAGGACCCGGGTGCCCGTTACCCGCTTCCCTTGCGCCGGAGCGGCATGAACGTTTGCGGAACCGGGTTCGCCGTGAAGTCGAGCACCAGCTGGTTGAAGAGATCCGGCTTCTCCATCGGGAGAATATGGGAGGCGCCTGGCACGACGGCCAACTGTCCATTCTTGAGCGTGCGGGAGAACGCCTCCGCATGGGCGACGGTGATGTAGTCGTCATCGCCGAGGATGACCAAGGTCGGCGCGACGATCCGCTTCACGGTGGCGGTCCAGTCGAAGGGTTCGGCCCACATGGTGCGGATCTTCTGCCACACCTCTGCGAAGTGTTCTGGTCCATCCGGCGAGGCGTGGGTGTACATGGCGACGAACATGGCCATGTCATCGTCGTCGGGCGTGAGGGCAACGAGGGCCTCCATAGCTCCAGGTACGTATCCGGCGCTCGAGAACCCCGACCCCGTGACCGTGAGGGTGCGGACGAGCTCGGGGTGCTCCGCCGCAATGAGGGTACCCACCATGCCCCCGTCGCTCCACCCAAGGAGGTCGACCGGCCCGAGGCCGAGGGCAATGAGGAAGCTGACGGTCTGGTCGGTCATCCCCTGATACGTCAAAGGCCCGGGCGCGTCAGGAGTATGGCCCTGCGCCTGCCGCTCAGGAGCCACGACGCGCCGGTGCGGCGAGAAACCCGCGAACTGCGCCGCCCACGTGGAGTTATCCGCCAATCCGCCATGCAGGAGCACGATGGGGTCACCGTCACCTTCGGTCTCGTAGAAGACCGGCAGACCGTCGATGTCGATCGTCGCATGCGTGCGGGGCGTGACCACTCGCTGAGACTACGTCAAGGTCGGCGTTTCCTCAGCTGGGGTTGGAGCAAAAGGAACGAGCGTGACCGCGACGTCGAAACGCCGAGGTCACGCTCGCCTTCAGTACATCGCTGAGAACGCGGAGCGTTACGCTCCGGCCTCGGCCGCCCCTTCGGTCGGTGCGTTCTCCACCGCG
>Ga0302325_10024040_pt1 | contig 12687 bp, 13 predicted proteins | sample Palsa_T0_2_FD_201948 | JGI IMG/M metagenome (GOLD analysis project Ga0302325, IMG submission 201948) | Peat permafrost microbial communities from Stordalen Mire near Abisko, Sweden - Palsa_T0_2 | ecosystem: Environmental > Terrestrial > Soil > Palsa > Peat permafrost | place: Sweden: Abisko... | reverse complement strand
GAGGCAGGCTCTCTCGTCCCTCGCCAGTCGGAACCGTATGCGGTTGGCTGGCGGGTCACGGACGGGTCGTGAATGGCACCCTGAACGTCGACGATGCTCGCGTCACCGCGAGCGTATAGGTGCCCGTGCGAACGGGGTTCCCGAGATCCGCCGCCGCCGTGAACACGATCGCGAGTCGGCTCATAGCGATCTCCATGCAGATGATGCGCGGGCGCGGTGCGAGCCCGATGCTCACCGTGCGCCCGCTGATCCGGACGCTGCGGGCAGAACGACCGTCGACGAGCACCTGTGAGCGTGTCAGCGTGGCGGGCAGCAGCAGCTGCCGAGGGAACTCGATCAGCACGGGGCCGGGACCCGGATAGCCGCACTGCATCTCGTAGGCGAGCGTCAAGGTGAGTTCGACCGGTCGGGCACCTGTCCTCGACGACGACAGCGAGACCGTCGCCGAGTCGGCAAAGGGCATCGGCGGAGTGGTGGTTACGGTGATGCCAGTCACGGTCGGCGTCGAGACGACTGTCGGGGTCGGTGCGATCGGCGTCGGCACCGTCGGGGTGGTCGCACCTGTCGTCGTCCCGACAGTTCTGACGATGATCGGGAGCGTCACGGTCGGTGACGTGGCGCTGCCGCGAGCGGCTGCAACGCTCGAGGCATCGACAACCGGAAGGGCGAGCACGGCCGACAGGAACCCGGCTCCGAGCAAGAACGACAACCGGTACATCGCGATCCCTCCCTCGCTCGAATAGCCGTCAGTTCAATGGCAGTATCCCGACCGTCTGTTCGAGAAGAGGCGAACAGACGTAAGGGCAGTGCAAAGCCGGTCGGCGACCGCGAGGAGCAGCCTCGACGGGCCCCGGCCTATCGCCCTGTACCGCGCCTCCTCGGCGCCTCGCAGTCGCCGGCGGTCGGCACGCGTGTTCCACCCGCGACGGAGGAGCGGCTGCGGCGGCGTCCAGGCCGCCCCTCATGGGTCGCGGCCACCGGCGCGGAGGAGGGCCGCCGATCGGTCTCGCCGGTACCGTCGGCGTGCGCGCCGGGGAGGCCTCAGCCGCCCGCGGCGCGCAGGACGTTGCCGAGCAGGACCGCGGTCGTCACCGCACCGACGCCCCCGGGGACGGGCGTGACCGCCGATGCGACCGCTTCGACGGCGGCCGTGTCGACATCCCCGACGAGGCCGCCCGCGTCGGTCGCGTTCGTCCCCACGTCGATCACGACCGCGCCCTCCCTGACGTGCTCGGCGCCGATCAGCCGCGCGCGCCCGACCGCGGCGACGAGAACGTCGGCGCGTCGGGTCACCGCCGCGAGCCCACGCGTGCGCGAGTGGCACACGGTCACCGTCGCGTTCGCGGCGAGCAGGAGCAGCGCGAGCGGCTTGCCGACGACGGTCGAGCGGCCGACCACGACCGCCTCGGCGCCGTTCAGGTCCGTTCCCCACGCCCGCAGGATCTCGAGCACCGCCCACGCGGTCGCGGGCGCGAAGGCGGGGAGCCCCGCCGCGAGGCGGCCGAGGCTCGTGGGGTTGGCACCGTCGACGTCCTTGGCGGGGGCGATGTGCTCTCCCGCCTCGGCGAGGTCGAGCCCGTCGGGGAGCGGGGTCAGGCAGATGATCCCGTGCACGCCTGGGTCGGCCGAGAGCTCGTCGAGTGCCGCAATGACGCCCCCGGCGTCACCCTCCTCCACGCCGACCTCGCGCATCACGATCCCGGCCGGGGCGGCGGCCCTGGCGAGCGAGCGCAGGTACCACTCGGTCGCCGGGTCGGGGGTCGCGACCACCGCCGCGAGCGTCGGCTCGAGGCCCGTCGCGGCGAGCTCCGAGACCGCCGCCGCGAGCTGCTGGCGCAACTCGGCGGCGAGCGGGCGACCGTCGATGAGCGTCAAGCGGCGATCCGCGCCCGCACCGCGGCGACGATCGCGTCGGCGCGCGCGCACTCGCGCTCGATCTCCGCGCTCGCCTCGCCGAGCGAAGCCTTGAGCCGCGGGTCGGTGATCGATGCGCGGTTGATCTCGATGTTGACGAGCGCCGTCGCGAGCGCCGCGCGGGCCGCCGCCGCGCCGGCGGCGATGTCCGAGATGACGCTGGGGTTCGCCCCCGCGACCACCGACTCCGCCAGCGTGAGGATCGCGGCGGCGGCGAGCGCCGTCCGTCGCGGCACGTCGGCCGCGCCCGCCAGCGCGAGCTCGATGCGCTCGCCGCGGTGCGCGGCCTCCGACGCGTCGCTCCTGGGGAGCTTGTAGGCGTCGATCACGGCCCGGAACGCCTCGGCGTCCTCCTCGACGAGCGCGACCGCCTCTGCACGCAACCCCCGCGCCGCCGCGAGCGCAGCGAGCATGGTCGCCTCGTGCTCGGCGTAGGCGGGCCTGCCGATCGTCAGGCTGCACACCATCTCGACGAGCGCGGCCGCCATCGCGGCCTCGAGCGCGGCAGCTCCGCCGCCGCCCGGCGCGGGCGCCGCCGAGGCCAGCTCCTCGAGCCAGCGGCCAATCGGTTCGTCCTCCATCGAGGCGCCTCCTTCCCGGTGCGCGCGCTCCCAGCCTACGGGCTTTCCCGCGCGTCCTCCGACCGGAACCGTGCCGGCGCACGCGCCGCGGAAATCCGGGAAGCTTGCGCGATGGACATCACGACGACATCCCCACGCTGCTCGACCGCCGAGCTCGGAGCGCGCCTCGGCCTCGAGCCCTCCGAGCTGCAGCCCTACGGGCCGAGCGCCGCGAAGATCGAGCCGAGCGCGCTCGACCGCCTGTCGGGCAAGCCCGACGGACGCATCGTCTCGGTCACCTCGATGACCCCGACGCGGTTCGGCGAGGGCAAGACGACGACGGCGATCTCGCTCGTGCAGGGGCTCGGCGTGATCGGCGAGCGCCCGCTCCTCTGCCTGCGCGAGCCCTCGCTCGGGCCGGTGTTCGGGATCAAGGGCGGCGGCACCGGGGGCGGGCGCGCCCAGGTCGTGCCGATGGAGCAGATCAATCTCCACTTCACCGGTGACATCCACGCGATCGGCTCGGCCAACAACCTGCTCGCGGCGATGATCGACGCACACCTGCTCCAGGGCAACGAGCTCGGCCTCGATCCGCACTCGATCAGCTGGCGGCGCTGCCTGGACATGGACGACCGCGTCCTGAGGCGCGTCGTGCTCGGCCTCGGGGGCAGGGCGAACGGCATCCCGCGGGAGAGCGGCTTCGACATCACGGCGGCCTCGGAGGTGATGGCGATCGTCGCGGTCGCCCGCGACCTGGCCGATCTGCGGCAGCGGCTCGGCGCGATCACCGTCGGCCACAGCAGCGAGGGCGAGCCGGTCACCGCCGAGCAGATCGGGGCCGCCGGCTCCATGGCCGTCCTGCTCAAGGAGGCGCTCAAGCCGAACCTCGTCCAGACGACCGAGGGGCAGCCGGCGCTCGTGCACTGCGGCCCCTTCGCCAACATCGCACACGGCAACAACTCGATCCTCGCCGATCTCATCGCCCTCAAGCTCGGCGGCTTCGTCGTCACCGAGAGCGGGTTCGGCGCCGAGATGGGCTTCGAGAAGTTCGTCGACATCGTCTGCCGGAGGGCCGACATCGCCCCGAGCGCCGTCGTCCTCGTCGCGACGGTGCAGGCGCTCAAGCACCACGGGGGCGGCGCCGAGGGCGGGCTCGCGGCGCTCGAGCGCGGGGTCGAGAACCTGCGCGCAAACCTCGCGATCGTCCGCGAGCTCGAGCTCCCGTGCGTGATCGCCGTCAACCGCTTCCCCGGCGACTCGCGCGTCGAACTCGACGCGGCGTCCCGCCTCGCGGGCGAGCTGGGCGCGTTCGGCGTCGCGCTCAACGCGGGCTACGAGGAGGGGGGCGCCGGTGCGGCGGAGCTCGCCGAGGTCGTGCGCGAGGCCGCCTCGACCCCCTCCGCCCCGTCCTTTCTCTACTCCCTCGACGACCCGATCGAGACGAAGATCGAGGCGATCGCGACCCGCGCCTACGGCGCCGCGGGTGTCGCGCTCTCGGCCGCTGCGCGCGCGCAGGCCTTCGCCTTCGAGCGGGCGGGGCTGGGCGGGCTGCCCGTCTGCATGGCAAAGACGCACCTCTCCCTCTCCCACGACCCCGCGCTGATCGGTGCGCCGCGCGGGTTCACCCTCCCGGTCGGCGAGCTGCGCGCCTACACCGGCGCCGGCTGGATCGTCGCGATCTGCGGGGACATCCAGACGATGCCGGGGCTGCCGGCGAATCCGGCCGCCGAACGGATCGACATCGACAGCGCGGGGGCCACGCTCGGGCTGCGCTGAGCGAGAACGCGGCGGGCGGCCACGGGCGGGCCTCAGGCCTCGCGGAATGCGATCGCCTGCGCGCCCTCCCAGAGAGTGAGCCGGCCGAGCTCGGCGAGCTGCTCGAAGCCCTCGACGAGCGTCGCGAAGTGGTTGCCGGCGAGCGCCCCCGCCTTCGAGGCGAAGGCGCAGTGTCCGTAGGGGAAGAGCAGCTCGGTCTCGCTGAGACCGCCGGGGTAGAGAAGGAGCTCCCCCGGCGCGGGGTAGCAGGTCGCGTTCTCGGGGCCGAGCCCGAGCTCCCGCCCGCCCCAGGGGATCCAGTTGGACTCCCCGCTCCAGCGGCAGTGGATGATCCGGTCCTCGAACGGGAGCATCGTGCGGAAGACGGCGACGGTCGCGGGCGCGTCCGCCTCCTCGAAGCGGGCGCGGAAGCGCATGCCCGCGGCCTCGATCTCGACCATCGCGGGCACGCTAGCGCCAGGCGAGCGAGCGCGCGAGCGGCTCGCGCTCGGCGCGCGTGATCCCGGTCGCGTTCCCGAGCGCCGTCGCCCCGGAATCGACCGCGAGCGACTCGATCAGCGGCGCGTCGGCGCGGATCTCGACGGCGGTCTCGAGAACGACGCCGCCCGCGGGCGCGCGTCGTAAGCGGGCCCGGTCGGAGCCGGCGACTGGCAGAGCGCAGCGCGCCGGCAGCGGCGAGGAAAGACACGGCCGGTTCGGCCGGGGCCGGCGGCCGCCGAGCCTCATCCAGGCGCGCCGAACCGATCGAGCAGACGCTCGAAGGGCAGCTCGGCGAGCGAGCCGAGGACGAGGTCGGCCTCGTCGAGGGCGAGCGAGGCGGTGATGCCGTTCGGGACGGCGATGCAGAAGATCCCGGCCGAGGTCGCCGCCCTGATGCCGTTCGGCGAGTCCTCGAACGCGACCGCCTCGCCGGGGCCGATCCCGAGCGCGGCGAGCGCCTCCAGGTACAGCGTCGGCCGGGGCTTGCCGCGTTCGGGGTCATGGTCGCCGGTCACGATGAGGTCGAACTGCTCGGCACGCTCGAGGCGGGAGAGATGGGCATCGATCCAGCCGCGGGAGGAGCTCGACACGATCGCGGTCGCGATCCCCCGGGTGCGCGCATGCTCGAGGTAGTCGATCACGCCGGGCCGGAGCTCCTCGATCTCGATCAACGCGAGCTTGCGCGCGGAGCGGCGCGCGCCGAGCGCGGCGCGATCGAGCGGCCCGGTGAGCTCCTCGAGTGCCGGGAAGGCACCGTAGCCGCCGACCGTGCCGATCTCGGAGACAAAACGCTCGACCGGAAAGCGCTGCCCGTGCTCGGCCCAGACCTCCTGCCAGGAGATGATCTCGGGCGTCTCGGTGTCGAGGATCAGGCCGTCGAAATCGAAGAGCAGCGCGCGCAGGGACATGCCGCGAAGCCTAGGCCGAACCGGCCCGGTGCCCGCGGCGGTACGGGGCGCAGCGTGGCGGCCGGGAGCACCGGCTCGGGCCAGGCCGCCTGCGAGGCTCACGGGTCAGTGCGCCAACGGCCGCACCGGCCGGAGGGCCCTCCGACCCTCGTCGGCTGCGCGCCCGCCCTCGTTTTCCGACGCGTTTGCGCCGCTCATGAGGCCGCGCTGCGGCAGACCGTCAGCGGCACGAGCGAAGCCGTCGCAGCGGCGGCGGTCGATCCGTCGTCCGCCTTCTTGTCTCGCCGGGCCGCGGCCCCTGGCCCCGGGCCGGGCGCTGCGGCGGACGGCGTGGAAGGCCTGCCCGGCGAGGTCGACGAGGCGCTCAGGCGGACCGAACGGTCGGCGCAGCGCCGAGGACGCGCTTCGCGGTCGCCGGCGGAACACCGGCCCGCGCGAGCCGCCTCACCACCACGCCGAGCTGATCGCGACGGTCGTGAAGTGCGGCGAGGCTGCGCTCGGCAGGAGAGCCACCCTCCACACCGACCCGGATCTGTCGGGGCTGCCCGCGAGCGCCGCGGCGCCGGCGCACTCATAGGTCAGTCGTCGCCCTGCCAGAACCATCGTGGCTGCCGTGACGCGGTAGCAGTAGCGGCCCCCGGTCTCGATCACCCAGGGCTCTCCGCCCGTCGCCGTGCGGGGGCCCGTCGCAGGGCGCGCGGGGAGCGGCCCGGTCAGCGCGAGCCGGATCGCGTCGCGTGAGTCGGGCGTCCCGTCCGGGCAGAGCACGAAGGAGCCTCCGCGGGGGTCCGAGAAGCAGGGATCCTGCACCTGGCCCGCTGCGACGCAGCGCCAGGCATCATCGCGCGGATCGGCGAGCGAGCGCGCGGTGCACGACCCGCGGGCGCGCGCGAGCACGTGAATGCCGGCAGCGGGGCTGCCGGCACGGAACGCGACCCACTGCTCGAGCCTCGTCCGGCTCGCGGCCGAGCCGACGCCGGTCGACAGGAGCGCGGCCGAGAGGGCGACGAGGAGCGCGAACCGGCTCACCGGCGCGCACGCTAGCCGACGATCCGGCTGATCGGGCAGACGCTCCCCTCCGGGCGTCCGGCTTCACGGCCGGTCGCGGGTCGCGCGCCCTCGGGGGAGGGATACGCCCACCTCGTCGCTCGACCCCGGCCGCGGCGGATCTACGATCGCGCTGCGCGATCGCTCCCGCCGGCCGGGTCCCGCGCCTCTCCGACGATGAACGCGACCCCTCAGTGAGCATCCCCGAGGCGCTCGCGATCGCCGGCGCCGGGGTCGCCGCGGGGACGATCAACACGGTGGTCGGTAGCGGGACGCTGCTCACATTCTCGACGCTGCTCGCCTTCGGCTACGCGCCCGTCGTGGCGAACGTCTCGAACACCGTCGGGATCGTCCCCGGGTCGATCTCGGGCGCGTTTGGCTACCGTGCCGAGCTCGCGGGCCAGGGCCGGCGCGCCGTCCTGCTCGGCGCGGCCTCGACGCTCGGCGGCGTCGCCGGTGCCGTGCTCCTGCTCGAGCTGCCGGCCGCGGCGTTCAAGGCGATCGTCCCGGTCTTCATCGCCCTCGCACTCGTCCTCGTGGTCGTCCAGCCCCGACTCAGCGCACGGCTCGACGCCCGTCGCAGGCGCGGGGAGCACGGCGGGCCCTGGGTCACGGCGGCGCTGTTTGCAACGGGCGTGTACGGCGGCTATTTCGGCGCCGCGCAGGGCATCCTGATCCTCGCCACGCTCGGTCTCGGCCTCTCGGAGACCCTCCAGCGGATCAACGGCCTCAAGAACGTGCTCGCCGGGCTCACGAACCTCGTCGCCGGCCTCGTCTTCATCGCCCTCGCACACGTCGACTGGACGGTCGCGCTCCTGCTCGCCGCAGGCGCCGCGCCGGGGGGCCAGCTCGGCGCGCGCATCGGCCGTCGTCTGCCGCCGCCCGCGCTCCGCGTACTCATCGTCGCGGTCGGCGTCGCTGCGATCGTCGAGCTCGTCTCCTCCTAGTTCGAAGCGTTGGAACCGCTGTAAGCAGACCAGCCAGTATCAGCTCGGTGCAGATCGTCGCCGCGCCCTTGAACCGGGAAGCAGCATCCTGGTCGATGCTCGACGGGATGTTGAGCTCGTCGAGCTCGTGATCCGCAGCGGTCTGCTCTTCGCTCTCCCGCTGCTCGTCCCGCCGGCGAGGCGACCGGGTGCTGGCGGAAGGAACGCTGGCGGGAGTGTCAGTCCGGTAGCCTGACAGCCGCGTGCGCGCCCTGGTCGTCGGTCTTGTGGTGGTCGTACTGGCCGGTGCGGGTGCCTTGCAAGGACGCGGAGCACCACCGGGCCCGCCTCCACCGGTACGGGGCGTGTTCGTAAACATCGAGCCGACCTCCGGCGCGACGTATTATCGCGAACCCGGGCAGCCAAGCCGATCGAGACTGAGCACCGAGATCCGGGTCCCGGTGAATACGATCGTCGACGCCAGCGCCGGTCGCATGGGCCTGACGAGCGCAAACGGCGCCGCTGACTTCTACGGCGGGGCGTTTGTGATTCGTGAGCAGAAGAACCAGCACGTCACGCAGCTCTTCCTCGCCGGGGGGAATACCGGCGCCTGCAGGCCAGGGTCGACGGCACCGATCCGCCAGCTCTGGGGCAACGGTAAGGGGCGCTTCCAGACGCGGGGTCTCTACGCGGCCGCGACGGTCCGCGGCACGATCTGGCGGGTGCAGGACCGCTGCGACGGGACGCTCACCACGGTTGCGCGTGGGGTTGTCGCGGTGCGGGACTTTCGGCTTCGGCGCACCGTACTCGTCACGGCAGGCCACAGTTATTTGGCGCGCCGTTAGGTATTTGGCGCGCCGTTGGGTCACGTACCGATACGCCGGTAGGTCCACGCACTCGAGCGTGAGCTTCGCCGCGTCGGCCGGTTCGGTCTGGGTCACCGCGAGCGGTTCGGACGCGGAGAGCCCGAGCGCACGGGCGTTCCGGCCGGCGAGGGCGGGGCTCGCGGGGTCGTGGGTCGGGAGGTCAGGGTCAGCCAGCGGAGCGGTGAGGTCGAGGAGTGTTTCGTCTCGGGCGCGGGTGCAGGCGACGTGCCCCCACTCCTGGAGTGCACCGTGGCCGTGGAGCAGGACGAAGTCTCGTTCGAGGTTCGCGCCTGTGCGGCGTGGCCGGTGAGTGCCTAGCCGTGCTCGAGATGTTCCGAGGCGTCGTCGAAGGGCACGGCGCGGATCTCGCCGAGGTCGAGGCTAGAAGCGCGCGTGCGGAAAGAGCCTCCCGCCGCTGTGCTCGAGCCGCAACGGCAGCCCGAAGCACTCGCTGAGGCTCTCGTCGGTCAGCGCCTGGGCGAGCGCTCCCGCCGAGACGACCCGGCCCTCGCGGAGAAGGAGCGCGTGCGAGGTGCTCGGCGGCAGCTCCTCGATGTGGTGGGTGACCGTGAGGGTCGTCAGACGCGGTCGCTCCCCCACGGCGCGCTCGAAGGCCGTCAGCAGGAGCTCGCGGCCGCCGAGGTCGAGCCCTCCCGCCGGCTCGTCGAGCGCGAGCAGCGGCGCCTCGGTGATGAGGGCGCGCGCGAGCATGATCCTCGCCCGCTCGCCCTCCGAGCAGCTGGCGAAGGCGCGGGTGGCAAGTTCGGGGACGCCGACCGCCGCGAGCGCCGAGCGGGCGCGCTCGACCTCGGCGCCACTCGGCGCCACGACGAGCAGGATCGAGCCGGAGAGCCCGCCGAGGACGACGTCGATCGCACGCTGATCGGGGTAGAAACGGCGTCCGAGCGCCGGCTCGACGAGACCGATGCGGCGGCGTAGCTCCTGCAAGGGCACCCGTCCGAGGCGCTCGCCGAGCACGGAGGCGCTCCCGGCGCTCGGTCGCGTCTGCGCCGAGGCGATCCGCAGCAGCGTCGTCTTGCCGGCCCCGTTGGGTCCGACGATACCCCAGTGCTCCCCCGCCCGCGCCGTCCAGTCGATACGGTCGAGCAAGGTACGCCGGACACCATGGGAGGAGCGCCAGAGGCTCACCTGCTCGAACGCGACGACGACGTCGCTCACCGGCCGCGATCCCCCTCCCGCCGGGGCGCCGCTCGGCTCTCCGGCCCGGGCGGGGGCGCCGCCGCGCGGCCGACGCGCTCGGACGCGCGCGTCCGACGCCGGCCGTGCCACCGCGGCCTCGCGCACGGGCGCGCCGTCGACAGGTCGGCGAGGACGATCAGGGTTGCCAGGGGCTCACGCGAGCGAGGGCACATCGCCCTGGGAAGACGGTGACCGCCCGCGGGAGCGTGATCCGGGCGGGCGCCCCGACCGCGGAGCGCAGCACGGACACCGATCGCGCATCCCGCCCCTGCGCGGCGGCGTGCGGAGATGTTCCTCGCGCGGGAGCGCAGACGCGTCCCGAAGCGCCGCGAGCGGACCATCCTATGATCCCGTGATATCCCTGCGACTCGCCTCACTCCTCTCCGTCCTGCTCATGGCCGCGGCGGCGTTCTTCGTCGTCAGCAATCGATCTCGGGTCGAGTCGCAGATCCATCAACGCCAGGTACGGTACGCAACCTGCGCCCAGAGCCACGCGGGCCTCGATCTCGCGACGACCAGGAAGGCGGCCTGCGGCTGGGCGCAGCTCTCCGAGTCGCGCCGCGGCGATCTCCTCGGTCTTCCCTTCGTCGCCGTCGCGCTGGGACTGTTCCTGGTGCTCACCTACAAGATCGGCCATCCGCGCGCCGCCGACCCGCTGCGGATCGCGGATGCACGCGGCGAGGATCCGATGGCGTGAGTGGGCTCGGGGAGGAGCCGCGGCAGCGCGAAACGGCGCTGGGTCGGCCGCGGAACTGATCGGCCCGGGAGCGAACTCGCCTCGCCCGCGGCGTGGGAGCAGCGCAGCCTCCCCGCGCGTCGGCAGGCGCTGCGCGCGCGGGCTCGGCAAGCCGTCTCGCTCGCGGCGCCGCGCGGCTGTCGCTGCCTCGGCGCAGCCCGGTCGGGGCCGCGCAAACGACGAGACGTCCCGGCGGCCCGGCAGGCACACCCGGGCGCAGCGAGCGGATCACCCGTTCGCGGCGGCCGCTTTCGGACGTGCCGCGACGATGCGCCGTCTCAGCGGAGCAGGCGAAGCGGCTGCTCGAGGAGCTCGCGGAGACGAGAGAGGAAGCGCGCGGCGTCGGCCCCGTAGAGGATGCGATGGTCGCAGGTCAGCCGCAGCGTCATGAGCCGTCGCAGCGTCAGGGACCCCTCCTCGAGCGCCACCGTCTCCCGGATCGAGCCGACCCCGAGGATGGCTGCCTGGGGTGCGTCGATGATCGGCGTGATCGCGGTCATCCCGAACATGCCGAGGTTCGAGATCGTGAACGTCGCCGAGGCGAGCTCCGCCGGCGTGATCACCCCGCGGCGGACGCGCTCGGCCAGCCGGCGCGATTCCGCCGCGATCTCCCGCAGCGAGCGCACATCGGCGTCGTTGATCGTCGGGACGAGCAGCGCGTCGGCGGAGGCAACCGCGAAGCCGACGTTGACCCGCGCGAAGAGGACGAAGCGACCATCCGCGTAGGAGGCGTTGACGCGCGGATGCTCGCGCAGGGCGAGCGCGCTCGCGCGGATCACGAAGTCGTTCAGCGAGGGGGCCGGCTCATCGCCGCCCAAGCGCTTGAGCTCGTCGCGGAGGGCGAGGGCGGCGTCCATCGCGACCTCCGTCTCGACCTGGAAGTCGGGGATGGCCGCGTGCGCTTCGCTCATGCGGCGGGCGACGGTCTGCTGGAGCCGCGAGGGCTCCTGCGCCACGTCCTGCGTGGCCTCGTGGGGCGCGGCCCGCTCGTCCGCGTCGCTCGAGGCGAGACCGAGGCTCGCCGCGACATCGCCCCTGGTCACAAGCCCGCGCGGCCCCGAGCCCCCGACCGAGGCGAGGCTCAGCCCGTGGCGTTCTGCAAGCTGGCGGGCAAGCGGCGTCGCGCGCACGCCGCCTCCCGGCTCGCCGCCGGAGACCGGAGGCGCGTCGTCTCGCCGGCCGGGCCCCCCGGTCGGGTCGGGCTCCGACTCTCGCTCCGGCACTCCCACCGGCTCCGGCTCCACCTGCGACCCGGGCTCGCGTGACCCGGCTCCTGCGGCGCCGGGGCTGGTCGGAGGCGCGCTCGCGAGGCGGGCGATCAGCTCGCCCACCGAGACGGTCGTGCCCTCGCTGGCGACGATCTCGAGGTAGCCGCTCTCGGGGGCCGGGTAGGCCATCGTCACCTTCTCGGTCTCGATCTCGACCAGTTCATCGCCGTGCTCGACCCGCTCGCCCTCGCGCTTGAGCCAGCGGCTGATGACGCCGTCGCTCATCGCATCGACGAGGCTCGGCATCGTCACCACGCTCACCCGGCGGCTCCCTCGACGAGATCGATCGCCGCGCCGACGATCGTCTCGGCGTCGATGCCGAACCAGCGATAGAGATCGGCGATCTCACCCGACTGGCCGAAGCCGTCGACCCCGAGCGTGGTGATCGCCTGTCTGCGCACGGCGGAGAGAAAGGCGAGCGTGTGCGGGTGCCCGTCGAGCACGCTCACGATCGGCGCGGCTCGCTCGGGCGGGAAGAGGTCCTCGAGGACGGCGGAGCGGCCGGGCCGCAGGCCGTTGCGGACCCGCAGCGCGCGGAAGACGAGGTCGGGCGAGGTCAGGCAGACGACGTCGGTCCCGACGCCGCCGGCGGCGAGCTCGTCGGCCGCCGCGAGCGCCTCGGGCACGACCGCGCCGACCGCGACGATCGTCACCTGCGCTCGCCCGGCGCAGCGGCGGAGCGGGTAGCCGCCCGCGAGCACCTGCTCGCGCCGACGCGCGCGCGCCTCGGCGTCGGCGGGGAGCGCCGAGAGGCGCTGCTCGAGCGGCCGCGTCGTCAGCCGGAAGTACGCGGACTGGCCGCCGGGGCGGCCGAGCAGCGAGAGGGCATGGAGCATCGTCCATTCGAGCTCCTGGGCGAAGGCGGGCTCCCAGGCGACGCAGCCCGGCTGCTCGATCCCGATCGAGGGGGTGATGACCGACTGGTGCGCGCCGCCCTCCGGCGCGAGCGTCACGCCCGAGGGCGTCCCGACGAGGATCGACTGGCCGCCCGCGTAGATGCCGAACG
>Ga0302325_10024039_pt1 | contig 12687 bp, 9 predicted proteins | sample Palsa_T0_2_FD_201948 | JGI IMG/M metagenome (GOLD analysis project Ga0302325, IMG submission 201948) | Peat permafrost microbial communities from Stordalen Mire near Abisko, Sweden - Palsa_T0_2 | ecosystem: Environmental > Terrestrial > Soil > Palsa > Peat permafrost | place: Sweden: Abisko... | reverse complement strand
CCCGGGACCCGCAGGTAGCCGAGCTCGCGCGCGACGCCCATGTTCCGCACCATGGAACGGCCGACGAAGGCGACCTTGCGCCGGTGCTTGACGGCGGCGTTGAGCACCTGCTGGACCCGGTGTACGTGGGACGCGAAACAGGCCACGATGATGCGCTGCTTGGTGTTGGTGAAGATCTCATCGAGGACCGGGGCGATCTCGCGCTCCGAGGTCACGACGCCTGGCACTTCGGCGTTGGTCGAGTCGGCCATCAGCAGGTCGACGCCCTCGCTGCCGAGCCGCGCGAAACCGGCCAGGTCGGTGAGCCTGCCGTCCAGCGGCAGCTGGTCCATCTTGAAGTCACCGGTGTGCAGGACAAGGCCGGCCGGCGTCCTGATGGCCACGGCGAGCGCGTCGGGGATCGAGTGGTTGACCGCGAAGAACTCACAGTCGAACGGCCCGTAAGAGCCGTGGCTGCCCTCGACCACTTCGACCATGACCGGATCCAGGCGGTGTTCCGAGAGCTTGCTCTTGACCAGGGCCAGGGTCAGCTTCGAGCCCACGAGCGGGATGTCGGCGCGCTTCCTGAGCAGGTACGGGATACCGCCGATGTGGTCCTCGTGGGCGTGCGTGATAACGACCGCCTCGACCTGGTCGAGCCTGCCTTCCAGGTACTCGAAGTCGGGCAGGATCAGGTCGACGCCGGGCTGGTCAGGATCGGGGAACAGCACACCGCAGTCGACGATGAGCAGCCGGCCGCGGTACTCGAAGACCGTCATGTTCCGGCCGATCTCACCGAGACCGCCGAGCGGGACGATGCGCAGGCCACCCCGGCGAAGCGAGGCGGGCGGGGCCAGGTCCGGATGCGGATGGCTCACGCGCTGGTCCCCGACAGGTGCGTCCCTGGCAGCTTCACGCCGCCCGCGGTCAGGTCCAGCGTCAGCTGGTGACGTTCGGCGTCGGTGGCCGCGAGCAGCGGGGCCCGGACCGCGCCTCCCGGCTGGCCGAGCAGGTCAAGCGCTGCCTTGGTCATGACCGCTCCTTGATTGCGGAACGTCCCGTCGTACACCGGGACCAGCTCGTAGTGAATCTGCCTGGCGAGGGTCACGTCGCCCGCGCGATGCGCGTCGATCATCTCGCGCAGCCGGTCCCCCACCACATGGCCGACCACGCTGATCAAGCCGACGGCGCCGAGGGCGAGCCAGGGGAGGTTCAGCATGTCCGTGCCGCAGTAGTAGACCAGGTCGGTCTGGGCCAGCACGTGCGAGGTGGCACCCGGGTCGTCCTTGGCGTCCTTGACGCCGATGATCCGCGGATGGGCGGCCAGCCGGACCAGGGTCTGGGTGGCGACGGCCGCGCCGGTGCGGCCGGGGATGTCGTAGATGAGCATAGGCAGCCCGGTCGCGTCGGCGACCGAGGTGAAGTGCGCCTCGAGCGCGGCCTGGGGCGGCTTACTGTAATAAGGAGTGACGACAAGCAGGCCATCCGCCCCGGCCCGTTCGGCGGACCTGGCCAGCTCGATGGTGTGCGTGGTGATGTTGGTGCCGACGCCTGCGACCACCTTCGCGCGGTCGCCCACGGCATCGAGCACCACCCGGAGCAGTTGCTCCTTCTCCGCGTCGGTCGTGGTCGGCGCCTCACCGGTGGTCCCGTTCAGCACGAGCCCGTCATTGCGCATGTCGGTGACGAGGTAGTCGGCGAGGCGGGCGGCGCCGTCGTAGTCGACGGTCCCGTCGGGGTTCATCGGGGTAATCATCGCCGTGATCATCGGGCCGAACGGCGCTTGGATCGTCGTCATACGTGAACGCTACCCGCAACCCGGTGCGCAGAGTAGTCGGCTTACCGTCACCTCCGGCGGAAATCCCGCCAGGATCCGGGGGGTCAGGGCGCCACCCCCAGAACTTGGGCCGCCATTTCAGGTTGCGCGGCATGGCAGGTCGGGCACTTCGCACCCGGGCTGGGAACGTTGAGCCAGTAGCCATCCACCGTCGACCGGGTAGCCCGGATGTCGGCCATCAGCTCCTTGGCGTCGGTCGCCCGGCCGGGCGGGTTGGTGGACAGCCCGGCGAGCAGGTCGACGCCGGGGCGCGCCGCTCTGGCCTGTGCCGCGGCCGCGTGAACGAAGGCGGTATAGACACCGGTGTCCTGCTCCAGGCTCTGGGCTTGCAGCTCAACGACATCGGCGACCTTGGCCATTCGGCCAACAAGATCCAGGTCGAGGAACTGGCGCCACTCCGGACCGCTGCCGCTGGCGTCCAAGACCGTGGACAGGTCGATCGCCGGCGCCACGATCAGCCGTAGTCCGTGGGCATGAGCCACGGCCGCGGCCGCGGCGGCGACGTGGACCAGGTTCCGCTGCTCCGCCGCGGGCGTGAAGACCCAGGCCTCGGGGTCGAACTGGACGCCGAAGGTCCCGGAAGGAACCTTCCCGGCGTCGACCGCGCTCTCCAGTGCGGCCGCGGAGGCGAAGGTGACGACGGGCTCCGCGACCACTCTAGGCAGCGGCGGCTGGCCCGGCTGCAGGAGCTCGTACACGAGCTTGCCGTTAAGCTCGCTCACCGCAGCCGGGTCGAGGACGAGCTGGTTCAGCACCGACCGAGCGAGCAGCCAGGCGGGATGGCCAGGCCCCGGCAGGTCAACCTCTCCGGGGCTGCCCGAGGTCGCCGGGGTGACGCTGGTCGCGGGCGCGGCTGAACAGGCGGCCAGCGTCGCGGTGGCCATCGTCAGGGCTGCCACCATGAGGGCGCCGGCGCGGAGCCGCGAGCGCGGCAAGCGGAACGGGCCGAGCTTGCCCAGCGAGCGGAACGCGCGCGACAACCAGAGGGACCGCGGGTCTGGGCGGATTTCCAAATTTTCTCCTGACGGACCGCTGATCGACGCGCGGGGGCCTAGGTTCCGAGCTCGACGTCGGCCGTCATCCCGTTCAGCGGCACGATCGCCGCGTGGCCGGTGATGTTGACGACCGCCTGATAGACGACCCCCGCTGATGTCGGCGTGGGGGTGGGCAGGACGTCGCTGACCTGACCGGGGACATCTTTGATGTGGTCGGAGGGAACGCTGATCGAGACGCGCTGCCCGGCCCGGACCCGGGCCACCGCGGTCTCGGGGATGAGCACGATGACCTGCCAGTTAACGGAGGTACGCAGCGCGAACACCGGTACCGCCGATGCGCTCGCGCTCACTTTGTGGCCGGTCTGCGGGCCTTCGGGCAGAAGGGAGAAGGCCGGTCCCTCGGCGGCAGATTGCTCTTGGGAGTCGGCTTGGTAATCACGGATGCCCGAGGCGGTTACGGTCTGGCCGACCTGCCCGTTGGCGGCCACGATGACACCGGCGGACGGGGCGATTATCTCAGCCGTGACGATCTTCATACTGTCGGTAGCCAGCTGGGCCTGGTCCAGAGCGAGCTGAGCATTGGATGCGCTCAGCTGCGCGCTGTCGATCGCGTCGTTCGCGGGCTTGCCTGCTTCGGCCACCCGCACCTGTGCGATCTTCGCCTTGTCCGCGGCGATGGCCGCGTTGTCCGCGGCCACGACCGCGGCGGCGTCGGGGGCGTACTCCCTGGCCAGTACCTGTCCCTTCTGCACGGGCGTATTCAGCTTGGCGTTGATAGCGGAGATCTCTCCCGCGTTGGAGAAGTTGAGGGTGATCACCCCGCTGCTGGCGACGGTACCCGTGAGCAGCTGGCGGTTCTCGCGCAAGACGCTCGGTATGTACCAGATGGCGCTGGCGACCACGGCGACAGCGATGAGGATCCCGCCGACCCGCTGCGGCCAGGTCCGCGCGGACCTGATCGAATCGGCCGGCTCGGGCGGGTAAGCCTGACGCCGCGGTGCCGGGCGAGAAACGGTCAGGGTTGCGGATGGGCTCGACGCGACCCGGCCGGGCGGCCGCGCGGGCGGGTAATCGCGTTCCAGATGGGGCGGCTGGCCCAGGTAAAAGGCGGAAAGGTGGGGAGGCTCATGCGCCGGCGGCTCCCCCGTACCGGCCAGCAGCCCCGACCCGCCCCGCCGCTCGGAATTCTCGTTCTCAGGAGGCACCGCATTCCCCATCCAGATCAGTAAGCGTTTCACCAAAGTGGCCGCAGACCCAAGCTAAATTGGCCGACCCAAAGGATAAATTACAGGCTTGGCATGACGGCGGACACGAACACCACATAATTTACTGGTCAGGCCGGCCTCGTCGAACGGGGTCTTGGCTCGATTACCATAGGTCAGCGCTCCAACCAGGATATACGGCTCACGGGGGAGAAGAAATAGCCGGTTGGACACAATGCGGGCACCCAGACCCAACCGGGCGGCACGCTTATCCGGATTCCGGGAGAAAAGGATCCGGAAAACCCTAAACCGATATTCATTCACGACTCAGGCAATCGCTGCGATATCAACGCGGAGGCGGACATGTGGGCGACTTGCGGGAGATTAAATGAACATAACGTTGCTCGCGGCGACAATCGGACTTCTCGCGGCTCTGGTGGCCGCATGCCTGCTGCCAGTCGGCGCCGAGGGTACCGAGGACCAGGGCGATGGGAAGGGCCACGTGGCCATCCCCCGGCACGTGAAGACGCCCGCGTACCGCCCGCGCACCTGGACCTTCCTGGCCGTGGCCACGGCCCTGGGGTTGCTGTTCCTGGGCTGGCAGCGGCCAGCGCTGCCCGGTGCTTACGCCGGTGCCGTACGCGCCGTCGCCGCCGCGATCACCCGGGATCCCGCCACCGTCAACGGATATGTCGCCCGGCTGCGCCCGGCCACGCAGTTCTTCGCCGTGGCCTACATCGTCGGGCTGGCCGTCGTCGCGCGGGCCAGCCTGGCCAGGCGGGTCGCGATCCTGTCTCATGTCGTGCTCTACACCGGCATCTCGGTGCTGCTTCAGGCGCTGCTGATCGTGGCGGGGATGGCGACCGGATGGCTGATCGCTCCGTTCGGGATCGAGGCCACGCTGGCGAACTTGCTCGTCGGCGGGCTGGTCATCACCCGCCTCAGCTTCACGACCTACATACTCCCGCGCGGGACCACCGTGCCGCGCCGTCGTCCGCGCTGGCTGTGGGACAGCGTGCTCGCCTGCTGCTCGCTGATCACGATCGTGGTCGCCCTGATCATCAGTTACGCGTTCTTGGCCGAACCAGGCAACCTGAGCTCGGCGTGGCAGGTGTTCGTACCGCTCTACGCCGTCAGCATCTTGTTCGTGCTGCTATCGGCCCCGCTGTGGCTGCTCTGGTGGACCAACCGGAAGCTGCCTGCGCCCGGCGGCGAACGGCCGCCCGTCGACGTGATCATCCCGGCGTTCAACGAGGCGGACAATATCGCCAGGCTGCTCCGCTCCATCGACGTTGCCGCCGGACGGTACGGCGGACCGGTGTACGTCGTGATCTCCGACGACGGGTCAACTGACGACACCGCCAAGATCGCGCGGGCCGTACTGGCGGCCTTCACCCACGCACGCGGCGAGGTCCTGAGCCGGCCGAACGCCCGGCAGGCGGCCGCGCTCAACCGCGGGCTCGCGATCACCGGCGCCGAGATCGTGGTCCGCATCGACGCGGACTGCGTCATGGGCCCGGATGCGCTGACCTACTCCGTACCGTGGTTCCGCGATCCGGCCGTCGGCTGCGTGGGCGCCATGGAAGAGCCCAGGTCCGATGACGTGACCTGGTTCCACCACCTGCGCGCCCTCGAGACCTTGTTCCAGTTCCGGTTCGCCCGGCTGGGACAGAGCATGGTCGACGGCATCGTCGTCGTTCCCGGTACCTTCACCTGCTTCCGCCGGGAGCCCGCGGTCCTCGCCGGCGGCTTCCCGGTCGGGATGAACGGCGAGGATTCCGACCTCACCATGCAGATCGGGCGGCTCGGCTACCGGGTGGTGGTCGACCCGCGCATTCGCTCCTACGAGGACGTGCCGCGTAACGTGGGCGACTTCCTGGAGCAGCGCACCAGGTGGGCGCGGGCCAGCTTTCACGTCTACGCCCGGCACGTGCCGCTGCGCAGCGGCCTGGCCGGGCCGCGGGTGTGGTTCTGGACGGTACGCCGGGGCTTCTCCTGGTTCTCGCTGCAGGCAGGCCTGGTCGCGCCGATCTTCATGCTCGAACTCGTGCTGACGCATCCGAGCTACCGGCAGAACGTCGTCACGTTCGGCCTCCTTTACATCGCGGGCGGTGGAATCCCGCTGGCCGTCAGCCTGCCGCTGGCCATCAAGCACAGGAACTGGCGGAGCATCTTGTGGCTGCCGACCTGGTTCGCTTACGCGTTCTTGCGGCGGCTGGCCACGCTGGAAGCGGTGATCTCGCTTCCCACCCGCCCCTTCCCCGCCCTGGCGGGCGCCCGCGTGACACGGTGGCGGCTGACGCGGGCTCGAGGGTACCCGCAGCCGCTTCCGCTAGGTCAGCGTCCGGAACGCGCCTAGCGTTACCACGACGCATAGTCGTCACTAGTCGTGTAGGGTAGAGTGCGCTCAAGGACAACAAAAGACTTCCGTTCAGCGTTGGCCGACATCGGGAAGGATGGCTTTGTGAACTCCCAAAACGCCCGGCAGGCCGAGATGGCCGCCGGCACCGGGTCCCACGCGGAGGTGACCGGCACCCTGTCCCACGCGGAGGTGACCGGCACCGGGTCTCACGCGGAGGTGACCGGCACCCTGTCTCAGGCCCGGGCATCGGCGGTACGCGGCTCGCCCGAATCGCGCGCGCTGTCGTTCCGCGCCAGCGGGCTGACCATCGAGCTCGAGATCACCGGGACCGGCGACGAGCGGCGGCTGACCGGCCAGTTGATACCGCGGCAGCCCGCCGTGGTGGACATCCGGCATGGCGACGGGGTGATCACGGTCGAGGCCGATGAGCTCGGGCGGTTCAGCGCGGAGGCCGTGCCGCCGGGCCAGATCAGCCTCCGGAGCCGGCTGGGGCCGGTAACCGATCAGTCCTCCGTAGTCACCGGCTGGGTCACCGTCTAAGCGGGTACGGCCGGTTCCTGATGCCACCGGCGACTCGGCCTGGGTCACTCGGGTACAAAGGGTGACGTGAGAGTTCTGAGTGACCGCAGGGTAGAGGTGCGCGGACGAGGCCTGCACGTGGTCGAAGGAGGCGCAGGCGCGCCGGCCGTAGTGCTTGAGGCGGGATTCGGTTGCGATAGCGGGCTGTGGCGGGAGGTCCAGCAGCGGGTCGCGCGGGCTACCGCCAGCTACAGCTACGACCGGGCGGGCCATGGTTCCAGCGATCCCGCCGGGCCTTGGTCGTTCGAGGGCTGGGCGGCGGACCTGGAAAGCTGGGTCACCGAACTGCGGGTACCGCCGCCGTACGTGCTGGCCGGTCATTCGTTCGGCGGTCACATCATCCGGGCGTTCGCGGCCGCCCATCCGGGAGAGGTGACCGGGATGGTACTAGTCGACGCCCGCCACGAACGCTGGCGGGAACTGTTGCCCGACGCTTACCACGCGCGGCTACGGGAGCTCAGTCCCTACGACACCGAACAGGCCCTGCAGGCCGACGAGTTCGTCAGGGGCCTGCCCCGTCCGGAGCGCGTGCCGGTGACGGTGATCACCCATGGCCGGGCGGACTGGATACCCGAGGAGTTCGGCTTCGGACCGAAGGACCGGAACCGGTGCGAGCACGCGTGGCAAGAGATGCAACGTGACCTGGCGGCGCAATTCCCCGGTTCGGTCGTCCGCGTCGCCGCGAACAGCGGCCATCTCATCCCGGCCGAGCAGCCGGACCTGGTCGCCGGGCAGATCCTCGCCCTCGCCGGACCGGGAACCGGCCACGCATAACACCACACGCCGGCCCGGGGCGAGCCCCGGGCCGGCGTGGTCTAGCTGGTGATGGGGTCGGCGTTAGCCGAGGCGGGCGAGCGCGGGAACGAACTTCGCCGCGTCGATCGTGCCCCAGCCGGTGGCCAGGTTGTAACCGGCGGTGGCGTTGAAGCCGGTCACGCCGCCGAAGCTGTTGTTGCCTGAGGTGACGCTCACGATGCCGGTGCCGGGGACCCGGACCTTATGGAGTTCGCCCAGCAGGTACAGCGCCGGGTTGATCTGTCCGAGCCGGTGCCGGGCCTGCTGGTCCGCGAGCGCGACGATCCCGGACATGATCGGCGTCGCCTCGCTGGTCCCGCCGAAGATGTACCAGCCGGGGTCGCTGACTCCGGGGCTTTCGATCCCCGCGAAGGACATGTACACCCAGGCGCCGCCGTTGACCGCCGCGCTCATCGAGATGTCCGGCGTGCCACGGCTTTTACCGACCACCCCCGAGACGCCGATCTGGTAGAACGGGCGCGAGAAGACGGCTGACTTGCCGCCGCCACTGGCGCCGTAGCCGTCGTTCCACACGACATCGGGCGTGATCTTGTTACCGGACTGGTCCAGGTTGAGCTGCGTGCCGCCGACCGCGGTCACTAGCGGATCGGAGGCCGGCCAGGAGTTCACCCGGTACGGGTACAGGGTCTCGCCGTCGGACTCGTAGTTGGTGACTCCCTCGTCACCCGATCCGGCGAGCACCGTCACGCCGCGCGCGGCGGCATCCTTGAACGCATAGCGCAGGTCAAACAGGCTCGAGTAGTTGCCGCTGCTGAAGCCGGGGAACGTGTTCTCGGTGGCGCCGAAGCTCTGCGAGATCACGTCGGCCTGGCCCGACTTGATGAGCGAGTCCTCGGCCGCCATCATCTCCGGGAAACCGGTCACGCCTTCGGTCTCCGCTACCGGGGTCTCGGCGAGGATGATCTTCGCGCCAGGCGCAATGGAGTGCGCGTACTCCACGTCGAGGCTGGTCTCCTCAGCCCAGCCGACCTGGGTCGCGTTGGTCGGGTCGAACGGCGGGACGTTCCCGAACTTGTCGATCTGCAGCACGGGATCGGGGAAGCCGAATTGGGTGTCGAAGGTGTGCAGGTCGCTGGCGATGGTCGGCGAGCCGAACGAGTCCACGATCACGATGGTCTCGCCGGCGCCGGTGATCGCGCGACCGGTGGCCTTGCCGCTGTACAGCGGGTTCAGGTCGTACGCGACGCGGTACTGGACCGGCGTGTAGCAGTTGATCCCGAAGTCGGCCTGGCATTGCGCGATGGTTTGCGGGGCAGGAAACTGCCCGGTCTTGAGGATCGGGCCGACCACATCCGGAATCGGGTGCACCGAGGGTACGCGGGCCGCCGTGCTGGCGGCGGTGACGCTCGCGGCAGGCACGGCCATCGACAGCGCGGCCAGCCCGCCGACCGCGGCGACTGGGAGAACGGTACGGAGGAGCGTTGACCTGCCGCGAGACGCGGCACGGCCCGGTGGTGATGCGGCGCGGTGCGCCGACCTGCTGCTGAACACGGTTATTCCCACTCCTTTGCCGATGCCTGGCCCGGGTCTTGGTAAGCACCGGGCGCGTGGCCGTGCGCGGGCCCAGCAGGGTCTGCCGGTATCAATACCGCGCACCTAAACCGTTATGCCACAAGCCAGCACGGAAGTCACCAGCTACCGAACTAATTACGTTTAAGTCTGGATAAGAGCGTGATGTAACGTCGCATTAATATCGCACCAGGTTCGGGGTTAGTCCGGAATGCAATCGACCTCATCGCAGGAAGGATAGAAACCCGCGAGAATTTTGGGACTTGTGGGAACTATGGGACCAATAGGGACCGTAGGACTCGCGGGGCTGATGATGCCAGGACGGTAACGGGACCGGCTGGCAGCTTGTGCCCGGACGGTGACGGACCGGCTGACATCTTGTGAAACACTTGCTTCGAAAGTAATCTTTCACATATGCCCGACGAGGCCGCTCCCGACGAGGCCGCTCCCAAAGCGGCCGCTGCACCCGGGACATCGGGAAACCCGCTCAAGCTCACCGACCCGCGGATGATGCGCGCGCTGGCGCACCAGGCGCGGATCGCGATCTGGTCGCATCTCGGGCTGCGCGGTCCGGCGACGGCAACCGAGTGCGCGAAGATAGCCGGCCTCTCCCCGTCGGCGTGCAGCTACCATCTGCGGACGCTGGCCCGTTACGGCTTTGTCGAGGAGGACCTGGCGAGCGCCGCGGACGGGCGGGAGCGCCCGTGGCGGGCCCGGATGCTCTACTTCACCATGGAAGTCGAGCCTGATCAGCCGGCGGCCACGAAAGTCGCCAACCGGCTGCTCGTGGAGAACCTGCGCGCGGCCGCTGAGGAGAACCGGGCGCGATACGTCAACCGCCAGTCGGAATACCCCGCTGACTGGCAGGCCGCGGCGGGTGAAAACTTCAGCGTCGCGCACGTCACGCCCGACGAGCTCTACCAGCTGCGGGAGCGGCTGATCGAAGTCATGGCGCCGTACGTGCGGCTGGACCAGGCGGAGCGGCCACCTGGCGCGCTGCCGGTCCGGATCTTGCTCGACTTCTTCCCGTGGTTCGAACCGGAGGAAGCCCGGTGAGCGCCGCAGACGGGCGCGTAGCGCGGCCGTGGCGGTCGCTGACGGCGCTGCGGTCCGGGCCGCTGGCGGTGCGGAGCTTCCGGCTGCTGGCCGGGGGGCAGTTCACGTCGACGATCGGCGACTTCTGCTACGCGGTCGCGCTGCCCTGGCTGGTGCTGTCCACCCACGGCGGGGTGGTCCTGCTCGGGACCGTGCTGGCCTGCTACGGCGTGCCGCGCACGGTGCTGATACCGGTCGGCGGAGTCCTCGCGGACAAGGTGGGGCCGCGCACGCTCATGCTGGCGGCCGACGCGATCCGCTGTGTGCTCGTGGCCGTGCTCGCCCTGCTGGCGGCCAGGCACCTGGCCTCGCTGGCCGCGCTCGGGCCCATCGCCGCCTTGATCGGCGCCGGCGAGGGCCTGTTTCTCCCCGCCTCGTACGCGATCATGCCCTCGCTGCTCGACGGTGAACAGCTCACCGCCGGTAACGCCATTTCCACCGCGGCGGTGCAAGCCGGGTCGCTGCTCGGCCCGGCCCTCGGCGGTGCCCTGGTCGCCGCGACCCGCACGTCGACCGCGGCGTTCGCGGTCGACGCCGCGTCGTTCGCCGTGTCGGCGCTGACCCTGGCCCTGATCCCGCGGCGGGCGGCCGGAGGGTCGGTAGCCGGCGCGGCGGCCGAAGCCTTGGCCGTGGCACAGGCAGAAACTGCGCAGGCAGAAACTGGGGCGGGAGAGACGGCGGGCGCGAGTCAGGACGGGGTGCTTGCGCTGCTGAGGCGGTCACGGGTGCTGCAGGTGATCCTGGTCGTGGTGGTCGCGGCGAACCTGGCGGGCGGCGGCATGAGCGACGTCGCCCTGCCGGCGCTCGCGCACGACAGGTTCGGGGCGGCGGGCTACGGCGCGCTGCTCGTCTGCTTCGCCGCTGGAGCGGTGATCGGGACGCTCGACGCGGCCCGGGCCGGCACGCTGAAGAAACCGGCCATGTTCGCCTCGGCCGTATTCCTGGTCGAGGCCGTCACCATCGGCCTGACGCCTTACCTGGGTGGCGAGGCCGGGGCCGCGGCGGCGCTCTTTGCCTGCGGGGCCGCCAACGGGCTGGGCAACGTCGTCTTCCTGACCCTCGTGCAGAAGTGGGTCTCCCCCGGTCTGCTCGGCCGCGTCATGGGGGCGATCATGCTGTGCGCGTTCGGCAGCTTCCCGCTGTCGGTGGCGATCTCCGGGGTGCTCGTGCGGCATCTCGGGCCGTCTCTGTTCTTCCCGGTGGCGGGCGGGCTGGTGGCGGTGGCGATGCTCGGGGGGCTGACGCAGCGGGAGTTCCGGGACTTCGGGTCCTAGGGCGTCTTAGGGGCGGAGCGCCTCGATGATGGCGTCGGTGACCTCGGCGGTGTCCGCGGTGCCGCCGACATCGCGGGTGAGGTGCCCCGCCGCGGTGGTCGCTTCGATCGCCGCCTCGATCCGCCGGGCGTCGGTGTGCAGGCCGAGGTGATCCAGCATCAGCGCGCCGCTGCCGATGGCGCCGATCGGGTTGCTGATACCGCGGCCGGCGATGTCGGGAGCCGAACCGTGCACGGGCTCGAACATGGAAGGGAAGCGACGCTCCGGGTTGAGGTTCGCGCTCGCGGCCAGGCCAAGGCTGCCCGCGATGGCCGAGCCCAGGTCGGACAGGATGTCGGCGTGCAGGTTCGAGGCCACCACCACCGACAGGTCCTCGGGATGCAGGACGAACTTGGCGCTCATCGCGTCGACCAGGACGCTCTCGGTGGCCACGTCCGGGTAGTCGAGCGCCACGCGCCGGAACGTCTCGTCCCACAAGACCATGCCGTACTGCTGCGCGTTCGACTTGGTGACGCTCGACACCTTCGGCACCGCGCGGGTCCGGGCGAGGTCGAAGGAGAACCGCATGATCCGCTCGCAGCCCTTCTCGGTGAACAGCGCCGACTGCAGCGCGACCTCGTTGCCCGGGCCGCGGGCGGACAGGTTACGGCCGCCGATCCCGGCGTACTCCCCCTCGCTGTTCTCCCGCACGACGACCCAGTCCAGTTCGGTCTCGTCGGCCTGGCGCAGCGGGCTGCGGATGCCGGGCAGGAACTTGACGGGCCGGACGTTGGCCCACTGGTCGAAGTTCTGGGTGATGTTGAGGCGCAGGCCCCACAGGCTGATGTGGTCAGGAACGTTGCGCCAGCCGACGGCGCCGAAGAAGATGGCGTCGAAATCCTTCAACACCTCCAGGCCGTCCTCGGCCATCATCCGGCCGGTCTTGTCGTAGTACTCAGAGCCCCACGGAAACTCTTCCCAGGCGAACGCGAACTGGCCGCCGGACTGCCCGGCGACGACGTCGAGTACCCGCTGGCCGGCCTCGACCACCTCCTTACCC
>Ga0302325_10024038_pt1 | contig 12687 bp, 11 predicted proteins | sample Palsa_T0_2_FD_201948 | JGI IMG/M metagenome (GOLD analysis project Ga0302325, IMG submission 201948) | Peat permafrost microbial communities from Stordalen Mire near Abisko, Sweden - Palsa_T0_2 | ecosystem: Environmental > Terrestrial > Soil > Palsa > Peat permafrost | place: Sweden: Abisko... | reverse complement strand
GTCGGGCTCGACGGGGCCGAGGGCTTTCACAGCCGTCCGCTTCACCACCCGGAGCTGCTGCCGCCGGACGACGCCGTCCGCGCGGTGGCGCGCACCCAGGCTGTGCTGTATCTGGCCGCGGCGGACTCGACGCAGGGCCGGGACTAGGATTGGTGACCGTGCCGGATCGCCTTTACTTCACCGACTCCGACGAGGCAAACGCGCTGATCGCCTCCGATCCGATGGCATTGCTGATCGGGTTCGCCCTGGATCAGCAGGTGACGGTCGAAAAGGCGTTCGCCGGGCCGCTGGCGCTGCGGGAACGCGTTGGCTCGATCGACGCGGCGGCCCTCGCGTCTGCCGACCTCGAGCCGGTGTTCCGCGAGAAACCCGCGATCCACCGCTTCCCCGGCGCGATGGCCAAGCGCGTACACGACCTCGCCGTCCACATCGAGGATCGCTACGACGGCGACGGCGCCCGGGTGTGGACGGACGCCGCGGACTCAGCTGCATTGCGCGCGAACCTGTCCGCGCTTCCGGGCTTCGGCGAGATGAAGGTCAAGTCGCTCGGCGCCGTGCTGGCCAAGCGCTACGGCGTCAAGGCCGCCAAGCCGCTCGTCCCGCCGCACCCGACGCTCGGGGATGTCGACTCGCGCAAGGCGCTGTCCGACTACCAGGCGGCCAAGAGGGTGCACAAGGCGCAGTGGAGCGCCAAGCGCTGAACTACTCGGCGGCTTGGAGCGTCGACTACCTCACGACGAGGTAGAAGAGCCGGCCGCAAGCGCGTCACTGAGGCGTCCGACCGTCAGCTTCACAAGCGATTCCTCCGTGGCGGCGGCGATGGGCGAGCCTACGCCCGTGAAGGTCAGCGACGTGTAGGCACGTTCCACCTGCACGAGGATTGCATCGAGGTAGAACGTGATCATAAGGGTCTTGGTCTTGAACGGAAGACTGATGCGGTAGGCGACGCTCTGGTCTCCCTCGGTGGGGAACGACATCGTTTCCACGCTCGCTGCGCCGAAGCTGCTTCCCGCCGGCAGCTTGCCGCTTTCCTTCTGCTCGTCCGCGGCGAGAAGCTTCGTGACCGCCGTCGCCAGGCACGATGGCGCCTGTGCCTCCTTGAAGACGTCCACGTATTTGGCGGCGGTGGCATTCGTGGGTACGACCGTGACCGAGTTCTGGACAGAGTTGCCGGCTGCTTCTTGGAATTTTGGCGATTCGACTTCCGTCGGACTGGTTTCTTCCAGTAGCGAGGCGGAGACGTGCAGGCACGCGGCGACTTCTGCGGCCAGTTGCGGCTGCTTGCCGCCTTCGCGTGGTGTCTGCGTCCAGCCAGCGGGAAAGTCCGACAACCGCAGGAGAGCCTGGCTTGCGATCGCTCGGTCCGCGGTGGTCTGTGCCTTGGACGTCTGTGTCGTGCTGGAGGTGGTCGTCGACTTGCTTGTCGACTGCGTGCTGGATCCGCCTCCACAGCCGGCGACGATCACCGCAGGCAGAAGCACGGCCACGAGGTACCGGCGACTACACCCTTTGCGCCTGCTACCGAGCTTCTTGAGTTCCACCCTGTCTCCCTTCAGCGAGACCTCGACAGCCCGACAGCCTACCCATGAGAGGACAGAGACGCGCGTCCGCGCGGGACGGGCGGTGTCGGGACGGCAAACGGCGCCCCCATCTCCGCTTCAGCCGCCCCCAACCACCGGTGGGGGTGTCCCTTCGGCGCTGCCGGCGAGGGCGGGGTCCCATTCGCACACCGCGCACGCATGACGGAAGGCCGAGCGGGCGAAGGTGACAGCCGCCGCGTGGGGATCCGGCTCGCCGCGAGCGTCCTCCCAGTCGAGGACGTACTCGCCGAGCTCTGACTCCCAGCGGGCCGCCGCCGGCTCAAGCGTCGCCGCGGCGAACCCCTCTGGTGCGGGGTGCGCGTAGGCGTAGAACGCCGGCCGGCCGTAGCGAGCGTCGCCGGGCCACCAGCCGACGGCCACCTCCTGCGCGTCCATCGCGTTGCGCATGATGAAGTCCTGCGACGGCGGGTCGGCGGGCACGCCGGAGAACAGGTTGACCGCCAGATCGAACGAGCCCCACCACGCGTTGACCGGCGTCGAGCGTCCGCGGAAGGGCGCGCGGAAGGCGCCCAGCACGAGCGCCGCGCGAGTCGCGGCGGCGAAGTAGGCGGCGACCTGCTCGGGCTCGTAGCTCGCGTGCTCCTCGTCCTCGTCGAGCGGCACGCTCCACGGCACCTCCTGCGGCGTGGGGTTGATCTCGACGGGACCGGCGAGCGCCTCGATCGCCTCGAGCAGCTCGCGCGTGACCTCGCCGACCGACCGCTTGCCCGCGAGCGCGATGTGGCGTGTCTCGCCGCTGCTGTGCTCGACGAGCGCCTCGTGTGTACGCAGGTCGAGCGCTACGCCGAGCGTGCCCGAGCCGTCGGGCGCGGGCAGCGGGAGCGTCTCCCAGCCCCGCGCGCTCAACCGCAGCGCCGCGTGTTGCAACTGCGGCTCCGGCGCGGCCAGCGCCACCGCCAGCTTGCCGAGCACCTGCGTGTGGGCGTGCAGGGTGTCGCACGTCGCGCTCCACTGATCGTAGGCGGGCATCGTCGGCCAGCCGGCGGGCATACGTTGCAGCCTAGCGGCCACGCGCAGCTGGCCGCCGTTCAGGTTTCTTTCACCTTTTCCCGTCAGCATCCAGCCATGCGTCTGCTGGTCGTCGACGACGACCCCTCCGTGCGCGAAGCGCTCGCACTGGTGCTCGATCTCAACGGCTTCGAGGTCGCCACCGCGGTCGACGGTCGCCAGGCGATACGCACGCTGTCGGTCGACTCGCCGGACGCGGTGATCCTCGACGTGCTGATGCCAGGCCTCGACGGCCTGGAGGTCTGCCGGCGAATGCGCGCCACCGGCAACCGCACGCCGGTGCTGATGCTCACCGCCCGCGCCGAGGTGAGCGAGCGGGTCGCCGGCCTGGAGGCAGGCGCGGATGACTACCTGGCCAAGCCGTTCGCGCGCGAGGAGCTGATCGCCCGTCTGCGTGCCCTGCTGCGACGCACCGGCTGGGAAGGGGACGAGCAGCTGTTGCGCTTCGAGGACCTGGAGCTCGACCCGCTCGCGCACGAGGCGCGCCGCGGCGGGCGCCTGCTCGAGCTCACACGCACGGAGTTCCTGCTGCTCGAACTGCTGATGCACCACCCGCGCCAGGTGCTCACGCGCGCGACGATCTTCGACCGCGTGTGGGGCTACGACTTCGGCCCCGCGTCCAACTCGCTGGAGGTCTACGTCGGCTACCTGCGCCGCAAGACCGAGGCCGACGGCGAGCCGCGCCTGGTGCATACAGTGCGTGGAGTCGGCTACGTCCTGAGGTCATCGTCGCGATGAGCTTTCGCCGGCGCATGGTGCTGCTGGCCGCCGGGGCGGTGGCCGCAGCCGTGGTGCTCGCTTCGGTCGTCGTGTACGTCGTCACGCGCAACGAGCTGCGCGGGCAGATCGACACCAGCCTGCGCCAGTTGATCACGCCCGGCCTGCCGCAGTCGGTCAAGATCAAGACCGTCAACGGGGGCCCAGCTGAGCTGAAGAAGCTGGCCAAGGAAGGGAAGTTGCCGTTTGCGCCCTCCACGCACGTCGGCTTCGGTCTGTCGACCACCTCGACCGCCGTCAAGGGCTCCTCCGGGCAGCGGAGATCGGCCGGCGGCGCAAGCGGCTCCCCGGCCGAAACGGTCTCGATCAGCGGAGAGTCGCTCGAAGGCAAGGAAGGCAGCGTCGCCGCACATGACACCAGCGGCGTCGGGGCAGCGTCGGGCGCCAGCGGCATCGCAAGACTCGTGCTACCCCCGCAAAAGCTCGGCGGCGTGACCGGCTACGTCCAGCTATTCCAATCCGACGGCCGGGTCGTGCGTACGCAAGCCAGGGGCTCGCTGCTGCCGGTCACAGCCGCCACTCGCGCCGTCGCCGCCGCGCGTCACCCGGCGTTCTTCAGCGACGCCACCGTCGCGGGCACGCGCGTGCGGGTGCTCACCGAACGTGCGCCGCAGGGCGGGGTGTGGCAGGTGGCGCTGCCCCTGACAGACCTCGACAGCACGCTCACCCACCTGAAGCTGGTGCTCGCGATCGTCTGCCTCGGCGGTATCGCGCTCGCGGCGCTGCTCGGGCTGCTGGTCTCGCGGGCGGCGCTCGTGCCGATCCGCCGCCTGACGGGCGCAGCCGAGCGGGTCACGCGTACGCAGGACCTCGGCCATCGCATCCAGGCCGGCGAGGAGGACGAGCTCGGGCGCCTGGCCGCCAGCTTCAACACGATGCTCGCCGCGCTCGAGCGCTCGCGCCTGGCCCAGCGTCAGCTCATCTCCGACGCCTCGCACGAGCTGCGCACGCCGCTGACCAGCGTGCAGGCCAACCTCGACGCGCTCGCGCTGGGTGAGCGGCTACCGGCGCGCGAGCGCACGCGGATCGTCGCCGCCGCGCAGGCGCAGCTGCGCGAGCTGACCGTGCTCGTGGGCGATCTGGTCGACCTGTCGAAGACCGAGGTCGAGGAGCTCGAGGTCGAGGATGTGCGCCTCGACCTCGCCGTCGTCGGCGCGCTCGAGCGTGCGCGTCTGCATGCCCCGGAGTGTCGCTTCGTGCTCGACGCCGAGCCGTGTCTGGTGCGCGCGGCGCCCGCCCGGCTCGACCGCGCGATCGCCAATCTGCTCGACAACGCCTGCCAATGGAACCCGCCCGCGGCGAACGCCGATGCCGTCGAGGTGCGCGTGCGCGACGGACGCCTGGAAGTGCGCGACCACGGACCCGGGATCGCAGCGGAGGATCTGCCGCGCGTGTTTGATCGCTTCTACAGAGCGCCCGCCGCCCGCGGGCGCCCCGGCTCCGGTCTGGGACTGGCGATCGTGCGCCAGATGGCCGAGAGCCACGGTGGCTCGGTGCACGCCGCCAACGATCCCGCAGGCGGAACCCGGATGACGCTCGAGCTGCCGCCGGTCGCGATGAGCGCCTGCGAGTCGGCCGCGTCGCGGGCCGACGTGATCGTCTCATCGCCGGCCGTTCAGGAAGCTCCTCGACTCCTCTAAGGCGATTCTCAGGCGCGAGCGGCTTGATGTCGCCAGCAGCGCCGACCGATCGCAGGTCGGCCGCGCCACCATCACCGCCGATCAGGCATCGCCCAGCAAAGGAGCGCCCATGCCCCGCCATCCCCTGCTCGTCCCGCTCGCCTCTATCGGTGCGATCGCCGCAGTCCTGGTCCTGGCCGCCTGCGGTGGCTCCTCCCCGTCGTCGCCGACATCCTCTGCCGCCAAGGAACAGCAGGCCGAAGTGAAGTTCGCCGACTTCGCCAAGTGCCTGCGCGAACACGGCATCGAAGCCGAAACCGCGAGCGGACCGGGCGGCGAAGGCCACGGGCTGAAGATCAAGGGCGTCGGCGGACCAGCCAAGATGGAAGCCGCGCAGAAAGCGTGCAAGAAGTACCAGCCCGAACCGCAGAAGCTCAACCTCTCCCCGCAGGAAAAGGTGGAACGCGCGGAAGCCGTCGAAAAGTTCGCCAAGTGCATGCGCGAACACGGCATCGAAGTGCACGCCTCCAGCGCCGAAGGGCGCGTCTCGATCCAGATCCACGGCGGTGGCTCCGGCGCCGGTCCCAACCCCGAAAGCCCCGCCTTCCAGAAAGCGCAGAGCTCGTGCCAGAAACTACTTCCCTTCAAGGCTGGTAAGGGCCCGCTCGGCGGCCCGCCCAGCAAGCAGCAGGCCCGCTCACCGGGCAGCTCATCCGCCGAAAGCAGCATCGTGACCGGCGGCTGAGCCGTGGAGCACTCGCGGCGCAGGCGCCTGCGCTGGCTGGTCGCCGGCGCGCTCGCGGTGGCCGTGGTGGCCGTGCTGGCGATCGTGCTGCTCGACTCCGGCTCGGGTGAACATCACGGCTCGGACACCGGCGTGCCCGCCGGCGACACCACCGCGAGCGTCACCCGGCGCACCCTGTCTGAAAGCTCGACCGTCGACGGCACGCTCGGCTACGGAACGACGCTCGAACTCTACGACCGGGTGGCCGGGACCTTCACCTGGCTGCCGTCCGTCGGCGCCGTGATCGGCCGCGGCGGGACGCTGTGGCGGATCGACGATCTGCCTGTCGTGCTGATGTACGGCTCGGTGCCCGCCTACCGCACGCTCAAGCAGGGCGTCAGCGACGGCCCCGACGTGACCGAGCTCAATGAGAACCTGATCGACCTCGGCTTCGACCCTTACGGGGTGATCACCGACGATGAAGCCTTTGGCGAAGCCACGGCCGCAGCAGTCGAGCGCTGGCAGAAGGCCGACGGGCTGCCCGAAAGCGGCGAAGTCGAACTCGGACGGGTCGTGTTCGCGCCCGACGCACGGCGCGTGACCGCCGTGAAGGTGACCCTCGGGCAGGACCCGCCGGGCGCCACGACGCCCGACGCGACGACACCCGCGGCGGACCAGCCGAGTGCGGGCAAATCGCCTGCGAAGAAACCCGGGCGCAAATCGCCCGGCAAAGACAAAGGAAAGCCCGCAAAAGGAAAACCGGCGCAAGAAGCGCCCGCGAAAGCAAAACCCGGCAAAGACGAAGCCGGCAAAGACGATCCGGGCAAAGAATCGCCCAGCGGGGAAGCGGGGGCCGGCGAGGTCGTGCTCACGACCACCTCCACCCAGCAGATCGTCCAATTGAAGGTGAAGCCTGAACAGCAGCAGCTCGCGCGGCTCGGCGAGACCGTCACCGTGCAGCTGCCGGGCGGCGGCGAGGCCCCCGGACGCGTCACCGAAGTCGGCACCGTCGCCAGCGAATCCAGCGGCGCGGGCGACGAAGGAAAAGGCAGCCCCGGCGGCGAAAGCGGCGAATCCACGATCCCCGTGACGATCGCGCTCGAGCATCACGTCGCCCACCTCGACGAGGCGCCCGTCAGCGTCGAACTGGTCAAGGGCGTCCGCCGCAACGTGCTGACCGTGCCGGCGACCGCGCTGATCGCCACCGCCGGCGGTGGCTACGCCGTCGAAGCGTTCACATCGTCCCCGAAGGGGGAACAGGACCGGCGCGTGACGGTGCCCGTCACGCCGGGCATGTTCGCCGGCGGCTACGTCCAGGTCGAAGGCGCGGGCGTGCGCGAGGGCATGACCGTGATCGAGTCGCAGTGAGCGCAGTTCTCGAGCTGTCGGACGTCGTCAAGCGCTACGCCGGCGGCGTCGACGCGCTGCGGGGCGTCGACCTGACGATCGAAGACGGCGAGCTGTGCGCGATCGTCGGCCCGTCCGGCTCTGGCAAGTCGACGCTGCTGCACATCATGGGCACCCTGGAAAGGGCGACCAGCGGCCTCGTGCGGATCGCCGGCGCCGATGTCGCCCGCGCCTCCGACCGCGACCTGGCGGCGCTCAGAGCGCATCGCATCGGCTTCGTCTTCCAGCAGTTCCACCTGCTGGAGGCCGACAGCGCGCTGGAGAACGTGGCCAACGGTCTGCTCTACACCGGCACCCCCGCCCGCGAGCGCCGCCGCGCGGCCGTCGCGGCGCTCGAGCGCGTCGGGCTCGGCCACCGCATGCGCCAGACCACCGCGCTGCTGTCCGGGGGCGAGCGCCAGCGCGTGGCGATCGCGCGCGCGATCGTCAGCTCGCCGGCGATCGTGCTCGCCGACGAGCCCACCGGCAACCTCGACACCCGCAACGGGCAGGAGATCCTCGAGCTGCTGCAAGCGCTGAACGGGCAGGGCACGACCGTGCTCGTGATCACCCACGACCGCGAGATCGCCGCCACGCTGCCTAGACGCGTGGAGCTGCGCGACGGCCGTCTGAGCCACGATGGGACTTGACATCGCGCCCAGCCACCTGCTGCCCGCCGACGTGCTGCGGGTCGCCAGCGTCGGGTTGCGCACCCGCCGCCTGCGCGCGGCGCTGTCCGCGCTGGGTGTGGCGATCGGCATCGCGGCGATGGTCGCCGTGCTCGGCATCTCGGAATCCAGCAAGGCCGGTCTGGTGGCCGAGCTCAACGAACTGGGGACGAACCTGCTCGTCGTCGCCCCCGGCGAAACGTTCCTCGGGGAAGCGGCCAAGCTGCCCGAAGCCGCCGTCAGAGACGTGCGCAACCTGCACAGCGTGCGCTCAGCCGCCGCCGTGACGAGCGTCTCGGGGGCGAGCGTACGGCGCAGCCCCTTCATCGAAGCCGCCGAAACCAACGGCATCAGCGTGCAGGCCGCCGACCCGCAGCTGCTCGCCACGCTCGGTGGGAAGATGATCCTCGGGCGCTTTCTGAACGCCGGCGATGAACGCTATCCCCTGGTCGTGCTCGGGCTCGTCGCCGCCGAGCGGCTGGGCGTCGCGCGTCTGTCCGCCGACGACCGGCCGCTGCAGGTGCTGATCGAGAACACCTGGTTCACCGTCGCCGGCGTGATCGGGTCGCTGCCGCTGGCACCGGAAATCGAACGCGCCGCGCTGATCGGTTACCCGGTCGCGAAGCGCCTGTTCGCCACCACCCGGCACGCCAGCGTTGTGTACGTCCGCGCTGACCCCGAACGGGTGACCGAAGCCGACTCGCTGCTCGGCGCCGCCGCCAACCCCCAGAACCCCGAACAGACCAAAGTCAGCAGACCCTCCAACGCGTTGCAGGCCCGCGCGGATGCCCAGAGCACCCTGACCGCGGTGTTCCTCGCGCTCGGCGCCGTGGCGCTGCTGGTCGGCGGCGTCGGGATCGCGAACGTGATGGTGATCTCGGTGCTCGAGCGCCGCCCCGAGATCGGCCTGCGCCGCGCGCTCGGCGCCCGTGCCGTGCACATCGGCGTGCAGTTCCTCGGCGAGTCCGTGCTGCTGTCGGCGCTCGGCGGAACCGTCGGGATCGGGCTCGGCGCGGGCGCCACTGCCATCTATGCCGCCAGCCAGGGCTGGATCGTGGTCGTGCCCGTGCTGTCGATCGCCGGCGGCGTCGCGGTCGCCCTGCTGCTGGGCGCGTTCGCCGGCCTGTACCCGGCCGTGCGCGCCGCGCGACTCGCTCCCGCGGCGGCGCTGCGCAGCGTGTGAGCTTCAGTTCGGACAGCTCGCCGGATCGGCTGACACCGCCCGCGCCGACGCAGCGATGGCGAATGTCCCCAGGCTGATTACCATGCCGAGCGAGATCAGCCAGCGAAGCGATCGCGTCGAACCTATTGGAGAGCTCTCGACCATGGCCGGACCGGGCCCAACGGTAGATGACCGCCCGGCGGGATAACAGCCCGCACGCTCACGGCTGGCGCGTGATCGTCGCGTACGGGCTGGTGTGCGCGGCCACGCAGGTGCTGTGGCTGACCTATGCGGCGATCACGACCGAGACGGCCAGGCGCTATGGGGTGTCGGTGAGCGCGGTCGGCTGGCTCGCGGAGATATTCCCGCTGCTGTACGTCGCGCTGGCGATCCCAGCCGGGATCCTGCTCGATCGCTGGTTCCGTCCGGCGCTGGCGGCCGGCGGGGCGCTGGTCGCGCTCGGCGGACTGGTGCGCCTGGGCGGCGAGACGTTCGCATGGGCGATGGCGGGCCAGGTGATGGTCGCGGTCGCACAGCCGGTCGTGCTGAGCGCGGTCAGCAAGCTGGCCGGCGAGTACCTGCCGGCCGATCAGCGTGCCACGGGCATCTCCGTCGGCTCGGCGGGCAGCTTCGTCGGCATGCTGGTGGCTCTGCTGCTGGGACCGACGTTCGGCGCGCACGGGCAGCTCGAGCGGCTGCTGGTGCTCGAGGCGGTGCTCGCAGTGCTGCCGGCGGTGGCGCTGGCGATCGTCCTGCGCGCTCCCGGCCACGCGAGCGAGGAGCACGCGGCGATCGAGGGTAGCGCCGCGCGGGCGCTGTGGGAGCTTGCGCCGATGCGCACGCTGTGCGGCCTGGTGTTCCTCGGCTTCGGCATCTTCGTCGCGTTGGCCACGTGGTTGCAAACGCTGCTGCACCCGTCAGGCGTCTCCGAAGCGGCGTCGGGCGCGCTGCTGGTGGGGATGGTGATCGCGGGGGTGATCGCCTGCGCCGTGCTCCCGCCGCTGATCGCGCGCCGTCACGGCGAGCGGGGATTCATGCGCGCCGCGGTGCTCGTCGGCTGCGTCGGCTGCGTCGCCCTCGGCGTGACGCCGTGGATCGGCACGCGCGCGCTCGCGCTCGTGGCGATGGGTGTGGTGCTGCTGCCGGCGCTGCCGGTCATCCTCACCGCCGCCGAGCGACTCGCGGGGGCGGCCGCCGGGACCGCGGGCGCAATTGTGTGGATGGCGGGCAACCTCGGCGGCCTCGTGGTCGCGCTGCTAGTTCAGGTGCTCGTCCACCATCCGCTCGCCGCGTTCCTGGCGATGGCTAGCGTGTCGCTGCTCGGCCTGCCACTCGCCGCTCGGTTGAGGACGCCGCTCGCCGTCGCGCGCGCCGAGCCCGCGCCGGCGGGCGCCGGCTGACGATGTCGACGGGCTAAAGGGACGCTCAGCGGCAGGTGGCGTCCACGAGCGCGTGGTGGTCGAGCCTCATGAACGCGTCGACGACGCGCGGGTCGAACTGCGTGCCGCGGCAGCGCCCGATCTCGCCGACGGCGTGCTCGACCGAGAGCGCACGCTTGTAGGGACGCGTGTGGGTCATCGCGTCGAAGGCGTCGGCGACGGCGACGATGCGCCCGGCGATGGGAGTTCCCTCCCCGCGCAGCCCGCTCGGATAGCCGTTGCCGTCCCAGCGCTCGTGGTGGGTGAAGGCAATCTCCATCGCCATCTTCACGACCGGGAAGCGGCTCTTGCAGAGGATGCGCCCGCCGATGACCGTGTGCGTCTTGATCACCTCGAACTCCTCGCGCGTGAGCTTGCCCGGCTTCAGCAGGATCGTGTCGGGGATGCCGACCTTGCCGACGTCGTGCAGCGGCGCCGCGTGCTCGATCGTCGCGACCGTCTCGCCGTCCAACCCCAGCTCGTTGGCCAGCAGCGCGGCGGTGCGCGCGACCCGCTCGGTGTGCTTGTTGGTGTCGTCGTCGCGATACTCGGCCATCAGCGCCAGGCGCCTGAGGTCCTCGAACCTGGCCTTCTGAAGTTCGGCGAGCGTCTCGTGCAGCTCGGCGATGACCCCCTGGTGGCGTCGCTCGATCGCTCGCCGAGCCTCTTCGGCGCCGCGTTGCGGGCTGAGGTCGCGGAAGATCCCGACCGCACCGACGAACCTGCCGTCCTCACCCGAGATCGGTGCGACCGACAGCTGCACGCTCAAGAGCGTCCCGCCCTTGGCCACGCGCTCGGTCTCGATCCGCTCGATCCGTTCGCCGGCCAGCGCACGATCGATCAATGCGCCCGGCTCCTCGCCGCGATCGGCGGGCGCGAGCATCGTTATCGGCTGGCCGAGCGCCTGCGCCCGCGTGTATCCGAACAGCCGCTTGGCTCCCTCGCCCCAGCCGGTGATCACACGCTCCGCAGAGACGCCGACGACGGCGTCGCTGGCAGACTCGACGAAGGCCGCCAGCTCGAACGCACGCGCGAGATCCTCCGAGCCCTCGCCAGCTCGGGGCGTCGCGGATCTCGACCGGCTCGCGGGGCGTCGTTCACGAGCTCTACCCGCAGGCTTGTCCTGTCGCGAGACAGCGCCAGACATGGGCTTGCTATCGACTCAATTGCTACAAGCTTGAGCGATCCGTGTGGCCGTGAGCGCAAAGACGCTAGATCGCGCGCTGGCGGCCCCGTCGCGTCTCATTAGATGATCTGGGCGCCCTCGGCCACGCTGGCCGGCTCGGCGCGCTCGACCGCCGGCATCGGCTCAGCCTCCGCGGCCCCGTGCGCGCGTACCTTGAGCGCCGCGCAGCCACACGCGCCGGCGAGGAAGCAGCACGCGGCGAACACCCACCCGCTGCGGAAGGCCTGGAGGGCGTGCGCGGGCGAGGGGTTGCCGACGATCGCCACCAGCAGGGCCACGCCGAGGGCGGCGCCCAGCTGGCGCGCAACGGAGTTCAGCGCGCTGGCCAGCGCGTAGCGATGGCCAGGGACCGCCAGGACGGCGACCCCGGTGACGGACGGGAAGGCGAGTCCGGCGCCGACTCCGAGGACGACGATGCCGGGGAGCCACTGACCCAGGAAGTCGGGGTCAGCCCCGAGGCTCGAGGCGAAGTAGACCATGCCACCCGCCCACACGAGCGCGCCGACGACGCTGATCGGGCGGTGGCCGACGCGCCCGATCACCCGGCCCGCCGCGCCCGCAACCACCATCGCTGTGACCGGCCCGGGCGTGAGCGCGAGGCCGGCCTGGAGGATCGAGTAGCGCCACACCTCGGTGAGGAAGAGCACGTTGCAGAGCGTGTAGGCGTAGAACCCGGTGGCCATCACGAGCGTGGTCGCGTTGGACGCCGCGAAGGCGCGAATCCGCAGCAGCGAGAGGTCGATCAGGGCCGTAGGACGTGTTCTCGTGCGCACCGCGAAGCAGCCGCCGAGCAGCAGCGACGCCAGGAAGGCCCCGAGCACCCGCGCGCTCGTCCAGCCCCATTCCTGTCCATTGACGATCGCCAGCACAAGCGACGCGATCGCGGCGGCGAGAACCACTTCGCCGAGCAGATCCGGGAGGCGCCCGTCGCCCGGCGAGCGGCTCTCGCTGAGCACACGCCGGGCGAGCACGAGCGCGAGCGCGCCTACCGGCAGGTTGACGAGGAACACGAGCCGCCAGCTCGAGATCGTGATCAATACCCCACCGAGGGGCGGGCCGATTCCGGCGGCGGCGGCCCCGGCCGCCCCCCCCAGGGAGACGGCGGGGGCGCGCCCCGCGCCGGGGGGGGCCTGCAGCA
>Ga0302325_10024037_pt1 | contig 12687 bp, 10 predicted proteins | sample Palsa_T0_2_FD_201948 | JGI IMG/M metagenome (GOLD analysis project Ga0302325, IMG submission 201948) | Peat permafrost microbial communities from Stordalen Mire near Abisko, Sweden - Palsa_T0_2 | ecosystem: Environmental > Terrestrial > Soil > Palsa > Peat permafrost | place: Sweden: Abisko... | reverse complement strand
CGCGTCGGTCAGACCATTCAGGCTGTCCCCGACAATGCCATACACGCGCTTGACGCCGGCTGCGGCGAGCGTCTCCGCGAATTGTTCGGCTACAGTTGCTGCCATGTAAGAGAAACCTTCTTCAGGATGTGGCCGAATGCTGCCGCAGTCGATCGAATCTGAGAATGGCCGCGATAATCGAGCGCCCTACGGACGAGAATCCGTGCGGCGCCTGATCGCAGAGACGAGCGGACGAGCGACGCGCAGGATCATGTGGGATAGCCGCAAGCGGTGGTGCTTTCTCGTGGGCCATAACTCTATACATTTGGCCATGTCGTGAGCTTGCATTGATGCACGATTTTTTGTCTGAATTGTACCCTGATCCGACTCCGCAACGGTCGAAGTTTGGCAAACGGTATCGCTGCCCGCGCGCAAATTACCGGACGCCACCTGCATAATTGATGACGGTGGCGAGGCCGGCCTTGGTGCGGCTCCGGTGCAATTGAGCTGCCGTTCTATCCTCCCGGCGCTCTCGGGATTGAGGCTGGTGTGATGGCCGGGCAACGACCTTGCCCCCGGTTTGTGACGGGCTCCCGGACGTACTTGCATGGGACGCCTTGCCGCACCAACGCCAGCGGCACTCACTTGGCCGGATTGGCTGTCGCCTTTGGTTCGTCGTTCTGCGTGGGCTGGACGACCTTTACCTTCTGACCCTCCAGCAGCCCAAGCGATGGGCTTGCGACGATCTTGTCGGTTGCCGTCAGCCCGGCGAGGACCTGAATGTCCAACCCAAGATTGTCGCCGACGGTGACATTCTGAAGGTGGATGACGTCTCCTTCTCCGAGGGTTGCGACCTGCATGCCCTCGGCCCGGAAAAGCAGCGCCTGGGACGGCACGATCAGGAGGTTCGGAGCACCCGGCGCGGTCAGGTGGACATCGACATACGTTCCAGGAAACAGCGCTCGCTGACCTTCATCCACGACGAGTTCCGTGACGATGGTCCGGGTGGACGCATTGACAGCTCCCGCCATGGTGAGGAACTGGGCCTTGATCGGCTTCTCCGGCGCGCCGGGCAAGGTGAGCGTCGCCGTAATATTCGATGACAGCACCGCGCCGAGATACTGCGGGACCGCGACGAAGACACGCAGCCTGGAGACGTCGGCGACGTTGAACAGAGGCCGCACGGATCCTTGGCCGGCGGCATCGCCCCCGGCGCTGGTCACGTAGTCGCCGAGATTGACCTGGCGCGCCGTGATCACCCCTGCGAACGGCGCGACCACCTTCTCGAACCCGATCATGGCATAGTAGCGCTTGACGTTCTCCTGCGCGACGGCGACCTGGGCCTTTGCCGAAGCGGCCGCGGAAACGTAGTTGTCGATCTCCTGCTGGGAAACCCCGGGCGAGTTCCTGATATCGGTGTAGCGTTTGGCCGTGACATCCGCGAGGTTGGAGTTCGTCACGGCTGTGTCCAGCTGGGCCAGGCTGGCTTGGTATTGCGCGTCGAGTCCGGGAGCCTCGATCTCGGCGAGCAACTCACCGTTTTCCACGTGCGCGCCGTAATCCTTGTACCAATGGGTTACGTAGCCGCTCACCTGCGCGTAGATCGGCGCCTCGTTCCAGGCGGCGACGTTTCCGGGCAAGGTCAGGGTTCGTTCTGCCGGCCCCGGCTTCGGCATCGTCACCTGGACGAGCGGGATCGCCGCCGTGTCGGCAACCTGTTGAAGGTCCGCGAGCGCGGCCTGACGGGTCCAGATGCCGTAACCGGCGAGCACGAGTGCTGCAGCTATTCCCAGACCCGTGACGATCCAACCGCGTCCCCTGGCACGTCCCCTGGCGCGTCCCCGGTGCTTCGGCGCGCTCACGTTGCCTTCTCCTGCGGTTCCGACGGCCGCCGGGCCAGGCCGCCATGGACGATTGCGAAGACGCACGGGACGAATACGAGGGTGGTGACGGTCGCCACGATCAACCCGCCGATGACGGCGCGTCCTAGCGGTGCGTTTGTCGTGTTGCTGAGCGACATGGGAAACATGCCCACGATCATCGCGAGCGCCGTCATGAGCACGGGCCTGATCCGGGCGTGCCCTGCCTCGATCGCGGCGGCTACCGCATCACCATGCTCGGCCAGCCGCGCGCGGGCGAAGTCCACCACGAGCACGGTGTTCGCCGTCGCCGTGCCCATGCACATGATGGCGCCGGTCAGAGCCGGAACGGACAGCGTCGTGCCGGTCAGGAACAGGCTCCATGTGACCCCTGCCAGCGCAGCGGGCAGAGCCATGACGACGACCAGCGGGTCCAGCCACGACTGGAAATTCACGACGATGACCAGGAACACGAGGACAATGGACAGCGCCAGGCCGCTGAGCAACTGCATATAGGCCGACTGCATCGTCGTGGCCTGGCCGGTCAGTGTGACGGCTGGTCCCCTGGGTAGCTCGCTCTGCATGTCGTCGATGATGGCCTGCATCGCCCGGCTGACGGCGCCGAGATCGCGGCCCTCGACGTTTGCGTAGATGTCGACGACCGGCATGATCGCGTTGTGCGACACCACGCCAGGGATGGCCGTTGTGCTGACACCCGCCAATCCGCCAACGATCTCGGGCTGGGCGGTGGGCCCTGTGCCTGCGGTGTTGCTGACCGGTATGGTTTGCAACGCGTTGATGCTCTGCATCTGGTCCTGCGGCGTCTGCAGATTGACGAGGTGCGCCACGCCGGTGCTCGGGTCGAGCCAGTAGGTCGGCGCCGTCTGGCCGCTGCCTGACAGCGTGGCCAGGACATTGTCGGCGATCAGCGATTCGTTGACGCCGATCCCGGACGCAAGGCTCCGATTGGTGACCAGCCGCAAGGTCGGCTGGTCCATGATTTGTTGGATGCGCACGTCAGCCGAGCCGGCAACCTTCCTGATGCGCGCCGCCATCTTGACCGCGTAGGCATAGGTCTGGTCGAGGTTGCGCCCGCTGATCTGGATGTCGATCGGCGACGGCAGGCCGAAGTTCAGGATCTGGGCCGTCATGTCGCCGGCCAGGAAGCTGAATTGCGCACCCGGGAAGCGCTCTGCCAGCCCTGCCCGCAATATCTTGCGATAGCGCGCGACCGGCGAGGTCTGGCTGTCCAGCGAGACCGACAGGTCGCAATCCTGCGACCCGATCGTCCCGCTCGTGCTGTAGGCCTGGTTTATCCCGGTCACCGGCAGGCCGCAGTTCAGCAAGCTGCCGATGACGTGGCCGGGCAGCAGCCGATGTACCTGCTCGTCCACCAGCACCGCGAGCTTCGCGGTTTCCTCGATGCGGGTGCCGGACGAGAAGCGCATATGCATCTCGAGCTCGCCTGACTTGATGCTCGGGAAGAAATCCTGTCCGACGAAGACGAGGAGCGTGAGGGACGCCAGGGCGAGCACGAGATAAGCGGCGCTGAATAGGCCGCGGCGCGGCGCGAGCCGCTCGAGCAAGCTTCGGTGACTTTCCCGGAAACGCTCGAATCCCGCTTCGAAGCCATGGTGCAAGCGTCCGAAGATGCCCGGCCGTGCGTCATGCAACGTGGTCTGGAGCGCGGCAACCTGGCCGCGCAGCAGGAAGGCCGCCATGGTCGGCGTCAGCGTGCGGGACAGGATGAACGAGGCGATCATCGCGAAGATCACCGCCTCGGCCAAAGGCAGGAACAGGTAGCCGGCGACGCCGCCCAGCTGGAAGAGCGGCAACCACACGATGCAGATGCACGTCGTGGAAACGAAAGTCGGGACGACGATCTGGTTCGAGGCTTCGATGATGGCGGCCCTGAGGTCGACCTCGCCGCCGGTTTTCTCGGCCATCTCCAGATGGCTGTTGATATTCTCGATCATCACGGTGGCATCGTCGACCAGGATACCGACGGCCAGCGCGAGGCCGCCCAGGGTCATGACGTTGATGCTCTGCCCCACGGCCGCCAGGGCGATGATCGAGGACAGGATGGAAAGCGGGATGGATGCCGCCACGATCAGGGTCGAGCGCCAGCTTCCGACGAAGATCAGCACCGCCAGGCCGGCGAGGATCGCCGCGGTCACCATCTCCTGCACCACGTCCTCGATGGAGGCGCGCACGAAGTTCGATGCGTCGTTGAATGGCCTGATCGAAATGCCCGGCGGCAGCGTCTTGAGGATCTGGGGCAGCTTGGCCCTTACGCCCGCGACCACCGCCAGGGTGGAGGCGTCGCCGGTCTTCAGAATCTGGAGCAGGATCGCCTGCTGGCCCTTCACCATGACGATGTTCTGCTGCTGCGGTCCGCCCTCGTGGACGTAGGCCACATCGCGCAGGTACACGGTGGCATTGCCGACCTGCTTGATGGGCAAGTTGTTGAACGCCTCGATCTGCAGGGGCGTCGCGTTGGTGACGACCATGAAGTCGATCGGACCGATCTTCTGGTCACCGGCCGGCAGCACGATGTTCTGCAAAGCCAGCGCCGCGCCGACGTCCTTTGCGGTCAGGCCATGCGCGAGCAGCTTGGCTTGATCGAGGTCGACCGCCACGTCGGACGCGGTGCCGCCATAGGGTGCCGGAATTGCGACGCCGGGCACCGAGATGAGCGCCGGACGGATCAGGTTGGAGGTGATGTCGTTGATCTGCGCGGGCGTCATGTTCTGCGCGGCGACCTGCAGGTCCAGCACCGGGACCGACGACGCATCGAACACCAGTATGTTCGGCGGCGTGGTGCCCGCCGGCAGTTGCTTGATCACGGTCTGCGACGACGCCGTGACTTGCGCTTGCGCCGCCGCGATGTCGGTGCCGGGCTGGAAGTAGATCTTGACGACGCCGCTGCCGTAGTACGACTGGCTCTCGATGTGCTCGATGCCGCTGACGGTCGTCGTGAGCGTCCGCTCGTAGTAGTAGATGATCCGGCCCGACATGTCGGACGGCGACAGGCCGTTATAGGTCCAGACGGCAGCAATGACCGGTATCCTGATCGGCGGGAAGATGTCGGTGGCTGTCTGCAGCACCGACATGGCGCCGAACAGCAGAATCAGGATCGCGAGGACGACGAACGTATAGGGCCGACGGAGCGCGATCAGAACGATGGCGTTCATACGCTCGTTCCCATTCTCGAGTACTGGCGATCAACGTTCATTCGTGATCGGGGGTCTCCCCTACATGCTGCCGCCCCTGGGGCGGCCCCAGGGGCCGCTGAAGTGCGGGCCGGTGACCAATCCATGGAAGGCTCCTTCGGACGCACGATCGGTCGTTGTGGTACCGATCCGGCCAGATGCCGGAATCGGGTTCCCCGGGACGCACTGCGGGGCACTGATTTGGTTGAACTCTACCGTCGAGATCGCCTTAAGCCTGGGGAGCCCACAACGAGCCGTCCGCATTTGGGTCAAACGTTTTCGATCTTGAGCAAAGACGCCGTGTCGGACCGCGTTCGCCGGCAGGCATCCCTATCCGTTTTGAGGTCAACGCCATACGTCGGGATCATCCGCTTGAGAGCGGGCAGCCATCCGTCCGGCGTGAGCTTGTCGCCGAAGCAGGTTTCGAGGACCTCCAATGCAATGAAGGCGGCGGTAGATGCACCCGGCGAGGCGCCGAGCAGTGCGACCAGCGACTTGTCTTCGGCTGGTACTAGCTCGGTGCCGAACTCGAGATAGCCACCCCTGACGTTGTCGGGCTTGATGATTTGCACACGCTGGCCGGCGACTGCCTCTTTCCAGTCGCCGCGTGCAGCTCTGGGAAAGAATTGCTGCAGCATCGCGAACTGATGGCTGCCGCTCTGCAGGACCTGTCCGATCAGGTACTCGGTGAGGGCAAAGTTGTCACGTGCGACATCAAGCAGCGGCACAATATTGTCGTGCGTTATCGATGTGAACAGGTCCGTCAGCGAGCCGTGCTTGAGGAACTTGGTCGAGAAGCCCGCATAGGGGCCAAACAACAGCGATCTCTTGCCGCCGACAATGCGTGTATCGAGATGCGGTACCGACATCGGCGGTGATCCGCTTGCGGCCTTGCCATAGACCTTGGCATGGTGCCGCGCGGCCACCGCACCAACCTCGCAGCGCAGCCAGATTCCGCTGACCGGGAACCCGCCGTATCCAATTCCCGCCGGGATGCCTGACTTCTGCAGGAGCTCCAGCGACGCGCCGCCCGCGCCGATGAACACGAACTTCGCCGAGACGGTCCGGGATTCCGCTCCCGCGCCGTTCCGGGACGTCACGAGCCAACGGCCGTCGCGATCGCGCGTAAGGTCGGTTACCCGGCGGTTATAGTGGACGGCAAATCCCGACTGTACCGCGAGCTGTGCAACAAGCAGATGCGTCAGGGCGCCATAATCCACGTCCGTGCCGGTCACGATCCGCGTTGCCGCAATGGCGTCATCGGTGGGCCGGCCGTCGATGATCAACGGCGCCCATTCGGCGATGGTTTTGCGATCCTCGCTGTATTCCATTCCTAGATAGCAATGATGCGCGGACATCTCCTTGTAGCGAGCCGTCAGGAAGGCGACGTTGTCAGCCCCCCAAACAAAGCTCATGTGCGGACAGGGATGGATGAAGGCTCTGGGATCGGGGATCGCACCCTTCCGAACCAGATGCGCCCAAAGCTGTCTGGAGAGGTCGAACTCGGTATTCACATCCAGGGCTTTTGAGATATCCACGCTGCCATCGGTGCGCTGTGGCGTGTAATTCAACTCGCAATTGGCGGCGTGCCCGGTGCCGGCGTTGTTCCAGGCCTGCGAACTCTCTTGAGCGCAATCATCGAGCGTCTCGAACATCGCCACCATCAGAGACGGCTCCAGCTCCTTGAGCATTGTGCCGAGCGTGGCGCTCATGATACCGGCCCCGATCAGGACCACATCGGGATTGTCGTCGGCGTTGATCGGCATGGGTGTGACTCCGATTGCTCAGGGGTGGGAGGCAGTGGCTTTGAACGGCAATGCAACGCCCGTCTGGAACACGACGTAGGCGCGCCGCCAGGGTTCGTTTCCGATCAGCTTCCATCGATGGCCCGTGCCGGTATTGTCTTCAGCCAGCAGGATGTCGCCGGGCCGAATGGTGAATGTGTCACCGCCTCGGGTCTCGAATTCAAGAACGCCGCTTAACGTTATGACGAAGCGCGGCACCGGGTCCTGATGCCAGGCGAAGGATCCGCCGGACCGGGTCTCCCGAAAGGAGATGTTGGCCGCGCCGGCTGCCTGGGTGAGAAAATCGCCACGCTCTCCCTCCACCAGATCGATCACACCTTCCTCGAAGTGTGAATCGCCATCATTGCCTGTCCACATCCGGACACATCGGATCATTGTTCGTCTCCTGGAGCTGCGTGTCGGCGAGCTCGCCGCCGACCATGGCGCGTGGGTTGAGCGTCTTGTCGAAGAGGGCGTCGGCGACCGCGCCTGATGCAAGCGAGGCCGCCCGCAGCTTGGTGGCGTCGGCCGCCACGGACTCGGCAATGTGGGCGGCGTTGCCTTCGATGAGATAGGCAACTGACCGGCCGAGATGGGTAATCGGCTTTGGAAGCCAGCGCTGAAACATTGCGACCCCCGCACCTGGTGCTCGGGAAAATCTGGGGCAAAATCCACGCTTCATCTTTTCCGATTTTAATACTTCTTGCCTGAAACCGTCGGTGACTGGCTGGAACCGACTAGGCCTCGCGCGGCCCTACGCTGCCCAAGGAAAGATCGGGTCCCACTACATGGTGTTGCGGCGCTCCGGGGCGGCGCTCGCCGTGCGAGCGGCTGTAAGAGGCTACGTACCACGCTCCTCATCACCGAATTTGAAAGTCAAAACGGATAGAGGAATCTCAGCACGGCGCTGGTGCCCCGCGGCCGGTTACGTGCCTCGATTTCTTCGTAGAGATTGGCAATGACTGTCGCATGCCCGTCCGACCACAGCAGACCGGGGCCGACGCCAATCACCTGCTCGCGTGACCCCGGAACTGCCTGACCATCCACCTGCGTGTCGCCAAGTTGCCAGAGGCCGTAGCCGGCCACACCGATCCGCCAATCATCCGTTATCGCCGCCGACACGGACAGGTTCTGTGCGAATTGGTCGCCGGCCCGGCTGTTGGCTGCGTCGAGAAATGCCGGCGGCCGGTTGGACTGGCCGCTCCAGTCGTAAATACTCCGGCCGCTGATCTCCCATCGGTCGGAGATGCGCCACGTGAAGGCGAGATAGGGCGAAACCTGCCAGGCGTCCGAGCCCGGGTTGATCGGATCGTTTGAGGAATATTGCCCAGTAGGCGCCGTGGCCTGGATGGCAAGCCTGATCGATAGAGGTCGTTGCCAAACCGGCATTTTTGTCCATTCGATGAATGGTGCGACGGTCACGTCGCCCAGTCCCCCCTGGGTGGCTTGAGGCATTCCCGGCACCTGTAGGTGCAAGATTGAGACCGGGATCAGTGCCTCCGCGCCGAGCAACCCGCCCGCCAACGGCAGGTCGGACACGTAAGCGAGGTGGAGGATGACACTGTCGATCCACTGCCGGTTCGTGCCTGCAACACGCCGCCCGGAGGCGTCGGTGAATTGCGACGCGACGTAGCCGTTCCCAATGATCTCGAACAAACCTCCGGGCCCGGCTTCGCCATCGAGGAAGCTGGTCTGTCCCAGGTCGAGTGGCGGCTGCGGAACGGGCGAGGCCGCCCGTGCGGACGAGGTCGCCGCGACGCAGATCATGGCACTTGCGCAGCAGACCAAATGCAGAACAATCGCCCGCAGAAGGTCGTATCGATATGACATCGTCAAGGCAGATCGACTGCAGACCGGGACAGGCTTAGTGCGACGGTGATGCGTCCCTCGCGCAGTTCCCATCGCCGCAGATCGTAGGTGCGCAGGCCGCGTTTGATGAGTGGTTCGTCGTCCATCCAGCGCCGGGCCTCGGCTTCGTCACTGGTGTTGAGGATGCTGAGCCCATCGCCGACGACGACGCCCGGCTGCACGAAGGGCCCGGACGCGAACAAAGTGCCGCGCGCTTCCAAGGCATTCATGTAGCGGAGATGGTCGGCAATGAACGGTAGTATCGCATCAGCCGAGGCAACTGCGCGGCTCATGGCAACGAACAGTGTCTTCTTCAGCATCGGCGCGAGTAACGCGGTCGTCTGGTCCTGGACTTGCTTCTGGTCCTGGATTTGCTTTTGGTCTGGGATCTGCTCTGGCATGATTCATCCTCTCGGCGCTTGGGGCGTCTGGCCATCGGATGGGTGCGCGAGCGCGTGTGCATGGGGCGCTGCGTAGAGCCGGGCGCCGAAATGGCGCAGGGCCAGAACGGCAGCGCGTTCCCCCGCCAGCATCCCGAGCAGCCCCAACAAGGCTATCGCCGGCGGAGCAGGCGATCTGATTCCGCACAGACCGTAGCCGATCCCAACCACCAGCCCCGCGACAAGTGAAAGTACTGCTGACAACATGGCGGTTTATCCTTGCGGCCGCAGCACGACCCGTCCGGCTTGCCCATCCGCCACGGCTTGATAGGCGGCGGTCGCGTCGGCCAGCGGGAATGTTGCGGTAATGGAGGGCGGGCGGTAGTCGCCGTCTTCGAAGCCGGGCCGTAGCGCCTCGAGGATGTCGCCCGCGGCAATCAGGTCCAGCTTCAGCGTATCCACGCCGAAGATGCGGCCTTCATTATGGTAGAAGTCCGCAAGGTCGAATGTCACCTTCCGCTGGCCGGTCGCGCTGATCTCGATCAGGCGTCCCCGCGGCGCAAGGCAGGCCAACGCCGTTGGAAACATGACGCCGCCCACGGCATCGAACACCACGTCTGCGCCGCGGCCACCGAGCGCGTCACGCACGGCGGCGGCAATGTCCGACGCACCGGCAATGAATGCGTCCGCTGCCCGTGCGATAACCGAGTCCGGGTGTGGCGCCGACCGGTCCACGCCAATGATCTTGCCCGCGCCCACGCGCCGCGCGATTTGGGCCACCGCGCCACCAACGCCGCCGCCCGCTCCGATGATTGCGAGTGTCTCGCCGCTGCGCAGCGCGCCCGCATCCAGCAGGCCGCGCTGTGCCGCAAGGTAGGTCACGCCGACGGACGCAGCCTGGTCGAAACTCAATGTCTCCGGCTTGCGGCGCAGGCTGGCGACGGGGACGACGATGTACTGCGCGTGGCTACCGTCGCAAGTAAATCCGGCGTTGCCGCTGCCCCAGACCTCTGCGCCGATCCAGGCATCCGGTCCGACCTCCACCACGCCTGCGAAATCGCGCCCCGGAATGCGCGGCAGCGTGGTCTGCGACATCGCCCCCGCAACGTTCTTTACATCGCTCGGATTGACCGAGGCCGCTTCGACCCGGACCCGCGCCTCGCCGTGGCCCGGCATGCGGTCGGGAACGTCTGCGACCGCGAGCACATCGGGTGCGCCGAAGCGGGAGAATATGGTTGCTTTCATGGGAGTCACCTTATTCAGTTGCACGCGTCTGACCTGGTGTTCGTCTGACGGCGGGGAAATGGAGGTTATTGAACGTCTATGTTCGGTCCAATGAAAACAAAAGACGGTGGAAGTCGTTGGTGATTCGCAGTCGTTCCCAGGCGACCGCGGGCGCAAGCGTCGTTTGGCAGCGATATGCGCCGCCCTGCATTCCGCCGTCTTTGCGCGACGGCAGCATCTCGGCATAAACACGTGTCCTGAACCAAGCCCGGACTTCTCCCACTCTCGCGGGCGCTGGCTCGGTCCTTGCCGTGCCAGCCTCGGCTATTCCGCTGCGGCCCGGGCCGTCTCACCCATCCGCAGCGCCCGCGCCACGCCCGCACCGTAGGCCGGATCCGCCCGCATGCAGTTCTCCACGTGGCGCTGCTTGATGTGGTCCCGTGCATCACCCATCGCGCGGGCGGTGTTGTGGAACAGTGCCGTCTGCTGCGCCGGGGTCATCTTGCGGAACAGGTTACCCGGCTGCTCCCAATGGTCGTCATCCACGCGATGGTCGTAATGCGCCCCGTCGCCGTCCACCGGCATCGGCGGCTCGGCGAAATCGGGCTGGTTTGCCCACAAGCCGACGCTGTTCGGATGGAACGTGAGCGTGCTGCCCAGATTGTCGTCCGTGCGCATATGCCCGTCTCGATGATAACTGTGATACGGGCATTTCGGCGCGTTCACCGGGATATGGTTGAAGTTGACCCCCAACCGGTAACGCTGCGTGTCGCCATAGCTGAAAAGCCGCGCCTGCAGCATCTTATCGGGCGAGAAGCCGATGCCTGGCACGACGTTGGCCGGCGAGAACGCCGCTTGCTCCACTTCCGCGAAATAATTGTCCGGATAGCGGTTCAACGCCATCACGCCGACCTCGATCAGCGGATAGTCCTGCTTCGGCCAGACCTTGGTAAGGTCGAAGGGATTATGCTTGTGCGTCTTCGCCTCGGCTTCCGTCATCACCTGGATGAACAGCGTCCAGCGCGGGAAGTCGCCGGCATCGATCGCGCCCAGCAGGTCCCGCCCGTGACTCTCGCGATCATTGGCGACCACCGCCGCGGCCTCGGCATCCGTGAGGTTGGCAATGCCCTGCTGCGTGCGGAAATGGAATTTCACCCAAACGCGTTCGTTCGCCGCGTTGATCATCGAGAAGGTATGGCTGCCAAACAAGTGCATGTGGCGGAAGCTTTGCGGGATGCCACGGTCCGACATCACGATTGTCACCTGGTGCAGTGCCTCGGGCAGCAACGTCCAGAAATCCCAGTTGTTGTCGGCGCTGCGCAGGCCGGTCCGCGGGTCGCGCTTGATCGCGTGGTTGAGGTCAGGGAAGCGCAGCGGGTCGCGGAAGAAGAACACCGGCGTGTTGTTGCCGACGACATCCCAATTGCCTTCCTCGGTGTAGAACTTCAGCGCGGTGCCGCGGATATCACGCTCCGCATCCGCAGCGCCGCGCTCACCGGCAACTGTGGAGAACCGCACGAACATCGGCGTCTGCTTGCCGATCGCGCTGAACAGCTTGGCCCGCGTGAAGCGCGTGATGTCGTGCGTCACCGTGAAAGTGCCGTAGGCGCCCCAGCCTTTCGCATGCATCCGTCGCTCCGGGATCACCTCGCGGTCGAACTGCGCCAGCTTCTCGATCAGCCAGATGTCCTGCAGCAGCGCTGGGCCACGCGGCCCGGCGGTCATGATGTTGGTGTTGTCGGCCACCGGGGCGCCGGTGGCGTTGGTGAATCGCTTCGCTTCGGACATGACGGGTTCCTGTGTTTTCAGCCAAGGGTCTGTGCGCAGGTTGTTGCGCACGGTGAGAAGTGATCAGCCGCGCCAGAGCGAGTCGCGGATCACGCTGCAGAAGTTGATCGGTGCGAAATGCGAATCCTTGTCGGCGAGAACGTCGGCCTTGACGTTGCCGAAGGTCGTCTGCGGCTTGTGCCTGATGCCGTCGTAGAACGCCTCGATGATGTCTTCCTTGAAGCGGCCACTGCGCGGATGCGCCCGCACCACCACCTCGCGCTCCGTGTCGGAGAAGTCCGCGTAGGCGATGCCCAGCACATCCATCTCCACGCCCGCCGTTAAGAGCGCGATCACCGGGTGCATGTGCTGGGGAATGCCTGGTGTGGTATGCAGCGCGATCGCGGTCCAAACGGTATCGATATCTTGCTGCGATATTCCATGGCCGCGCAGGAATGCGCGGGCAGCATTCGCGCCGTCCACCTCGAAGCGCTGATCGGGGCTGCTATGCCGATGCGTCAGCCCCATGTCGTGAAACATCGCGCCGGCATACAGCAGCTCGGCATTGAACGTCAGGCCGCGGCGCACCCCGGTCAGCGCGCCCCAGTAGTAGACGCGGCTGGAATGGTGAAAC
>Ga0302325_10024035_pt1 | contig 12688 bp, 9 predicted proteins | sample Palsa_T0_2_FD_201948 | JGI IMG/M metagenome (GOLD analysis project Ga0302325, IMG submission 201948) | Peat permafrost microbial communities from Stordalen Mire near Abisko, Sweden - Palsa_T0_2 | ecosystem: Environmental > Terrestrial > Soil > Palsa > Peat permafrost | place: Sweden: Abisko... | reverse complement strand
ACGGTGCCGCCCGCCACCGGACCGCTCGGCGCGGTGGACGGCAAGACGATCGTGCTCGATCCAGGGCACAACGGGGGCAACTTCGCCCACCCGTCGGTTATCAACCAGTTGGTCTTCGTGGGCAACGGAACCAAGGCGTGCGACACCACCGGCACCGAGACCGATAGCGGCTACACCGAGGCGGCGTTCAACTTCGACGTGGCCACCCGGCTGGCCACGTTGCTGGAAGCGGCGGGAGCCAACGTGATCCTGACCCGTCCCAACAACACCGGGGTCGGGCCGTGCATCACCCAGCGCGCCGCCATTGGCAACCAGGCCCATGCCGCCGTGGCCATCTCGATCCACGCCGACGGCGGCCCACCGGGAGGCCGGGGCTTCCAGGTGCTGGAACCGGCGCCCATCCCGGGGTACAACACGGCCATCGTTGCCCCCTCGGACCGGCTGGGGCTGGATGTGCGGCGAGACTTCCAGGCGGCCACGGGCGAGGAGTTCTCCACCTACTACGGCACCGACGCCTTGGCCGTGCGCAGCGATCTGGGCGGGCTCAACCTGTCGACCGTGCCCAAGGTGTTCATCGAGTGCGGCAACATGCGCAACAGCACCGACGCCGCGCTGCTCGAATCACCTGCCTACCGGCAGAAGATCGCCCAGGGACTGGCCCAGGCGTTGGCCGACTTCCTGGCGGGCGAGTAACGGCCGAACCGAGCCGACTCACCGTACGCGCCGGCGACTGGCTTCGCTCAGCCCTCGATGGTCAGCACGTGTTGCTGCGTCTTTCCCCGCCTCAGAATGATGAAGCGGCGGCCAATCACGTCGGCCTGCCCGAGGGCTCGATCCTCGCCTTGGCGCCGGTTGTTGGCGTAGACCCCGCCACCTTGCAACTGGCGGCGGGCGTCGCTCTTGCTCGACGCCAGGCCGCTGCGGACCAGCGCCTCGCTGAGCATCAGCCCCCCGTCCAGCTCGTCGGCGCCAAGGGGTGACGATGGGGCGTCGGCCAGCACCACGGCCAGGGTCGCCTGGTCCAACGTGTTCACTTCTTCGGTGAACAACACCTCGGCCGCGCGCTGCGCCCGTGCCGTCTCGGCCTCGCCATGCACCATGGTCGTCAGCTGCCGGGCCAGGGTGCGCTGGGCCTCCCGGCGTTCCGGGTGTTCGGCCGTGGCGTGATCGAGCGCCTCGATGGTGTCGTGGTCCAGGAAGGTGAAGGCGCGCAGGTAGTGCCCGATCTCGTCGTCGGGGGTGCGGATCCAGAACTGGAAGAACTCATACGGGCTGGTCCGTTGGGGGTCGAGCCACACCGTGCCGCTCTCCGTCTTGCCGAACTTCGTCCCGTCCGCCTTGGTGATGAGCGGGCTGGTCAAGCCGAACGCCTGCACCTCCCGGCGGCGGCGGATGAGGTCGACGCCTTCGGTGATGTTGCCCCACTGATCGCTGCCCCCCAGCTGCAGCCGGCAGTCGTAGCGGTCGTACAGCTGCAGGAAGTCCCACGCCTGGAGGAGCATGTAGCTGAACTCGGTGAAGGAGATCCCCTGCTCGCGGCCTTCTAACCGGGACCTTACGGAGTCCTTGCGAACCATGTCGTTGACGCTGAACAGCTTGCCGATGTCACGCAGGAACGGCAACAGGCGGGCCTCGCCCAGCCACGTGGCGTTGTCGTCGAAAATCGCATGACCGGGCGAGAAGTCGAGGAACTGCTCCAACTGCGCCTTGACCCCGATTTTGTTGCGTTCCAGCTCCTCGGCGTTGAGTAGGACGCGCTCGTCGGACTTGCCGCCGGGGTCGCCGATCATGCCGGTACCGCCACCCAACAGGGCGATCGGGGTGTGGCCCGCCTCCTGCAGGCGGCGCAGCAGGGTGATCTGGAGGAGGCTGCCCACGTGCAGGCTGTCCGCCGAGGGGTCGAAGCCGATATAGGCCACGAGCGAGTCGCCGTCGAGCACCTTGGGCAACGTTTCCGTGTCCGTGACCTGATGGACCAGGCCGCGCCACGTGAGATCCTCGAACAACGCGCTCATGGGATCATCCTTGCATGGCGATCAGCGGGGTCGGCAGCCATTTCTGTCTGCCAACCCCGCTCGTCCAAGAGCGATCAGTACTTGGGCGCCCAGTCCAGGGGCGGGAACATGCCGGCGTACTCCTCGGGCATGGGCGGCACTTCGGTGGTCATCATCTCGTGGAACTGGGCCATCAGGCTGCGTCGCAGTTGGTTGTACTCGTTGTCGGTCATGTATCGCTCCTCACGTGATTGGTCGCCCCGGGGCCATCTGCCGGGTCCAGTCGTGGCCAACGCACCGGTGAAAAGGGGAACGGGACAGCCCGGGAGCACCCCAGGCGGCGGCGGCCATGCCCTCGATGTCGGCGGCCCTCTGGGGTGACTTGAGTGTTTAGCGGTGAAACGCCGGGATGTTCGGGCCGCGCCTGGTGGAGCGGGTGATTCGGTCGCGACCAGCGTGCTTGGAGGCGTACATGGCCTCGTCGGCCGCCGCGATCAGACCCTCTTCGTCGCCCGCGTTGAACGGCATGGCGGCCACCCCGGCGCTGAGCGTGACGCCGGCCAAACCCTTGTCCTCCGACATCTCGGACCGCATTCGTTCGGCCACCCGGACGGCGTCATCGAGCGAGCAGTCGGGCAGGATGACGGTGAATTCCTCACCGCCATAGCGCGCCACCAGGTCGACGTCGCGGGCGGCCCGGGCCAACCCCTGGGCCACCCGGCGCAGGACGTCGTCGCCCGCTTGGTGGCCGTAGGTGTCGTTGACCCGCTTGAAGTGGTCGACGTCGAACACAACCAAGCTGAGCGGGGCGTACGTCCGCTTCGACCGCGTGACTTCTCGGGCCAGCACCTCCTCGAACACCCGCCGGTTGGCCAGGCCGGTGAGCCCGTCCTCGTTGGCCAGGCGTTCCACCTCGGCCATCAGTCGCGAGTTGTGCACCGCCATGGCGGCGTTGGCCGCGAACTGGTTGAGCATGGTGACGGCGCGCACCGGCAACTTCACGCCGAACGGCCCGCCCCGCTCCACTGCCAAGGCCCCCAACGGCTCACCTTCGGCCGTCAGGGGCAGGACCACGACATTGCGGGCATCGGGCAGGAGACGATCGAGCGTGGCGTCGAGCAAGGGGTCGAGCGCCCGTACCAGGACCGGCCCATGCTCAGCCCACGCTCGTTCCACCACCACGTCGGGGCGCGACGGTTCCACCACCACGGGCACCGCAACCTCGGCTTCCCGCCCGCTCAGCACGCTCGACATAACCGTGGTGCCGTCGGGCAGGCCCAGCATGATGGCCCCCCGGGGGAACCGGAACGCCTCGACCGAGCGGGCCAACAGCACCTGCATGATCTCCTCGGGGCATGTGGTGCGCTCCAAGGCGGCGGACATTCGGGCCAGGCCCTCCAGCTCCTCCTTGCTACGGCGCAGCTCGCGTTCGTTGACCCAGGAGTAGAACGAGGTGCAGCCGGCGATCAGCCAGAAGGCGAGGATAGAGAGCACCACGGCGCTGGTCGGGGGGTTGTTGGCGGCGGTGATGGGCGAGCCGACCAGCCGGCTGACCTGGGAGTTGAGGGAGAAGGTGTAGAGGCCGACGAAGACCAGCGAGTCGATGAGGGCCATGCGGATACCGGTGCGGTGGTTGCCCAGCAAGGTGACCGCGATCAGGTGTACGTAGAGCAGGAAGACCAGCTGGCTGCGGGGCCCGCCGGTGGGCGCCATGATCAGGGCGATATAGGACACGTCGACCAGCTGCATGACGGCCTGGATGTCGATGCGCCACTTGGCCCGGCGGCGGACCACCTCGGCCAGCACGGCGAAGACCAGGTACGCCCCGGTCACCGGCGCCACCACGTTGACGCCGATGCCGATCACGGCGCGGGCAAAGGCGGCCACGATGAGAACGGTGATGGCGATGCCCACCCGTACGACCAGGAGAGCGCCGAAGCGCTCTGCCAACCGGTCGAGATCGCGCTCGGGCAGCGACCGGGTGCCGCCCCGCCGGAATGCCCCAATCACGGCCGTGTCACCCTGGCCACCCGCGCTGCCAGCTCCTCGGTGGGCGCGGCCAGCACCGCCGGCCTCGCGGGCTCGGGCGAGCGGCGGATGGCGTGCGTTCGGCTGGTGTGCCGTTCGCTTCTGCCCGCTCGGCTCCCACCGCCTCTGCCAGGCACGACGCCTCCTCTGGACCGTCCCATGTTGCTATCGGCACACGGCGCGAAGATCTTGAGCGATCTGCCCAAGTTTTTCGCAAATGTCCGAATACGCCGCGATGGGCGGGATTCAGTTGAGACGGGCCCGTAGCGCCTGCGCCTGGATCCAGATGTTTTTGCCCCGGTCCCCGGTCGCGGCCGCCAACTCCTCGAGCGCCTCGGCCGCTTCGCCGAAGCGCCCGTAGTTGACCAGCAGCTGGGCCAGGTCGGCGATCTCACCGGGGTCGACGCCGGGGATGGCGGCGCGCAGGCGAGCCACCCAGGTCAGCCCGGCCGGGTCGCGGCGCTCGACGTAGCTGCCCTTCAAGTTGGACAGCATGCGGGCCAGGATCGACCGGGACGAAGCGCCGTCGAGCACCGACGCGGGCAAGGCGGCGGTTGCCCCGAACAGGGATGCGAACAGGTCGGCGCATTGGTCGGCGTCCAGCGTCCGGCCCCCATGGAACGGGTCGATGAGCACGCGGGGCGGGACGCGATGGCGGACCAGGAAATGTCCCGGCATGCCGACGCCCTCCAAGGGGACGCCGACCCGGCGGCCGATCTCAATCATGAGCACGGACAGCGAGATGGGGATCCCGACCCGACGATCGAGCACCTGGTCGAGGAACGTGTTGCGGGGATCGCTGTAGTTGTCGGTGTCGCCGGAGAAGCACATGTCGTCGAACAGCAGTTGCCGCAGCCCATCCAAGGTCGGCTCGGGACAGCGCGCCGCCAGTTCGTCCAGGCGATCGAGTTGCGCCCCCACGTCCATGCCGGGTGAGGCGTGGGCCGCCATGAGAAGGGCGGCGTGGTCGAGCGGGAGGGCTTTCTCCGGGCCCTGAACCAGAGCGATGAAGGCGTCGGTGACGGTCATCGGGTGCGACGACGGGCAGCGACGGGTGGGGCAAAGGTCACTGGGTTCAGGTTATGGGACCGACCGTCGTACCGGAACCACTGGCGCGCCGCCAAGAATTGATGTATGAGTTCGTGTCATGAGTTGTCCGTTTCGTCGCCTGGCTCGACTGGGCACTGCGGTTGCTGCCGTCACCCTGCTCATCGCTGCTTCTCTTGCCGTTGGGACCTCGGCGGCCACCGCCGCACCCCGCGCCCCCGCCGCCCCGATGCCCACGGTGACGCCCGAGATCCCTGGCGCCCCGCCGGGGAGCCCGTTCACCCTCACCGCCAGCGCCCTGCCCGCCGATACCGGCGTCAACATCCTGCTGGCTACCACCGCAGCGGGGGCCAACCCGGTGACCCTCACGTCGACCACCACCGACGGCGACGGCAACCTGCCCCCGGCGGCCGGCCCGATCATCGTTACCATCCCGCTCGCCACCACGCCGGGCAACTACTTCATCGTGGTGCAGCAGTTCGACAAGCCCAACGCCATCTACGCCTCGGTGCCCTTCGTGGTGACCAAGGCGGCGACCCTCGTCGTGCCCACGCCGCTCACCGTGGGGGCCAAGGGCGCCACCGTCACCGTGACCGGGGCCAACTACCCCGTGAACACCAACATCGGCCTGGTGATCATGGATCGCACCGGCGCCGTGTTGGCCAGCGTGGTCACCAAGTCAACCGACACCGGCACCATCTCGGCCGACGTGCCGAGCGACAGCACCGTTGCCACCGCCACCACCATCGAGTCCCGCAATGCGGCCAAGAACTACCTGTACACCGAGGCCGGGTTTGTTTTCTCCCTGGCCCTGCCCGCCGCGCCCGCCGTCTTCGTGTTCGTCGGGGGCAGCAACTACAACGCCGCGACCGGCTTGTGGGACGGCGCCACGGCGTTCGACAACGAATGTGAAGGGCTGGCGCTCCAGGCCACCGGCCTGACCACGGCCTTGGGCCAGATCTCCACCCCGATCGCCAAGAAGAGCCAGATCCTCGCGGGCAAGACCGTTATCGGCTTCCAGGGCAACGGCTACCAGGCGTACAACCTCGACGTGGCCAAGTTCTCGGCCGTGTGGGCCACGCTCCAGGCCAACAGCAACTTCTACATCTGCACCCACGGGCCCGCCGCCGGATCGATCCTGTTCGGTGCCGCCGACGGTGCCGCCACGTTCAACGGGTTCGCGTCCGCCGCCCTACCCAACGGGACAGCAGCCGTGGCCACCGACGCCGCCTACCCGGCCAACGCCATGGCTCTGCCCGCGGCGCCGGCCAAGGTCACGGCCTACCTGCACAGCTGCTTCTCGGCCGCCCTGGCCGGGCCCAAGCCGCAACAATCGGTGGCCACCACGCTGGCCCAGCTCGGGCCCACGGTGGCTGTTTCGTACACCGGGGCGGCGTTCAACGCCCTCCTCCCCCTGGCCTCGGCCGCCCCGGGGAAGAGTCCTTCTCTGGCCAACGTCGCCATCGCCCAAGTGCTCTTGCTCCACGCCAGCAATATTGCCGACCTCCCGGTTGACGAACAGTACGCCGCGGCGCAGCAGGTGCTGGTCGACGAGCTCGGTGCCGCCACCGCCAAGAACATCCAGATCCAGCTGGTCTACCTCGACACCGGCGGGGCGGGGGGCGTGGCGGGCGGCGGAGGCGACAGCGCGTGCGCGTCGGCTGGGGGCGGGTGCTCGGTGCTGGGCGGGTTCTGTTCCACGCAGTCGATTAGCTTCACCTCGACCCCGCCGGCCGACGCCATGGAGGGGGGCAACTACACCGTGAGCGCCACCGCCAGCTCCGGCCTGCCGGTCAGCTTCAGCGCCGACCAGGCGAGCGACGGTGTGTGCACCGTGTCCGGGTCCACCGTCGACTTCGTGGGGGTAGGCACCTGCGTCATCGACGCCGACCAAGCCGGTGACGCCAGCTACGGTCCAGCGCCGGAGGTCCAGCAAAGCGTGGAGGTGGGCGAGGCAACCATCACGTGCGACGTGACCGGCCTCATCCCCGGCCCGCCGGAACAGCAGCAGGTGACCGTGCTGAGCTCGGCCGGCCTGGCCTCGATCGGCTCGATTCAGGTCGTCAACGGGACGGTGGAGGCGGCGCCCTTTACCCCCGGGACGACCGACCCGGTCCTGGTCACTGCTACTAAGACCGACCAGACGCAGCCCACGGAGTGGAGCTTCGTGGCCACCGACGTGTTGGGGAACACGCAGCTCTGTACCTAACGCGCTTAGCGCACTTAGCGCACTTAGTGCGAGCCGGCCCAGGCCAGGAGCTGGTCGGCCTCCCAGGTGTTCACGATCCGGGGCGTGGGCACGGCGCAGGCGACGGCTCGTTCGCACCCGTTGATCTGCCATTCCAGCTGGCCCGGGGCGTGGGCGTCGGTGTCGATGGACACCTTGCACCCGTGGTCCAGCGCCTGGCGCAACAACCGCTTGGGCGGGTCGAGCCGCTCGGGCCGGGAGTTGATCTCCACCGCCTTGTCCAAGCGGGCGCACGTGGCGAAGACGGCGTCGGCGTCGAAGGTCGACTCGGGCCGGCCCCGCCCCACCACCAAACGGCCGGTGCAGTGGCCGAGAATGTCGGCGTGGGGGTTCTCCATGGCCCGCACCATCCGCTCGGTCATCCCCGCCGACTCCATCCGCAGCTTGGAGTGGACGCTGGCCACGACCACGTCCAACGAGCCCAGGAGGTCCTCGTCCTGGTCGAGGCGGCCGTCGTCCAGGATGTCCACCTCAATGCCCGTCAGGATGCGAAAAGGGGCCATTTCCTCATTGAGCGCCGCCACCACTTCCAGCTGTTGGCGCAGGCGCTCCGGTGACAGGCCATGGGCCACGGTCAACCGGGGGGAATGGTCGGTCAGCACCACATAGGCGTGGCCCAGGTCTCGCGCCGCCCGCGCCATCACATCGATCGGGCTACCCCCGTCGGACCAGTCGGAGTGGGTATGGCAATCGCCTCGCAGCGCGGCTCGCAGCTCCGCCACCGCGGGGTCGATAACCCGAGGGACCTCGGGCTTGGCCTCGGCCTCCAAGCGCACCAGGTACTCAGGGACCTGGCCTTTTAAGGCCTCGGCGATGACCTTGGCCGTGGTGTCGCCGATCCCGGGCAGGTCGCGCAAGCGACCCGACGTCGCCAACTGGGCCAGTCGCTCGGGCCCGGCCTTGGACGCAGTTGCCGCGGCGCTGCGAAACGCCCGCACGCGATAGGTGGGCTCGCGCGCCTGTTCCAGCAGGTAGGCGATCCGCTCCAGCGCCGCCGCCGGGGTCCACTGGCTCGCGCTGTCAGCCACCGGCACCGCCGCCTCCGCCTCGGTGGCCGTGGGTGCCGATGGGGAACGTGGCGGGCGGCGCACCCGCCTCCTCCAGCACTTGCTCGGCCAGGACGAAGTCGCCCGCGCTCAGCTCTCCTTGCTCATACCACTGCTCGGCCTGGCTGAGCAGGTTGGTGGCGGCCGCCGCTCGGGCCGCGGGATCGGTGATCTGGGCCACATTTTCCAGTCCTGCTGCCAGCAGAGGGGCGGCTTCGCTGTTCGAGCCGGCCACGTGGGTGGCGATGCTTGCCAACGCCACCGCCACCGGGTCCGAGGCGGCGGGCACGGGGGGCGTCGTGGTGGTGGTATCGGTCGTCGCCGGGGGCCCGTTGAGGGCGGGGGCCGGCGCCGTCGTCGGGGCGGCGGTGGTGGGCACAGCAGCGGTGGCGGGCGGCGTAGCCGAGGTCGAACTGGTGGCCCATAGGCCCCATCGCGGCCCCAGGACCACCAGCCCGACGGCGACGGCCATCACCGTCACGGCGACCGCTACGGCCACGATGCGCGCTCGGTGGGTGTGAGGGGGTGGTGAGCCTGCTCCGACTCTTGTGCCCGCGGCGCGGCCGGGCGGCGCTGCGGCGGCGGGCCCCGGTAGGGGCGGGGCGGCCACCATGACCGAAGTCCGGGGCGGCAACGCGCCACGTAGGTCCGCTGCCATGTGCGCCGACGTGGCATAGCGACGCTCCGGGTCGGGATCCATGGCGCACCCGATGACCGCCACCAACTGGGGATCGGCGTCGGGTCTGAGTGATGACGGATCCGGGGCCGCCCGGCGCACCGCCGCCGCGGCCACAGCGACTGGCGTTTCCCCCGTGAACGGCTTGCGCCCCGTGAGTGCCTCGTACAACACCACGCCCACCGAGTAGAGGTCGCTGCGGGGGGTGGCCGGTTGGCCCATGGCTCGTTCCGGCGCCAAGTAGGCGGTCGTGCCCACAACCAGCCCAGCGCCGGTCAGCGCCGTCGCCGCCTGGTGTTGCTCGACCTCCTCCACCACTCGGGCGATGCCGAAGTCGGCCACCTTGGCCCGCCCATCGGGACCGAGGAGGATGTTGCCCGGCTTGATGTCGCGGTGGATCACGCCCGCCTGGTGCGCCGCCTCGAGCGCCGAAAGCACCTCCCCGGCCAGCCGGCGCAGCCACATTTGGTCAACCGGGCCGTTGCGGATGCAGTCGGCCAGGGACTCACCCCGCAAACGCTCCATGACGATGAAGGTTCGGCCGTTGTCATCCCCGGCGTCGTACACCGCTACCACGTTGGGGTGTGACAGGCGGGCCGCGGCCCGAGCCTCGAGGGCGAACCGGCGCCGCAGGTCGGGCTGCGCCGCCAGGTCGGCCCGCAGCAGTTTCACCGCCACGGGCCGAGCCAGGCGCTCGTCCCAACCGTCGTACACCTGGGCCATGCCGCCCGATCCGAGCAGCGACCGCAACCGATACCGACCCCCCAGCACCGGGCACCCCGACACCGGGCCCCCAGGCACCGTGCCCCCCGGCGCTGCTGCGGCGGCGGGGGGGGAATCCACGGTCATAAGTCCTACCCAACCACGAGGGCGAGCGCACGCCGTTCGCCAGAGTCCTGCAAGGCGGCGAGGCTGAGCGGGCACAATGGCACGATGGCCGGATCCCCACGACCCGCCGCTCTCCTGCTCACGGGTGGCAACAGTCGCCGCATGGGCCGTGACAAGGCCGCCCTCGTGATCGACGGGGAGCAGCTAGCCGAGCGCACCGCTCACCTACTGCTTGAGTTGGCCAAACCCGTCATCGAGATCGGCCCGGGATACACGTCCCTCCCCCACACCCGTGAGGACCCCCCCGGGTCAGGCCCCCTGGCCGCGCTGGCCGCCGGTCGGGCGGCGCTCGACCATCGCGGCCATTTTGGGCCGGTGCTGGTACTGGGCACGGACCTGCCCCGCCTCACCGCCCAGTTCCTCCAGCGCCTGGCCGAGCACCCCGCACCCACCCCGGAGCACTGCGTTGTGCCTCGCGATGCCCACGGACGGGCCCAGCCGGTGTGCGCCCGTTACAGCTGGGCCGGGCTGTCCCGCGCCCCCGAGCTGGTGGCGGCGGGGCACCGTTCCCTGATGGCGCTGCTGCAACAAGTGCCCGTGACCTGGCTCGATCTCGCCCCGGGCGACGAGGGCGTGCTGCACGACGTCGACACCCCCGAGGACCTGGCGCAGCTCAGCGCCGAGGGGGCGCGGGTGGCGCGAGCAGCAGCGGCGGCGGCGGGGTCGGCGACAGCGGTGCCGCGGTGACCGACGCCCTGCAGTTTCGCCACCCGTCGACCGCGGTGCGGGTGCTGGCCGTGCGAGCCGACCACCACCTGGAGATGCCCGACCAGGTGGCAACCGAGGAGCCGATGCAGATTCGGGCCGCGGGGCCAGGCCAGCGCCCGGCGCCCATCGCCGTCACCATGCGCACGCCGGGCCACGACTTCGACCTGGCGGTGGGCTTCCTGTTGACCGAGGGCCTGATCACCGGCCGAGGCGACGTGGCCGCGGTCAAGTACTGCGACCTGCCCGACGACATGGCGCAACGGTTCAACACCGTCACCGTCGAGCTGACACGCCGGCTGCCCGAGGATCGCGCCGCCCGGTCGTTCGCGGTCAACGCCAGCTGCGGGGTGTGCGGCAAAGCGACGGTTGACCAGGTAATGATCGCCTGTCCGGCCTTGCCCCCCGCCGCCCCGGTGCCGTGCTCGCTGATCGCCGAACTGCCCGACCGGCTGCGGGCGGAGCAGCGGCTGTTCGACCGCACGGGCGGCCTGCACGCCGCGGCCATTGTCGACCCGGCCGATCCCCACGGCGGGCTGGTGGCGGTGCGGGAGGACGTGGGCCGGCACAACGCGGTCGACAAGCTGGCCGGCCATGCCCTGCTCGATGGCCAACTCCCCCTGACCGGTCGGCTGCTGGTGGTGTCGGGCCGGGTCAGCTTCGAGATCGTGCAGAAGGCGGCCATGGCGGGCCTGGCTGTGATCGTGGCCATCTCCGCCCCATCGAGCCTGGCCGTGGACACCGCCGAACGCCTGGGTGTCACCGTCGCGGGCTTCGTGCGGGGCGACCGCTTCAATATCTACAGCCACGCCGAGCGCATCGACCTCACACGCTGACGCTGGAGGCCTCAGCAGTCGACATCTGGGCGAGAATTGAAGCTTTGGGCGTGTGAAACAGGTGTTTTTCGACCTGATCCACGCCCGAAGACCCAGATCTCGCCCACTTGCGCTTTCAACCACCCAAAGGGGAGGTCAGGATCGGCCGAGGCGGGGCTCCCGGGGCAAGCCCAGAATGCGCTCGCCCACGATGTTGCGCTGGATCTGCGCCGTACCACCCCAGATGGTTTCGGACCGGGAAAAAAAGAACGACGACTGCAACACGCTCACCGGATACCCGGGCAACGTCCGCCGCAGCCCGTAGCCGGGCACGAACTCCGGCTCGCCCGACCCAGTCAAAACCTGGCCCTCCATCCCCAGGATGTCGATCGCCAGGTCCATGACCTCCTGGTGGTACTCGGACCAGAACATCTTGTTGGTGGCCGCCAGGGCCGCCACCCCCCGGTCCGTCCCGCCATCGGGCCCAGCCAGCGCCGAGGTAAGCGACCGGAAGCCATTGATCTGCATGATCTTGACCTTGGACCACGCCGCGGCCAGGCCCTGGCGAACGATCGGATCGGCGGCCCGGCCGTTGCCCTGGGCCCGCTCGATCAGATCGTCCACCTCCTTCTTGAAGCGGCGGTACCCGGTGGTGGCCGAGGTGCCGCGCTCAAAGCCGAGGGTGGTCATGGCGACGGTCCAGCCGTTGTTGACGCCCCCCACCACGGCATCCCGGGGGCAACGGGCGCCGTCGAAGAACACCTCGTTGAACTCCGCCGAACCGTCGGGCTGGCGAATGGGCCGCACCTCTATCCCGGGCTGCTTCATGGGGACCAGCAGGTACGAGATGCCGGCGTGCTTGGGCGCCTCGGGGTCGGTGCGAGCGAGCAGAAAAATGTAGTCGGCCTCATGCGCCTGGGTCGTCCACAGCTTCTGGCCATGGATGACCCACTCGTCGCCGTCCAGCTCAGCCTTGGTCTTGACCGATGCCAGATCGCTTCCCGCGTCGGGCTCCGAGAATCCCTGGCACCACGAGATCCGCCCTGACAGGATCTGGGGCAGGAATTCCCGCTTTTGTTCCTCTGTCCCCCACTTCAAAATGGTGGGCCCGACCAGCGTGTCCCCGAAGAAGTCGGCCCGCAGTGCCACCCCGGCGCGCTCGAACTCCTCGGCCAAGACCACCGCTTGGATCGTGCTCAGGCCTTTGCCCCCATACTCGGCCGGCCAGGTGGCGCAGATCC
>Ga0302325_10024032_pt1 | contig 12689 bp, 13 predicted proteins | sample Palsa_T0_2_FD_201948 | JGI IMG/M metagenome (GOLD analysis project Ga0302325, IMG submission 201948) | Peat permafrost microbial communities from Stordalen Mire near Abisko, Sweden - Palsa_T0_2 | ecosystem: Environmental > Terrestrial > Soil > Palsa > Peat permafrost | place: Sweden: Abisko... | reverse complement strand
GCAATTCAGGCCAAGCGGGTTACGGTCATGAAAAAGGACTTCCAGCAGGCTTTGAAAAAAAGACAGGCCTGTTTGGCATGAGAGGCTGAATTGAGGTGCATAATTGGGGTTTCTTACCCGGCCTGCCTTATGGTTTTACATGGCTGGCATATGGAGTTTGCAGGATTTTAAGCAAACTAGTTAGTATGGCATGGGGATTGGCGTCATTAGGCTTTTAGTAGTTGCGAGATATCGTAGTGCCGCAATCGTCGCCCAACCTGCTTCGGCAGGAAGGGCTGAGCAGCGTCATACAGGCATCAGAAATAGATAACATTGAAAAGGAATCAAGCTTTCGCTAATACAGTATCTGCTCCTGATATTTGCAACAAATTCAGAACCTGCCTCCTCAAAGGATGCCTTGCAAAAAGATTATGGCATTTCCATGGAGGCTATTGTCGGCCGGGTTTTCTTTTCCTCATATTCTAACAGTACAAAATTTCTCTTAATTCTTTTCTAATACCCCACTTTCTCTCTTCTTCTGCATCCTTCCCTTGAAGGAAAAGGAAGTATTCTTCGAAATTTAGAACTTTTAAGGAGATAAGATCAAGGATTTAAGAATAATAAATATGTTTATCATTTGGTTATGATTATTTGTGTCCTGCACAAAAGCGGGGTGTCCGCACAACATAGCTATCTATTCTCCTTGTAGCTTAAGGAATGCCTAAACCTCGCCACGGAGAGTGTGGACGATGCTGTGGTTAGCGACAGGATTGTCGATTTTCTTCCTTCTGGAGGTCGTCTTGCTCATTACGAAGATGGCTCTGGAATGGGTCGGTGCGCCGGTTACTCTTACCGCGCCGTTTTTCTTGCTGTTCACGCCGGGTTTTGGGGATTTCGTAGTTGTGGGGCAGATTTTAAGGTCTTATGGGAATTTTGTTGCTCTTTCGTGATTATTATTACTTTAAGTAAGGGGATTTAGTATATAATTAGAAACCACACGGTAGATTTTTTTGTCTTGCTTAATATTACAGAATAAAACCTTGCAACTGAGGAAACTTTGTGGAATTCGCATGTTCTCGGGTGGAAGTGCGCGTTAACTTCGTGAAAGACACCTTTTTAACCCAGAATTTCCCCCTCCATTAATTGCAACCGATATTAATTTCCAACTTCCTGTTGAATCTGGGGTTTAGATTTTTTTGCCTTCTATTTCATCCGCTTGTCTTTTATCAATCATGATTTTCCAGTCGCCGGTTCACCCGTCTGGGGCTGCCACGGCTTCTTGTGGCTGTCAACCGCATGGATCAGAGCAATCTTCACATCGGTTGCTCGAATTGGGAGAATGATGTTTGTTGGTGTATTATAGTGTCAGATGGACGGAAAATTGATTCCGGGGTACTGTACATGGCTGCTAGGTATCTAGTGATGGGTGAGGGAAGACGTGCGCTGGAAGGAAGATCGATCACGCTCGCAGCTTTGGGAGTTATTCAAAGCCGTCATAGACAAAGGCTGACGGAAAATGCGGTAATGAGCATTCAAGATTCTCTAATGCTATTGATTAGCCGCAGACCATATTCAGGGTGTTCCTCGAAAAGGCAGGGGAATTAAATTTTGTGGGCAACGCATTTTTTCTTGTCTCTTGTTTGGAGAATACCGTCAATGACCTATTGTACGTAAATACGTATGCTTTTAGAAACTCAGCGCGCATCGTCTATCCACTCCATTTTTGAGAAACGCAACGCGCAAATAGCAATCCATACACTCTCTTGCGACGAAGAGAGTGCTTGAGTCAGGAACGACTTCGACATACAGCAAATCTAACAATTACTAATAACATTCTTCACCGAGCCGCCCTCAAAATTGTCCGGTTCGTAATTTAAATTTGCTTTCGCAAATATAATACCGTTGGCACATCTAAGAGAAAATCGAAAGGTGGGTCAAAATCAAAGCTGTTTTTCTCGTAATCCTCACTCAAGACCTTTTCAATGCCAGCAGAGTAATCTTGGCTGCAGGGTAAAAAATCAGAGTCAGCAATGAGCATCAAACAACTAGGGCTTACTGTCCGGAAAGAGTAAAATTTCGACTTACATGCCCAGTCCAGGATAGTCAACTTTCGGGCCCTTTTTCGTTTTGTTGGTCACGGTCACACCAACTGCCTGCTGAAGATGGAAAACAAATGGTGCCTTTCGCCAATCTCTTTCGGGGCGTGATCGATAATGAAAAACTGAGAAAATAGCCGCGGGTCTTGTGAACTCGAATATTTGTCGATAGAAGCCATCGACGTTTGTTTTTGGAGTGCTGAGATCGATAAAGAATGTTGACTCGTCAATCTCGACCCAGCCTTCCTGGAAGCCAAAGTGGCCATTAACAATATTCATTGGCTTTTCGAACTGGCTAGCTGCTCTCTTATCCTCTTCCGTATAGTTGAGATCCTGGAGGAAGACTGGAAGTTTCGTGTTGTAAATTCTCTCCAGGGTATTATGGATGCTCATCACCGCTGCATGCTCATTTTGCCACCGCAACGGATCCCAGTCTCTGTAGTAAGACCCGCACTGCTTTTCATATCTTGCAAGACTCATAGAATATCCTCCAAATGCCACAATCTTTTTGCAAGGCATCTTTTGTGGAGACAGGTTCCGAGTTAGGAACTGTGTGAGGCCTTTTTCCACGTCACTGCCCTCGAAAAACTCCCTGGTCCACTTCATGGTCGATTTAATGGCTTCTGCGTTCATTCGATTTTCTAAAAGGAAAGCTTTTTTGTTCAGAGTAGATTGGAGCTCAGGAAACATTTCGCAAAGCTGCCTAATTAGAGTTAGCACAACAAACAGAAGCCAAAATGGACACCCACGGCTTATTAACTCTCATTGGTTGAGGAGGTTTTGTCAAACCAAATCTTCCTGCTTTATTTGCGTCTTCGATCAGCGTGTCTTCAATGAGGCCGTGATTTGATAGTTTAATTAGAGCCGGGAAGGCTTGAAAGTAGAAATTGGCTCTTGCGACGATGTGCCGTTTCCTTTCTTCCTTTGACATTGATTTGACAACTTTCCAGTCTAGTGGATCTTGAGATATGCGATCGTCAAGATCCTTGTCGTGCCAGCCGGCATATTGGTGAGGGACTCTTTTGCCTGGTTTACCTGCAGGAGATCGGAGTGGCCACCTGTCTATCATATCTTGGTAGTCGCGATATTTTTTGATACCGGATTTAGTTGATGTTCCGTGATTCGATGGACCAGCTTCAGTGGGAACATGAGAGAAACTGCCTTGAGGGGAGCGACCCTGAGAAGAAGGGCCGTGAGAAGAATCGTCACGAGACGAGCCAGGGCTCAATGAACCTCGGTGAGAAGAAGACATAAAGAATATGACGCTCGAATGATTTGAAGATTGCCTAAGGTTGTCTTGCACAAAGTACGGTAGTCAACTTTTGTTGGCAGTATGATCTCCAAAATGTGTGGTACCGTAGAACGAAAGAAGGTTGTGGGAGGGAGAAAGAGGTTTTTTAAATACTTGGTAGTGACTGTAGCTTTCGAGGGGCCACACAACGCACAAGGCGCATATGACAATGATTCAGAATGACCACAGCTAAGGCTGCGTTATGAATGGCCTAAGTGCCCCCACCAACGGCACGTTCACCAACTGCTCCATCTGGCGAACCACCAGTCCACTTAACTTCGGGGCAGGAGATCGATGGTTTGGAAAATGCATCTTTATTGTACTGGAGAGATTTAAATGAACTGCTGGTTTCAACCTTCATTGATATTGAGAGCATTTGAAAATTAATTCCAAGTTTTCAGAAGTGAATGGTTATGTAGTTCGGATCAAGCCACTAAATTACACTTGTCTTTCGTTATTCTATCTGGCAATGAAATATTCTTCCATCGATTTGATCGCAAGCGTAATTTTGCGCCTTGATTTTGCTCTCACCTAGTTGTGGAAGAAATTAGGTCAGAGAAGCTTACGCAAATGAAAAGAGGAAGAATGCCGTGAGACATCTCGATGGTCACATGAAGCTTCGTAGATGCCTCCTTTTCTCACCCAGAATCATTCCCATTTCGCACTTCCGCGGCTAGATATTAAGAGAGTACGTCATCTGCCCAAGTGAAAGTCTGCCGTAGGGGAAGCAGAGATTGCCTCACCTCGTGTCTGTCATGGAGCGTTACTTGTCATGAGGTCCAAAGTTAGCTCTTGAGCTTCAATTCCTTGTGCTCCTCCTCACCCAATTTCTGTCATCCTTTATCTTAAAATTTGCACTCTTCTTTAGGGCGTAGTCATGCGGTTCCGTGAAATTTAACATTATCGCCCCAAATGCATATATCATGTTCATTTTGAATATACCAGAGGATACTCAGAACCGGGGGTTTTCTGCATAAAGTTATCGCATGTCGTTCTAGAATATCCGAACGGTCCAGGGATGGATATCGAAAGTGAAATGTTGTTGAATATGTAACAAAATCCCGGCCATCCATAACATCGTTAGCGGGTCCAGCTCTAGTCTTCTTCAAGCCTGCAATACTCAAGTCTTTCTGTTAGGTCTATTTGACCGTCAATATCAAGGGTTTGTGTCATGCTGTTGCATTTGCCATCTGTTCAAGGTGTGCGGTCATGGCGAATCAGAAAGGAGATCTCACGTAGGCCAACTCGCCTCCAAGACTCAGAAATCCAACAATATCTGCAATACTGCCGGATTTTTGGGAGTACTCACACTCCGGCCGTGCTAGAACAGGCTGTCTGTCGAACGGATTTTGAGGGGCTCTTTTTTGGGGGGGCACATGCCGGTTGGTGTATGCCGCGAGCAGGGCTTGAATGAAAGACAAGAGGAGGGCTTGATTTTGGCCGCTGTCTCCGGTTAGATTCTGCTCTAAGATTCCTCATTTTTTCCTTACCTGTTGTACTCCTCGAGTCCTCGATAGCAGACGGATGGTCACTTCCACTGTTCTTTCGCATTCGCGCAGTTCACGCGAATGGGAGAACGGAAACATTTCTGCTATTGCATTCAGCACCTCTCGTAAAACTAAATTCCTCGCTGAGGCTCGCTCGTTTCGAGGGTCGTGGACTTTCATCCACTGTCGTTTAGGCGGGTGAAACCTCTCCATCAAGGGTTTCTTTCACGTGAAGAAACATTGCGGGGTGCGTGCCTCGATCATGAGGGAAAGCTCTTGGTCAAGTGACTTTGATTTTGTGGAAACAAATATCCGCCGCGGCGAGAAGGGGATTTAGAGGCGGTGATTTGCCTGCCGCGGGCGTTACAGTACGGAAGTACATATCCGACTTAGTAGCCAGGTGCGGCTTAAGCGAGCCCCTGAGCGGCAAGCGAGCTAGAAAACTTTACATAATGCAATAGGTCACTCTCTATGAAGTCTCAGGAGCGGTATTGAGAATTTCCGTGCGGAGACACGTTCGTACTTTCCTCAAGACTCGTGACATTGCAATATAATCTTTTATACAGAAGTGGAATTTCAGAGAGTTGGAGCAGAGTTAGCCCCACCAATTCGGTATTCCTTCTTTTCGTGACACCGCTTAGTTTGCCCACATTTCTCAAGTATTTTTAAATGCGCATTTCCTGGAATTCAGTTTTGAGTACTTGCAGAGTCTTTTCCTGTGGTTTTGAGATTGGAAGAGATAAGATTATTTTAGCACTCTGCGTGTTGTGGCCGGGCGGATAGTAGATGGGCTAAGTTGTGGAAACACCAGTGGGTGTCAGAATTCGTGATGTAATACTGGTTCTCAATAAACTATTATCCGAGGACATTTAGAGCCTAACTGCCATTTTACTTTTTTGAGTATTCCCTAATCTAAGGAACAATATGAAAAGTAGTGGCTCATCACTTTACAAATGTTCCATAAGTTACACTACCTTGAAACGCAGCTTTGCGCCACGGATTCTGACAACCACTAGTGGAAACAGTGATGGAGTTTAAAGGAACAGGCACGGTGCACTCAAATCTTCTTACCTCGTTACGTGTATCACAGTTGCAACAAATTCGAGGTATAGTCATCAGAAAAGATCCATTTTCAAGCCTGCACAGCTCCTGAGGGTAATAGTTACAGTCTAGATCTAACCATACCACAATCCTAATCCTCTTCAAAGCAACCCCTCTGCGCAGAGAACGTCGTTCTCAATACCATAGAATGTAATTGGCGCAACAAGCAATGATTCCACTCTATCCCTCGTACATTTCTACCCTGGAATGACGGGGTTGCAGGCTGGAACAGCAGTAAACGAAATCGCCTGGCATCGAGAGTCCACAGCGTTGCCAAGACTAACACCGCCACATGGCTCAATATTACCTTGACAGTGTATACCATCTGGACAAAGCTGAAAGATACTGTTGCCATTATACCCGGAACAGATCAAAGGACCAGAGAAATCAAATGCGGTACTGCATGTCAGATATGCAATAGCGGAAAAGGTTCCCGGGGCGTCGAAGAAGATTGTGCCAACGTCGGTGTTGTCGGTATTTGCTTCGTATGTATTCTGATAGAGATTGCCACCTCTGATGACAAACTGTGATGCCTCGCCAATGTTGGTAGAGAAAGTGTCAATGATTTCATCTGCTTGCCCGGAAGTAACGACAAATTGGCCGTCGACTCCAGCACCTTGGGCAACTAGCCAAAAAGAGGTTGGGACTGCAGAGCAGGTCACGGTGGAGGCGATGACATTTATGGTGGTGGTAGTTGCGTATGAAACAGACGTAGCCACAGAAGTGGTCGTCTCATCGATAGTTGTCGTTGTGGAAATTTGAGCTGTCGCCGTTGGTGTCGTCTAAATTTATCATAAGTAATGAATTAAATGTATTAAAGGAAAGCAAAAACTGATTTAAACCTACCGAAATGGTGTTGGTAACGGTCACAACCTTCGTAGGAGCGGCAACGGTTGTAAACCTTTGAGAGACACCGATACACGAACATGCAGAAGAGTAGGCAACGGTCCCAGAGCAGGCTGACGCGTATCTTGGCACGAGAGATGGCGAGGCCGTAACTTGTCGGGCAAAAGTTCAAGATCCCTCGGTACTGGTGAGACCACAGGAGCGAGTGTTATGTATGTCGTTGAAATCGATGTAAGACTAATTGTGTCTGTGGAAAGCACTGTAGTCGTGGCCGCGGCTGTTTCTATCAAGGTTGTGGAAAACAAATTGACGTTGGTCAATGTAACAGCAGCTTCTGTCTCTGTTACTGAGGCGGTAACGGTCCTGGTTCTGAATTGAGGTCAGTCAGATTCCCCAAATGGTTGCTAAACGTCAGGATTACACAGTGGCAGGGGTAATTGTTCTCAAGAAAAAAGAGGAACAATCTGCTGCAGCCGAAGATGGCGAAGGAAAGGCAGCACTGGCAATGACTGCTCGCAGACAGTTATTGCGGGAACAAGTTGGGTTGATGGTTTGCGAAAAGACTGGTGGCCGTGCTAACCCCAAAGCACTCCCACAGAGGGCAGCAAAAACTACTCGAACTCGCATGATGCAAGCTTTTAAAGACAAAATTCGAATTGATCAAAGTGAAGATACCAAACCAAAGCAGCGATCCTGAAAAGGAAGCAAGCTTTCCCTCCTTACTTAAAGTCATCCGCTGGCGCCAGGAACAGCAACCGTCTGTGCTGGATTGCTGTTGCATTTACCGTCCTTAAAGCTCTTCCAAACCTGGAAATAGGGACGCCTCGCCTTCCAGAACTCACCTGAAAACCCGGCGAAAATGCTGGTTTTGAGGTCCAGACGCGAACTAGTGAAAGTATAATTGTACTTTTTGGCGCTATCATCTGCTAGGCTGCTTCAGCATGGAGAGTAAGGCCGTGGGCAACTAAGCGAATCTGGTCAGCAAATCAAAAGTGGTTAAATTCAAGAATTCAATATGTAATGAGATTTACTGCCCAGGGTCGTTTAGATGTGCGTAGCTCACCAGGCGCTGCAGGAGCGGAACGCATGTAGTAATGTAATTACGATGTTGGTCCTTCCTCGGTCGAACCATCGAACAGGAACCCCAATATTGTTTTTATTGTCAGCGCATGGCGATTCTGCGCACGCGTCAAGTTTCCGTCCTCTCGTGTACATACACATACAGGCAATATCAAATCTCGCCAGCCTGTATCTTTTCACTTGGATGCAAGTCTTCGTATAAATATCTCAGCATGAGAGTTTTCAATCAAGGTACTGTAGCGTCGACTTTGTGCTGAAAGCTGAAAGTGGAGCATAATTAGAGCGAGTTCGGGGTGTTGCGGGGCCCCCACACCTGTTCTGGATAAGGGGTTTCCTTGTCCCCTGTCTTAGCAGGTGTCCTAGCCTCAATTCTAGCCCCTATTAGCCACTAGCACATATCATATGAGCCGATACCCGGATCGCTGTTTAGGAGGAGATCGCCGCTACTTGGTCGCCTCTCACAACCTACGAGTTATTGGTCAAGGTTTTGAAAAGTGCTATTAGGAAATACTCTCACTATAGGAGAAGAGAGAAGCTACGAGACGCAGCGTCGTAATGTTATATCAATATTCCAGGGTTCAACAGCCATAAGGACTTCTTTGCATGACGCACGCTGGTTCCGCTAAACAGCTCTAACTCCCACATAAACAATTTTCCACCCACTTTTGACAAACAATACACCATTGTCTCTATACGGCACCGGCTCAACGATCCCTCCTCAGCTTCCACACAAAGAAGCCTTTTAAGAATATACAGAGTTTTGCTCTAAAATTAGAAATCGTAATCATTCTCCCACGCCATTTTTTATTGCAAGTTCAAATGAAAAGCAGCAGCCCCAACACACACTCTCTCTATCATAGTCAGTATTCTATGGTACCTGAACGCTGCATCATTCGCTGTTCGTTTCATTTGCTCTGTGATAGAGTCCCTTGGTAATTTAGTAAAAAGTTCTCTCTTTGGTAAAGAGTTCATTGATTCATCGAATACTGTTTCCTACACGTCAGCTTCAGCTTGGAACGTAAGAAAGTGGAGGTACGGGAGACGGACTAAATAAGATGAAAGTAGTTTACTTAATATCGTTGTTTCTCGAGAAGAGCCTCGAGGGAACCTTTTCGCACTAGCACCAGCTGTAGTGACTGAGGTACCGTGGTCGTCGTTTGCCGATCTCCGTTAACATGTTGCTTAACGGAGGCGCAGATACAACCCCATATTCGGGGCAATCAACATCCATCGCAACCGTGCGGCTTCAAAATCCGTATAGAAAAAATTGGCGAAGTTCTTTTATTTCACCAACGGTTCCTCATTCCCAGTCACCGAAAAGTAGTCATGAAAGGGCTGCAAATATAATTCAGCACAGTTCAAAAGGGAAGCGATGGAGAGTGACTTACTTGTATTGCGGCATATACTCTTTAGTACCATCTTAATGATTGGACCGAATTTCTCTGGAAACCTGAACACAGCTATCCTCTTGATACACGAGCCCACGCCCGCATCTTCGATTAAATCGGTGGTTGATCCCTCTCGCCAAGCTTGCTCGCTACTTTCCCCCACGACACCGATCTATGACAGGATTTATCCTAATTTTTCTTTCTATAACTTGCATAGGGGTAGTTCTAGCTTTACACGTGATTATAGGACTACATATTTGAAATGTTAAATTTCTCTATGTTAAAGAACATACAATAAACCCTCTACAATCTCAAGACCCAAATGAGCAATCAAACCCTTCGCAACCTCCTCCACCTTCGTTTCCACTCCATAGCAATTCAAAATATGCTGATCAGGCCTCACCAAAACAGCAGCACCATGCTCCAACTGCAAGCCCACAATCCACTCCTTCCTTCTCGCACCCCCCACAAGCTCAAAGTCCTCTCCGAGTACAGCAGCATTGATCTTCAGCGTGCTTCTTGCCGATTTCGGGAGAAAGTGTTGCAGCTCCGAAAGCACATTTGACCAGTGTGTTGTGAATGTGGAGCTGAAAACTAGCGTGAAGGCATCGAAGGCACAGAGATCGAGTGTCGAGAATTGCTTGCATCTTAATTCTGAATCACTCAGTTCGTTGACGTACGAGCAATCAATCGGGGTCAGTTTTGGGAGCCGAGCGGAAGAGGGAGGTCCTTCTAGCCAGGCATGGGGAAGTCGAGCACCAGCACGGTAGGAAGGCACGTAAAGGGAAGCGCTGGCGGGAATCTCGGTATCTCCGTATACGTATCCAATGTGTAAGCCTAGATTATCAAAGTGCTCGCGCTGGGCTTCGACTCCTTTGAGGACGTCTGGACGAGTGTTGGGATCATTGATTCGCTGGAAGAGATTCGTTTTTGCAGTCTCGATGTTGTTGTCTGTCATGCCGAGAGTTTTGAGGAGTCCGAATATCTGCTGGCCGTTTTTCACGCTTTGTTGAGAGTTAATGAGGGCTACTTGACGGCGTTCCGAGTGGTAGGTTGAGAGGAGAGAGGGTCCACCCCAGTTCTGGTGAATGGCAGCAATTTTGTAGGCGAGGTTGTGGACGTCGGCTAGACCGGAATTGAGTCCAAGCCCTCCTGTGGGCGGAAACGAATGTGCTGAGTCTCCGGCTCTGTCAAGGATATAAGTTAAGTTCTGCAACGTGTAAGGCATCCGTTATTACTTACAAAAAGACATTGCCCGCATTGTAGGTCTCGGCAATTTTCCGGCTTAGTACCCAAGGACGCCAGCTAAGGATGTCGAAAGGAATAGAGCAGCCGATCGCAGTTTGTACAACCTTGCGGCAATGTTGCTCATCCCAGCAATCTACTGGATGCTTTTCTGACTTGAGCGCCGTTAGAAGGAAATAAATAACAATTTAATACTCCACCTACATCGAAGTTACAGATGAGGACTTGATTTCTACCCAGATCGTATGCTATTATAAATCCCGATACTTCAGGGTCCATAATCCAATGTAGCATTCCAACTTGTTTGCCGACCACTGGACGGAGATCTGCATTAAAGTGGATAGTCATCATAGTATTATCTATCATCGCTAGTCAGAGGATGTGAGAAGATGCTGATTTTATTATCTTACATGTTGACTCTCCATCACTTCTAATCTTTAGAGTTTCTCTAACTCGACTTCTAGCCCCGTCGCAGGCGATGACATGGCGGCTTTCAAGCTCGTACGTCTTCTTTGCACCGCGGTCTTCTATTACAGTCGTAACTTGATCTCCGTGCTATTCAGCTTGTCAATCCATGTCTCAACGTCAGGGAAATACAACGTACTTGTTCACAGCTAACAAATGAGTGATTCTTCCGGATCTCCACCAGTCCGTCTTGGGCAAGTCGCTCAGCAACGAACTCTTCAAACGCCGGTTGCGGAATATTGTGGATCATCTTTCAAAACCCGGTCAATTGAAAAACTGCTAAAGGGTAAAATAGTCTTCCCACCGTTGATGTATGTTCAAGTACTTCCGCGTCCATTCGTTCGTAAGGGAGACTTCCGACATAGTGGCCAGCTAAACTCGTCACAAAATTGACCCAGTATGCATCATCTCTCTGAGTCCCTAGTCTTCTAATATCATTAATATCGAGATCAAACTGCCGGCAGATTTCTAGAGTTCTAGGCGATAAGGCGTGTGCTTTGGGGGCTGCAAGTCGCGTTGGATATCGCTCGATTATCAAGCATTTGACTTCGCGTCTTAGCAAGGAACAACGAATTGCCCTTTCAACTTACCTCGCAACTGGGAAAGCATATGAGCGAGCAGAAGTCCCGTGGGTCCTCCGCCTACGATAAGAACTGGAATGTCCACGCTCCTCGGGCTTGACGGTGTGAAAGAGTCAAAATCATGATCAGAATGGGGAGCCATGCCTAGTAGCGCTAGGTTCAAAATGTAGAAGAAAAACCTTGTGCAAGGTGTGGAAATTGACTTAGGAAGAACAATGAAAACACTTTGAGCGAATCCTGACCGAGCACAGTGGATTTAAAGGATTATCGAGGAAGTGCTGACAGAAGGAGGGCCTGGCCATCTCCACATCTGGAAAATGGTAGTGCTGTATATTGAAATGCGGCAACTTCGCGACTTGCTATGTCCGAACTCCGTGCTGAGCAGAATGCTACACTGAATAAAAGAGAGTCTGTACTGCTGAGATTGAGAGGAAGCGATGAGAATAATATGGTGGGGAATGGTGGGGAAGCTGGGGGGCATGTGGGGTTCCGTAGTGGGGATTGCGGCCGTGCGGCTCGCAGTTCGAGCATTTTCCTACATGCCGTGTCCAATCCACCTAATATTCTGCAACCGCCCTCGCTCAACCTTGGATAGACGGTCAAAGGATCTCTTCCACCGTCTCTCAAACACGCCACAGATACATGTACCGAGATAAGAGATTGAGACTGACTGTTCTCTGAACATGAGTACCGCCAGTCCGAGGCTCGCTGACAAGCGTGCGAGCTCGCGCGGCGCTACCACCTTCAGATGCGGCACTTGTCAGCGGACTTTCACGAAGGCAGAGCATCTGTTGGTATGTTGTCAAGCAACCCTTGAACAGAGTGTAATATGTTAATGCCTTACTCACCAGAGGCACGAAAGGAGTCGTAAGAAAGATTTCTAGCTCGATGTGGCGGAGCACGTGCTAATTCTCAAATCTCAGACTCAAAGAGCAAGCCATACTCTTGCTCACAATGCTCAAAAGAGTTCGGCCGACAAGATGTTCTATCAAGACATCAGAAGCTCCATGCAAAGGCTGTGGCCCCTGTCACAGAAAATGGAAGTTTGTCCTCCTCAATGGAAGGCCATCATTTTTCTCCACGGGTCGAGATGAGCAACTTCAGCCCAGCAGAGCCACCTGGGTTGCCGG
>Ga0302325_10024031_pt1 | contig 12689 bp, 18 predicted proteins | sample Palsa_T0_2_FD_201948 | JGI IMG/M metagenome (GOLD analysis project Ga0302325, IMG submission 201948) | Peat permafrost microbial communities from Stordalen Mire near Abisko, Sweden - Palsa_T0_2 | ecosystem: Environmental > Terrestrial > Soil > Palsa > Peat permafrost | place: Sweden: Abisko... | reverse complement strand
AGTTCAAGTAGCCAAAAAAGTAATCAAATTACATATTTGGGTACATTGCCGTGCCACAGGAAATAACACAATAAATAAAATAATTTGACTACTTTTTTGTTTTTTGTTCTGACTACTTAATTTGGTGCGCTCGACCAGAAGCAGAAAGAAAAACAATTAGATTACTTATTTGAGTACATGACAGCGAAGCAGGAAATTAAGTAAATAGGATACAAAAAGAATAATTAACCCAGCTGCGTGTCGACGACACAATCCACGTGCATATTGCATGTGCAGCAGGATTGCTTAATTGGCTACTTATGTGTGAGCGCAGCGAATTACGCAATCGAATTGCATACCGAGTGCGTTCCAATCGGGCCGATAATTTGCAGATAAGTGTCCCACTTGCCGATTCATCAGTGGGCCGATTATTCCAAGTTCTCCGATAGTAAAAGCGTTACTCAATCTCTCGGGCTTTATATCATCTCAAAAAAATTATATTATACAATCAAAAAAAACATGGCAGGAGAATGGAGTGTAAACTAATTAGGTTTTGTCAGACGACAAATGTCCGAGAAGTTGAGTGGTATTTTTGCCCCATTAATGACTACCTCTGCCTTGGAGGCTTTTGTCTTGCATGCAACGACCTCTGCGACAACACCTTGATGATCCCCGGAAATGATAACAATCCAGTCGCCTTTCTTCTTCGGCGGTACAGGCTTCAAATAACGAAGTTCCACCCTCCGCGGAACTGGAATGGCTGTCCGGTGATCGGTCAGGATGATGCACACTTCATGATGTGCACACTGGCCGTTTTCATCCATAAACCTATCCGGTAAGGGTGTGTAGGCATGTCTAGTCGCATAGCTGCCGTTTTGATACGTCACATGAAACCCGACCCAGACATGAAAATCTTCTATGTTGGCACCGATTTGGGGGTCACGTAAGAACGCCCCAGAACCTAGGGAATATCAGATGGAGTTCATCTATTTTATGCGTTAAGACGTACCTAGTTCAATCGCACTTTCCTCCAAAGTTAGTTCCGGTTGCTCGTCAGCCAGCGGCGGGGGGGTCGATGTGCGTGGCAGTGATGGCTCTGGGCGCATCAAATCCCTCCCGACATATGGTTTATACAACATAGTGCCTGCTAAGTTGTGTGTTGGTGTGTCTCTGTGCATAATTAACAACAGTGTTTATTAAATTAACGTTATGGAACACTCACATTAAAACGAGATGCTTCAACGGCGCCGTATATGTAGGGGGATGACGCCCAGGGCACTCAATTTTGCCAGTATTTCGACCAATTTCAGTAAGTCGTCCCTGATACCCTTTCAGATGGCCTAGATACACAGCGGCCTCTTTTCCTATTCGTGGATCACGTCCGCCTAGCATCTGGTGGCCCTTCGAAGCCTCAGATTCGTGAGACGGCATAGGCTTGCTCATCGATGAAGCAGCCGGATGAGGAGTGGTTGCGAAAGAAGGGGGTAAGTCATGGCTCTTAAGATAGAGCAATGGCGATTGGAACTGGGTAAAATAAGTAATAAATGAAGAAGAATGCAAGGTAAGGCTTACCTCAATGACCTCATTGGCCGTCCTCTCGACGATGGTGCCGACACCGTCATTCATCTCCACAATTGAGCCCGTCCTTCCCTTGTTTTCCCCAAGCGCGACACAAACTTGGTCCCCTACGAGGAATTGTCGCTCCACTTCTTCCAAGCTGACCTCCACGCGTGTCGGCTTCGGCGAGTCGAATTCGACAACGACGGATCGGTTGTCTTCGTCTATCTCATGGATGGAACACAACGTGTCCACCAAGGCCCCTTCCACAATTCGTACCCGATCTCCCATGCGCCATAACCTCCTTGATTTGTTGCAGAAAGCTTTTTTCACAGCACGCTGAATGACAAGGTCAAGCTCAAAGGTATCATCGAGTACCCCAAGAGAAGATTGAAATAAAAGGAGCTCAGCTTCAGAGGGGCGTGGTTCGATCTTGAGACCATGTGCGCTCGCCACCCATAAGAACTCTAGTCCATTGGGGGTGAACTTGCGAGACTCAATGAAATAGATATTATATTTGTCGGGGGGAAACTGCGCCACAAATTTTGGGTCAAGAAGGGCTGGGGCTGGTCTTGCATTGCCTTTGCCTTTTCTCTTCTTGTTCCGGAAACGGGGAACTACAGCGATGAGGACAATATCACCCGTGCTAGGTGTGTTATAAACAACAGCAAGGTCACCCTTGTAGATTCCAGGCTGTATGATTCGAACCCATGATCCAGTGGAGGGAACATCGGGCTTGCTGGTACTGTGCAAAAAACCACGATCAATATCATCCAAAACGCGTGTGGCGCAAGACACGAGGTGATGATAGGCGGAAAATTTCATAAACTCTTGGATTTCCGCAATACCTGGAGCTTCAATATAGAGGCGACGGGGGAGGAAAGGAATGTGGTATGTCTTGATGGCAGAATAGCCATGGATTTTCTGCGAAATCTTTGATAAGCCTTCTGCGAGGATTGTCTCCATTCCTGCCTGTCAAAAATTTCAATTACCCAACCATGAGTACAATGGAAAAAAAAGCACCGGAACAGGAAGCGTCCACAACTCTGTATGCCTGTCCTGCGTACTACTGCCCCCCATGCGGCGGGATTTCCCAGCCCTCGTTTTCAAAGACTTGAGATAATCCTCAATCTCTTCCTGGTCATCGTCACCGGAATCTGTTGCAGAGACAAGGGAGTGAGGGAGGAGGCTGCGGGGCACTAGTTGCTCTTGATCGTCATTGAAGAATCCATCTAAATAATCACAGGTTTCCGATTTAGTTTTGTTAAGACGGATGGCAGATAAGATAGACGTACCTAAACCATCCTCTACTTCCTCCTCTTCCTCCTCCTCTTGATCCGATACCTCCACTTCATCGTCAATAAATGGGTTCAATCTGAGCTATGATTGAATTAGCAATGGGTGGTTCATACTCGAGGTATAATGTACTCACTCGTTTGCTTGTTGATGCCATGGAAGTTGAAAAAGAACTCTAATTTAGCGTCTCCGGCCATTATATAGTGATCCTCTTTTGGGAAGACCCTGTTATAATAAACTAAGGTCTAATTATATAATTGGCGGATCAGGTATTTTGTCAAGTAAATAGATCATAGAACACTTTAATTCTTGACATACAGGTGGCAATGACGTTGGTGCCGTCTTTGGAAGAAATAAAATGCCGTGTAAGATAGAATAACAATGTGCTTAACCAGAAAATCTTACCTATACAGAAGAAGATGCTGGGACAAAATCGCAAACGTTTGCTACTGAAAGTCGTTGAACATAGTCTCGAGGATGAACAGACAGTCAACGTGTACTTGGCTGGCTGGGAGTGGGTAAGGTTGAGAGATAGAAGTAGATGGACTAAGTAATCGGCACGAACCTCTTAAACTAAGCGGTGGATGGTAAGGTTGAGAGAACGTCAACGACAACAATTGGTCGACGCTTACTATTTACGTTACATAGAAATTGTATGAAATGAATGGAAACACATTATACGATGCATGAAAACATTGTACTCATATTGTACTACTATAAAAAGGTATCGGTGTTGGTAAGAGGACAAGAGAGAAAGGAATTTGCCGAAGCGGACGCTTACTAGATATAGTGATCCACTTTTGGACGGACAGAGCCGATCACGATATCCCATTGGTTTCAAACTCCGCTGGGACCTTTCTACCTTGTCCGATATCGAGAACAAGGCAATAATATTACACAAGTATACTAGTCTTGTAGAACAAAAAGCAAGCCAAACGGTGGGGTACTGATATATTCCCCGCCTAAGCTTGAGAGTCCCACCAATGTCACGGATTTGAGATCTATCGTTCTGGAAGTAAGGCATTCCATATCGGTATTGACCCTCAAGCCAGAAAAACGAATAGCAACCCAAACGCTTAGGTAAAGGATGAACTACCTGACAAATATTGGATCGCAGCATGGAGATCAGGCTAAATATTGATCAGGATTGAAATTTTTGGACAAGTTGAGATGACTTACAATGCTGGGGAGGGTTTCCGGGTCAGCACAATCGAGGTCACCTTGCTCAAAAGGGCAAAGGCCTTCGTACCACTCGTGGCGGTACCAATTTTTTGGTAAGTGAGTAGTTTTTGTTGAGTCATAAATGATTTTAACATTCTTTGTCCGAGGCAACGGCCGATTGCCTTTTCTAGACACAAGTCTTAAGGCTTTGGCTCGCTTTCCGAGGGTGTCCAGCTCTTGAAGGAGGGATATTACATCGTCTGAGAGCCACCAATGTCTACAGGACTGGAGGGCTCGGTCTGATGATTCCGAGTCGGTGATGTCGCAGTTCATACCAGCTGCGTGAAGGCGTCGGAGCATGTTGAGGAACTCCTCCTTCAGATCTCCATTGAGATACTTTTCTACGTTTGCTTCCCGCACTTTAAGTAACTGTAGAAATACGAATTAGACTCAATACGAAGAGAAATTGGTGAATTCTTACCTTCAGTCCACGCATTCGACGCCTAGTCAATGTTAACTTCCTTTCGACCCGTTCTTCCACTGTGCATGGGACAACAGTGGTGTCGTCATCGTCATCGCTATTGCTTTGAGGTGGCAAATTTTTGTCCTTCCAGTAGGTTTGTGTGCGGAAAAGCCTCTGCCGTATTGTCTTCTGAAGAGTACTCAGATCAACCTTAGAATTGTATGGCAAGACGCGGTGCTTCAGTTTAATCTTCCCCTCTCTGTATAGTTCAAGATACTCCCGTGCAAGAAGCAGAATTGCCTGGCGGTTCCACGGGCACTTACCCAGTGCACTCCGCCAATTAAATTGTATGTTGGAAGGGTCAGGTCCGGAGCGAGAGAGCTTCTTTTTGAATTGTTTGACGTGGACAGTAGGGGCACAAGGAGGTAATGGTAGAACCGGGAAACCATCTTGCTCCCTCACCACCACTTCTTTCTGCAGGAGGAAAGTTCGTAGTGGCTCCTGCCGTCACTTTGATCAGTATTCATTATGAAGAGCAAGAATAAATACTCACCCTAAGAGCTTGTATTTTATTCTTATATTTTCGGCTGCCCCTACTTATTCTTTCATCGCCTTCATTCCCACTGCTTTCATCTTCCTCGTCCGCCTCGTCTGCTTCGTTGTTGTCTGGTTCATCTTCTTCACTGTCACTCTCATTTGCAAACCTCACTTCCTTCCCCTTTCTTTTATTGTAGCTACGCCTCGCGAACCGCTTGCCACGCCCTCTGCTGCCTTCATTCTCACCCTCCTCACGCGGTGGCAACATGGGGTCATCCTCATCTCCAGTGGGCCTAAATGCTTCCTCCTTGAGCGAAGAAATGTGAATACCAATCTCCTCTGAAAGCTGGGCGCACTGCATGCGGACTTCTCCCTGAATGAGGCTAGGAAGGATCGCAGTCAGGTGCGACTGCATCGTCTGGGTTAAATATGTTTGGATTGTTTGAATAGCTGAAGATTCTGTGGATGAGTTGTTGATGGGTAATGGATCGATAGAGGTGGCAGAAAGCAGGAGAAGAACTGCTGATCATGATGGATGGCGTGTCTGCTGGATTGTGCGTTGGTGGGTTGATAGGTGTGTGAAAGTGAAGTGGCGAGACTGTAGGACCACGGACTGGGGGCCCAGGCTGGGCTGGCTCCTGGCTGGGTTGAGGTGGCGAGACTGTAGGATTACGGACTGGGGGCCCAGGCTGGGCTGGCTCCTGGCTGAGTATGTGGGAGGAAGAGGTATTTGTATCATCGATCATCATATTCCCAGTCTCGTGTTGAGTTCCAGAGGAATCAGCAGAGGAATCGAGTATGTGGGAGGAAGAGGTATTTGCGTCATCGATCATCATATTCCCAGTCTCGTGTTGAGTTCCAGAGGAATCAGCAGAGGAATCGAGTATGTGGGAGGAAGAGGTATTTGCGTCATCGATCATATTCCCGGTCTTGTGTTGAGTTCCAGAGGAATCGGCAACAGGAGACAGGAGCTACCAAACTTTACTAAGTGAGAGCCTCAGGGATGAATAGGCTGTAGGTCTACCTTGGGTTTCTGACGTCTCTCTGTCATGCGTTCTCCCGGTGCCTTTGAAGTTCGTGACTTGGTAAGCGAGTCAGTGCATATAATCCTCAAAGCCCAAAATGAAAAAGACTTACAACACTACCAGCTGCGGGGTAGGGTTCACCTTGAGATGTTGCAGCGATTGCATTCTGATGATGTGGAAGAGTTGGCTTCTGCTTTGAAGAATTGCTGTTAGCGCCAAGATGCGCAAGAGCAGACATCTAATAAAAACAAGTTAGAATTATGATAAACTGAGAAAACTAAAGGACGCACCTGTCTGCCTGCCATAGTATGGTGGATATATGTATGCTTGAGCTAGCATGGGCGGAAAGCTTTAAAAGCCACTGCCCACAATAGGATCCAAGGTTACCAGCGTTTTTGTGTCTGAACCTGGACGCCACTACTACTACTTTGCGCTGGAACAGGAATCGGTCGGTATCTCCATTCCTGAACGCCACTACTTTCTGCCAGAACAAGGAATCGGGATCTCCATTCACTATCGGGTATCTCCATTCCTGAACGCCACTACTTTAGTACATTGGCTAATATCTATTGTAATCTACTTCGCCTTTTTTGTTGCCTGAGCCCTGTTCTTTAAATGTACCAGTAAGAAATCCGCAACTGCCCAATTATTTGCATAGTTCTGAAGGTATGGATGGATTTCGTAAACCTGGAAAAAAAATAATGAGAATTGATTCAATATCAGAGTGGAAGGTACTGTGCCTTCTTGTAAAATGCCCCGAGATCATCTGCCTTTTGCTGCGCGAGGGTAGCAACAGGCAAATCTGCCTTAGCAAGTTTATGAATGGTCGACTATCCCCAATCATTAGCGCAAGTAACAGAGAGAGAAGAATCTATTTACCTGGACCTCTTTATACACTTCCATTGGCCATGCAAGAGCATCCGCAAGCACATATCCCTTGTGCGACTTTCCGGGCTTGCGCCCAGTCTCTCCATCAGGTTTTGGAAAAGGAGTATTTGGTTTTTGTACCTCTAGGACGGCAAAGTAGTCTGCAGCAGTCATCAAAACTGCCTTATGCATTAAGGGCTCTGGACGGTCGATAACAGTTACATCTGGATCCGTAGGGTAGATGGTGTATAGTGAGTGAGGCGGGCAGGCGTGCTTCTCAGGCGGAAAGGAGAGGTGGAGAGCGAGTGGCCTAGAGAACGGGTGGTAACGACGAGGAAAACGGTTGATAAGTGGAGGCATGGTGCGAGTCAAATGGATCATACCAGAGTGAAATGATTGCGCAATTTTATTTGCGTTCTATTAGAACCTTGAATGGAAAGAAATCATAGGTCGACGCTCCTATTCTTTGCGATGGAAATGGCATGGAAACGTATCATACTACAATGGAACTGAAAGAAATAAAAGGTCGACGCTCCTATTCTTTGCGATGACATGGAAATGGCATGGAAACGTATCATACTACAATGGAAACATATTATACTAGGCATATTGTACTATTACAATTAAAGGTATGGTGATGGTGGTGGTATGAGAACAAGAGAGGAAGGAATTTGCCGAAGCGGACGCTTACTGGATATAGTGATTCACTTTTGGACGGACAGAGCCGATCACGATATCCGATTGGATTCAAACTCCGCCGGAACCTTTTCCGCTTGTTCCGATACCCCCATCCTTGTCCCGATATCCAGAACAAGGCAATTAAATTACTGTTGAAAAAAAAAGGTCTTGTTCGTTGTATATCGTAGCCCTCGAAATAAGGAATGGACACCTGAAAGATCAGGATAAGCATAACAAAGTCACCAAACGAGCAGTTCACTATAAATACTGTGACGAAGTAGAATGAAATCCCTTTCATCCCACACAATATGGAAGACTTAACAAATTCATTTGCACAAATCAACATTGGGCCCCCTAGCGTGGTAAGTTGCAGCACTTCGTGATCGTCAAACCACTTAGACTATACACAGAGCGACGAGGACTTTCTTCTAGCTCTAGAAAAGGACATTTTGAAAATTACTTTGAGTGACAATTTGGCTCATACCTGGAGGCCGGCGAGCGCAATCTGGGGAAGGGCCGAGCACCCTGCTTCTGGCGAGGGAGTTGATGAATCTTTCCTTGTGGATCCAAAACTATCGCACCCATTTCAACAGGGAAATGCCTGTCGTGAGCCATTTGATGAACTATCCCACATCGACTATAAGCTTCATGGCATTGTTACTGATGTCGCTGGAGCACTGGATGCTTTAAGCTCTACGGCAGGAAATCCTGAAGAAAATGCTGTCAAAAAAATAGAGAGCAGTATGAAACTCATAGAAAAGAGTTTGACACACATTCGTAAAATTCTTGGAAGTACAGACGAAGAGGAGAGACTCCAGGAGGCCATGATAGAGCGCTATGAAGGTATTCTGGATGGTATGGAGCAAGCCTTGACGACGATCCAAGCTAGGAAGACTGCTCAGTCTCCTTCACATGTCTATAATAATCGTAAGTAGCAAGGCTTTTTTTTTCTTTTCATTCGGCTGAAAAAATATCAAGGCCATCACTTTGAGTCGCGTCTCGAAGACAAGGACCCATTTACCCTCTTCGCAGCCTTTATAATCATTGTACTGAATGTCTTCGGTGGGCTTGTTCGCGAGTGGGCAAGTACCGCACTCAAGCTCCAGATTGAACTTCTGAAATTGGCATTCAACCGCCAGACTGGAGGTATGACTGCTCATAATGAGGATCTATTGAAAGGATTTCCAAAAGATATACGTACAGCACGAAAGCTCTTTGACGTAGAGCCAACTACGACAACCTACGCAGCCTGCCCAACCTGTTCAGCAACCTACCGCATCGAGGAGGGCAAGACACTCCCCATCAACTGCGATTGGAAACGATTTCCGAATGCAAAACCATGTGGGACTAAAATATCCAAACTCATACTCCGGGATGGCGATGGCGACCGACAAATGGTTCGGGTCCCAATCCGACCATTTCTCATCCAAGACTTTGACGCTTTCAAAGCATCTCTCCTCAGCCGGCCCGGGATGGAAGCAATCCTGGATCGAGGAACCCTTTTCAATGACACCGAGGACATGTGGGACATCAAAGATGGAACCAGAGTCAACGAATTACGCGGTCCCGATGGCGCGACTTTCTGGGATGGGTTGAAACGAAGGGAGCTCCGGCTGCTTTGGAGCTTGTCTATTGACTGGTTTAATCCACGAGGCAACAAGGCAGCGGGGAAATCAACTTCCACAGGCTCGATCGCTATGGCTTGCCTAAATCTTCCCCCGAGCCTACGCTATAAATCAGAAAATTTGTTCCTAGCTGGGGTAATACCTGGCCCAAAGGAACCGTCTGTTGAAGAAGTAGGACAATTTGTTGAACCCATCGTGGATATGCTGGATAGGTCTTGGAAAGAAGGTACAAAGTTTGACTGCACTGAGAGTTCCGATTGTGGAAGAACTGAGCGCTCCATGCTCGTGGTGATTGTGACGGATCTCGTTGCCAGTCGAAAAATCACTGGTGTCGCTTCCCATAGTTCGAAGAATTTTTTTTGCTCGCTCTGTAGTTTGGCTAAGCCTAACATAAATAACCTTGACCAAACGACATGGCCGACCAGGACTCGAGCAATGCAGAAGAAAGCTGCAGAAGAATGGAGGGACGCTACCACCAAAAAAGAACGGAAACACCTGTTCGCGCAAACTGGGGTCAGATGGTCGCCGTTCTGGAAGTTAGATTATTATGATCCTACCAAAATGGGGGGCGTGGACACAATGCACAACCTCTTCCTTGGCCTGGTTCAATTTCATGTGCGACAGGTCTTAGGAATTGAGGAAGTGCAGGCAGAAGAAACAGGCCGACCGGTGACGGACAAGGAGATAAATGGCGCTAAACAAGCACTGGCCACTCTAAACACCAAAGCACTTGACCGAGCACGCATTCCCGTCTTGAGGGAGCTATGTGCTCGGAACAGGATTGATCTCGGAGCGAAGAAAAAGTTGAAAAAGAAGAATCTTGTACAGATACTAAAAGTAGGTCATTTATTAGTGGCATTTATAGGACCTATGCGATCTTACTCACATTTTGAAAAATTAGGCACACACTCAGGATAATATAACATCTTCACCACCTTCAGTTGGGTCAAAGGACGAAAATGACTGGTTGGATGTAGTAATGATTGGCAATGGGTACTTCGAGCAGCCAATACAGGGAAAAAAGGAAAATGAAGTATTTGTTGACAAAGTTACCGAAAAGGAGCTAAAGCTACTGCAGAAGGATATCGATAGCATCATCCGACCTCCGTACCGTCAGGCGCCGCCTCGAGATTTGGGGAATCCTGGACATGGAAAGCTGAAAGCAGATCAATGGAAAACATGTATTGAATTTGACATACCAGTCTCAGTTGCGCAACTCTGGTCAAGAGAAACTTGCCCCCCAGGTCAGGACCGGGATGTTACGGCTCGTCGGGATAAAGTTTTCCAAAGTATAATGCATCTGGCTGTCGCTGTACGCTGGGGAACATCATATCGGATATCAGAGCGCCATTCACAATTGTTTGAAGAGAATATGGTGGCATACCTACGACTCCTGTTGGAATTATATCCTAACATTCGATTTCGCCCAAATCACCACTCAGCCCTCCACATTGGTCCTCTCCTTACGCAATTTGGACCCGTGCATAGCTGGTGGATGTTTCCATTCGAAAGGGTCATTGGTATCCTACAAAAGGTTAACACGAATAGCAAGATGGGTAAGCACAACATATGACGTTCTTAACACCACTTACAAACTAAATATAGGTGAACTTGAGGCAACAATGTTGAAAACTTTTTGCGCAGGCGCAAATCTAAAAGCACTCCTCCAAGGCGACAGATGCCCCAGTGCCCTTAAAATGGCGGTTCCTATACTTGAAAGAAAGTGGGACCAGGGCCAACAAACGGGAACCATTGGCGAGCTCAACAGCCTAGGCAACAGTGGTGAGACACGAAAGGTCGACAATGGTAAAGAAGTCCTCTTACACAGGAAGCCGTATGACAATGCTTTCCGCATTGCGTTTGAGAAAGTCTCGAGGACACTCCCCCGTGCTCAAGATTACAATTTTCGGTACGCAAAAAAACACGACCGGGTGACCATAGGAGGCAAGTTATTTGCAACAAAAAACCGATCCCGCTGCAACGCAGAAATCTTCTTCAAGCCACTCGACAATGAAAACCTCCTTCCTGGAGTGATATCAGGTATCGTCAGTATAGAGGCTGGTGACCAGGATGTTTTTGTCCTGTCCATCCAGCCCAGGAAGCCAGCTCCAGCATGCACCATAAACCCATTTGCTCGCTATCCTGACTTCGGCGCCCAGCTCTGGTCAACAGAATTCGAGGACGAAATGGTCTGTATTCCGGCAACACAGCCTATATGCCATAGCGAGAGTCGCACATGGGCTACAGGTGTAGTGGTCCTTAAAGCGATATCATCAGTAGGTTTCCAGATATGTCAATTTCTGAAGACTTACCGTATCCCTTTAGGTGATTTGAACGACTTAGTGATTTGAACGACAAGGTTTCAAATTCAAATTCATGTGTATAACGTGTAATTACAGATAAACTACCGCACGTCTTGGGTATTGTACATCTTGAGCAAGGACTGAAGGTGTAGAGGTAATAGGAGTAATAGGAGACAATATTCCCGATCTGTACAAATTCAAAGATGTGGTATTTGGAAGGTTTCCAGCCTTGATGAGATAGGGTATGATGATAAAATGGAGGAGGATGAACACGAGAAGAACATTGACAACAATGATGATAAAGATATAATAGAACCACCTCCAGGCCTGTTGCAGATAACTGGTCTTTGGTGGGTGTGAATCTGTTATCACCGCCTGCTAACGCATGAGTTATTATAGCAAATATAGCAGAAAACCAACTAACAGGAGACGATTTTGGTGATCCTTTTAAGTGCCATAGCTGGATGATAGAGTTTTGACCAAGAGACGATGAAGCTACCGCTATCAGCTCTATTTCAGGTGTGCTTGCCGCCTAAAATTTGTTAGCCACAGCGTACAAGCATGCTAGATAGCTGGTGCTCACATCAACTACTTGAATGCGGCCCTTGACATTGTGCCCTAGGCGATGGACAAGTTCACCGGTAGCACGGTCATAGATACGGACAGTGCCATCAACACCCCCCACAACCACGCGATCAAGGTTTTGTCTTGCAAGAGCGACTTGGACAGGTACATTGATAGTCACTGGAGCCTCATAATGTCGAAGCCGCTGCATAGTACGCAGAGAGTACAGGTCGACACCATTTGACAAGTTGGAAATGAAGAGACTCTCTCCATCGACGAAAGAGAAGCCACTAACCATAAAATTTGAAAAGATTCAAAGAAAAGAAAAAAAAATGAGACTTACATTCTTGTTTGTAGAAGACGACTTGACTTGAATGTCCACGGTTCGATGATGTATTTCATTCTAAGCAAACTAGTTAAAGAGATTTTCAAGACAAGGCAAATTGACTTACACGGTGTGAGATTCGGTATAGGTGACCGCTAGGCTTTCACCTCGGTCGGTAAAATGTACACCCTTGCAAATGTATGGATGTAATCCAGACTGGGGTGGGGAGACTCGATTAAGAAGATTCGGAGAACCTGGTGTAACATCAGCACCAAGCAAGTCAATGGACAACAAAAATCTATGTACCCA
>Ga0302325_10024028_pt1 | contig 12690 bp, 10 predicted proteins | sample Palsa_T0_2_FD_201948 | JGI IMG/M metagenome (GOLD analysis project Ga0302325, IMG submission 201948) | Peat permafrost microbial communities from Stordalen Mire near Abisko, Sweden - Palsa_T0_2 | ecosystem: Environmental > Terrestrial > Soil > Palsa > Peat permafrost | place: Sweden: Abisko... | reverse complement strand
AAGGCGAAGGAATTCAACGACGTCGTAAAGATCGGCCGCACGCACCTGCAGGATGCCGTACCGTTGACCTTTGGTCAGGAGTTCGGCGGATGGGCCAGTCTGCTGGAGCGCGATATTAAACGTCTGGAACAAGCGCTGGATGGACTTTACGATCTGGCGATCGGTGGAACTGCCGTGGGGACAGGACTGAACACGCATCCCGAATTCGCCGAGCGCGCCGCGCAAAAGATTGCCGAACTCACTGGTCTTCCCTTTCGCTCGCACGGCAATAAATTCGCCGCGCTCTCGGCGCATGATGAGATCGTATTTGCGCAGGGCGCGATGGAAACGCTGGCTGCCTCGCTAATGAAAATTTCCAACGACATCCGCTGGCTGGCTTCCGGGCCGCGCTGCGGGCTGGGCGAAATTTCGATTCCGGAAAACGAGCCTGGGTCTTCGATCATGCCGGGCAAGGTGAATCCGACGCAGTGCGAAGCGATGACCATGGTGTGCGTGCAGGTTCATGGTGCTACTGCCGCGGTGGGGTTTGCCGGCTCGCAGGGCAACTTTGAACTCAACGTGTACAAGCCGGTGATCATCTATAACTTCCTGCACTCAGTAACGCTGATCACCGACGCTTGCCGCGGATATGTCGAATACATGATCAAGGGCATCGAGGTCGATCGCGCGAAGGTCGACTGGTACGTCAAGAACTCGCTGATGCTGGTGACCGCCCTGGCACCGAAGGTGGGATACGACAAGGCCGCACAGATCGCCCACACCGCGCATGTGGAGCACAGCAGCCTGCGCGAGGCGGCGTTGAAGCTGGGCTATCTCACAGGGGAGGAGTTTGATCAGTGGGTGAGGCCGGAGAGGATGACGCGTCCGTAATATATACGATGTATATGCAAGGGGTGCGCCCGACGCTCCCGGCCTCTCCTCGGTCCGCGCTTACATCGGGGTCCTCTTGCGTATCCGCTGAGCTTCGCGCCACGAAAATCTGTTGCTCACGGATGCAGTGCGAGAACGCCTCCGCGACCGCAGGCGGGGCGTCGGCGATACTTTCGAGCTTGGGCCGCTATTCTAGAATGCCCAGCGCAACAGCGCGGCGCCTACGGTGAAGCCCGCGCCTACCGAGGCCAGCAGCACCAGACTTCCCTTCTTCAGTCTGCCGTCTTCGATCGCCGTGCCCATAGCTAACGGAATAGTGCCCGCAGTGGTGTTGCCGTAGCGCTCGATATTGACGATTACGCTTTCTGGACGCAGGCCGAGGCGGTCGGCGGTGGCGTTGATGATGCGTAAATTGGCTTGATGGGGGATGAAGGCGTCAATATCGGAAGCTTTGAGGCCATTACGTTCCAGTAACCTCAGGCAGGCTTCGGTTTGCTTGCGCACGGCGAACTTGAAGACCTGCTGGCCGTCCTGGTGAACGTAGTGCATCTTCTTGTCGACTGTTTCGCGAGTGGACGGGTTAAGGCTCCCGCCGCCGGGCATGTAGAGCGAGCATCCTCCCGAGCCATCGATTTCGTGGATAAAGTCGATCAGGCCGGTGGAATCGTCTTCGGCGAGTTCGAGAATCACGGCGCCTGCGCCGTCGCCAAAGATCACGCAAGTGGCGCGGTCGGTGTAGTCGATGATCGAGGACATCACGTCGGCGCCGATCACCAAGATCCGCTTATGAGTGCCGGAGGCGATGAATTGCGCTCCCGTCTGCATTGCGTAAATGAAAGCGGAGCAAGCGCCCGAAAGATCGAAGCCCCAAACGCCTTGGGCGCCCAGCTTGTGCTGGACCAAACAAGCGGTGGAGGGGAAGAACATGTCGGGCGTAACCGTGCCGACGATAATGGCATCGAGATCGCTGGCAGTGAGCCCGCGCTGGGCGAGAGCCTTCTTGGCAGCCTCGACCGCGAGATCGCTGGTGGCTACGCCTTTGTCGACGATGTGGCGTTCGCGGATGCCAACGCGAGCGAGAATCCACTCATTCGAGGTGTCGACCATCTTTTCGAGGTCGGCGTTGGTGAGAAGGCGGGGCGGGACGTAGGTGCCGAGGGCGCTGATTTTTGCTCTCGGTCTTGGGCGCAGAGGTTGCGTCAATTCGTTCAATTAGGACTCCTGATGAGAGGAAACCAGTATTTTGAACGATTGATGGCGGAATGTCTAACGCAAGCCGATGGCATGCATGGTTCTACCTCTGCAGGCCTTTGAGGTCGGGTGAGCAAGTCTAGGGAAGGTCAAGCTGCGCCTTGCTCCTTTTCGTGTTCCATCCACTCCCGGATAAAATTCGGGCAGGCGACAACACCGAAATCGCGGCCCTCCCCTCCCACGAGATACGCCAGCGCAAAGCGGTCCAACTCCTCCAGATGAGCCAGATCGAGAAGAGGCCATAATGCGCAGTCGATCGCCGAGGCGACGAGTTTGTCGAGGTACGACAGATGACTTTGAGACAAGTGGCCAGAAACTCGAATGGTAACAGTTGGAGAAGCTGCCTTTACTGGAAGACCGCGCATATTGGTTCCTCGAAGACTCTTACTCTACGTTTGCTAAACCACCCGACCAATTATGACGCGGGCCGGATCGTTTCTTGCGCAAAGACTTGTAAAGGGTGTGTAAAGTTCGAACTGCCGGCAGAAGAGGGCGCGAAAGCCTGCAGCGTTCAAGAGCGCGCTTATTGATTACGGCAGGACGGGTGGTCCGCGCAAGGTGAGCGTTCGAGGAGGAAAATTAAGCCAGGCACCGGGGACCCACTGCACACGCAAGAGCCCGTTACCGTTGCTTCCTTCCGGACCTGGCGGGGTTGGCGAGAGTGCGTCGCGTGAGACCGATGCCTGACCTGAATCATTCTAACAAAGGCGAGCGCACAAGCCGGGCGCGAGGGCCGCGTCGCGCGGCACAGGGCAAAGGGCTGGTGACTTTCGGTGCAAGAAATGTGGAGGAAAGCCTTCCCTTCTTGATGGAAGTTATCGAACAATAGAGTTTGAACCATCGCAGGTGAACCACGCAGCCTGAAGGCGGATGCGCATCTGAGAAATCATCCGCGAAACTCGATGCCGCAAGCCAGCCCACAACCCGGCGTGATTCCCGTTGCCCAGGCAATCAACAAATACTTCGATCTTTCTCTCTATCTGCTGGTCTTGATGGGATTTGGGGCATTGGCAGGCACAGGTGGGCTCGGTTTGCTGACGATGCTGCTGGTGGGATCGGCGCTGGCGCTCCGCGGCTATTTCCTGGCGGCACGGCGGCGGGTGGTGATTTCGGAGCGGTGGACTACGCCTCTTACGATGGCGTATTTCGCTTTCTATGCCCTGGATTACTTCCTGCTCTCGCGCAGCTTCCTGACGGCGACGGTACACCTGGTGCTGTACGCCGCGGTGGTGCGGTCATTTTCTTTGCGGCGCGATCGCGACTGCACGATGCTGGCGATCCTGGCGTTCCTGATGGTACTGGCTTCGGCGGTGTTAACCGTGGACAGCGTTTTTCTGCTCTTCTTTGCCGGGTTCATGCTGATGGCGGTGGCTACGTTCATCCTGATGGAGATGCGGCGGTCAGGGCGAGCCGCAAGCTTTCAAGCGCGACACTCGAGCGATGCGCAGGAACACCGGCATCTGGCCTTGTCACTGGCACAAGCGACTCCGACTTTGATGCTGATGATACTGGTGGGCGCAGCGGCGGTATTTTTTCTTCTGCCTCGCATGTCAGCGGGCTACTTGGGCGGCTACTCGTTCGGCACGGATTTCTCCACTGGTTTCAGCGATCGGGTGCAGTTGGGCCGGATCGGGCAGATTCAGCAGTCGAACGCCGTGGTGATGCACATCCAGATTGACGGGGATCAACACGGCCGCTACGCGCTGCACTGGCGTGGCGTGGCGTTAGCGAATTTCGACGGTCGGAACTGGTCGAACCCCCATGAGCAGCACATGCTGCAACGGGGAGCGGACGGAGGGTTCGCCGTGCCGCTCTTCAGCCAGGGAGTGGAGCCGGCTGCGCTGGCGCGGACTCAAAGCGTAACGGGAAAGCCGAATCACCCGATTCACTACCGGGTGCTTATGGAGCCGATCGGCACCAACGTTTTTTTTCTTGCTCCCTGGGCGCGCCGCGTGAGCGGAGCCTATCGGGCGCTGCAGATCGACAGGGGCGGAGCGGTCTACGATCTCGATGGCGATCGCGCTGTAAGTCTCTATGAGGCGGACTCCGATATCTCCGTTCCTTCCCCCGAACTGCTTCGGGCGGCAGGCGATTATTTTCCGCCATCGCTCCTGGCCTACCTGCAACTGCCGGAGCTCGATCCGCGAATTCCGCAGCTGGCAGCGCAGGTCTCCGGATCGGCTTCCAATAACTATGACAAGGCGGTCGCGCTGGAACAACACCTGAAGACGAAATACGTATACACGCTGCAGCTGCCGGGTTCCCCTGTCGCCGATCCTCTGGCGAACTTTCTTTTCGAGCGCAAGCAAGGACACTGCGAGTTCTTCGCTTCTTCCATGGCGGTGATGTTGCGGACGCTGCGCATTCCGGCTCGCCTGGTGAACGGCTTCGTCAACGATGAATTCAACGACCTCACGGGCAACTACGTGGTCCGGGCCAAGGATGCCCACGCCTGGGTGGAAGCCTATTTCCCCGGCTACGGATGGATCACGTTCGACCCCACGCCGGGCGGCGCGACCGGCTCACCCCAGGGCTGGGGTCGGGTGATGCTCTATCTGGACGCTGCGTCATCGTTCTGGCGGGAGTGGGTAATCAGCTACGACTCTTCGCACCAGTCTGCTCTGGGCCAATCGGTGCTGAGCGCGACGCGCGGTTCACTGGAGCGAACTCGCATGTGGGCCCGGCTGCGGTATGCGCGCTTGCTGAATTGGGCGCGGAAACGCCAACGGGGCGTGGAGCACGCGCCGGGAAGATGGTTGGGAGGCAGCGCGGCGGTTGCGCTCCTGTTGCTGGGGTTGGCCAATGCCGCGCGCATTTCCCGGATGATCCGTACCAGACGTCTGGAGGCACATCCGGAGCGATCACCGGATCAGGCCGCGGCGATGTGGTACGAACGCATGGCTCGTTATCTGGCGAGGCGCGGAGTGCGGAAGTCGGCAACGCAGACAGCGCAGGAATTTGTGCGCGTCATCGCAGATGAGGGGTTGCGAGCGCAGGTCGAGCGGTTCACGGAGGCCTACGAATCGGCGCGCTTCGGAAATTCTGCAAACGACGCGCTGCGATTGCCAGAGTTGTATGAAGAGCTGGAGTCAGCAGGGCGCTTCCGTTAAACAGATTGGATCGAGGGATTTTGAGTATTCCTTGGGTTCATTTGCGCGATCGCTTGTTTGCCCTCTTAACTTCGCATTTGCCCGTCACTCGCTCCATTGGAATCCTCGGACGCGCCGAAAATAAGAAACGGGCTGGCCGCGATGCCATCGTTGCCCGCCCGTTCCGGGCTCCTGCCGTCAAGCGCTGTCGGAACAAGCGGATTCGATCCTTATCCTGTACCGCCAGCAACACGTTGCCGCAAATCGACCTATACAGTCCGAATCGGGCCGCAACATTTCTCAGTGGCGTTCCAGCATCCAGGCGTTGGCGCTGGTGCTACCGACATGCAGCGCCAGGAAACGGCCATCAGGCGAGGGAATAGCCCAACCGACGAATTTTTTCTTAGGCTGCCATACAGCACGAACCTGGCCTTGCAGATCGATATTCAGCAGCGTATTTTGCTCATCCCCTGTTGAAGCAGCCCAAAGGCTCTTGCTGTCCGCTGCCCAATCCAGCGAGGCCAATCCGGGCCAGCCTTGAACCTTTAACCACCTTTCGGGACCTCCATTAAGCGGAATAAGACGAACGCTTTCGTCGTCTGTTTTCGCGTTGGCGATGGCCAGTGTCCGTCCGTCGGGAGATAGACTCCAGTTGTAGACCTTGGGTGGAGCCTGTTCGATCTGAAGCACTTGTTTTCCTTTTCCCTTAAACGGATCATAAGTGAAGAACGTAAGTGACTGCTCCTGTCGGACACTGTAGAGACAGATCGTTGCGGGAGCCCGTGCGCACTGGTGATTAGTAATCCACTTAGCCTCTAAGATTTTCTGGGGCGCACCTCCCGCTAACGGCGCCCTCATCAAAGAAGTCGGCAGATTTGTTTCTCCCAAATTCGGATACTCAACATAGAGAAGTTGTGTACCATCAGGACTCAAGCGAGACTCGAGGAGCTGATGAGTGCTGCGAACCAGCAAATCTGGAACGGGCTGATCCATCGCCTGTTTATAGATGCTCAGCGTTCCAGTTCGATCAGAGATAAAGATTATGTCTTTGTTGTCGGGAGTCCAGTCATAAGGGACGTCCTTGTGCTCCTCAAAGGTAAGACGTTGCGGTTCGCTGACTATACCTGGTCCTTTGATTTCGGCCACGTAAACATCAGGTTGATGAACTCCTTTCAAATAGGTAATGTGCTTACTATCAGATGTAACGCTGACGCTGAGCACATCGCCTATGTCACTGGTCAACTGGACTGGGACGCCGGTTTGTTCCCCTCGACCATCGACTTCGACCGACCAAAGATTGGAGCCTGGCTGGTTAGGAGGTAGCTCGGTGAGTGTGTAAATCAAATGACCATCCGACGCCCAAGCCAGAGGTCCTTCCAGAGCGGTTAATGTCAACCTGCTAAGCTGAACCGGAGTGCCCGTCCCACTTCGGCTGTGAATTTGAAGAACCTCGATAGATACGTTCGGGCCATCTCCGTATAGCTTTACGTGGGTATAAGCCAGCGTGGTTCCGTCTGGCGACCAGGCCACAGCTCCGAACAGATCGCTCCCATCACCGATCAATTTGTGAGACTGACTGGCGTCTGCATCCATCAACCAAAGCTGTTGATGCAGCTTGGATCCACTAAGAAATGCGACTTCCTTGCCATTGGGCGATACCGCCGGATTGTTACCTTCCTCGAGAAGCTTCCGTGCGCTCCCACCCAATGCGGACAGTTCCCACAGGCCGGACTGCCGTCCGGGCTCCGACAAATCAACGATAATGTGTACACTGTCTGGAAACCAGCTGATGGACCCAGCCTTCAGATTGCCGGGTAATGCAATGGAGTGTGTTTCTCCGGTATCGATCTGGCGCAAGTAAAAGCCTCTTGCGTCCGAGAAAGCGAGGTACTTGCCGTCGCGCGAGATGGCAGCGGCCCGGATGCGATCATCCTCAGAGTTAGCCGTCAACTGGGAAATGTGAATTTGCGGAGGAAGGCGAGCCCGGTCGATGAGCATTCCGAGCTTGAGGCCTAGCAGGACGAGAATAACGGCTGCAAAAGTGGCGCCAATCCAACTAAGGCGCGACGCGGAAGATACGGTGATTGGCTCCGCTACTGGAATAATCGAGCGTTCCTCGGTTGTAGATTTAATTGCGATGGGAGCAAGGAAACGATAGCCCCGGCGCGCCACAGTTTCTACAAAGATGGGATTCTCGGCCGAATCGCCTAAGGCATCTCTCAATCGTCGAATAGCAGCGTTGAGGCTGTGATCAAAATCCACAAATGTATCGGCCGGCCACAGCCGCTCTCGTAAATCTTCTCGATTGACAACATCACCCGGTTTCTCAAGAAGCTGAGCGAGCACCTGGAATGGTTGCTCCTGAAGCTTAACCCTGATCCCGTTCCGGCGTAGTTCGCCAGTGCGAAGGTTGAGCTCGAACACTCCAAAGCAGACAGTGGAGTCTTGCCTAGCGGATCCCTTTGAGCTTGCCACAAGTTCGGAGTCTAGCAAACGTATCGTTCTCTTCTCCATGTCATCTCTTTCGCTAACTCTTAGACTGCGATGGAGTTAATCGGTTATCGAGATTTCATCCGCTCGTCATCCGCAAAGCCTTGAGGCACCCAACTGGTTGGGCCACCGTTCGGGGACGGAAGGTTGCGGAATGGCGTTCGCGATCCAAAGCAGGCCCCGGGTCTGTGTCTTGCTATTCTGCACAGGCATCTTGCTCGAAAGCGGCGCGGTCGCTTGGGCACAGGATCAGGCTCAGGTTCAGGTTCTCGTTTATGACGAGTCTCGCGTCCAGAGATCCGTCCTGGAAGCCGGAGAATTGGAAGCGAGCAGAATCTTCCGCGTGGCTGGGATACGGATGGCGTGGTTCAATTGTTCCATCCGACTTCCAGATCCGGAAAAAGAGCACTGCCGATTCGTTCCGGAGGCGAGACAGCTTGTTTTGCGTTTGATTCCAAAGGGGAAGACCTCATCGGATTTGGTTTTTGGGGAAGCCTTTTTGGGTGAAGGTGGGATGGGGACGTACGCCGACGTATTTACTGATCGAATCAAAGCGGCGCACGAAGAATATGAGATGAATGTGTCGCTACTGCTGGGTGCCGTCGTCGCCCATGAATTGGGCCACTTACTCCTCGGTTTTCAAGGCCACTCCTGGGATGGCATCATGACGCCGGTGTGGGGATTGGAGTGCTTGCGCCGCATCGGCATGGGTAGCCTATTGTTTTCCCGTGAGCAGGGGGCACGGATGCAATCCAGGCTTGACCAAGGTGAACCACGCAAATGTCCTCAACACGGATTTGAGGCGAAATGTCTGCGGTGCGCCCCGCAAACTGCCTGCGCAAAGCCGTGATCGGGGAGTTGGAAAACCGATTACGGTTCTTGCGATCTTTAGCTGAAAGGGCCTAGCCCTACGTCGCAGGCTCCCCGACTGCAAAGGCAAGAGAATCCACTACTCGCCTCTTTAGTCGGTTGACTCCGGTTAGGGGTTTCCACACCGAGGACGTTGCGTTCCGTCTGATCTCCATCCATCGAACACGTCGGTTTGAATGGCGATGGCGGTTCGCTGTGGGACCGTCCCGCTCAAGAATGAACACGGTCACTCGTTTCAACGCCGTTGGCTAGTTTCCATGGCGGCATAACGATCCGCAGCGTGGCTAGAAATGCCAGACCACTCCGCCGCCGACGAAGTAGTTGTTCTGACGGCTCTTTCCCGTGTCGGCTAAGGGTAGATTCGGCGTGCCGGACCAGAAGTCGCGGACCTCGCCGCGAATGCTGAAACGGTGCCAGACTCTAACATCCAGGCCGAATCCGCCCTGAAGCACACCCGAGGCCGAGGAGCTACCGGGGTTGTTCCCGCTGAAGTACAGCGTCTTACTCTCGCTGAAGTTGTAGGCGAAGCCGCCGCCCAAGCTGATCCAGGGCGAAAAGGCAGTCTCGGGAAACAGATTCAACCGAGCCGCTGGGGTGACGAAGATCTGCTTGATTTTGCCAGGAACGACGTCATACCCGGAAAGGAGCTTCTCATCGAGGTTGAATACCGCAGGGACTTCTCCCGAGAGGGCGAAGATGGGAGTGACCAAAAAACGGCGCGCATAGTTGGCTTCGAAGCTGAGACCTTTGCCGAAGTGCACGAAATTACCGGGCGAGGGCTCATTCAGGAGGCCCTGGTCGCTGATGAAGATGCGGCCAATCATGCCGGTCACTTCGTTGTTCTCTTCCTGGGCCGACGCGGAGCCGCCCAGAATGCACATGGTCACTGCCAGGACTGCGATTACGGCCTGTTTCCCAGACATTTCCCCTCCAGGATGCGGGACTCAATCTTTTAGTTTCGGTAATGCCTAGGGTAGCATGAAGCGTTCGGTTTTCTTCCACAAGGTACTATCTTTTGTGGTGCCTACGGTCGACCGAATATCGCAACGGGACTGGGTCAGGCGGGCGGTTATCCGGGAGTGGAGAATGTTAGAATGGCAATGTTGCATGTCCTCGAAAAGCCTCACTATCTCCCGCTCCAGCGAAAAAACAGCCGACCCTGCGTCGAAAGACCATGCTCGGGATGGTCGTCCTCAGAAGGTGGGCTTCGTCAGCCTGGGATGCCCCAAGAACCTGGTCGACAGCGAGGTGATGATGGGCCTTCTGGCACGCGCCGGGGCCGAACTCTCATCCCGAGCCGAGGACGCCGACGTGATCGTGGTCAATACCTGTTCGTTCATCGAGAGCGCGCAACAGGAGTCGGTGAATACCATTCTCGAAATGGCGGAGCACAAGTCTTCGGGCCGGGCGAAGAAGCTGATCGTAGCCGGATGCCTGGTCGAGCGGTTTCGGGATGAAATTCGAAAACGCATTCCTGAAGTGGATGCCGTGGTGGGGACCGGGGAGTTGCAGAATATTCTGGCAGCGACGGGCGTTGGAGCAACGCCATCGCGTGAGGATTCGCCGTTCGTGGTGTTGCCTTCGCGGGCCGAGGGCGATGCACGGGTGGCGCAGGGACGATTCTCTCGCGGGCAATGGGACGGTGCAATTGCAGATCTGCCCAACTATCTGTATGACGACGAGACCCCGCGTATTCTTGCCACACCGAAATCCACGGCCTACATCAAGATCGCGGAAGGCTGCGACCATCCCTGCACATTTTGTATCATTCCGCAGTTACGCGGGCGGTTTCGTTCGCGGCGGTTCGAGTCGGTTGTAGCGGAAGCCGAGCGGCTGGCACAGAGCGGCGTGCGGGAAATCACTCTGATCGGACAGGACACGACCTGCTACGGCGAGGATTTCGGATTGAAGGATGGTTTGGCGCTGCTGCTGGAGAAACTGGCGAGGATCGAAGACTTGCGCTGGATCCGATTCCTCTATGCCTATCCGAACAAGATCACGGGCAAGCTGCTGGAGACAATCGCATCCTCTGAAAAGATTTGTTCTTACATGGATGTGCCGCTGCAGCATGCATCGGCGCCGGTGCTGAAGCGCATGAAGCGCGGCGGCGGAGCGGATTTGTTCCTGCGGTCGATCGCCAAGATGCGGCACGCGATTCCCGCCCTCACCTTGCGCACGTCGTTTATCGTGGGCTTTCCGGGAGAAACCGAGAAGGAATTTGAAGAGCTGTGCGATTTCGTGCGTGCAGCTCAGTTTGACTGGATGGGAACTTTCTCCTACTCCGACCAGGAGGGCGCGGATGCTTATGGATTGGACAAGAAGCTTTCCGTCCGTGAGATCGAGCAGCGACGCAAGCACCTGATGGGGATCCAGCGCCAGATCAGCAAGAAAAAAAAGAAGGTGCTCGTGGGACAGGAGTTCGACCTGCTGCTGGAGGGAAGGTCGGAAGAAAGCGATCTGCTCATGGAAGGCCGCACTTCGATGCACGCCCCCGAGATTGACGGCAAAGTCTTCGTGACCGACTTTGCGGAAGACATGGAGCCCCAGCCGGGCGCGTTTTATCGCTGTCAGATCATGGAGGCACACGACTATGATCTGGTAGCAAGGATTCTGTAGCGGGCTTTTCGCTCTGGAATCTGTGGTTGATTCAAGCAAGTGCCCGGAACATTTCTGGCCATGCCTCGCAAGCGCATTGTGAAACTTCGCTGTCCGATCTGCAAGAAAGCCGTAAAGAGCGGCGATCCGGAGTTTCCTTTCTGTGGCGAGCGCTGCCGCACGATTGATCTGGGTAAGTGGGCGAGCGGAGCGTATGTGATTCCATCGCCGGTTACGGATGCGGACGAGCCGATCCGAGAGAGCACTCCCGAGGGTCGGGACGGCGCTCCGGACGAAGATCTGTGAAAGAACCTTCCGAGCCCGCATCCACGGAAGCTAGCGCCGATGTCGCGGGAGCGTCCCGCCGAACTCCACCGTGGGCGACGCTGATCGCCACGTTTTTCGGGATTGGAGGGCTGCGGCCGGGACCGGGGAGCTGGGCATCGGCGGCAACTGTGTTATTGTGGGCGGCGCTGGCCCACGCGCTTGCCGCATCCTGGCGTACTCCAGTCGCCATCGCCTTGGCCGCGGTGGTCACGCTCGTCGGAATTCCTGCGGCTACACGGGTCGCGCGAGGTTCCGGAACAAAAGATCCGCAGTTTGTGGTGATTGATGAGGTAGCGGGTCAACTGGTAGCTCTGGTCGCCGTGCCGCTCGCATGGAAATCTTTTCTCGCGGGCTTTATACTTTTTCGTGCCTTCGATATCGTCAAGCCGCCGCCGGTGCGACAATTGGAAGCGCTTCCGGAAGGCAGTGGGATTGTACTGGATGACATAGCCGCCGGTCTTTACGCGCTGGGAGCGATGCATCTCTTGTTACACTTTGGTCTTCTAAACTAGTGCGAGTATTTTCGTCATGGGATTTTCCGACCGTATCCTGGGCAAGAAAAACGTGAATGGCGGACCCCACATCGAGTCCGTATCGCCAGTGCTGGCATTGGCGGGAGGCGAAGTCCGCATTGCGGGCTCGGGATTGCGGCCGCAGCAGTGGCAGCGCCCGCGCGTGCAGTTTGGCGAACTAGAGGGTGGGGTCGTGATTAGTTCGGATGCTTTTCTTGTCGCCCGGGTTCCCGAGGGAGCGACTTCGGGCCCGGTGGTGGTCGCCGCCGATGGGCATGTCAGCAACCCGCACACCGTCAAGGTGGCGGTCCCCATCGCCGAGAACTTACACCCTGTGACGAATCCGGCGCTCGATGCGCAAGGCAACATCTACGCGACTTTCTCGGGCTCGCGCGGCCAAAAGGTTCCGGTCGCGATCTTCAAGATCGATACCAACTACGCCGTGAAGCCGTTCGTCGTGGAGATGATGAACGCAACCGCCATTGCCTTCGATCGGCAGGGACAGATGTATGTTTCATCGCGCCATGACGGTGCGGTCTACCGTGTGGCGCCAAATGGAAACATGAGCACGTACGCCGAGGGCATGGGAGTCGCCACCGGGATCGCATTTGATCGAAATCAGAACCTCTATGTGGGCGACCGCAGCGGCACCATCTTCAAGATTGGCCGCGACCAGCAAGTATTTG